>LXNI01000252.1_pt1 | contig 67627 bp, 60 predicted proteins | sample 809091 | NCBI WGS metagenome assembly LXNI01 (sample SAMN04870527, study PRJNA318959) | sponge metagenome | biome: 01000161; feature: marine sponge reef; material: water | host: Sarcotragus foetidus | place: Greece: Milos, Mediterranean Sea | collected 2013-05-29 | depth 5-7 m
GCCCTGGGGCGCCGCCAGGCGCTTTTCCATTCCAAAATCCGGCACGGCCGTCGGCACGATGAAATTCCCACGGTCCCGGATCATTCGCCCGGACGAAAATCGTCCTACGGCGCAGGCTCCTAGAGCAGCGCACTGGCATCAATGCCGAGCGAGAGAGCGGTGAGCGCGAAAGCGATCTTTAGAGCCTTCCTGGTCGATGCATCGGAACGATCCATCCGCTCTCGAAGCTCGTCCAGTTGACGTTTGCACGTGTCCAGGGATTGCTCGGATTTCTCACGCACATAGTCGGTAGACTTGGCCGCCGCGCCGGCCACCGCCAGTGCTGCAACCGGCGTGCCGAGAATCAAACCCCGCAAAATTTCTCGTCGCTGCATCGAATCGTCTCCGAATGGGTCACGATGTCCGATTATCTCATGTGCGCGTTCGACAGCCATGGTTGCCGTACATGAAACAATCCGACACGATGCAATGCGGAAAAAGCGGGCTACTTGAATGAAAGAGACAATCGTGTGCGTCGGGACCGTCGTTCGCAAGGACTCTCGGATTCTGTTGGTTCTCCGGGTATTTGACGAGCGGCACAGGGTAGTGCCCGCTAACCCGGAGAATCCGTTCGCACCGCATCGTGCGTTCATTTAGGGTAAACGGATGGATATCGAGCCCCTGTCCAAATGCGCAAACAGATCGGACCGGACACGATTTCTGGGCGTACAAAAGATTGGCGCAATTGAATGCTGCGCTCCAACCTTTGCATTTAAGTCGTCCGCTGGCAGCCTGAGATAACAATAATCAGTAATCCAGTGCACAGCTCGGCCAGACGCGTCACGAAAGCTGTTGCCGGCGCGATCGACCGCGGGCAGCTCAAAGATACTTCTGGTGGTCCGAGCCGCCGCAACTCGAGCGGATCTCGGGTCCGGCATTGCAAATGAATAGTACGATGCTTCCACAGCCTCCAGCTCGCGAAGCTTCGCGACAGCATTGCTGATCTCTGCGCGCCAGTCCACAGACTGCGCAACAATTGGCTGCACGTCATCCGCTGAAGAAGTTAATTCGTCTGCCTTTGGCGCTGCTTCAGCCTTCCACGCATCTTCCGTGGGCGAATTCTCCGGGGACGGCGTCGATTTCGTTTCTACTTTAGCCGCCTGTAGGTCGGGCGCCTGCGCCGGGACGGTGTCGTCGCTTTCGGCCGCCATCGATAAAGGCGTTTCTGTTTCGTTGTAAGCAGGAGCCTCTAGCGGAAGCTCCTAGCCAGACAGCCATACGACAGTTGGCGGCCGCATTTGGTCTACAGTCGATTCCGAGTCGTCGTTTCCAAGAATGACCAACAGAAAAACTGCCGAGTGAAGACATAGAGACGCGACGATTGCATGAACCCATCTGACGAATTTCACGTCCCTGACATGCGTTGCCATAAATCAGAAACTCTCTTTGGAAGGGGCGGGAAAATACTGGTAAGTGCGCTTGATCAACGTATCGTTACCAGCCTTCACACACTTGCGGCGTCGGGCGGAGCCCTTTATTCGTTTCTCAGCTGTCTCGCGGGCTTAACCCGAGCCGCCATCAGCGCCTGTCCGGTGACTGCAATGAGAGCAATGCCAACTGTGAAGGCGAGGCTTAAGGCAAAAGGCAGCGGCGTCAGCTCCATTCGGTGCATGAAAATGCTGAGATAGGCTTGTGCCGCCAGGTAGGAGATTGGCCACGCAACCAGGCTTGCAACCAGAACAGGTTTGGCGAAGTTCATGAGCAGACTCCTGAACAGTCTTGTCGTCGTCGCGCCCAATACCTTGCGCACAGCCATCTCGTGGCGGCGGAGTCCGGCCACATGAATTGACATTCCAATCAGGCCCATGATCGCGATGAAAAGCGCCATCACGGCGAGCAGCACAAATATTGCATTGACCAGACGGCTTGCGCGATTGGTTTCGTTGAACACGTCGTCAAGGAACTGCCGGCTGATCGCCATCCCGGGCGAGAGCGCGTTCCAAACTCGATCAATTGATTCAATAGCGTCGGCAACGGCCCGTTCCGATACGCGAACGATCTGAAACTCCGGATCATCGAACAGTAGGAAAAAATTCCAACGTGCCCCTGCACCCGTCAAATGCAGGGGTCTGTTCTCGACAACTCCAATGATCCTGATGGGCTGCAGGTTATCGCCGTCAGTGCTTCCGAAAAGGGCGTTTCCCAGGAGGTAGACCATCTGGTCAACCGCGGCAGCTGGAGACACGAAACCCAAGGATTCGGCGAGACCCCGCTCCACCACCACGTTGACGGGACCTGGACTGCCCTGGCCTTGCCGGTACCGAACGGCAATGTCCCGGTCACGATCGAAGACTCGTCCAGCCAGCAAGGGGATTTCAAGCACATCAAAGAAATCAAGATCAATCAGATTCAGGAAAGCCATTTCCCTGGCGGCGTTTGTATCTGGAGATCGAGTAATCGTTCCGAGATTCAAGCCTTGTCCCCACGGCGCCGGAATCGACGCGGTCACCGCAGTGACTTCGGGGATTTTCAACAATTCCGCGCGAAGTGTGTCCGTCTCAATACCTGTCAACGTGCTCGGGCTGTCAATCACGATGATCGAGTCTACCGACCCGCCAAGACCGACCCGTCGCAATTCCAAGTTTTGCGAATACATCACGAAGACGGCAATGAGAAGAAACGAGGCAACCGCGAACTGCGTTCCCACTAGTACCGTTGAGACAAAGCGCGGACCGGACCTCAATTGCCCGACCCGAAGAGCATTTGCCGCGGGCACGCGTGAGAGAATCCACGCCGGATAGGCGCCCGCAATTAACGTCACGGTCACCAGCAAACTCAGGAGCAATGCAACCACGTTGCCTGCTCCCAGTGCGGTCAGGTTCACAACAAGGCCAAATTCGGACTCAAACGCCAGGCCGACGATGGAAACAGAAAACGCCGCAATCACTATGGCAACGGCGACAAGCAATCCGGCATCGAGCCAGTATTGCACCGCGATCTGAAGCGGATTGGCTCCCACAGCCTTCCTGATCCCGACTTCTCTTGCACGTCCGACCGATCGCGCCGCCGCGAGATTCGCGTAGTTGGCGCATGCGATCAGGACGACCACTCCTCCAAGTGCCAGGAGCAAAGTTGTGAAAGAGACTGTCATGCGAGTGGTACGGGCCAACGCGCTGTCGACCGCAACCATTCCGTGTCCGACCAACGGAGTCGCGCCCACCTCCAGATTCGTGACTGCCAACTCCTCCGCGGTTACGCGACGCCCGGCAAACCCCTTTAGGTCCTCGACGAATTCCGATTCTGTCAACGAACCGCCGTCCGGCAGTAGCACATACGTCGTACAGCAATAGGCTCCGAACCAGTCTTCCGGTGGATCAAATGGGACACCCGGGTTGCGGGCTTGCTGGATCGCCTCCCAAACGTCCCACGACGCCAACAGCTCAATCTGCGCCAGATGCGAAGGGTCCGGAACGCTGTCAATGACTCCTGTGACAGTCGTATCGACCTGGTTCGCAATTATGAGGCGCTTGCCCAGCGGATCTTCATTTCCGAACAGGCGCGTCGCGGTGTCGTGCGTCAAAACGACGCTGTAGGGGCCGGTCAGTGCGTCTCTTGGATCGCCCACGCGGAACGGTAGATCGAATATTTCGAGAAACTCGGGATCCACTATCAACCGAGTCAGGCGCAGACCGCGTTCCCCGGTGGACGCTGACGTGTCTGCCGCGTAGGCTGATCGGGCCACTGTCTCCAGCTCGGGATATTCGGCTTTCAGGTACCGTGCATGGTGGATCGTCGTCGTGGGAAACGTGCCGAGTAGAACGCCCGATTCCCGATTCTCCATGGTTGTCGTGATTACGTACGTTCGGTCGGCATTCTCGAATGAGCCCTCGCTGAGCAACCAATAGTGGACGAAAAAGTAGATCCAGATGAAGCACACCAATCCCAGCGAAAGTGTCAGTACATTGAGGACCGCGGGAATGGGCGCGCGCCGGAATTCCCGGAGGCTGAGAGTAAGGCAATGGGTGAGCATTTCCTGTTCGATCCCTAGATCGCCAGTTTGTTGGCCGGAACAATCCGCCCATCGAGAAGATTGACGACCCGGTCGGCCCGCGCGCTGTAACGTGGGGAGTGGGTCACCATCAGGATGGTGGCGCCTTGCTCATGGAGCGTCTCCAGCATCCCCATGACGTCCTCGCCATTTTTCGTATCTAGATTTCCTGTCGGTTCGTCGGCAAGGATGAGCGAAGGATCGTTCACGACGGCGCGGGCCACGGCCGCGCGCTGCTGCTGTCCGCCGGAGAGTTGCTCGGGGCGATGCTTCGCCCGGGAACTCAGGTCGACCAGTTCCAGCGCTTCGCGAACGAGGTTTCGGCGCTGTGCCCTGGAAATCCCCTGGTAGAGCAGGGGTAGCTCGACGTTCTCGTAGACGTTGAGTTCATCGATCAAATTGAAGCTCTGAAAGATGAACCCGATCCTGCCCTTGCGCAGCGCCGCGAGTCGGTTCTCCGAGTAGCCGGATATCTCATGGTCACCGAAATAATATCGGCCGCTTGAAGGCGAATCGATGAGGCCGACGATGTTGAGCAGAGTGGACTTGCCGCAGCCGGAGGGTCCCATGACCGCCACGAATTCCCCCTCCAGTACATTCAATTCGATGCCGGCCAGGGCGCGGGTTTCCAGTTCCGCGGTCCGGTAGAGCTTGGTCACACCCGATAGCCTGATCATAAGGTGGCCTCCAGTCGTGTTCGTGCCACAGCGGTCAAAGCACTCGGCTTTGAAGCTGAAGCTCGTCAAAATCCATCAGGAACTCGTAGCTCGACGTGACGATTTCGTCGCCCTCGCGCAAGCCTTGCAGCACCTCAATCCCCTCGGGGTTGCGCCGCCCGAACCGCACGCTGCGCCGTTGCGCCCGCGCCCCGTCCCGATCCACTACGAAAACCCACAAGCCGCCGGTGTCATCGTAGAATGGTCCGTTGGCCACTACGAGGCTCTCGGCGGGTTCTCCAATCTCGAGTCGCATCCGAACGGTCTGGCCTCGGCGAATGCCCGCAGGCGGGCGATCCAGAAATCGCAGATCGACCTCGAACTGACGATTTCGCACACCGGGATAGATCTTCGCGACCTCCAGCCGGTATTCCCGACCGGCGATATCGACGCCGGCTTGCTGACCGATAACGATACGGGACAAGTAGAACTCGTCGATCAATGCGGTGACCTTGAAGGCGTTTACCTGGTCGATCTGCCCGATCCGTACTCCGCGTGCCTTTGATTCGCCGACCTCGGCTTCCAGCAGGGTCAGTTGACCGGAAATCGGTGCGATCACGGTCAAGTCGTTGAGGTTGCCGCGCGCGATATCGAGGTTGGCGTTCATGGCCTCGAGCGCTTCCTGCATGCGGGTCATCTGCGTTGCCTGAAATTTCGCATCGACCGACTGCGCCTCCTGAATGGCTTCCTTCAATCCCTGGTAGTAGCGTTCTTTCGCTTCGAGATCCTCGATCTCCATTTGAGTCACACCGCCGGAAGCGATCAGCGGCCGGCGATGCCGCAGGTGACGAGCGATGACGTCGAGCTGGTGCTCGATTTCCAGCAACTCTCGCTGTCTATGCAGCCGGTTCTGTTCAAATGTGAGCCCTGTAGTGGCCAGATAGTTCAACTGTTCGGTGAGTTGTGCCTCGCTGGCGATGACCTGAAGCTGGAGCGCGCTGTTTTTCATCCGGACCAGCGGTTGCCCGGCCTGGACGACGGCGCCCTCCTCAACGAAAACATCCGTCAACTGGCCACCTTCAACGGCATCCAGGTAGACCGTCGTTTGGGGTACCACGTGGCCGGTGACCGGGATGTACTCGTGGAAAGTCTTGTAGCGCACGGGGGATACGGTCAGGCGCTGAGAGTTGACCGTGAGCGTGCGGTTCAAGCCATAACGGACATATCCATACGCCGCAGCCGAGAGGAGAATCATCAGTACGGTCGCGGCGAACACGCGCTCGACCGTGAGACGGGGACGCCGGATGCGCCTGTCCATTGGGGACAGTGGAAGCGCATCGTGAGTCGAATTTCGAGTTTTCATCGCGCGAATCGTGGGTAACAAGTGTATTGCATACACCATACAGTACCACTGTAATACAACGACTCACAAACTGCTATACTCCGAACGTCCGGATCGCTCGGATCTCCGGGCCATTGCCAGCTTAGGAATAACATGACTCAACGAGTACCAACCTGGGACGAGGACCGGCCCATCTACCGCCAGCTTATGGAAGAGTTGATAGCCGGCATCATCGACCAGACCTATCCGGAGGGAGAACTCCTGCCATCCGTCCGGCAACTTGCGGAGCAGTTTCTGGTCAATCCTCTGACGGTTGCGAGGGCTTACCGCGAGTTGGGCGACCTGACGGAGACCCGGCGCGGCATCGGGCTTGCGGTCCGGATGGGTGTCCGCGAAGCCGTAATCGAGCGAGAACGGCGGCAATTCCTTCGCGAGGAATGGCCTGCGCTTCGGGGTCGTATCCAGCGACTGGAGATCGATCTTGAAGAATTGCTCAAGCAGTAGCCAGGCGATACTTACGATTCCCGGCTCAAGTGCGACAGCGTGTGCGCATTCCGCTCCCAGTTTTGCCCGTCGAACTTCTCGACGACGATCTCGCGCGGCGGAGGTTCAAGGCACGCGACGTTGATGGAGTAGCCATCGGGATTGGATCGAGGGATATAGAAGGACTTGATCCCGCAGGTCTTGCAGAATTGATGCTTGGCGATGCCTGTATTGAACGTATAGGTGATGAGTTCCGATTTGCCGTCAATCAGCCTGAATCGAGATTTCGGAACGATCAGATGCAGATTGCCCGACTTGGCGCAAATGGAGCAGTTGCATTCCGTGCACTCGATACGCTCCGGCGCCTCAACCTCGAAAACAACGGCCTCGCAGTGGCAGGCGCCTCTATAAGTCATCGCCGGTTCTCCCATTGACATCGGCCTCAGTTGGACGGGCAATCAAAGGCGCCGTTACAGGATTCGTTTCGATTGAACAGCCAGATCATGGCGAGGCGATAGCTGTTTGGGCTGTCCGCGGCATGGGTACCACCTTCAATTGTTACGGCGTTCAGTTCCCAAGGCGTATCGGTGCGATCCTGCCATTCTTGAAACCATGCAAGCGCGGGCTCGCGAAGCTCCGGAAAATCACGTGAACCGCTGGTTACGACCAGGCCCAGGTCGTTCCTTGTGGCGGGCGCAGCCGGCGAGAAGAATCGATCGCGCCCCGGGTCAAAGGACGGGTTGCTCGCGATACGCCCCCAAAACAGGTCCGGGTCAGTGAAGGCGGAGTAAAGTACCATGTATCCGCCCCTGCTTTGGCCGAACAGAACGCGACGGGACGAATCGGTGCGATAGCGCGTTTCCACCTCTGGAATGAGTTCCTGCTTGAGAAAGGCGTGGAACGCGGGTGCTCCGCCCTGGTCGGGACCGGCATCGGGTGCCGGTCCCGAGAAATCGAATCCCCGCTTGTTTGTTTCGGGATCGAATGAACCGTAGGCGATGCCCACGACAATGGCTTCCGGCAATCCCTCATCGTAGCTTAGAAACAAGTGATTGGCGGCAAGTATCGGGAATAGCGAATCTCCATCGAGCAGGTATACGACAGGATATTGCTGGGTCGAAATCTCATCGTAACCTTCAGGCAACCGAACATAGATGTGAAACGGTCGCCCAACGTTGCGAGAGTCGAACAGGAAATAATCGCCGCTGAGAGCCGGAAGATGGTCGAGAGGGCGTGGGGCTTCCGAAGGCAGTGGTGTCACTTGTGCGGTCGCCTGAATGGCAACCAGGAGCATGCCGGGGACGAACATTCCCCAAGGGACCATCCTTCGTGCCAAGCCTGGGCTCACGCTACTGCGCGCCCTCCTTGACCTCCGCAAGCCTTCCTGCATGGTCCAGCTCATAGGGTGGCGCCTCTCCCCCCGGTCCCATCAGGTAGTGATCCATCCACCGTGTCATTCGCATCGCGTAGTCGAGTTGTGCGGCGGTCCGACTGTTGCCGTGCCCTTCGCCGGGGTAAATCACCAGGCGCACGGGCGTGTCGCTCCGTAGCTTGAGCGTCTGGTAGAGCTGCAGCGACTGGCTCGGGTTGACGCGAGTGTCGCTGTCGCCGCCCAGGATGAGAAGCGGTGTACGCGAGTTGCCGGCATGGAAAATCGGGCTGCGCTCCAACGTGAGCTGCCAGTCGTCCCAGGGCCAGAACCGGGTGTGTACTTCGTAGAGTTCCCGCGGAATATCGCCCGATACAAACTTGGACACCAGGTTCGAAATGCCCACAAAGGCGACGCCCGCGGCGAAGTGTTCGGTCAGCGCCGTCGATCCCCACATCGTGGCGTAGCCGCCGTAGGACCCACCCGTGATGCCGACGCGGTCCGGGTCCACCAGGCCGGTGTCGACCAGGTGCGCCTTGGCGTCGACGATGTCGTCGAACTCCTTGCCGGCCGGATCGTAATGGTCGAGCTTCGAGAACTCCACGCCGCGGCCGGTGCTCGCCCGGTAGTTGGGATAGAACAAGGCATAGTCCCTGGCTGCGAGCGCCTGCGCGGGCGCGGAATAGCCTGACATCCAGCCGTTGCTGTAGTGGGCCTCGGGTCCGCCGTGGATCACCAGGATGAGCGGATGGCGCTCGCCTGGCCCGCTCTCCAGCGGGCGTATCAGCACGCCTTCGAGTTCGAGCCCGTCCCGGGCCGTGTAGGTGACGGCCTCCTGCGCTGCCATTGGCCGGTCTTCCAGGCCGGGATTCGAATGGGTGAGACGCCTGTAGCCATCCGTTTCGTTCCAGGCGTAGACTTCACCCGGGTGCCCGGGCGTGTCGGCGATCACCGCGAGCGTCTCGACGCCGGGGACCGCGTCGAAGGAGCGCGCGATCGGGTCTCCCTCGGGTTGCGTGCTCAGTACCGAGGTTCCGTCCGCAGACAGAACGCCGATCTCGTTCCAGAGGCCGCGCGAGCCCCGATACCAGAGCGTCTCGTCGTCGCGCCACTCCAGATCGGCGACATGACCGGGATAGCTTGGGGTCAGCGCCGACGTGCCTTCGCCGTCGGCCGCAGCCACGAAGACCTGGCCTGGAGACGGATCGCTCATATCCACCGCGCCGACGTACGCAATCCGGCTGCCGTCCGGCGACCAGGCCGCGCCGCCGAGCTTGCCCTCGGTTTCGAACTGATTCAGCACTTCCCCCGACTGCGCGTCGACGATGTGAAAGCGTCGACTCATGAAGCTGTCGTCCACGCTCGGCGTGGGTGCCAGCGCCACCAGGTAGCGTTCGCCGTCGGGCGCCCACTGGAAGCCGCTGGCCGTTCCCGGCAACTCGGCGGCGACGGCTTCCGGCTCCTCCGCCTCCAGATCAACGACCCAGACCCGTGTGAACCGCGAAGACTCGCCATACACGATGGCTCTGAAGCCGAGATTCGACAGTTCCTCGCGCTCGGACGGATTGCCTTCTGTCGCAAGAAAGGCGATGTGCCGGCCGTCGGGCGACACCGAGAAACTCTGGATATTGGCATCGTGAGAGTAGAGGCGCTGCGACTCGCCGCCGGCGACGGGTATGCCGTAGAGCGCGCGAAACTCGTCGTCGTCGTTGCGCTCCGCCAGGTAGTAGACGGTCTCTCCGTCGACGGACCAGGCAATCTGCCCGATATTGACCTCGCCCGTGATGAATCCCCGCGAGTTGCCCGCCAGATCCGTGATGTGCAGCTCGCGGTAGGCGCTGCCGTTCTCGTCAACGTAGGGAATCCGGGGCACGCTTAGCACGTAGGCGATGTGATCGCCGTTCGGCGACAGCACGGCCGACGCGACCCGCTTGAGCGTAACGATGTCCTCAAGCGTCAGTGGTTCGTCCTGACCGGCCGCGGTGCCTGTGTGCCCGAGAAGGATCAGGGCCAGGAAGATAAGGGATCTACTGCGCATTTTGTTTTCCCGCTGTGCGAATCGGATCCAATTCTACATTCAGGCGGGTGGCATACGCATGGCAGTGGCCATGGAACCGGGATGATGCGCATAATGACGAAGACCCTGTTCCTTGAGGACAACCATGCACTTCAGAAGCTTGCTTTTCGTTCCGGGCAACAAGGTGTCGATGCTCCGAAAAGCGATCAACTTCCGGCCCGACGCTTTCGTCCCGGACATGGAGGATTCCGTCCCCGACGCCGAGAAGGCAAACGCGCGCAACACCATCGCGTCGTTCCTGCCGGAGCTCGCAGCCACGGGCATCCCGGTGATCCCGCGCGTCAATGCCCTGGACACCGGTTGGACTGCCGATGATCTGGCCGCCGTGGTCGGCCCGCACATTTACGGGATCTCCATCGGTAAGATTCACGTTCCCGATGACGTACACCAGCTCTCGGAGTTGTTGGACGGACTCGAAAATCAGGCAGGGCTTGAAGCGGGCCGGATCAAGCTGTTTCTCTGGCTGGAGTCGGCAAAGGCCATCGTGCACTGCTACGAGATTTGCAGCGCCAGCCCCCGGATCGAGGGCGTCGCCTTCGGCGGCGAGGATTTCACCCACGACATGGGGATCGAGCGGCTCGAGGACGAGTCCGAAGTCGCCGTGGCGAGAAATCTCCTCTGCATTGCAGCCCGAGCGGCGGAAATCCAGGCGCTCGACACGCCCTATTTCCGGTTCAGGGACGAAGCCGGTCTGCGCGCCAACTGCGCGAAAGCGAAGCAGTTCGGCTTCAAGGGCAAGTTCGCCATTCACCCGGTCCAGATCGAGGCGATCAACGAGTCCTTTTCGCCATCAGAGGCGGAGATCGAGTACGCGCAGCGTGTGGTCGCGGCGTTCGAAGATGCCGAGCGCGTCGGACGCGGGTCCACCTCGCTGGAGGGCAAGGTGATCGATGTTCCTGTCGTGAAGAGGGCGCGGGCGCTGCTGCAGCTCGCTGAAGGCTCCAGGTAGGGTGTGCCGTGCGTCGGCGTCACAGATGGCTTCGGCCAGGTGCCCGTCGAACCGCCTACTCCACGGTATACGAGTACGCGACTTCCCCCTGCACGCGCCCGTCGACCTCGTCTTCAGGTAACCACGAGCGGAGGTAGTCCACGGTCACGCCGTCGGGCGCGACGGTGACGTTCAGGTAGCCGGAATTGTCGAGGACAGTCCCGGCAAGGTAGGAGTCCTTGTTGCGGCCGAGGTATCGGTTGTCCGCCGGGTTCGGGACGGTCTGGTAGACGACCCCGCCGAGTTCCTGATGCGCGAACAGGTGGTCGTGGGCCTGGAAGAAGATCGTCACGCCGTGCCTGACCATGAGCTGGTGTACGGGCAGTTCCCAGTCAGGCCGCATCTCGTCAAAGTCCCAGGTGCCGTCCTCGCCGTGTCCCCCCCATTCGTACATCGGCGCCCTCTCGATGCCGCCGCGCCCGGTGCCCAGGACGTGGTGGGCAAAGACGAACTTGTATTTCGCGTCGCTCTCTTCAAGCGTCTGCCTGAACCAGTGGTACTGCTGATCGCCCATGGTTGCCTGCCAGCGGTCGTCCGCGGGCAGCGCCAGCTCGAGCCACGCCTCCTCGATCTCGCTCCAGGGCGGCGACGCAAGCGTGCCCATTGCCATCCCGCCCCGGCCGACGGGGTTAATGGCGACCGGCGAATGCCAGTAGGGAGCGATGGCGACGAACAGCGCATCGCCCCAGGTAAAGGCGAAGTAGTCGCGCAGCCGGCCGATGCCCTCTACGGGCTCGGGATTTCCAGTGTAGAACTCGTCAGGAGCCGGCAACGGCAGCCATCGGACTCGTGCATTCCCCGCATAGATGGATACGTCGTGGAGCGCGGTTCCCAACAGGTTCCGCCGAGCTTCCTCGTGATTGCCGATGACCGAAAACAGTGCGGTCGAATGCGCCATGAGGCCGAGAAAACTGCGTTGATACAGGTAGACCTCATCGACCGCGTTCTGCGTGAAGATTTCCCTGTCACCCTGGTAGTAGTCCGCGATCATGCGCGACACGTTGAAGTCGTCGCCCAGCATGAAATACAGGTCCGGCCGGTCGCTCGCGACCTGCTCCATGGTGCGGGCATAGAGGCCCGGGTGGTACATGGTCTCGGTGCGCTCCGGGTGGGAATCCCCCTGGACGCCGAAGGTGAACGTGCTGCCCGGCGGCCGCTGGGTGTGGAACGTGTGCTCATCGCCGGCCAGGAACTCCGTGTCGCCCTCACCGCGGTAGTTCACGCGGTAGAAATACCGCGTATCCGGTTGCAGAGCCTCGATGGCGATCTCGGCGGTGTTGTCCGATGAGGCTTCCACCGGGCGCGTCTGGCCCAAGTAGTTTCCCGATTGCTCGCCATATTCGACCAGGACTTCGGTACCGGCTTCAGCCAACGCATGAACCGCAATGGAATCGGCCGTCGGCCGCCCGAGAATGATGTTTTCCGGGTTCGTTCCCTGAGCCGGGATACGGAAAATCGTCGCCACGGTCCCCAGGGTCAGGGCGACTCCCATACCAAGTGCCAGAGGTCGTCCAATCATGATCTTCTCTCTCATCCCGGTGCGTTGGCGGACTACCCAATTAATCCAATGCTACGTCACCACGCGTCCGCACCGTGCGCGTGCTCGCAAGGGCGCCAGGCCCTGACAGCTCAGGCCGTGTGAATCTGCAGCGGCCGGTTGGACTGCTCCCCGCCCGAGGTGTAGTTGACGATCATGTCCGGCACGATCGGGATTCTGTTAAAGATATGTCCGTCAAGAGCATTGGAGATGGCGCAGACGATGGCCGCCGCCGCCGCGCCCATGGGCGGTTCGCCGATACCCCGGGTGCCGACAGGGTTCTGCGGCTCGGGGAGATCGACCGCGTCCCACGCCATGGTGGACGGCACGTCTAGGTAGGTGGGCGGCTTGCACTGCTCGAACCCGATGTTGCCCGGCAAGCCGTTCTGAGGATCGTAGATCTGCCGTTCGTATAGCGCCATGCCGATACCCCAGACCGTAGCGCCCTTCATCTGCTGTGAAAGTCCTTGCGGGTGCAGAACGGTGCCGCAGTCGGCCACGGCGACGTAGTCCACCAGATCCACTTCACCGGTTTCCACATCGACCTCAACCGCGGCGAATCCGCAGGCCAGCGCCGGTACGTCGCCTTCCATTCGCAGGTTGTCCTTGGCCACGCCCACCAGGCCGGTGCCGGCGATTCCGGCCACGGCGAGCTTGGTCACCTGGTGGAGTTCATCCGGCACTTCCTCGCCCGAGAACCGGCCGCCCAGTTCGATGGCGCGCTGCGCCGCTTCCGGATAGGTCATGGAGCGGGAAGGGTCCGCCGTGGCGAACACCCTGTGATCGCCGATGTCGTAATCATCCGGGGAACCGCCCAGGTCCGTGGCCGCAATCTCCTTGAGCTTGGCGATAGCGTCCCAGGCGGCCACCACGTTGGTGCGCACCATGGTCCAGCAGGTATTGCTGCCGGTCTGGGTGGATGCGATGGGCAGATGGCGCATGTTGGTGCCCTGGTGGACGATGCAGTTCTCCCAGTCGCACTTCAGCAGCTCCGCGGCCGCCCGGGTGGTGCTCGCGTACGAATAGGTGCCGAGGTTGCCGACGCCGCTGTGCAGGTGCAACTTGCCGTCCGGCGTGAGCACGACCAGGCCGTCGTAGCCGCGGCGGCCGACATCGTGGTAAGCCTGCCCGATCCCCACACCGTAGATCTTCGAGCCGTTGCGCCGGCCGCTGAGCTGGCGCTTGGCCTGCCAGTCGAACATCTCCGCACCCCGGTCCAGCGCTTCGGGCATGTAGGCGCTGGTGACCGGGATCTGGTTGCCGCCGATGCGGGCATCATTGGTCGGGGCGTTGATTCTGCGCACTTCAAGCGGATCGAGACCCAACTCGAGGGCGGCCCGGTCCATGAACGGTTCCAGCGCCGCGGCGATCTGGTTCTGCCCCGGGCCGCGCTGCGGTCCCCTGGGCGTGGTGTTGGTCAGCACCGGGATGCCGCGAAAGCGCATGGCAAGCGGCTGGTAGATGATGGAAACGGCTTGCGCCGCATCCACCGAGTCCCCGAACCCGCCATTGCCGCCGCCGTCCTGAACCACCGAGAAGTCGATGGCCGTCACGCGACCGTCGGCCCGGAATCCAATGCGTGCCCGGCCCTGGAACGTGCCGCGGGCCGATCCGATATAGAACTCCTCCGCACGGCTGATCCGCAGCAGCACCGGCCGGTTGATCTTCTTCGACAGTCGCGCGGCGATGCCCGCAGTCTGCGCCGCGGTACCCTTGGAGCCGAAGCCGCCGCCGCAGAACTCGTTGACATAGACCAGGTTCTCAAGCTCCACGCCGCACTGGCGCGCCAGGCTGGTCAACGTGGCGGTGAGGCTCTGGCATCCGGCATGCACGTAGCACTTGCCGTTGTCCCACCAGGCCATGGCCGTACGCGGCTCCATGGAATGATGCGAATTGCCCTGGGTCACAAAGGTCTCGTCGTAGACCAGCGCCGCTTCGGCAAGGCCTGCCTCCACGTCGCCATAGGACCACCCCACCGCGGACTCGCCGAACGGAAGTTGGCCATCCTCCGCAGCGGCAAAGTCCCGGGCCGTCCACTTGATCTGGTGCGGGTCGAGCCCGCTGCGGCCGCCGCCGACGTTGTTGCCGTTTTCGCGGGCGTCCGGCCCGCCCGGGTAGAGGCTCTCCAGGGGATCGACAGTGAATTCCAGCGGCTCGATGTCCACGGTGATGGCGTCGATGGCGTCCTGGGCCGTGGTTTCGTCGGTGGCGGCGAGTGCCAGGATCAGGTCGCCGACGAACTTGGGTTCGTTGGTCAGCAGCATGTCGGCGCCCTCGTCGTCGGCGGTGAGCACGCCGATCACGCCCTCCATCGCGAGCGCTTGCGACGTATCGATCCGGGTCACCCGCCCGTGGGGCATCGGGCTGGTCAGCAGCCGCGCAAACACCATGCCCTCGGCACGGATATCTTCGGCGTACCTGGCGCTGCCGGTGACCTTTGCCCGGACGTCGGGCGGTGTGAAGTCCTTGCCGATCAGGTTGTAGGCCATGGTGGTTTCTCCTTTACGGCCAAAATACTACAGCGGGTGTTTCGGTGTCGCGCGTTACAGGGAGTTCATTGTTTCGTGCTGAGCGCGCGCACGAGAGTCGGCACGAGATTTCATCCTTCATTGACATTGCCTTGCGGCACCTTGAGATAATACGCCCCCCTTTTGCCACCCCCCAGGAAGGACACGTCGATCATGGCCGTCAGACAACGTATTTCCGGACCGGATATTCCCGAGCACGTCAACCCATTCCCGGCGGCCGTCAAGATCGGCAACATGGTCTTCTCCGCAGCCACCGGCGGCGACGATCCCGAGACCCACGAACTGCCGGAGGACGAGGAGAGCCAGATCGCGAACGCGTTCCAGACCGTGCGCAATATCCTTCGTCGGGCCGGAGGCTCGCCAGCCAACATCGCCAAGGTCACGGTGTTCGTCAGGGACCGGAGCATCCGGCCCAAGGTCAATCCCTATTGGCTTGAGATGTTCCCGGACGAGGACGACCGCCCCGTGCGCCACATGGTTCCCGCGGACATGCCGCCCGGCCGGCATATCCAGCTTGAATTCATCGCTGTACTTGACTGAAGGATCCAAATGAAATTCGAGATTGGCCTTTCGGCCCTGCAGCAACTTTTTTTCGATGCCCGCAGCTATAACGGCTGGCTGGAAGGTGAGGTCACCGACGACCAGATTCGGCGACTCTACGACATCCTGAAAATGGGTCCCACCAGCTTCAACTGCTGCCCGGCGCGGTTCGTTTTCCTGAGTACGCCGGAAGCGAAACAGCGCATCGAACCGCATCTGCGGCCGAACAACTTGCGCAAGACGATGTCCGCCCCGGTGGTGGCCATCATCGCCTACGACACGGTGTTCTACGAGCAGATGCCTGAACTCACGCCCCACAGGCCGGAAACCCGTGATTTCTTCGCCGGCAACGAAGCGCTGGCCGATGTGACGGCGTTTCGCAACGGCACCCTGCAGGGTGCCTATTTCCTGATCGCCGCCCGGGCCGTGGGACTGGATTGCGGCCCCATGTCCGGCTTCGACAACGCGGGCGTGGATGCGGAGTTTTTCCCGGACGGGCAGTTCAGGTCGAACTTCATCTGCGGTCTGGGCAGGGGCGATCCGGAGAGTCTTTTCGGTCGGCTGCCGAGGCTGGAGTTCGATGAGGTTTGTGAAGTCTTGTAGCTTCGCTCCAAAACTCATCGACGTTCATTTGCAAGGGATATTGACGAAGCAAGGGAGTAAAGGATGACGGCACATGTGTATACGGCGAAGCTAACCTGGACCGGTAATCGCGGCGAGGGGACGAGTGGGTACAAGGCCTACACGCGCGACTACGATGTCGAAAGCGAAGGCAGGCCGGTCATCAGGGGGTCATCGGATCCCAACTACTTCGGCGACGCCACGCGCCACAATCCCGAGGACATGATGCTGGCCTCCCTCTCCGCCTGCCACATGCTGTGGTACCTGCATCTCTGCGCCGTGAACAAGATCGTGGTCACGGAATACGAGGACAACCCGAAAGGGGTGATGGAAATGTCCCGCGATGGTTCGGGGCAATTCACGGAGGTCACGCTGAGACCGCGCGTTACGATCACGGCGGGGAGTGATGCGGCCAGAGCGGAGCAACTGCATGCGCGTGCCGGGGCGCTGTGCAATATCGCCAGGTCGGTGAATTTTCCCGTGAGGCACGAAGCGACCGTGATTGACGCCTGACCGCCTACTCCTCCGTACACTCGTAAGGTCGAATCGCAAGCCCCGGCACCCAAAGGTAGTGTTTGGTCAGAGTCAGCGGTTCGGTGTAGGTCGCCGGATCGGCGGAGGTGATTTCATAACGAAGTCGCGCGCCCTCGTCGACCACCATGAATCGCTCCACGAGTTCTGCCGCCTCACTCTGCGGGATCCCGATCTGGCTGAACGAAAAGGGCCAGTCGATATTGGTCGTGGTCACGGCAAGTGTTTCGCCTTCCCAGCGACCAACCGAGTCGCCCAGGATCGTCGGCGGGTCTGACGGTTGCGGAGCGCCGTCCATGTGGATGACGCGGAGCAGGTCGTATTCCTCGATGCGCAGGTGGATCTCGTCGCCGCGGTCGATGAACTCCATCGGGAACGGCTGCTGCATGATGGTCGGCATGCCCTTCGGCAGACAGCCGTAGAGCGGGTTGTTCTGCACCGGATTGAACGCATCCGTTGCGGCACGCGCCGAGCCGGTTAACGGGAAGTCGCCGGTAGCGATGTCGTACTCCTGGCCGTCGCTGGTCCATACCCGGAAGAGCCCCAGATCAGCGCTGGCGGCGCCCGCGGACAGCCGCTCGCCGCCGATGGCGTCATCCCGCCAGCGCGGCGAGGAGCGGTGGTCCATCATTATTTCCCGCCCGTCCGGCAGCAGCAGGTTGAGGCCGAACATCTCGTTGGCACGGCGCCTGGACGGGAAGCCCGCCAGCCGCACCGTGTCGCCGCTCGCCACCGTTCCCTCCTCGACGCCCCACCGTGCGAGCCGGCTTACCGCGCCGCCTTCCATCCACCAGTCCGCGGCGCGTCCGTCTTCGTCCACGGTGCGGACGTTCAGCCTCACGTGCGGATTTCGCCACAGGATGCGGGTGATCTCGCCCTCGATCTCGACGATCTCCTCAAGGTTGAAGGTCACCGCGATGGAATGGTGGGCGGAGGCGAATGGGGCTGCGGAGCTTGCGAGCGCAAACGCCACTGCCTTCAGAAGAACGAGGCTGGATTGCCGTACTCGTGCGTATTGGGTCATTTCTCTTCTACTTGTTGGCCATGCAGGCACGCCGTTGTCCCGGAGAACTGATCTGAGCATACTGTGATTCCCGGACATCTTGAAATAACGATCATGAAAACAGGAACAGGAATCTGGGCCGCCGCGGCGCTGACGACGATCGCAGGCATCCCGCAATTTGCCGCTTCGCAGGAAACCGTAGCCGCAGACGCCCCCGGGCTTTCGCACGCCTTTGTCGACGTGAGCGTGCTGCCCATGGACAGCGAGCGTGTTCTGCCCGGACAGACCGTAATTGTCACCGACGGGCGCATTGAGCGCATGGGCGCGACGGCCGATGTGGACGTCCCGGATGAAGCCACCGTGATCGACGGACGCGGCAAGTACCTGATGCCCGGCGTTTCGGAGATGCACGGCCATTATCCGAACCCGGACGCACGGGAGTTCACCGAGGCGGTGATGTACCTGTACGTTGCCAACGGCGTCACCCTGGTGCGCGGCATGCAGGGCGGCGCCAGTCACCTGCCGTTGCGCGACGCCATCGAGGCGCGGGAGTTCATGGGGCCACGATTGCTGGTCTGCGCGCCCGCCATGTCGGGGAACAATGTCGCGCGGCCGGAGGATGCCCGGCGTCTCGTGCGCGAGGCGGCGGCCGCCGGTTTCGATCACATCAAGGTGGCCGAGGGCCTGACCCCGGAGGTGTTCTCGGCCATCGCCGAGACGGCGGCGGAAGTCGGGCTCACCTTCTCGGGCCACGTGTCAAACCTCGTGGGCTTGTATTCGGCGCTCGAACAGGGTCAGAGCACCATCGATCATCTGGACAACTACATCGAGGCGATGATCGAGGATCCCGAGGTCGTGGCGGGACTCGGTCTCCTGGAACTGCCGAGCGTGATTTCGCAGATCGACGAGGCGAAGATCGGGGACGTCATTGCCGCCACGGTAGAGGCCGGCGCCGGAGTCGTGCCCACGGAAGTGCTGTGGGAGACATTTCTCGGCGGGCGCAGCGGTGCGAGCATGCTGGCGGAAATGCCGGAGACTCGATTCTGGGTTCGGGAGAGCCTCTCGGGCGTCGCCTCGGGCGTGAACCGGTGGGTGCAGCAGACGGATGGACGTCGCGCCGCGCTCCCGCAGCCCGACGCGGGCCAGCCCGTGATCGAACTGCGCCGCCGCCTAATCAAGGAACTCCACGACGCCGGGGTTCCCGTCCTGCTCGGCACGGATTCCCCCCAGATATTCTCGGTGCCGGGTTTCTCCATTCACCGGGAGATGCAGGTGATGGTGGACTCGGGCCTGACGCCTTTCCAGGTCCTGCACAGCGGAACCAGGGCGGTCGCCGATTTCCTGGGCGCCGAGGACTTTGGCCAGGTAGCCGAGGGGCAACGCGCCGACCTGGTGCTGTTGAACGCGAACCCGCTGGATGACATCGGCCATTTTGCCGACAGCGCCGGCGTGATGGTCAATGGTCAGTGGCTGTCCCGCGCCGATATCGACGCACGCCTTGCTGAAATCGAATCGCTAATGCAGGGGCTGGGCGGCTAGCGCGCAGTACGGGCGTTCTCAGGACTGCTAAGCTCGTGCCGAACTAAAGCAAGCACATTCAATTACTCGCACGGAGATGTACTCATGAGAAACATATGCATGTTGGCCATCGGCGCGCTTGCCCTTGCCTCGGCGCCTACATTGGCCCAGGACGGCTGGGTCACGCTCTTCGACGGCACGAACCTGGATAGCTGGTCCGAAATCGGAAACGCGGACTGGACAGTCGCCGACGGCGTTGTCGAAGGATCGGGCGAGTCGGGGCACCTGCTGAGCAATGAATCCTACTCGGATTTCGTGCTCACGCTGGAGTTCTGGGTGGACGACCCGGCGAACAGCGGCGTGTTCATACGCTGTGCGGACCCGGAGACCGTCTCGCCGAATACCTGTTACGAGGTCAATATCTTCGACCAGCGCGAGGACCAGACCTACCGGACCGGCGGGATCGTCAATTTTGCCGCGCCTGACGCGCAGATCGACGCGGGTGGACAGTGGAACTCATACGAGATTCGCGCCGAGGGACCGAGACTTCATATAACGCTGAACGGCACCGTCACCGTGGATATCGAAGACGACACGTATGCGGAAGGTCCGTTTACGCTGCAATACGGCAGCGGCGTCGTCAGGTTCCGCAATGTGAGGATCCAGACGCTATAACTCCAATACTCTTTACTCAAGGTGGCACTGGTCGCCGGAGATGTAGCGGGACTTGGTTAGCCCGACTTCCGCAACTCAGCGCCAAAACGGGCGCAAGTCATTGATTTATTGTTGTCCAGAGCCTTATGTCGGCACTACAAGGCACCGACTGGCAGACGGTGCGGCCGTCGATTCAGGCGAGGATTCTGGGTGTCGGTCGTTCCGGCATACGCAGTTTGAGTTGGTCCAGCAGGAGTTGGTGGTCCCGTTGCGGTAGAAATTATTTGCGAAACAGTTCGTACGCGCCAACATCGAAATGGCGAGCCGGGCTATTTCACGCGTCGGCAGGACGATCTGGAAATCGTCAAACGACACATTGGGAAGCACATTCGATTCTATCCGCCTTTCGATTACCGAAGCGTATTCCGTCGTTATCTCGAGTTCGCGAGTGTCATTGTCCCGGTACCCGCTTGCCAGGGGGATCAGCGCTGCATCGGACTCGCCCTGAACAGCTACCCCGCTCTCTCTGGCGAAGCCAATGTAGGATTTGCCATTGTTCATCGTAAGCTCCACGAGCGTTCCCTCGTCGAGCGAATTCTGAATGACGCATTCAATCAAATCCCCGTTTGCCTTCGCGGCCTTTTTAGCTGCGATTTCCCGACCCAGGAATCGGTTGATGGCGACCGGGATAGCCAATGCGAGTAGCGCGCTCAGCGATATCGTGCCGGAGTAGTCGAAAGGCGCATACGAATTTGCCCACCAGGACTGTGCATCGGGAAAGCAGCCATCGCAGACAACGGCAAGCATGCGCGCTGCCGCCAGAAGGGCGATCCCGGCGATTGCCGAGGAAAAAAACAGGACGTAGCCTGATTGCCGAGCCATCCAATATCGGGTTGGGTTGGACCGAACAAGAAGCCAATAGCCCGTGAGCGTCGGTACAAGAAGCAAGCTTAAGTTCACAGGACACCCCGAAGCACGGGCTGTTAGGCACTGTTACCTTGTGAAGCGGTACTTTTCGCGGCGGGCTTGAGGTGTTTGAAAAGCACCTGCATATCCTTCAACGCCTGTCGCCCTGCCTCGCTGCGCAGAAGTTCTTCTGCATCGATGTATCGCCCGCCGTTGCTGGTCACATGTACCTTCACTCGGTGCTTTCGGGCGCTCTGGCCGGAATTACTCACGCGATTCTCCCCCACGACCAACGGCTGATGTCACGAGCAAGTCTCGTCAAGATGGGTATGCCGGTCAAGCCGAGATTTCCGTTTCTGTCCACAATGCACAGAAACGGTGGGTTCAGGCCCCTACATTACCTCCAGCACGGGTTCCTCAAGCGCCGCCGCCTGCTCCTTCAGCGCCAGCACGTGCTCCTCCCAGTACTTCGTTTCCGCAAACCACGGGAATGCCATCGGGAAGGCCGGGTCCGACCAGCGGCGGGCGAGCCAGGCGGTGTAGTTGATCATCCGCAGCGTGCGCAGGGCTTCGATGAGGTGTAGCTCGCGGTAGTCGAAATCGTAAAACTGGCTGTAGCCGGTCAGTAGCTGTTGAAGCTGGACGGCCCGCTCCTCGCGCTCGCCCGACAGGAACAGCCAGAGGTCCTGAACGGCGGGCCCCGTGACGCAGTCGTCCAGGTCAACGAAGTGGGGGCCGTCGTCGGTCCAGAGGACGTTGCCGGGATGGCAGTCGCCGTGAATCCGCAGCCACCGGACCGAGCCTGCCGCCTCCGCCCGGTCAAAGGCCTCGGTTATCGAGTCAAGCAGCCGGCTGACGATCGCGTGGTAGCTCTGCACCAGGTGCGGCGGCATCCAGTCGCTCAGCAGGACGAACTGCGAGGCTTCACGGCCCATGCGATCGATGGAGATTTCCTGGCGGTGGCTGAAGTCGCTGAGCGCGCCGACCGCGTGGATGCGGCCCACGAAACGGCCAAGCATCTCCCACTCCTCGTCACGTGCGAGTTCGGGCCAGCGCCCGCCCTGGCGCGGATAGACGGCAAAGCGGTGGCCGGCGTGGTGGTGCAGCGTCTCCCCGTCCACCTCGATGGGCGGCACGATGGGAAGTTCGCTCTCCACAAGCTCCCCGGCGAAACGATGCTCCTCGAGGATGCCCTCGTCGGTCCAGCGCTCCGGGCGATAGAACTTCGCCACCAGGAAACCGCCGTCCTCGGTGCCAAGCTGGTAGACGCGGTTCTCGTAACTGTTAAGCGCAAGGATGCGCCCGTCGCAGGCGAATCCGACACCCTCCAGGGACGTGAGGATCCGGTCCGGGGTGAGGTCGGCGTAAGGCTGTTCCACGCGACAATGGCGAGTATCTACGGCTAGCGCTCGTGGTGAGGTAATTTGGCGATATCAGTACTCACTGTCGCCGTTCCTACTGGTTTGCGAAGAACGGCAGCCGGCAGTCCAGCTCGGTGAATTCGTAGTCGGCGACATAGTATTTGGTCCAGCGTATTTCCCATGGGCTTGCCAGGTAGTCCGGGTCGTTGACGACCATCGTCATTTCAAGCGCCGGCCCGATGTCGTCATCGACGCGCCGATAGGTCTCCACCACCGTGTGCCGATCGCTGACGGCATTGCCCTCGGTGCCGGTCAGGTTGCCGAGCAGCTGGTCGGTCGAAACGATCAGCGTGTCGCCCACGTAGCGGGCGACGGAATGCCCGAGGTTTGTGCTGCCGTCTGGCGCGGGTTCCTGCCCATCGCCGGCTGTCTCGGGCTCCTGCCCATCCAGCCACGCCACCCGCCGGGCCGCGCCTTCCTCGTACTCGAACTCCACGCGGTCCGGGAACTGGGCGATGCGAACGACCTGCACGGTGCTCGCCTGGCGCACGACGCCGTGGGCGGCGCATTCGGTGAAGCTCGGGTCGTCGACCGGGTTAAACGCGGCTTGCAGGCTCGCGCCGCGATCGTTGAGCGGCGGAGAGTTCCGGTCCCGTGTGGCTTCGCTGGCCCTGACGCTGGGATGCTTCGCCAGTGTGCCCGTGAAGTTCGGCTGTCCGTCGGCCCGATTGCCTTCCATCGATGCAACCGGCGTGAAAGGCACCCCTACATTCGGGGTCCCTGTAACCGCGCCGATGGTGGATCCGTCGGCGGGATCGAGTTCAACGATTGCTCCGCCGTTCCAGTGGCGGCTCTCAAGGAGGATCATGGGGCCGCCATCGCGGCTTCCAAGGCCCGTCACGCGCAAGCGTTGGCCCTCGCGGATGGAATCCGCGGACCAGCCGCCGCGTCGGAGCGAGGACGGGGCCGGCGCCGTCGCCATCCAGAGCGTCTCGGCGCCGCTCCCGTCGGCCACGCTCAGGATGATATTCGCGTGGGGATTCTTGAAGTTGTACTCGACGACCGTTCCTTCGATGGTGATCTCTTCGTCAAGGAACGCGGCGCCCAATTCGTGGTGGGCCTGGGCGGATGAGGCGCCGAGCACGGTTGCGAAGGCGGCGATCAGCGTTCTTGTGAATCCCATTTGGCTGCCCCTGTTTTGCACGATTCCCGGCCTGCATTAGCCCTGCGATCGCCGGATAAGCGCCTTCCCGCAATTGCAACGCAGTTCTCGGCACTCGGAGGAGACTAATGCGAAACGGGACCAGACTCAAAGGCAACGGCCTTTTTCCGGCGGGATCAGAGGATGCTGCGTCCCAGCGCGCTTTGAACCAGCGTGACGGCGCGTTCGGCCGAGATGTTGGCGTGATCCAGGAACGGATTGAGTTCGACGACTTCCATGGATGTCATCCGTCCGTCCGCCGCGCACTCTTCCAGCAGCAGGTGCGCCTCCCGGAAGCTGACGCCGCCGGGGACCACGGTGCCGGTACCGGGAATGACTTCCGGGTCGCAACCGTCCAGATCGAAGCTGACGTGAAATCCGGCGGTACCGTCGTTGACGATCGCAAGCGCCCGGGCCGCGACCTCGCTCATCCCGAGTTGGTCGATTTCGCGCATGGTGAACGCGGTGACGCCGGACTCGCGGATGAAATCGCGCTCGAGATCGTCGATATCGCGTATCCCGATCATCACGACGTGCTTTGCATCGACGGCCGGGTGGGCGCCCAGAATGGTGGACAGTTCCGTACTCCCGTAGCCCAGCAGGTGCGCAAGCGGCATGCCGTGTACATTTCCGCTGGGCGAGGTCTCGGGAAGATTCATGTCGCCGTGGGCATCGAACCAGATGACGCCGAGCTTGCGGTCCGTGGTCTTGAGGTGCGCGGAGACTCCGGACACGGTGCCCATCGCGATCGAGTGGTCGCCGCCGATCACGAGCGGCCACTCCCCGGCTTCAAGCGCGCCGCGAGTGTGCTCGGCGACCTGCGTGCACGCCGCCAGGATCTCGTCCTTGAACCGGGCATTGGTATTGCCCGGCGACAACGTTTCCATTGAGGAGATCGGGACGTCCGTTTCTTTCACGATCGAGAACCCCAGCGAACGGATCGCCTTTCTTAGACCCGCCACGCGAAACGCCGACGGGCCCGCGTCCGTTCCCCGGCGCGAAGCGCCCAGGTCAAGCGGCACATTGATGATGTGAATGGTTTTCCTTTCCCTGATCATGGTCTGCCTCGGTCGATAAATCTCCTCCGAATGAAGCCTCAAGCCTCGCTTTTGACGGGCGCCCCGCCCGACGGCCCGGCAAGGTCCACAACCATCCCGAACAGGTCCCTGGGGTCCTCAAGTGCCGGGACAAGCTCGATGTCTTCGCCCTCATCGTACGCCAGGGCCAATTCGTGTACGTATCGGAGCGCCGAGTAGTCCTCCAGCGCGAATCCGACCGAGTCGAAGACGGTGACCTGGTCACGGCTGTCGCGCCCGGTCTGCTTGCCGGCAATCACCCGCCACAGTTCGCGGACCGCGTGGTCGCCGGGGAGTTGTTGAATATCGCCTTCGATCCGCGTCTGCGGTTCGAACTCGACAAAGATCGTGGCGTTGCGAAGCACATCCACATGAAGCTCTGTCTTGCCGGGACAGTCCCCACCGACTGCATTTATGTGCATGCCCGGCTCGACAATGTCGGGCGTCAGGATGGTCGCCAGCGCCTTGTCGGCAGTGCATGTCGTGACGATATCCGCGTTCCGGGCCGCATCGGCCGCTGACACGACCGGCGTGACCTTCAGTTCGGGAATGTGAGACAGGTTGCGCACGAGTCTCTCCATGGCGCTGCGGTCGATATCGAAGATCCTCAGCTCGTCGATGCCGACCAGCTCGCGAAACGCGATTGCCTGAAACTCGCTTTGCGCGCCGCAGCCGATCATGCCCATGACACGCGAATCGCGTCTTGCCAGCACCTCGGCCGCAATTGCGGACGCAGCCGCCGTGCGAAACGCGGTTGTCAGCGTCATTTCGGCAACCAGCATCGGGAAACCCGTTTCGACGTCGGCCAGCACGCCGAACGCCATGACCGTCGGAAGGCCCTTGTTCGCGTTGGCGGGATGGCCGTTGACGTACTTGAACGCAAACCGGTCCCGATCCGAGACCGGCATCAATTCGATCACGCCGATCTCGCTGTGACTGGCGAGCCGGGCGCTCATTTCGAACGATTCCCAACGCCGAAAATCCTCACGCATCGCCGCTGCAATGCCGGACAGAAACCGGTCCGCGCCAACGCGGCTCACCATCCGGCAAAGTGCGGAAACGTCAACGAACCGTGTCATGCCGGTCCCTCCGAGTAGTTGCGAGTTAGACAATACCGGGTATGTAGATGTTCAAGTTGAGGGCCAGTTCAAGTGTGTGCTTCGCCCGCCACCCGGTTCCGCAGGCTTTGGCCGATTTCAGTACAGGCGCTCCAGGCATTCAGGCTTTCTTGGGAAGCGCCTGGTGATGTCTTGTCAGATCTTCGATGGGAACGAAGTCGAAATCGAAGCCGAAACAGCGCGGCGCCACCACGGACAGGGCGTCGTCCCTGCGGTAGAAGGCGGGGCAACCGATGCCCAGTACGGTGACGCGCTGACCGTATCGCAATCGTTCCGCGTTGATCGGAGTCGAAGTTTCGTAGTCGAGTATCGTAATCAGGTCGGGTACCGACGCCACGACCTTCTCGCCGAGCCGGGCGACGAGGTATTCGTTCTTGATATTGATCCTGAGAGGCGCCGTGTCGTTGTCAAACGACTCGATCAGCGCTTCGCCGATGTCGTATCCGCCAATGACCGCGCTTGAATGGTCGATGACCTTGCCCGTGTAGAGATGGAAGACTTCGCCGTACAAGGACCGCGCGAAGGCGTCTCGAAGCGGTTCGAAAGTACGCAGGGCGTTGCCGCGGAACTCCCTCAGTATCCGGCCGATCTCGATCGAAAAGCTGATGGTGTCCGGCACGATGGAAGCCTTGAGCTGTCTGCCGGTCATCGGATGTTCGACGGTGGTGATCATGCCGCCCATCGCTGCCGCCACGCTGCGGATGTGACGTTCGAATACGGCCGTCGAATCGGTCGAAAATGTTGCCACGTTGCCGGCGTAGTCCAGCGCGACGGCGGGGGTCGGTGCGACTCCGGCGATGGGATAGGTCATCATCTGCGCTTCCGGCAGTGCCCGGCCCATGCCGTCGCCGTCGACAACCGGTATTCCTCGCTCGGCCGCCGCAATCAGCGGGACCATGGAGTTTCCGCCGCCGATCTCGAAAGACACGACCGCGTCCACGCTGCGGCCGACGTGTTCTTCAAACGCTTGCAGCGCCTTGACCGGATCGCCGACGGACGGGAGCAATTCGAGGCTCACGGACGGCGCGCCGACGCCGCCGATGGCCGCCACCCAGGCGTCGTCGTCCAGGTCGTCGACCGGGATCAGTTCGACGGGCCCGGTCTGCCTCAGCACCTGCAGCGTTGCAAGATACGAGGTGTAGGGGTCGCCACCGCCGCCGGTGGCCAGGAACACCGCGCCCGCGGAAAGATCTTCCAGCGATTCGTAACCCAGCTTCATGACGCCCGCCTCGCGGCTTTCTCGCCCTTCGCCCCGGCAATCTCCCCGGCAGCCGCTTCGCCTGCCGGCTCCGTGGTCCCTCCGGTATCAATCTTGTCCGCAAGCCCGGCGATCTCACCGACCACCTTCACCCGCAGCCTGGTCGTGTTTCCTGCCATGTAGGACACCGCCGTTTCTTCCACATCCGCCACGCGAAGCGTCGAGCCGTCGGCGCCTGCCGACACGGCAAGCCTGCGCGCCTCGAAGGTCACATCCCGAATGGCGTCCTTGCGAGGTACCTTTTCGTAGGAAACCAGTCGTTCAGTTTCTCCGCCGATCTGCGCGATCGCGGCGCCGATCGCGTTCGCCACGCCCGCGTGTTCGGGTCGGAGCATTTCCGATGCCGCGGCCAATGGTTCCGTGACGAGTATCGAGCCGCCGCCCACGAGAACGACCGGCAGTGGGTCGCTGCTCGGCTTCATCCTTTCTATTCCGAGGTTCAGCATGTCGGAGATGCGCCGCGTCGCTGTCGATAGCGCAGTGGGATCGAGGCCCGCCACCAGGGAAGCATCACCAATCACCGCATGGCCGCCGGCAACGACGATATCCGTGGCGGTCAGCGTTTCGCCCCCGAAAACCATGCCCTCTTCAACCAGGCGATGACCGACGGAACGCGGCCCGATGGCGTTTCCGTCCTGCTCGACGAGACTGCCGCCGCCGAGCCCGATGGAAAGAATGTCCGGCATACGGAAGTTTGTCCGCACACCGCCTACCTCGATCACCACGTTCGACTCGCGCGGAAACCCGTCTCGAAGGATTCCAACGTCCGAGGTCGTCCCGCCGATGTCCACGACGATGGCGTTGTCCAGGCCGGTCAGTTTGCAGGCCCCGCGCAGGGAGTTGGTCGGCCCGGAGGCGAACGTCAGTGCCGGGAAATGACGGGCGAACCGGGCGTCCATCAGCGTGCCGTCGTTCTGACTGACGAAAAATCGGCACTTGAGACCACGACTTCGGATCGCATCGACGAATGACGACACGACACGGTCGGCAAAACTCAACAGACTCGTGTTGAGCAGTGCCGCGTTTTCCCGCTCCAGCAAGCCGAGTCGACCGATCTTGTGGGACAGCGTGACATGCGCATTCGGCAACGCGGCCCGCACACGCCGGCCGACCGCAAGTTCCGGTTCGGGGTTCATGGGCGAGAAGGCCGAGGAGATGGCGACCGCCTCGACCTTCCGGCTCACCAGGTCATCAATGACCGTGTCGACCTCCCGGTCGTCCAGTTCCGCCAGGCGCCAGCCGTCGTAGAGGTAGCCGCCCCGGATCATGTAGACGTTGTCGCCGAGGCACCGGGAGATATCGTCGGGCCAGCCGATCTTGGGCGGCAGGCCGACGCCGGACGGTTTGCCGATTCGTATCGCTGCCACTTCCGAGAGCTCGCGTCGCTCGATCACGGCGTTGGTGAACTGGGTCGTTCCCAGCATCACCGCCTCGATCGAATCCTCGCCGCCGGCGTGTTCCGACAGGATCGCTTCGAGCGCGTCCATGATGCCCGTCAGCACGTCGGCGGACGTCAGCGCCTTCTTCCAGGCGACGATCGTGTCGCCGTCAAGCAATACCGCATCCGTATGCGTCCCGCCGACGTCGATGCCGATTCTCAACACGTCCGCTCTCCTACGCCGCGCTGTCACTTGTCGATGACGCGTCGAATCGACTCAATATTGCATAGCTGACCGCCGATACCAGCATCGCGTCGATGGCAGCCACGCCGGAGAGCCGGATCACTTCTTCCGCACCCAGCAAGGCCACAATGGTGCCCGCCGCCCACGCGGCCAGCGCCGTGGGCGACACGGTGCGTTCGGCCGCAGCCAGGTCGTCGAAATAGGCCGACGGACGGGCGAAGAAATGGTCCACTGCTATCACGCCCGCGACGGGCACGAACACGATGGCAAGGTAGAACAGGAACGTCAGGAAGTAGTCGAGAATGTTCAGAAATGCGGCAACGGTACCCAGTGCGCCCAGAACGACGATCAGCAGACGGTTTTCCGTACTGGGGATCGTGGCTTCGACGCTCAGGGTCGTGCTGTACAGGTTGAGCGAGTTGAGAACCCAGCTTCCGGCGATCACGATGACGAAGGCCGCCCAGCTCAGCCCCATGACGATCAGCACGTCCAGGAAATCGTCATTCGCCAGCAGGTCCGCCGCGAGTCCCCCGGCGATCATCACGATCGGCTGCACCAGGAGATAGGCCAGGACAGCCGCAAAAACGGCGCCGCGCCATTTGCGGATGAACCGCGTGATATCCGGAAGAATGACCGCGCCGACAATGATGCCGCCGACGATGGAGGAAATCGCGTAGCCGAACGAAATCTCGGACACTTGCTGGACGCCGAGCGTGTCGGCGAACGACCGGGTGCCCAGCGCTTCGGAAATCAGCACGACCGTCACTACCATCATGACGGGCACCAGCAGACCGGACAGGGTATTGATCGCCCTGAATCCGTAGAGGGTCGTGCCCGTCATCAGGATGCCGGCCAACAGTTCGATCGCCCAGGGATTAACCGAAACACCCAGCGTATCCTGCAGCAGTCGCAGGGTGGCGCCGCTGAACAGGTCGATATTCACGCCGAACCAGCCCAGCAGGGAAATCGCAAAGGCAATGTTCACGATGGCCGCACCCCGGGTTCCGAACGCGATACGCGCCAGCATGTAGGAGCTGAGATGGGTGCGTGTGCCGATGGCGCCGGTGATCGAGCCGATCAGGGTGAGCAAGACGCAGCCGATGAGTACGGCGGCCATCCCGCGCGCATTGTCGGTCGCAAGGAGTACTTCCGCTCCCGTCACGAAAGTCGGCAGGGAGAACGCCACCATGGCGCTGATCAGGCCGACCCGAATCCAGCCCACCCGGTGGTCGCGCGGCACCGGGACGGTGGCGAATTCCTGCGATTCGACGTCCACCCCGGTGCTGCCGGAATCTTTCCCGGTCGGTGCGTTCACGTCGCTGAGTTTACTGGAATCGGTACGTGAACTCGGCCATCACCTGCCGGGGCGTATTCCGGAATCGCGCAATCGTCGAAGCGATGCCGTAAAAGGCGTCTTCGGGCTCCAGCACGTCTGCCAGGTTGGTGCCGCGAAGCTGGAGCATCCAGGCATCGGCCTCGAGTCCCAGCGAAAGGTTCAGGTACGCTGCGTTGTCGTCGCCCATCAGGTTTTCGAGGTCGAAGTAGCGTTCGCCGAGCCAGTTTCCGGAGACCCGGGTGACGAAATCCATGGCGCCATTGAGCGGCGCGGTATAGGTGACGCTCAGGTTGGCGTTCCAGTCCGCGACGCGCGGCATGGAGTTGCCGACGATACCCTCAGGCGGGAATACGTAGTCGTCCGGATCGAAGCTCGTGATCTCGTTGTCGATGCTGCCGAAACCCAGTTGTACGTCGAGCGACTCCGACGGACTCCACCAGCCTTCGAGTTCAAAGCCGCTGATGTTCACCTCGGCAATGGAGAGTTGTTCGAGGGAGAACGTCTCCGGATTGAAACGTGTGAACTGGGCGTTGTCCTGCCCGGTAGTGAAATACGCCGCGTTCAGGCTCAACACGCCTTCGACGAGCGTGGACTTGAACCCGATTTCCGTCGTGTCGGAAGTCTCCGCATCGAATGCCCGGGTTACTGTCGGAGCCACTTCGTTGAAGCCGCCCGACCGGAAACCGCGTGCGACGGTTCCGTAAGCCAGGAACCGCTCTGTGGCCTGCCATGCGAGGGACACCTTCGGTTGCAGTTCGTCGAAGGTGCGGCTGGCGAACGAGTCCGGGTTCCGCGGGTCCACGCCCTGGCGTTCTTCCTCGTCGTAGCGCAGCGCCAGCGTCAGTTCCACCGCATCGGAGAGGTCGTAATTCGCCTGCCCGAACAGCGCGAATGCGCTGCTTTCCTGGCGGTCGCGGACGATCTCCAGCACGAACTCGTCGGCGAACGACGGCCGGTCCCGAACTATCGTTCCGATGGGGTCGTCGTAGATGTCGAAATCGTTGAGGCGCTCGCGGTCCTGGGTGTAGGCGCCGACGAGCCAGCGCAAGGCGCGGTCCGAAGGTGACGTGAAGCGCGCTTCCAGGGTGGTGGCGGAGTCCTCGATCAGGCTGTGCTGTCCGCCAGTGAAGAAGAAATTGTCGTAGTCGGGCGGCAGCGCGGAAAAGTCCGAATCGAGGAAGTTATCGTCCGTGGACTTGTTGTAACCGGCGACCACGATCAGCGAACCGGCATCGGCTTCGTGTTCCAGTTTTGCGGAGAAGTTGCTCAGGGTGTTCTCGTCGTTCGGCAGCACGTTGTGCGCCGGTGTGACGGACTCGTCGCTCAGGGTGTCGAAGTCCACATTCTCGTAGTAGCCGAGGCCGTAATCACCGCTTGAGTAGCGGGCGCGAAAGTCGATGTAGGTGCGGTCGGAAAGCTCGAAGCCGAGCAAGCCCTGCACGCCTGCCTCGTCCACGAAATCCGACGTCCGGCCAAGAAACGAGTCTTCGATCAGCCCATCGAAGCTCCGATAGAAGCCGGCAAGGCGAAACACGGCGCCGTCGGCGAGGGCTCCGGAAACCGAAGCGCTCAGGCGCGCGTCGCTGCCTGAGCCGAGCGCGCCGCGAACGGCGAATTCCGTCTCGTCCGATGGCGCCCGGGTCGTGATGTTGATGACGCCGCCGATTGCGTTCTTGCCGTAGAGCGCGCCCTGGGGACCCCGGATCACCTCGATCTGCTGGATGTCGATGAGGCCCTGGTTCATGAACTCGAGATTGGGAACGGTGATGCCGTCGACGACGAAGGCCACGGGCGGTTCACCAAGCTGGGTCGACGTGAACCCGCGAATGGAAATGTTGGTCAGGTTGGGCCGGAAGTTTCCGTAAGCGGAGAAATTCGGCGTCAATGCGGCGAAGTCCGACATGCTGTTGATGCCGGCACGTTCGATCGCGGTCTCGCTGAAGACGGTCACCGAATCCGGGATCTCCTGGAGATTTTCAGAGCGCTTGCGGGCCGTGACGACCACTTCTTCGATGACCCCGACGCCGGTACTCGCCGATTGCTGGGCGATGGTCACAGTCACGAGCCCGGGAGCGCAGGCAGCCAGCAGGACAGCCATCAAGGTCTTGACGGATCCGGATTCTTTCATGACGTTCCCCCAAAGGATGTTGCGCATCACGATGCCGCGTTCGGGGGTCGGTGGCGCCGTTCGGGTAGCGGCCCCTGCTGCATTCCGCCGGTCAATGGAGTTGTCCGGAATGCGGCCTCAGCCGCGTTCGACCGGCCACTGGCTCTGTCCGGGACGCGGAATTGATTGTCATTTAATTATCGTGCCGGACGTGCAATAACCTGGATTGAATTGCGGGGTGCGCGCCGTGAACAATTTCGCGTTTCGGCCTAAACTTGAAATCCTCTTCGGCAGATATTGTTTCGGGCCGCTACGCTTATGAAAAAGCAGGTGAAACTCGATCCGATCAATCGCAAGATCATTGCGAAGATTCACTTGCAGTCCGATATCACCAACCAAAAGCTTGCAGAGGAAATCGGCCTGTCGCCGGCGGCCTGTTCGCAACGTGTTTCAGCCTTGCGGGAAGCCGGGTACTTCTTCAACTTCCATTGCGAAGTCGATCTCGACAGAACGTTCGAACACGTGCTCGCGTATGTCGAATTCACGCTGAGCGACAATTCGCTGCCGTCCCGCCGGGCATTCGAAGCCGAAATCGAGAAGTATCCCGAGTTCATGGATTGCCTCAGGGTGGCCGGCGAGGTCGATTACGTTTCGTTCACCTGCGCACGCAACATCCAGGAACTGAACAGGATCTGCGACGCAGTGAGCGCGAAGCCCGAGGTCAGGATCAAGCGCATTGTCACCAGGCCCATCCTGGAGCGGTCGAAGTGGTATCTTGGCTACCCCATCGAAAGGCTGAAGTGGCTGGAGTGATGTAAACGACGCCACCATCGGCACGGGAGAAGAAGAATGAGAAACGGATCAAGCCTCCACGCCCTCGGCGTCTTTCTGGCAATCGGTTCCATCGCGCTGCTCAGCTCGGCGCGTGCCTACGAGGTCTTCCACGGCCCCACGGAACTGATTTACTCCGACCCGGAAAAGGCGGCGCCCGGCTACCTCCTGCTGCCATCGTGGCCGCGGATCGAGCGGTACGAATACATCTACCTGATCAACCTCGAGGGCGAAGTCGTCCACATGTGGAAGACCGTTCCGCCAGAGTACGAAGGGCAGGGCTACATCCTTGAGAAAACCGCGCGGATGACCGAGAAGGGGAGCATCGTCGTGGGGCTTAGCACCGACGCGCACAGCTACCAGGGTCAGCGTGTCCTGCAGGAACTGGACTGGGACGGCAACCTCGCCTGGGCGTTCAGCGATCCGCGGGAGGGCTATCTCTACCACCACAACTTCAAGCGGATCTGGAACAACCATCTCAACGACTGGACCATCATCTTCACGTCCCAATTCCCGATGACCCAGGAGCAGGCCGTGGCGGCAGGCGCCGACCCGTCGGTGGAGTGGGACGCTGCGCCCGACGGCGTGGTCGAGGTGGACACGAACGGCAACGTCGTCTGGGAGTGGTTGTCGCTGGACCACGTGATCCAGGACGCGAACCCCGACCGGCCGAACTACGGCGTGCTATCGGAGAATCCGGGAAGGTTCGACCTCAACTGGGGTCCCGGGCTGTCTGGCGACTTCATCCACCAGAACGCGCTCGACTACCATCGCGAAAAGGACCAGATCGTGGTCAACAACGACCGGATGGGCGAACTGTATGTCATCGACCACGGTGGCACGTTCGTGGTCGGGGACTTCGAGGCCAGCAAGGCGCTCGCGGCGGGACCGAAGGGCGACATCATCTTCCGCTGGGGCAACCCGGCGCTCTACGATTCCGGTGAAGCGCCCAGTTTTGACCCCGACGGCGACGTGTCCTCGGAGGGCGACCGGTTGCTCTTCCATCACCACGACACCCAGTGGATCAAGGACGGGCTGCCGGGTGCGGGCAATTTCCTGATCTTCGACAACGGATCGCGACGCGCCGGCGGGTACTTCTCGGTGCTGCTCGAGGTCAATCCCTACGACGGGGCGTACCCCGACGCACCGTACCTGCCCGAGATGGAGGCGGGCGGACCGGCCAACCAGATCGTCTGGAGCTTCCAGTCAGTCAACCCCAACAGTTTCTACAGCAGGAACATCTCCGGCACCCAGCGACTGGCCAACGGCAACACGCTGGGTGTGGCGGGCCGGGCGGGGCACATCTTCCAGGTGACGCCGGAAGGCGAAGTCGTCTGGGAGTACATCGTCCCGGTCATGGCGGGACTGGAAGAGGACGCCACGCCGAGCGAAGTCTTCAGGAAGACCATGTCCGACAAGGACGATAACGCAGTATTCACTGCCCACTGGATCGCGCCGGACCACCCGGGGCTGGCGGGCAAGGACCTGACGCCGATGGGCAAGATCACGGACATCATGCTACTGGATTGAGCACGTTTCGCTGCGCGATACAGCATCTGTACCGCTTAGCAGTCTGAACGCACAGATCTTTGATCCGCGTAACCGGTTAACCAGATCTATTCACACGAGTTCGAGTTGTGTTTGTTCCGGAGACGGTGGAAGCCATTCGGTCGGCAGGGCTCGTTTCTTCAGACTGCGGCGCACATCGACCGTGCATCGGGAGAGAAAATTGTTCCAATCGTCCTTGGTCTCAATCGTAACGGTCGATTTTTCAGGCACGTTGACCAAGATGGCCTTTTTGGATGCGCGCACCAAGCGCAAGACGTTAAGCACCGTCCCCGGGCTTCTGCCGTCCCAAATCATTAGACCGAACTCAGCGTCTCGCGCCATCTCGCGATCCTTGGCCGCATAGAACTGGAAACTCCTATTGCCTCCGGGCACTTTGATGTGGCGTGTTTGCCATTGACCGATGTTGTTGCGGCATGCGTTACCGGAACAGTAGACTGTTACTCGATGATAGAGAGAGAGTGCCAAATGCTCCTGCACAGCTTTGTCCGCGCCGTGCGCATCGCCTACAAGAATCGCCGAGCCTTTGTCGATCATCTCGCTTATCCAATCCCTGACCTCCACCGGCAGGTGGGCAACCCGTCGTGATCCGCCGATAAACACCGTGCTCATTGGATTCTCCGCGTTTTTGAAATGGTCAGTACACGTACTGCCTGTGCCTGACCCTCCACCATTAGCAGGCGGGTGATGGCGTTAAGCGTCGCGCCCGAACGGAAAAGATCGTCAAACAACAGGATACTCATATCCTTAGTATAGGACTCATTCACGTCATAGAGTCCTTCCAATAGTTCGATCCGTTTTTGGCGTTCCATGACTCCTTTTAGCTGAGTTGGCGGGCGAGTGGTTGTAACGCATTCGGCAACTGGCAGGTTCAGTGCGGCGCCTATGGCGTTTGCAAGCACGGAAACGGGTTGGACTCGCCGAGTGCCGGAAGGGGGAACGGGGACAATTAGATCGAACCTGTTCCGCGAGCGCGTCAGGAATGCGACCGTCGCGTCTGCGATCTCATCAACGACAGCAAGATCGCCACGATATTTGAGACGATAGAGCAGTTCCCCAATGGCTGAGCGTTTAGTGTCAAAGACATCTTGGCCAGACTCGTTAATGCCAACGTGCGTGCTGCTGATTGTGTGGATATCCAAGGCGTAGCCTGATATCCAATTTCCCTTTATTCGTTTTGGATTGATGGTCAAGGCCACGTCGGTGATCTCCGTTCTGTTCGCATTGTGCTATGGCGTTATTTATGTCTGACGCGGCGTTCGGGGACCAAGTTGTCTTTCTCGTCGAGTTACCCGCTTTTGGGCGGTTTTCGATTGGATGCAGTAGGAATAGCCGCCACCCGTGACACTGCGATCGATGTTCAGAATTCTTGGCGGCCTTCGCTGGACCCACTGCCGCGAACGGCCTACCATGGGTGGAAAACATATCGGGGGAACCGGAGGTGCTTATGGACCGCCGAGATTTTCTGACAGCCGCCGGCAGTGCGGCGACCCTGACCCTGACCGGCACGCTGGGCCGGGCCGCACCCGCCGACATCTACAACCTGCTTGATCTCCTGGAAGAGACGCCCCGCTCGCAGATCATCGAGCGAGTGGTCGAGCGGATTCACTCCGGGACAAGCTACGAGGACCTGCTCGCCGCACTCACGCTGGCGACCGTGCGAAACGTTCAGCCCTACCCGGATGTGGGTTTCAAGTACCACGCCGTGATGGTGCTGCACGCCATCCACCACACCACGATGGGCATGCCGCCGGCGGAGCGGTGGCTGCCCATGCTGTGGGCCGTGGATTACTTCAAGGAGGAGCAGGCCGACGAACGCCGCTCCAGCGGCTGGACCATGGCCGCGCGCCGGCCGGCTCCGACGCCGATGCCTTCCGCGGAGCAGGCCCGTAGCACGCTGGCCGCCGCGCTCGATAATTGGGACGTGGAGGCTGCGGACGCTGCGGTAGTGAATTTCGCCAGCGTCGCCGAGCCGCGGGAGGTCTTTGAACTGCTCTGGCAGTACGGCGCCCGCGATTTCCGCGGCATCGGCCACAAGGCCATCACGGTGCAGAATGCGCACCGAGTCCTGACGCTGCTGGGCTGGGAACATCGTGATCCCGTGCTTCGTTCCACCGTCGCGGCGCTCGTGAATTTCTATGACGATCCCAATCCCGCAACGACAGAGCTGCGGGAAGAGGCGGCGTGGCGGCAGAACACGGCGCTTCGCCGGGAGATTCCCGAGAATTGGCTGCAGGGGCGGTTGGACGCCGGGGCGAGCGTCGATGTATTGGCGGCGCTCAGGGAAGGAGACACCCTTGAGACCGGCCGCGCCGTGGTGGACTTGCTCAAGGCAGGGATTTCGCCCGGTTCCGTCTGGCATGCGCTCCATGCGGCCGGGGCGGAGCTCCTTTTAACCGATCCCGGCGTGGTGCCGCTGCACGCGCAAACCGTGACCAACTCCCTGCAATACGCGTTCCGCGAATCCGCCGACACGGCGACCCGACAGCTCATGCTGCTGCAGGGTGCCGCCTTCATACCCAGGTTCCGGGTCATGTCGTCGCGCGCACGGCGGGGCGTTTCGCGGTTGGATGAGCTTGAACCCTTGCCGGCGGATGCGACCGAGGCGGCGGGCACGGACGCGCTGGACGAGGTCTTCTCCACCGGACGCGATGCGCGATCACAGGCCATGGGCAAGACCCTGGGCTATCTGGAAGCCGGCGGAGCCGTGCAGCCGCTAGTCGACCGGATCAGGCACTACCTGGTCGCCAACGGCACCAATTCGCACCACTACAAGTTCGCCGAAGCGGCCATCGAGAACCACGCGCTATCACCGCGCTCGCCATGGCGGGATCGGTACCTGGCTGCAGGGTTCGCCTACTTCAACGGCCCGTGGAATCGAACGAACGCCACGATGCGCGGAGCGCGGGAGTTGCTGGAGGCCTGATCCGGTTCTCGTTTACGGTCAAGCAGGTCTACCAGCGGCCCGATTTTATCTGTCCAATAGTCTAATCGCCGCGGGCATGGACGCGGCCAGAACCGTCAGGATCAGGACCATACGGTTCTGAGCCAGCCAGGCCGGGTCATTCCAACTCGTGGCCACCGTAATCAGGCCCTCGGAAAGCAGCACGGGCACCTCTGAGAGCAGGACGGACAATTCGGATAGCGGGCCGAACGCCAGCATGCCTCCGACGACCACGGCCGTGCCGAGTACTGCACGCCGCATCCGCCGGCGCCGACCGATGCGCCGCACCACGAGCGCGCTGAAGCCCTTGTCCTCCAGGGGCGGTGTGAGCGTCTCGAAGAGTTCCGAGAGCCGGGTTTTCTCTTCAGCGGTTACGGGTCTGTCGTCTCTATCCATGTGCTCGGCTCCCCAGGTCGAAGCGGTCTCGAATCCGCGCCGCTCCCCTGCGAATGTGGGACTTCACCGTGCCCAGCGGCATGTCGGTTAGCTCCGTAATCTCCCGGTGACTCATGCCGTAAGCGTAGCAAAGAACCATCGTCACGCGTTCGGCTTCGGTCAGCGCCGCCAGCATCCTGGGCAGGTCGGCCACGCCCGGGTCGCGGCTCGGAGTGACATGGCTTTCGGCAGCCAGTTGCTCGCGGCCCAACGCATCCGTCAGCCTTGCCTCTCTGCCCTGCCGGCGGCCTGACTGGAGAAACATGTTGTAGGCGATCTTCATTACCCAGGCCTTGAACTTCTTGCCGTCGCTGATCGTATGCAGCCGTTCCCATGCTCGAATAAAGGTCTCCTGCGCCAGGTCATCTGCCCGTGAGGGGTCGCTGGTGAGGTGGCGGAGCCAGTTGCGCACATCGGACTGGTACCGGCGGATCAGCTCGTCGTAGTGGGCCGGATTGCCGGTCGCGATGGCGCGGGCAACGAGTTCCCCATCGCGGTGCTCCGCGGGCGCGCAAGCCCCGGCGCGACTCCCCACCGTCGTGCGAACCCGGGCGCGCTAGTCAGACGTGTCCGACTTGCCGAATTTCCACAGCCCCAGGTAGGCGACTCCGACCAGGAACGGCAGCGAACCGATGGCAAGCAGCGGACGTATGGCGTCGTCTTCGCCGACCAGCACCCCGAAGGCCGCTATCCCAAGCCCGACGCTGATCAGGACCACGCCCCGGCGGAGATCCGCCAGCTTGAGATCCGCCGGCTTGCGTTTCGGCGCCTGCCCGAGCCGTTCGAGTATCTCGGGGGTGAGTTCCTGACCCTGTTCGATCGCCGTTCTGACGGTCTTCTGGACCGCCTCGCCGGTGCGATGGCGCATGTAGTAGTACACGCACATGACGACCGCGATGGCGATGAACATGACGATCGGAATTAATATGGCAACAACTTCTTCTTCCATTGCTTTCTCCCTGAATTGAGTGCTTCGAGTCTGGCGTTATCCGTGGCTGAACGGCACGGCTCAGGCCATTGCGATCGCGAACGACTGATGCAGGCACTGAGCATAGGCGAGCCCGATCAGCACGACCACCACGAGTTGGGCTGAACCTTCGTGAATTCTGCGGTACATCTTTTCTCTCCGGTGTAGCGTTGCGGCGAAAAGCCGCCTTTGTGGAGTAGATGCCTCTGGCGCCGGGATTGGATGCAGCGCATATGCGTCTTAAAATTCGGTTACCCAACCGCCAATAGGACCGCGATGCCTGACACACGACCATCCCGACGCTTGATCGGCATTTCCCGTGCCTTTGGATTCCTTGGCGTGGCCGGACCGGAAGGCCAATGAACGGCCGGGCCTGCTCTACGATACTTTTGCTGGCGCTGACCGGGCTCCCGGCACAGGGCCACCACTCCGTCATCGGCATGTACAACCCCGAGACGAAGGTCACGCTGACCGGCGTTGTGGCCGAGTTCCATTTCGTTGGGCCCCATCCGTACGTGGTCCTCGACGCCGACCCTGACGAGACGGGAACCTGGCGCTGGCACCTGGAGTTCGACAGTCGCCGCGAGCTCGCGAGCGTCGGGGTCACCGAGAATACGTTCCGCCCGGGGGATGAGGTGATAGTGACCGGCGATTACGCGCGCGATGGGTCCGAGCAGATGTACGTCCGGGAGTTGCTTCGACCGGAGGACGGTCTGTTATACGAGTGTCCCGGGTTTCGGCCGAGCCTGAAGGTGGCGCGCTGACGCTGACCGCTGCAGGTCAATCCCCGGGGCGGTCGCCCGCTACGGCAATCCCTGCCGCCGCTGCACTCAAAATTCTCGCGACAGGGTCAGCCCGAAGCGGCGCGGTTCCCCTAGCTGCGTGTAGCGGTGCCCGACATATCCGTCGCGCGGGTCGTTGCCGAAGAAGAATCCGCGCACGAAATAGTCCTCATCGGTCAGATTGCGGCCCCACAGGCTGAACGAAAAATTCCGCCAGTCCCAGTTGAGCGATGCGTGGAATAGATCGTATGCCCGGGACATGGTGTCGTGGCTGTCCGAGAAGAAGAATGCATCGCGCCCTTCGAGCGTCAATGCGAGCCCCAGATTCTCCAGCAGCCCGATATTGGCCGCGAGATGGTATTGATACCCTGGCGCATGGGCCTGCTCGCGGCCTCCGAGATCTTCGCCGTTGCCGTTGATGTAGTTCTCGTATTCGCTGTTGAGCAATCCGAGGCTGCCCATGATTTCGATGCGCTCGGCCGGACTCCAGTTGAGTTCCGCCTCCACGCCCTGGTTCACTCCTTCGGCCGCATTGCCGATGAAGGCGATGAACTCGCTGCTGCCGTCGGCCCGGAGCAGGGTGGTTGAACTGCCGATCTGCACGTCGTCGCGGTCCATGCGGAATAGAGCGATGCGCATGCGCAGCCCGGCGTCCGGCGATTGACCCTTGATGCCAAGCTCGTAGTTGTAGAGAAACTCGGCGTCGTACTGGCGCAGGCTCTCGTCCAGCGAACCGTCGAGGTTGAACCCGCCCGCCTTGTATCCGCGTGAAAGGCTCGCATAGCCGGACCAGTTGTCCGAGAGCGCGTGGTCATAGGCGATGCGGCCGCCCACCAGGTTCTCATCCGGGTTGTAGGCCAGGCCGACGGAGTCCGAGTAGTCGGATTCGTGGGCTTCCAGGCGCAGGCCGAGCGTCAGGCGGCCGCGATCGGAGAGGTCGCTCTCGATGCGTCCGTACGCAGCCAGGCGCTGAATCTCGAACGTGCTGCCGAAATCCGAATCCGCGTAGGTATAGACCCGCAACAGATCCACCTGCTGGCGCAGCATGTAGAGCCCCGCCACCCAGTCGGCGCGGCCGTCGAACAGGCTGCCGGCTTCGGAGGAGGTCAGGCGGATTTCCGCCGTCAGCGTGTCGCGGTCGCGGTTGTACTGGTCCGTCGAGGAATAACCCCAGGGATGGAAGCCGTCGTAGGTCCAGTCCTCGTCGTAGCCGTACTCGATATCGGTTTTCGCGCTGGCCACGCTGAATTCCGTGTCGAAGAGTTCGCTCGCAACCGCAAGGCGCAGGGAACCGAAGAGGCTTTGCTGCGCGTCGGCGCCGGGCTGGTCGGAACGCGTATTTCGGTCGTTGTCGAGGGAGAAGGCATCGTAGCCGTTGTTCAGGTCGACCAAACCAAGATTCACGTCAAGACTTGCACTGTCCGAGAGATCGATTCGCAGCTTGCCGCGCCAGGTGAGTTCGTCGAGGTCGTTCGTGTCGTGAGTGTCGAGATGGATGTTGTGGATATATCCGTCGCCGGCGTAGGTTGACAGCGAGGTGCGAAAGGCGACGGTGTCGGAGAGCGATCCGCCGTAGGCGGCGCCGAGGCTGCGTACGCCGTAGTCGCCGGCCTCCAGGCGCAGGCGTCCGGAAGGCTCGTGTTCCGCGGCATGGCTGCGCAACGAGATCAGTCCCGCCAGTGCGTTGGCGCCGTAGAGGTCGCCTTGGGGTCCGCGAAACACTTCGATCTGCTCGACGTCGAAGAGCGTTGAAATGCCCCCGATGCCGCTGAAGTCCACGCCGTCGATGAGCAGGCCCACTGAGGGATTCAGGGGCTCGGTGAACTGGCCTCGTTCGCCAACACCGCGTATCTGGAAGAACCGTGCGCGCGATGCACCGTTGGAAAGATTCAGGTTCGCCGCGGCAGCGACCATCTCCTCGAAGTGCGATGCGTTGCGCTGGCGGATAAGCGCTTCGTCGAGCACGGTCACGCTGGTCGGCACGTCCTCGATTTCGGATTCCCGCAGGTCGCCATAAACGATGATTTCGTCGATTTCCTGCGCGAAAACCGAGTTTGACAGCGCAAATGGGGCGAAAAAAGCCGCTACGGCGCAGTTTCTCAGCGCAAAACGACCTATCTTCGCCGGTAAGCGTCTCAGTGCAGGAAATCGTCTCAGCGAACAAAGGGACTGCGCACGACGACGCGCAGCAAGGAAATCACAAAGGAAATAACGGTGGCTAGTCATGGGCCTGTTCCTCCGCCAGCATTATCTGGTTCAGGTTCCAAGGGTCTGCCGCCAGTTGGCGGGCATCTCAGGCGCGAAGCCGCCCCTCAGGTCTATTGCCGCTCGTTGGATTCGGAGAGCGACGACACCAAGGTCGCACAGGTCAAACTTGGGAGTCAAGCCAATGGCATTCGCCGTGCTGGTTTCGTCGTCTCCTCCCATTGGCGTGAGCGGCGCCGCTTTCGTCGTCTGATCAATCCAGCGGATTTCTGTCCGAACGGTGCTTACGACGTAAACTTGCCTGAATTAGCCACTCGGAGGCCGGCAATGCCAATGACGACACCTGACTGGACGGTCGCGGAATGGCTGAACAGCGACGGTCCGCTGACGCTCTCGGACTTTCAGGGGCGCATCGTCGTGCTTGAAGCCTTTCAGATGTTGTGTCCGGGGTGCGTCGCGCACGGCCTGCCGCTGCTGCAGCAGGTGCAGGCCACGTTCGATACCGCGGACGTTGCGGTGCTTGGCCTGCACACGGTGTTTGAGCATCACGAGGCCCAGGGCAGCCGCGCCGCGCTCGCGGCGTTCCTGCACGAGTACCGGATTCGATTCCCGGTCGGAATTGACGCTCAGCGAAAGGGGTCGCCACTGCCGGCAACAATGGCGGACTACGAAATGCAGGGCACGCCGACGCTGGTGCTGTTCGATCGCGAAGGCCGGCGCGTCCGACAGTACTTTGGCCAGATTTCAGCACTGGCCCTTGGCGCGAACATCGGAGCGCTGCTGGTTTCGAGTGACGAGTCGTCCGGGTAGACAGTTACATCACGATGAGCGTGTCCAGGGAGAAGGGCAGCGACGTGGCCACCGAGGGTACGCTTTGATGCGCGTCGGGATCGTGGGCGGTGGGGCCATCGGCCTTTGCACGGCCTATTACCTCAGGAAGCTCGGTGCGGATCCCGTTCTTATCGAATCGTCCACGCTCGGCAGCGGCTGCTCGCTTGGGAATGCCGGTTGGGTGTTTCCGTCGAAATCGACGCCGCTCGCCGCGCCCGGTCTCACCCTGAAGTCGCTCAAGTGGATGCTGCGCCGCGACAGCCCGCTGCACATCAAGCCATCCGCCCTGCCGAGACTGATCCCGTGGCTGATGCGGTTCCGCTCCTACTGCAACCATGCCGACCAGATGCGCGGAATCGCGGCGTGGGTTGCGCTAAACGAGGTCACGATGGAGCGCTACGACGAGTTGGCGGCGGACGGCGTGCAGTACGAGTATTCCGAGGCGGGGTTGCTGATGGCGTTCCGCGACTTCGACGAGGCCGCGGCGACTCGGAAGGAGATCGAACTGGTGGCCGCGGCTCGGAGTGCTTCGAGAACCGAGTCCGGAACCGAGTCCGGAACCGGGTCTGGCATCGGGTCCGAAAGCGGGACCGGGTCCGGGAACGGTACCGGGGCCTCGTCACAGGCCGCTTCCGGGGCGGTAGCCGTGCCCTCTGACTGTTACGAGTTAAACGAAGCCGAACTGTATGAGCGCGAACCCATGCTGCGCCTGGGATTCAGGGTTGGGCTCTTCCTGAACGAGGGGCGTCATGTGCGGCCCGAGTCCGTTATGGGGGGTCTGGGATCGTCGTTGCGAGCGAATGGGATTGAGGTCCACCAGGGCGTCACGGTGACCGGATTCAGAAGCGAGAAACAACGCGTAACCGCGATCGTGACCTCAGAAGGCGACCTGGAAGTGGATGCCGTGGTACTGGCGGCAGGCGCTCACACGGGCACCCTGAGCCGCATGCTCGGTTGCCCGATCCCGCTGATTGCCGGGAAGGGCTACTCGGTCACGATCGAGCAGCCCGCGAACCAGCTTCGACAGCCCCTCTTGCTGGGTGGCGACCTGATCGGGCTGAGCCCTTTCAAGGGGGCATTGCGCTTCGCCGGTACGATGGAGCTGTCAGCGGTCAACAGCCGGATGGACGCAGCTCGGATCCGCTCGATTCGCCGTCAGGTGAGTCGCGCGCTGGACATCCCGGAGGCGAGCGAGGGCGGCCGCGCCTGGATGGGAATGCGCCCCATGGTGCCGGACAGCCTCCCCGTGATCGGCAAGCTGCCATCGCGCGAAAACGTTTATGTGAACACCGGCCACCAGATGTCGGGCATCACCGTGGCCCCCAGCAGCGGATGGGCGCTTGCCGGGCTGATGCTGGAAGGGGAGCCGGGGGTGGATCTGGGGGCGTTTTCGCCGGAACGGTTTTGAGGAACGGGTCGCCGTTCAATCCGCTTCGCCAAGGAATTCAACGATGGCCTCGCTCACTGCAGCAAGCGCAACGCCCGTGGCTTCCAACTGTGCCGTGAGGATCGTTTCCCTGAAGTTGATGTCCTCGGGATTTTGCTCCGCACTGTAGTTCTCGGATTGCACAGATGTCATCGGCACAAGGCCCGTGCGCACGTCCAGGAGGACGCCCTCTACAGCGCAAGACCCTTCCGAGCGGTCGGATCCAAAAAACCTGTATCGCTCAAAGCTGTAGCAGGACGTTCGATAGACAAGTAAAAGGTCAGCCTGATATCGTGCCGCGGCCTCGCGCAAGTGCGGCACCGTTCGTTGTTCCGGGATCAGGATGGTCGGAAGTATGGAGGCGTCGTAGATCCGCGGTGACTCTACGAGGCGGTCGATCAGATTCTGCTTGAGCTGTTCCGACTGCAACAGAAAGTCCCCCGACCACGTAGTCCAGACCTGCTGCTCGAACGGCATGATCGCGATGCGACTGAGCGGTGGCGGTTGGTACTCGTATTCCAGGATTTCCGCGATCGCCTGATCCGACAATACTTCCGCATCGCCGGAGAACAGCGAGACGATGGGTTGCGTGGTTTGAGGCTGAGCGAACAGGAAACTGTCGGGTCGTTGAACGGTCGTTACCCCCGTTCCGCAGCCGGCGGCCGCGAAGCACACGACAAGCAAGCCAAAATGGCGAATGGTTAACTTCATCGTCGTGATGGTAGTGCGTCACCGCGGGTCGTCGCAACGTGCATTTCTTCTTTCCCGATCACTTCGTGACGCCGTTCTCGTAGTCGCCGAGCTCGAAGGACCCGGCTACTGCCGCGCATCTCCACGCTTGTGAACGCGCTGATACGAATAAATCAGTTGGATCTGGCACTAGTCTGTACCGCCAAGGAACTGAAGTACATCCTCACTCATTCGATTTAGCGCGACGATCGTGGCCGACACCTGGGCCATAAATCCCGTTCCTCTAAATTTCCATTCCAGGGGAGTATCGTCGGTGTCGAACGATTCCGATGCCACAGACACCATTGGCACAAGGCCAGTGCGCACATCCAGAAGTACCGCTTCGACGGTGCAGATTCCTTCCGAGTGACGGGCGCGAAATAGTCCGGATCGTGTAGAGATGGAACAGAAGTGCTGATACACCAGGAGCAGGTCAGCCCTGTACCGTGCGGCAGCCTCGCGCAAGGACGATACCGTCTTGTGTTCCGGGATGAAGATGGCCGGAAGATACGAAGCGTCGTCGACTCGCGGTGAGTCCATGAACCGTTCCAATAGCCAACTCCCGAGCGGACCCGAGGTTAAAAACAACGTCCCTAGCCAGGTGGTCCATGAATCCTGCCCAAGCTGTACGACCGCAATCCGGCTCAACGGGGGCGGCTGGTACTCGTATCCCAGGAACTGCGCGATCGATTGATCCGATAACGCTTCGGCGTCGTCTGGAAGTATCGACATCCTGTATTGCGGCGCACCTTGTGGATCAAATGGTGTTACTACAAAAGCAATTTCAAATGGCTCGATGTTCGCCTCAGGCTCTTGAACATTCGAAACGGACGGCGCGCAACCGCAGGCCGCAAAACACGCAAGCATCAGCGTCAAGTATCGAAGCGTCATTCAAATTGGTTTGATGAAAGTGCGCAGAGACAGGTTACCGCAACGCCAAATGCTTCGATGGGACGAACCTGCTAAAGTCGCGCGCCATGACAACCTCCAGACCCATGAATCAGCCAACCATCGATCTGCTGCTGACCCGCCGTTCCGTCCTGGCCAAGGACATGATCCTACCCGGCCCGACCGCGGACGAACTGAAAACCATCCTGCGATGCGGCCTGCGTGTGCCCGACCACAGCCGCGCGGAGGCCTGGCGGATCCAGGTGCTGGACAAGCCGGCCCAGCAGGCGCTCGGCGACTTTTGCGCCGAGGTGTTTCAGCGGGAACACCCGGAGGCCAACGACGTCCTGGTCGAGGTGGAGCGGCAACGCCCGCAGCGATCGCCGACATTTCTGGTGGTGACGTTCCACGTCAACGAGCAGAAGCTGGTGAAAATTCCGGAGGTGGAGCAACTGTTGTCGTGCGCCGCCCTTTGCCAGAATATTCTCCTGGCCGCCACGGCCATGGGCTATCGGGGACAGTGGTTGACGGACTGGCCGGCATACCATCCGGAGGTCATTCGTTACCTCGGGCATGGCGAGGGGACGCAGATCGTTGCGTTCATTCACATCGGGAGCGTGGCCAAGGCGCCGAATGAGAGGCCGCGGCCGGAGTTCGACAACATCGTCAGTGAGTGGCGGCCGGTGGCTCCGGAAGGCTAACTGTCCGTACCAGGGAGTCCCGCTGCACATGAGCGGCGAGACGATTTTCTGAACGGATCGCGCCGTATCGCTTCTTGAGCGGTGACCGCCTGAACCATATGATCGGCGGCATATGGTTGTTTCGGCCGAACAGATTGCAAGTGTCCTGGGCGGTCCACCGATCCTTGGCCGACGAGTCACCACTATGCGCGAGCTCGATGAAGTCGTGCGCGCCGGGATGCCGAAGCCGGCGCTGGATACGTTCATCGAGGCCCTTCGCGTTGGGCAAGATGACGACTTTGCCATTCGGCTGCGCAACCGGATCGTACCGCGCACGACCTACAAGCGCGTTGACCGTTTCAACCTCCGGGTGAGTGAAACAACCGAGCGCATGGCCAGGCTGTATGCGATGACGCTGGCCGTATTCGAGGAGCCGGCGGCGGCAATACGGTTTCTGGCGGGCGCCCACCCTGAACTTGGGGATCGCGCTCCGTTTGAAGTTGCGCTGACCGAGATCGGCGGCCGTGAAGTCGAAGAGGTGATCGAGAGAGGTCTTCATGGTCTCCCCGCCTGAGAATTCCAAGCGCACCAGTCGTATCGTCAGTTAGCGCGGAAATCCAGTTGACTTGGCCGCCCGGTTGCGTACTGTCGGGCCGCAAGACTGTCGGAATCTCCCGCATGGCAAGAAAACGCGCGAATGGCCGGGGCAGGCTGCGTATCGGCGACCATTGGTCGGCCATCAGCATCATCGCGCTGTCGCAGGACAACCCGCTCAAGGCGGTAGCGGAATTCGTCGAGAACAGCATCGACGCCCGCGCGAAGAACATCGAAATCGTGCGTGGGCGCCGAAGCGGCAAGCCCTACCTGAAAATCACCGACGACGGTGAAGGAATTCCTCGCGACAATCTCGGCCGGCCGGATTTCAGGTACGTGGCGACCCACATTTGCGATTCGATAAAGAAACAGTTGAAGCGGCACGGCGCGCAGGGAATCCAGGGGGAGTTCGGCATCGGTCTGCTCAGTTTCTGGACGCTCGGCGAGGCCCTCACGCTGACCTCGCCGGGCGCGGACGGGACGCTCTACGAGATGTCCATGAAGCGCAACGGAGAAGGGTACGAGGTGCGCGGTTCCCGCCGAACACTGTTCGCCACCGAAGGAACGGAACTGGTCGTGTATCCGCTGCTCAAGGGGATCCGGCAATTCAGCGGAGAAAAGCTCCACTGGTACCTGGCATCCGAACTTCGGGACCGAATTCGTGAAACCGGCGTCAACATTCGTATCGTCGATCGTACGGCGCGCAAGTCCTACACGGTGACGCCGCGAGAGTTCGACGGCCGACTTATCCACGAGCTGGACCATCCCATCACGCCTATGGGAGCGATCAGGCTGGAACTCTACCTGGACGAACCGTCCCCGCAACGCAGCGTGGCCCTGTACCGCAAGGGTACCCGCGTCGCCGAACTGGCAGAGCTTGACGGATTCCTCGAGCCGGCATGGACCAGCGGGTATGTGGAAGGCATCGTCGACGCGCCGTTCCTGAACCTGACTCCCGGCACCAGGACCGGCGTGATACGGGATGAGGCTTACGATGAGTTCCGGCGCGCGCTCGTGCCCGTGACCGAAAAACTCGACGAACTGATCGCCGAACTGAAGCGAGTCGAGGACGAACGGGCCAGCGAGCGGACGTTACGGTCCATTCGCCGCGCCTTCAAGGGAGCGATGCTGGCGCTTCCGGCGGAGGAGTACGACTGGTTCGATGTGCGCCGTGCCGCCGGTGCCGCGACGGGCAGCCGGCAAGGCACTGGGACCGGCGCCGGCGGCGATGCGTTCGAGGGCGTGGAAGCCATGGCCGTTGCGGAACAGGAGTCCGACCAACCGGATGGCGATACGCTCGAACCTGAGAGCCCCCAGACTGCATTTCACCAGTTCGCGGGGCCGCTTCACGGCGTCGTCATCTCGCCCGCGTCATCGGTCGTCAGAATCGGGCAAAGCCGCAACCTGCGCGCCGTGTGCCGTGACCGGTCGGGGCGAACCGTGGAGGAAGGGCTGGCATTCGCCTGGAGCATTGCCGAGGGAGGTGGTCGATTCGAGACGCCGAACACCGAAATCGTCCGGTACATCGCTCCGGAAGAACCGGCGCTGGTACGCCTGACCGTGGCCGCAACCCAGGCAGGGGTGGTCTGCGAAGCCTCGGCGCTGGTGACCGTGACGGACTCGCTGATTTCCGGGGCGAGCGGTTCGATGCCGCGGCAGGGACTGCCCGGCTATTCGTACGAGAATGCGCCGGGGCAATTGTGGCGCTCCCGATTCGAAACCGAGCAGAACGTGATCGTCATCAACAACGGCCATCGCGATTTCGTTTTTTCCGCGCGCAACCGGGCTTCCCAGCTCAGGTACATCGCCCGGTTGTTCGTGAAGGAATTGGTGTTGCGCAATTTTCCGGGCGCGACGCCGGCCGAACTGCTCGACCGCATGCTGGAACTGATGCTGTACCTGGAGAAGCATCTGAGGTGAAGAGTGGGTTGCGGCGCTCTCCCGCCAGTCGCCTGTAGTCCTCGATGCCGAGCAACACATGTGCCGCTTTGGTCACCTTGCGCAGATTTGATGAAGTGCCTGCCGCCCCCCGATTCCGCTCCATATTGACAATTCCATTGCCCGCGCATAATCCGGCTGCACCCTGCAGTGTTCAATCTGGAAATGACCATGGCATATCGAATAACCACACAATCATGGAAGGGTACGGGGAGCCTGGCACTGGCCGCCTTCATCCTGGCCTTGCCCCCGGCCAACGCGCAACAGCTCGAAGAAATCGTCGTGACCGCGCAGCGCCGCGAGGAGTCGTTGCAGTCGACGCCGCTTTCCGTCTCCGCCTTCAGCCCGGAGCGGTTGCTGGAACTGGACATTTCCGATCCGCAGGAACTCGCCAACTTCGTGCCGAACCTGAGCATCGGCGACGGGACCGGGCGCGGCGTGGGCGGGTCGCAGATCTCCATTCGCGGCGTCAACGAAGCGCGGATCTCGCCGACGCTCGATCCGGCCGTGGGCATCTACATCGACGACGTCTACTACGGCCGGCCGCAGACCGCGTTTCTGCGTTTTCTGGATGTCGAGCGGCTGGAGGTCCTGCGAGGCCCGCAGGGGACGCTGTTCGGCAAGAACACCACGGGCGGTGCGATCCGCTACATCACGCGCAAGCCCAACTTCGACAACGCGGACGGGTATGCTCGGATGACGCTGGGTGACTACAACCGACAGGGCATGCGGGCCGCCGCGAACTTCCCCTTGTCCGATACGACGGCACTGCGGCTTTCCGTGGGGTCGGAAGCCCGGGACGGTTACGTGGAGAAACTCTCCGGCGGCGACGCCAAGGGCAACGACGACGCCCACGCCGCCCGCGTCCAGTTCCGGTTCATGCCCAACGACCGGCTGGATGTAAACCTGAGCGTCGATTACGCCGGCACCAATACCGACGACGGCGCCATCAAGCTGATCGACTACCACAACTTCATGGCGATGGACATGACCCCGCCGATCTTCACCCCCGGCGTCAACACGACGGCCGCATGGAACATCATATGGGGAATGACGCCGCTGGCGTACGCACCGGTCATTCCGGAAGATCTCTACACGGTGGGCGGCGAGGGCCGCCCCGGCGTCAACAGGGCGGATTCCTCGGCGGCGACGCTCAACATCGCCTATGAGATGAACGACTCGGTGACGCTGCGATCGATCACCGGATACCGCGAGGTCGAAGAATACAGCCGGCGGGACCCGGACGACCAGGCCAACGCCTACAGCTTCTTCGACGATACCGTGCAGGAGGGCGCCCAGTTCTTCTCCCAGGAGCTGCAGCTCGGCGGCACGACCGCGGGCGGGCGCCTGAACTGGGTCGCCGGGGTGTACGTCTCCAGCGAGGAAGCCTACCGAAACGACCTGGAGGATCGCGACGCACGGACCGCCGGCGGGCGAGCGGCGGCCCTCATGCTGCAGAACGACACGGCGCTGCAGGAAACGGACAGCACCGGCATCTACTTCCAGGGCACCTACGATCTAACCGAAAAGCTCGCGCTGACACTGGGCACGCGCTACACCGAAGACGACAAGCGGTTCAACCTGTCGCAGGTCGCCGTGCTCGACCGGCAACTCGCCGGGCTCGCCGACCAGTACGGCGTGACCACGGTCGTGGGTATGGGACCGGCGGCGATGACCGTGCCGCTGACCGCGACGATTCCGCGCTACGGCAGTTGCGATCCCAGGACCGGTGCGGCGTGCGTATCCCAGCCGGCCATATCCGGCGGCGAGACGTTCACCTCGTCAACGCCCCGGGTCGCGCTCGAGTACCAGTGGAATGACGACGTCATGATCTACGTTTCCGCCAGCAAGGGCTTCAAGGCAGGCGGCACCAACGACACCGTCGCCGATATCGATGTGCCGTTCCGGCCGGAGGAACTGTGGTCCTACGAGGTCGGCGCGCGCACGGACCTGTTCGACAACCGGGCACGCCTCAATATCACCTACTTCACGATGGATTACACCGACAAGCAGATCACCATCACCACCACCGGGGACATCGTGGGCTGCGACCGCCGTTGCACGACCAATGTCGGTGACGCAACGATCAGCGGCTGGGAACTCGAGGGCACCGCCGTGCTGACCGACGATTTCCAGTTGCACCTGGGTGCCGGCGGACTCGATGCACAATGGGATTCGCTGCTGAGGCTCCCGGAGACCGGCCTGGCCATCGGCGGTGTCGAAAGGACCTCGCTCTTTTCCCGCGCTCCGGATCTTTCCTACACCGTGGGCGGACGCTACCAGGTGGACATGGCAGGCGGCGCCGCCGTGGTGGCCACGGTGGACTTCGCCTACAAGGACGACCAGCGCTCCAGCCCCCAGGACAGCACGTCGTTCACCATCCCGGCCTACCAGGTGATGACCGCCAGGCTGTCCTACCGCTTCCCCAACGACCGCTGGCAGGCGGCACTGTACTGCACCAACTGCCTGAACGAGGCATACGTCTCCGGCGGCGCCACCTGGGCGGGTGCGACGGACAACACCTGGCCGCAGTTCAACTACAAGCCCTCCACCGACTACGTGTTCAACGCACCGAACAACCTGTCGCAGAACACGGCGCCCCCGGGGATCACGTTCGTGAATGTGGGTCCGCCGAGGTTCTGGGGGGTGAACTTTCAGTACGATTTCGGGTTGTAGGGTCGAGGGCGGGTGCCGATGTCAACGAAACGTCCAGACGCACCTGATCGAATGTGACCCGCGGGATCAATTTTCCGCGCTCGCCGGGCGTCAGTTCCACCAGGCCGTACAACGCCATCGTTTTCAAGGTGCGCGACAGGTTGGACTTTTTTCGTCCCGCAAGAGTTGCCAGTTCGGTGAGCGAGGAGGGTTTCTCCCGTGCGATCAGCGTCAGCAGCTCCCTGTTGTGCTGAGAAAGCACCTTCGCAAAACTCTCCACTGAGGTGAACCAAACGGTCGGCTCGCCCTTCGCGGGCTTATGCTTTCCGCGTGCGATCGCCATGGTGCGAGCCTTCATGCTCTCATATGCGGCGATGCCGGTGATAAGCGTCTTCATGGGATTGATCCTCGTTGCCGCAGAATTGCATCCGACAAAGAACTTCACCCAATGCCCAAACTCGTCGACAAACAAAGTCTGGCCGTGAAGGTCCAGTAAAGTGTCGAGCGCATAATCGCGGTCGGACTCCTTCACTGATGTAAGTTATCAGTATCTGATAACTGTAGCAAGCCGTTTCCCACCATTGGGATCTGCGCCCGGAGTCCTCCTGCGGCCATGTTTCCACCTCGCTTTGTGCGTAGAATTCGTACTTGACGAAAGGCTAACCCTCTGCCTGGCACCACTTAAGGACCTAATTTGGCGATTTCGTGTTGAATTGATGCATGCGTTTGGCCGGATCAATTTAGGCACGAGAGCCGTGACCGATCCCTCGAAGATCCCCCGAACAACCGAGCAATCATGATGGAGACAGCGACTCCACGGCGTCGATTGCGGGTCAGATACATGGAGCCTGGAAGGGCTTGGAGGAGATTCCCAATGCGTGGATTCGGCGGTTGGATGCGCTTGATCCGTTGCTGGATGTTACGTGGCGGCTGATTAGCGTGCATTCGTAGAGCCCGGTATGAGGACCGTGCGAAAAACGATAGCCGTGACAGCTCAGCAGGATCAGTGTTTGACAGTCAGCGCGTGTCCCAGGGATTGACTACATTGACGTCCAGACCGGCGAAATCCCGGACGTTGCGGGTCGCGATCGTCAGCTCGTGGCTCCTGGCCGTGCCTGCGATCAGCGCATCGCCCAGGTCCAGTGTTTGCCCAAGGCCGCTCATCCCGGGGCGTCTTCGCTGAACGGAACCGCGCGCTTCGATGCCCGGTCCGGCAGATCCACATCGATCCCACGCGGCATGTTCTCGACCAGCCATCGACCTAGCGGCGAGCGATCTGGCGCGTGGCCCGACTTCAGCTTTCGGCCCAGGGGTCGATGAATGCCACGCCCGTCGCTTCGAAATCGGTCCGGTTGCCCGTGACAACAGTCATGCCGTGCACCATGGCTGTTGCAGCGATCAGCGCGTCCCGCTCGGCCCTTGGATCGGGTACGTGCAGCCGGGCGCACTTCAGGGCGACGGCAGCATCGATCGGCAGAGTGCGTTCCTGGAACTCGGGGAGCACATGCCTTTCGAACCAGGTCCGCAGCATTTTCCCCTGCGCGGCATCACGCCTTTCAATACGCAGAATTCCGATCTCCAGTTCCATGAGAGTCAGCACGGAAATGAACAGAGCGGATGCATCCTGTCCGGACACCCACTTGATTACACGGGCATTGGCCGTGCCATCGCCGACCTTGCGCAGTTCCGAGACGACGTTCGTGTCCAGCAGGAACATCAGCCAAAGTCGGCTTGCGGAATCTCGATACGCAAGCGCGGCGGGTCCAAATCGATCTCGCCGAGCCCCTCCATGGACAAGGCGTCCGCGAGATTGCGTCGCTCTCCAGCCAGTCGCCTGTAGTCCTCGATGCTGAGCAGTACATGTGCCGGTTTGCCCCGGGTCGTGATGAAGACCGGACCCAATTGCGCGGCCCTCTTGGCGCGGGCGACGTCCTGGTTGAGTTCGCGGCTAGTGACGGTCGTGATGTTCATGCCAGACCCCCGTATGGAATGTAGGTATGTGACTACATTTGTGCGTGCCATGCAAGGGCCTCCTCAATTGCGCCAAGCTGTACAGCGACATCATTTTCGGCGTGCGTGCAAGAGTATCCGCCTGCATGCCGTGTACAAGCGCTTGATCTGGTCACTTTGCGCAGATTTGGCGAGTCGCCTGCCTTCGTTGACGCGAGCGCACTTCCCTAGTAGTAATGGCTGCCCCCAACCCGACGGTACGGTATGGCCAAACTCTTCCCCACCCTCACCCCCGCCGAAATCCAAAACCCAGGCGAACGCACCGTAGCCCGCGCCCTCGTCGAGCACCTCCCCAACCGCGTCGAAGTCTTCCACGGCTTCAACTGGCTCACCCGCTCCCGCGCCGGCACCATCCAGGAAGGCGAGTGCGACTTCGTCCTGCTCGATGCCAACCACGGCCTGCTCTTCGTCGAGGTCAAGGGCGGCTCCCTGCTGTTCGACGGCAGCCAGTGGGTGCGGATCGTCCGCGGCGAGGAGCGCCTGCTCAACCAGGACCCGTTCTACCAGGCGCAGCGCGGCATGTACGCCATCGTTGACCTGGTGAAAGACCAGTTCGGACGCGCCGGCGACAACCTGCCCTTTACCTACGGCTTCGCCGTGGCGTTCCCCGACTGCCGGTTCGACGGCCAGGTGCCGCCGAGCATCCAGCGCGAGCTGATCCTGGACGCCGCGAGGCTTCGGCAGGTGGAGGATTCGGTCCGGCGGATCTTTCGCAGCTTCAATCGGCCCGCCCACCGCGCGCTGACCGACCGGAGCGTTGAGTCCGTGCGCGCGGCGCTGTTTCCGAAGTATCGGCTGATCCCGGTCATGTGGCGCAAGATCGAGGACCAGGAGGAACGCCTGCAGCGCATGACCGACGACCAGCAACGGATCCTCGAGATCCTCGCCAACCAGACCACCGCGGCGATCCAGGGCGTGGCGGGCTCCGGCAAGACCATCCTCGCACTGGCCAAGGCGCAGGCCATCGCCCGGGCCGGCGCGCGCACGCTGTTCCTCTGCTACAACCGCCCGCTCAAGGACTGGCTGCGCAACGCGGTCCCCGAGTCCTTCGGCGACAGCCTCGTCATCGAGAACTACCATGGCCTCACCGACGTGCTTTGCGAGGAAGCCGGCGTACCCCTTTGGGAGATGGGTGACACCAACTCCCGGGAATTCTGGAACGACCTTGCGCCGGAGGCGCTGATGCAGGCCTGCGAGCGGCTGGGGCCAGCGCACAAGTTCGACGCCGTCGTGGTCGACGAGGGCCAGGACTTTCGCGAACTGTGGTGGGCGAGCCTCGAGTCGGTGTTTCGGGATCCGGATGACAAGGGCTGCTACTACGTCTTCTATGACCCTAATCAGAACCTGTACGTCGAGCGGCCCTGCCTGCCGCCGGAACTCGGGGCGCCCTATGAGTTGCCGGAGAACTGCAGGAACACCGTCCGCATCGCCGAACACTGCGCCTCGCTGGTCGGACAGGAGACCCGGTCGCGGGACGGCGCGCCCGAGGGCGACGAACCTGAAGTCGTGCGCGTGCGCACGCTTGACGATGCGTTCAGGGAGGCGGGCCGACGAGTCAGAAGCCTGTGCATGCCCAACCTGGGAGGGCTCCGGTTCTCACAGGTCGCCGTGCTCGCGCCCGGATTCAGCAGCGACGATTGGCCGGACCAGTTCGGAACGATTCCCGCAACGCAGAGCTTTGAGGAATGGGGCGAGGACAAGGGTGTGCTGATCGCTTCCTGGCACCGCTTCAAGGGGTTGGAGGCGGATGCCATCGTGACCATCGAGACGCCTGTCAGGGACGATGCCAGGGAGCGGGTGAATCGGTATGTGGCAAGGTCGCGGGCGAAGCATTTGTTGGTGGTGATTGAGGCAAGGGAGTCATAAGCCAAAACGCGGCAAAATCTACTTGGAACATAATTGACCAAAACGTTCTAAGGGAGACGCATTTGAGTTTGGGAGCGTAATACTTGCTACTCTAGCCACGGCCAAACAACATCCCAACACAGTCCTGCGATGTTGCTAGCTCTGCGGCGCACCATAGTTTCATCCCACTCTTCAACCGTACGAAGTGGGTCTAGTAGTTCAAGCCGATCACCGTTCTTTAGAATTTTTTTTGTCGAATTCGAAAATTTATAACCAGCCTTTTCCGCGCTATCGATCCGCTTCTTATGTTCTTCGACATCCGTTTCAGTTAGAGCCAGATAAAACGTTTTCTTTTTTTTCCAACTGTCATTGCCAATAGCCGAATTCTCTGCGGCGGGAAGGAGAACAAGGTTGCCCAACGTATGGCGCAAAATATTGTCGTGATACAAAGTAGACGGCCAGCCTGTCGCTGGCGCACTGGCCGGGGCAATGTGTTCAACCGTACGGTAATAGTCGCCAGACCACATCTTATAATTCAAGAAATTACTTTCAGTGGTACTACGCCTTACGCCAGTTCTATCCCACAATCCGGCATATTGTTTCGACGGCATCGAGTGATGCGCGCTTGCAAGGACCATAAACCGCACGAGCGGTTGGGACTGCTCGTACAATGGATTTGCAACAACCTGACGAATCCAACTGTCCTTATCGATTTGCTTGAGTTTCTTCTTGAGGAGCAATCTAAGAACTTCCTTAAGTTTCGTCGCGCTAAACAGTTTCTCCTCATGACTTACGCCTGCGCAGAGTCCAAATTTTTTTCCTGACCGACCCTTTTCTCTCTTCGCCATAACACTTCGAAAATCGCTGTCAATAGTGGCCGTTCCGCCAGTTGCGCCCCGCCTCAATACAATAAACGCCGCGATGGCTCGAAGTACATCCAAAAAACGCGCGTCTTCATTTGCCTCCAAATAGGGACTCCAATATCGAGCAAGTAACGGAATCACCAAACTTGTCCTCATCCGCAGCAAAAAAGCAGCTAGCAATTGAACGTCTTCTAGAGTGTTGCTCCCGTGAAATCGGCTGAGCTCGTGTATTCCCTGCTCGTCCCAGTAGAACCGCCTAAACTGTGCTAGACGGGCAAGCGAATCCATGTATAGGGCTGGAGCCTTGCCTGCGTGACTAGTGGCTTCCCTATAGCTTTGCCTGAGAAATAGCCTTTGTGCTGCGAGATCCTTGGAAAGTTTCCTACCGTCCAAATACAATGCGAAAGAAACGAGTAAATCTTTTGTCTCAGTTTGTTTTTTCGATGGTCGCAAAAAACGTCTGTCAACATTAGCTGCAATCAACTCAAAAGCTTGCTCGGAACGTGAGCCGGCATAACTACCCTCTTTCTGTTCGAAAGCTATTACCCAAGGTTTCAACGTTTCGAGCGCTGTTAGCGGCTGACCGGTAGTATTTAGAGCATCGAAAATGTCAAACGCCGCTGATTCATCCTCCGTTATAACGCGCGTAAAGACAAGGAATTTGCACAAATACGAAGACAATATTAGCAATCGTAGAAAATCGTGTAACGATTCTACTTGTTGCAATTTGGACAACACCCTATTTTGTGCACTTTGATCTTTATAGAAATCAGCTAGCCGATCAAACAAGCTGCGGCACTGCGATCGATCTATATGCTCAATCAAAAACTGCTCACACTCAGTATTGTCGTACCATTCTTGCTTGTTGAGATTTGCGACTAAGTCATCCCGAATGAAAACAAAATTTTCGTATAGTCGTCTTCCTTCTGTGTTCTTGGAAAACGCTGGCGGGCGAAAATTAATTTCATCCTCCTGAAAGTATTTCCAAAATACGTTCAAAAACACACCTATCGGAGAACGGTACTCTGATTCCATATGTGACTTGCCACGGGAATCGCCTCTGCGAATTATTCTCGAATAAGGATAGTTCTTCATCCCTCCGATTCGCTGTTCGCCAACGCCGAGCTCGTACAGCAAATAAAGACGGTTGTCTAATTCTCCGTCTAGCCAGTCTCGAACGTCCTTATTTACAGAAGAAAAGTCCGTGTCATTGAATTTACGCCTCAAAGCTTCGAGAAGCGTACACGCTAGCAGTACTAAAGTGGTTAAGCGTTGCTGGCCGTCAACAACCGCTAAAGATTCACCTGAGAAACCAGTTTCTTTTGACCGTTCGCGAAGTAAAATTAGCGTTCCAAGAAATGTAAATACGCTGGCACCTGATTGGAATGGCAGTCGTTGTAGACCGTTTAGCATGTCATAAAAGAGTCTTGTAATATTTTCTTTCGACCAATCATATTGACGTTGATATTCTGGTATGACAAACCCAACTCTGCTGCTGTATAGACTTGCTAATTCTATGGGATTGGATGCCTGTGCCTCGAATAGGTCCTTGACTTTTTCCACAACTAATAACCTCAATTATACTGAAAGTAGGGGCGCTTGCGGTTGGTTAAGTTACGCTAGGTGCTAATGATGATGGTTTGGAGATAATCGCCACTACTTATAGGTAATGTCGTGATTCGTACAATGGTCCGGTCATTGTAGATGATCACTACTAGTATGCAAATTGTGGCAAATGGTTACTTGTGGCAAGCTAGACATGCTTTTGTCTGACCATATACGTCGTCAATGTCAAGTGGTTCCGAGTGTGGTCGCAAAGGGTTTAGGATACCCACTGTGCGCATACGAGCCAATCTGCGCTTATGGTTCTCCTTGATTTGTGTGATGCGCCTCGGTTGCTGTAGTTCGGTCAAGGATTCGCCCTTGCTCCAGGTGAAAGGAGAGCCATTTTGGATGGCGTCTTTTTCGTAACTCTTGGCTTCTTCAAAAAAATCTGGGTGCCGTTCCAGCAGGCGGACCCACTCAATTTTCTGCTGGAAAAAACAAAAAGTACAGCCACTTCGCGTTCTCCATTCGTAGTATTGTGGAAGTCCTAATCCGGCGCATTCCAATATATCTAATACGCCCGCCTTGTCGATACCGGCGTCCTTTAGCGGTAGTTTAATAATAAGGTTTTCATGCGTAGACGTGTACCCTTCCCGGTATTGCTCGTCTGCGCGGATGGCTACGTAACTAAAAACCGTTGTTCCTTCCTCTAATGTGGGCTGGATCCATTGCTCGAAGGGTCTAAGCTTCAATTGCCGAGTGCACCATCGTGTTTGGGGTGACGGTAGGAAATTGTTGTACTGCTTTAGCCAGAAGTCAAAATCTCTATCTGGATTTAGCCGGAGTATCGGTTTTCCCAGGAAGCCTTCGAGCTTTACCAAGTACTCGTAAACTTCCGGCAATTCCTTCCCGGTATCCGTAAAGAAATATTCGACGTTAAGTTCAGGGTGATTCTGGCCCATGAAAACAGCTAGTGCAGCACTGTCACGCCCGCCGGATAGTCCTAAAACATGGCGCTTAGTTGGAATGCTACTCACTATCCTGTGCGCTCGTGCTTGTTTGAAATGGTTGACTTGGTCACTATTTCTCCGCTCAAATACCGTGAGCTCAACTTGGCAAGCGCGGCGAGGATTACGTTTCGTCGCACTTCGCCGCAATTTAACAATGTTTTCTCCATTCTTGCCGTCAGCCGACCAATTTCAGTCTTATCATGGTCTGCCACCTCGAATTCTTCATGTATCGGCATTGATTGTCCACCCATTCCAACAACGATTGCCATGGCATGGCGCTTGTCTGGGCGTCCCTTTACATGTGCGAACACTTCTGCGCGTACAAACCGTTGAGCCATGTTAGCAAGCTCTAGCGCCGCACGATCAATATCCGTGTCAACCCAGAGACGAGGGGGCTTGTTTACAGCCATGCCGGCTAGATTTTCTATGTCCGCGTCGTCTCCACTGAACTCAGAGAGGCGAACTATAAATGCCTCTAAACGATGGTCTCCACCAAGCTCACGAATATTTCCCGCTCGGTCCCGAAGCTCCTGTAGCATCGATACGGAGGCGTTCGGCACCTGTAGTTCGGCCAAGAGGGTTTCCCTAAGGCGGTTGATCATTGCAGGGTAAGCTTGAGTCAGTTCCGTTAGTCCCTCGAGAACACAGGTGGCGATTCGGTCTGGGGCGTTCAATTCAAGAATGTTGTCAGCGCTGCTAAGCAGGTTGGGCATGTCGTCGAAAATTAGTTTGTTTGGATCCTTTGCTTGCTTGAAGAGCTGACGAATTTGTTTGGCGTTTCGCGAGAGCCGCTGCGTGCGACCGGTCCAAGGTGGCAATCGATCGTGGATTGCGACTAGTCCCCGTGCCACGTCGATGGGTTCAAGGTGGCTAAGTCTATTTGCTTCGTCCAATTTGCGTACCACGTCAGCCATCCTAGATAACAGCCGGCGGGAAACCTCGCTCAGATCCATCCATCGCAATCGTACGTCGTTGGGATCCTTGATGAGATAGTCGACGTCCAGATCGGACATGTGGATTTGAAATATCCCCTGACGATAAAAGGCGAGCGCTCTGCGTTCAGTCAAAATGAACGCGACCGCTAGGAGGGGCAGTAGCCCGTCCTTGATCCCAAGAGGGGGCTGTCGCCAGATCTCGAAGATCTCCGACAATGACACCGCTCGACGAGAGTTTTGCTTCAAGTAGTCCTTTGCCGCCTGCCATGTCGGAGCGAGATTTTGAATTCTGTTCTCATCTGGACTAGGCGCTACGAATCGCCATCCGCCTGCTGATTTTCTATAGAGTCCCGTTGCCTCCAATAACGACGCAAACAACCCGCCTACTGCCGGAAATCCCTTAATCCCGAGCCGAAATTCACCTTCGTTAAGAACCATCTTTCTGAGCAATGCATTTCGCGCCGCAACAGCGTTGCTAGATGGCTTCACGCGGCATACTAATTCGTTTCGTAGCGTCGGTGCGCTTCTGAATCTTGCGTCCGCCAAATCGGATGCGAGGCAGTTGAGTTCGGCGTGAAAGAGCGGCGTTTCGTCGGCGTCTCGACGGTACCAAATGGCGCTGTCGAAGGCGCGTCCTAGCTCGCTTTCGAGGCGTCCCTCCACGGCCCCGATCCGGGCAAGGACTTCCCTTCTCCCCACCCGGTCGTGTTGCAAATCGGGCGAGTCATCGCGAACGCGCTCCAACGCTGCTAGCTCAGCCGCCAATTCGGGAAGTCGCCAAGCGCTAGGTGAAAGGCCGACGACGATATCCCATCTGCGCGAAAGGCGGACAGATTCGCGGCAGATCGCAGCAGCAGTATCGTCTGACTCGCCTAGAGTTGGGATAGCGAGAAGGAAACTCCCAATCGCTCCGTGCTTTGGTGAATAGTCAGATGTAATTTTTTCAATGTCTGCAAGGGGCAAAACGCTTAGATCAAACCACCGTAGCGCGCCTGACTGATGATAGTGGCGCTTTGCCACAATGGGTTGGACACGACCCATCGCACCGACGGAATTTAGGTCGATCTCTCCGAGATTGGCCGACGCTTGTACGAGTGCTTCGTCGATATCGAAATCGCTACCTTCAAAGATGGCATACGCGCCGATAAACTTACGATATACGGTCAACGACCAACTTTGCAGATCATCTAATGCTGACTCGAGTCCCTGCGAAGCGCTTTTGCCTACGATCAACTTCAACAAGTGCATGCTTGGTACAAGCCCGGATCGGTCTTTTAGGAGGTCCAATATCGCAATTATCTTGAGTACGCGTAGATGGAGTTCCAGGCCTCCCATAGCTTCGCAACGGCCCATCGCGTCAGCTGCTAGCGCCCAACGGTGACCATCGGGAGAAGCCAAGATAGACGGTTCTAGATTGATCCGGAGGTAGTCCCACAGTCGGTCGGGTCCGTAGAGGTCGCCGATCATTGCGCGACGTAGAAAGTCCTGGAAGCCTTGCGGTTCCGCAGAATTAAGGAAACCAAAAAGGCTGCGTTGATTTTGCCCGAAACGGCGGCGAGACAGCGGGCCGAGCAAGCACGCGACTACTGGGTGCAATGGCCAGCAATCTTCCAGCATGTCCGCTATATAGGGTGATTCTTGTTGTGGCAACAGCCCGGCAACCTCCTTGGCCAAGTGGCTAGCGGGCCGGAATGTGCGGGGGCTTTTGATGGCCCGGCCAATCAGATCGATTTGCTCGTCACCTGTGGTGTTGACAACAAGATCGACAAACCGTCCTTGAATCTTTGACCACTCGTCCCGCATTTGTCGCGATAACTGGTGCGCATACCCTTCGAATCCTTGGTGCAGTATTCCGACTACAATCAGACGCCCATCACTGCGGGAAGCGCGCTCAGCCAACTCTTGAAAAAGATGGATATCAGATCCATCGTGTGCTGCAGCTTCTAGGAACTTCCCCATTTCATCAATTAGAACCAACAAACCACCGCTGACCCTTGGGAACCGTCTCGCAATTGCTTCCAGTGCATCGAGAATTTCTGGCTCAGTCCAAATGCGTGGTGCTCGATTTGGCAGCAATCTCGCCGCCTCGATTGACTCGCCAATGACCCGTTCGGGGCGGTCACGCCGACCCACGACCGGCAGAATCCGCCAGCCCCGCCTTCGCGGTGGAAGAGCGTGCGCGATTTTCGTTGAAGTCGTTGGCCCGAGAATCGATGCTGCACTGCGACGAAGTTGTTCATCCCCGCCGAGCGTGGCGCCCAACGCGACAGCCAAGCTCGACTTGCCGCTGCCGTAAGGACCAGTCCAGGTAAACGCACCTTGACCACTTTCCGCTACATGACGCGCCATGGTTCGGAGAACTTCCTCGGACGTTCGCGGGCAGATAAAGCCATCTAGTGCTGCAGGATTGGTGAGATCCGCGTCAATTCGGATGGCTAGTTGGTAGCGGGATGCTACGTGAACTTGATCTGCTAGGGCCACTATGCCGCGTCTCGACTAAAGCGGGGCAGGTAGTCATCATCAATAAAGCTCAATGCTTCTTCGGTGTTGACGTCACGTTCACGAATCAGTTGCTTCAGCCCAGCAGTCTCCGACCACCGAAAACAATGGTTACTGATTTGGTCAATTTCAAATAGCCGATCAGAGAGCGCATTTTCGTCCAGCAAGAATACTCGACCCGGCGATCCCGGTTCGTGTGCTAAGGCTTCGAATGAGATTGTTCGCGCTGTGGAATGTCTCGACCAGAATTGGGCAACTGCGTAGCAGAATACGCCGTCGCCGAGCGTCGGTTTGTGTCCCCGGACGAATCGGAACCCGTCGCGCTTCCCAAGCGGCCGAATCAACCCTAGTTCTGTTAGTGGGGATTCAAGGGCGTCTTCGTGACTTGCTTTGCCCAAAGGAATTCTCGAAACATATGTACGCACAAAGCACGCTACATCTTTCTTTATCGTTGAGCCCGAGGCGCGAGCCCAACCGCGCTCATTCGCGAATTTCTTAAGTCCTTTGGCCAGCGACTCACGACTAAACGATGCTGAGGGGAAATGGTTAAAGGCCCAGAACCACGTTGTCTTAAGCGGGTTGCTGCAGAGATTCCAATGAATGAGCCATGAAGTTGTCGGATCTTCCATGAACGGATCGAGTCCATCATCGTCGCTGAACAGCCGTGTGCCCAATCGGGTCGGCGAGGCTCGTCCGCCCGAGTCTTGAATCACTCCTGCCGCGACAGCCCAATGGCGCATGGAGGCGACCATGTTCTTGCCAACACCGAAGTGCGCAATGGCGTGGTCAGCAAGAAATATGGATCTACTGCGCTCCGATTCAGCAGTCGCTGAGACGGCATCGAAAGCTTTTTTTAGCCATCCGTAACGTAGCGGGAATGTCTCATGCCCCGACAATTTCGGCTGATAGTCGGTTTCGTAAAGGCGTCCCCTTAGCATTATTTCGCTCCCTGGATGCCATATCCAGATCGACAGTACCGCGCAGCCATGTTACCGTCAATTCGCAACTGGCGACAAGCTCCAGGTAGGTTGCATGCTAGATGCCACAACAATCTATGCGGACTATCAGGCTACCACGCCGGTTGATCCACGAGTCATAGAGAAAATGGCCCAATTTTGGGGAAATGCGTTCGGCAACCCTCATTCAAACGACCACATAATCGGTTGGAGAGCGAATGATGCCGTGGTTGATGCCGCGACGTCGGTTGCCAATCTAGTTGGCGCCACCACCGACGAAATTATCTTTACGTCCGGTGCGACAGAAGCCAATAATCTTGCGCTACTAGGACTTGCGCGGAGGGCCCCTCCTGATCGCCGTCGGGTTCTTGTCAGCGCTATTGAGCATAAGTGCGTGTTGGCTGCGGCTCGTGTGTTGTCTGAACTGCACGGGTTTGAAGTTCAGATCATTCCGGTTGACCAAGAGGGCCTCATAGATTTGAAGGCGCTTGAATACTCCTTGGACCCGAGCGTACTGCTCGTTTGCACAATGGCGGTAAATAACGAGGTTGGATCCATTCAAGATATCCCTTACATCGCAGCGCTCGTCCATTCCTACGGGGCTTTGCTTCATTGCGATGCAGCGCAAGCGCCGTGTGCCATGGACTTGAGCGGCCTAGCCTCAAATGTTGACCTCATGAGCTTGTCGGGACACAAGATGTATGGTCCTCAAGGAATCGGGGTATTGTACGTAAGGCAAGGGTTACACGATCAACTAGAACCATTGATCTACGGTGGTGGGCAACAGGAAGGTCTTCGATCGGGCACCGTCCCAATGCCGCTCTGTGTCGGGCTTGGTAGCGCGACCGAGTTTGTGTGCGGCCCCGAAGCATATATTGAACGTAAGCGAATAGCAGAACAACGCAATGTTTTCGTCGGATGTCTACAAGATCGCGATCTACGCATTTACGTGAATGGACCATGCAGCGACTGCCGGCATCCTGGAAACGCGAATATTAGGTTCGACGGCCTTGACGCAAGGGATATCTTGGGTTCCCTTCAGCCGAAGCTCGCGGCCTCGACCGGAGCTGCATGCGCCTCAGGGATTCCCGAACCCTCACATGTTCTACGTGCGATGGGATTAACAAAGGAACAAAGCAACGCATCTATACGGTTTAGCTTTGGAAGATATACAACGGATGAAGAAATCGACATCGCCGCGAATCTCACCTTGCAGACTATTGCTTCGATGCGAAAAAAACAACTCTAATCGGCATCGGTCGTCTTACTGATTGCGATTGTTATGCGTAGGGAACTTTAGTGCTAGCCCAACTAGATTTCATCACGACTCGAACCCTTTCCAGGAACAAATAAGCGAGAGTATATTTTCTGCGCATAAGAGTCTGTCATTCCAGCGATGTAGTCACATACTCGCCGGTGTGTGCTGTTCGTTCCGCTTGTGTCATTCCATGAATTACGTGGAATCAGTTTACCTGGATCTGACATTAATTCTCCAAATAGTTTCTTGATTATCCTTTGACCTCGCCGCTCGAGCTGCTGGATCTCTGCTTGCTCGATTACAAGCTCATATGTAAGGTTTTTTAGAGTCTCCAAGAGGTGGCGAGTCGATTCATCAAAATTAACGCGCAAATCTAGCAATGGATGATCGAATTTATTCTGTCTCTCTACAATCGACGAGGTTACGAAAAGGTTCACAAGCTTTCCAATCAATTGCTTTCTATCGGTGTCTTCTTCGAATAGCTTTTCCTCGAAATCCACTAGAGAGACAAATTTGTTCCCGGAGCCAATCTTACTCTGAGAGTTAACGAATACATGCTGTTGCAGGCGATCTAAAATGTCGTCCTTATGTACCATTCGTCGCGCGACGATATCCTCAAGATCGTGCACGGCGAAAGCAATATCGTCCGCCGCTTCCATAATCGAACAATCAATAGTGCGGCACTTGGGTTTTCCTTTGGAATCTCTAGTTCTTGTGAAACGGTCTGCGTCCCCCTTAGAAATCGGATCAGAAAGTGCCCAGTCCACTATTGGTTTCTCGGAATCAAAATAACACTTCGGAGGTTTAGATTTATGAAATTCCTTATCGAAAAAAGAGTATGGAATTGGGTATTTTAAAACTGCCAACACAAATCGTCGAGTTGGATTCATACCTCTTCCGCTTGTGTATCGTTCCAATCGTGTGACAATTCGAAGGGTATGGCCGTTGCCCTCAAACCCTCCATGGTCGATCATTCGACGATGGAGAGCCTTTTCGCCCCCGTGACCAAATGGTGGGTGGCCTAGATCGTGTGCGAGGCAGGCGGCAGCTAGTAAGTCGCGACTTGGTAGCCATGAGCTGATCTCTAAGTCTTTATGAAATCTTTTTCCGATGGAGTTAAGTAGCCCGTCGCCAATCTGCGCGACCTCTATTGAGTGGGTGAGCCGTGTACGGTGGAAGTCGCCCTCTCCTACACCCATTACCTGAGTTTTTGTTTGTAGGCGTCGGAAGGCGAAGGAATGTATTACGCGGGCTTTATCTCTTTGGTACTGATCACGTTCATCGTCGTCGCGAGGTGGACCATCATCCCAAAATCTAGTTTGAAATTCTTTGTCAATCATGGTTGGATGTAAATTTGCATTTTTTGACGTAGTCATTGTGGGCAGCACCAAGTACCGATAATGGTGGGTCGTAGGGAATTGCTAGCTAAAGATAAAGGAATGAGCTTAGTCTGATTCTATCGTAGATCGAAAAATCTTGACGAAACGCATATTTGCTATGTGGATTGTGGCTGCCTTAGCGAGTGAGCCACCCTTACTTTTCCGGGGACACGTGGATGAGAGTCGGGCCACCTTCGCTCACACTTCATCCCGAAAATGCAGTTGCTCGTTATCAGGTGACTTCATGTCACTGATCGACTCGAACGGGCATCGGGCTTCGTCCTCGAACTAGTCCCTGAGAACGATGTCGCGGCGATAGGCCAGGTCCCAGCATTCGAGCATCCAGGACCGGAACCGCACCAGGGCCTCGGCCGCCGGCGGCCCATCCTCCTTGCTCCGGTTCACCGCCGGGGCGCTGGGCAACAGCTTCCACAGGTCGTTACAGGGCCAGGCCGTGCAGGGGAAGCAGCGGTCGACATCGAAGTCGCTCTTGAAGCCGTTCCGTGTCCACACGCAGTATAGTCGGGGTGCCGCTTTCGCGAAGGCGCCGGCCGAGCCCGCGTACGACCCCCGTGTCGTGCCCGGGCTCCAGCCACCGCAGCGCCGCCATATGGGTATCCCGCGAGTCGGGCTGCCGGGCCTAACCGCGCATCATCTCGATCCACTCGTTGAGCACCGCGGGCTCGATCCACGCGGCGGCAGGGCGCCGGTGCCATCGTCCGGGAGCTGCAGCCAGTTGACCTCCCACGCAATCCCGTCCCGCCCGAAGACATCGGGAACACGTTCGCTGCGAACAGTTTGCAAGCCGTGCCGCCGCGCCAGCACTTCCACGTCGGCGGCGGTGGCCGGCTCCATCGGGCGTTCTGCAGGCGGCGGCCCCTGGCGAAGCGTCAGCATCATGCTGCCGCCGGGGCTCATCACCGAGACCAGCTTGCGGAACGCCCGCGCGCGGGCGCTTGTCGGCACGTGCATCCACACCGCGCTCAGCCAGATCAGGTCGAAGGTGAGTTTCGAGCGCAGGACCTTTTCCAGCGCGGGCAGGGAGTCGTCCATCCAACGGATGTCGGGGGAAGCGTGGAGTGCCTTCCCAATGTGGAGCATTTCTGCCGCAGGCTCGGCCGCGACGACCTTGTAGCCGTTTGCGGCGAACCAGGCCGAATCCCTTCCGGTGCCGGCGCCCATGTCGAGGACGCAGGCGCCCTGATCCGGCAGCAGGTCGAGCACGGATGCGTGGACATCCTCGAACGGGAGGTCTTCGTATCCGGGCGCCAGCGTGGGTGCGCCGGCGTTGTAGCTGGCTACTACGTCGCGGACGGTGAAGTGGTCGCGATCGTAGTTGGTGGGGGCGGTCATGAGGTTGACGGACGGAATGTGGGCATAGTCTCGTTTGGCTTGGATGTGTGGGTAGTCAAGGAGCCCCCGCGCCCCCGCGTCGGATTGCGGAGCTCATTGTCGCTCATGCGACGCCCCGATAGACAAAGCCAAGCACGAGCGCGAACAGGCCGAACTGCGCAACGAGATACCCGGTTTCCATCACGATGAAGCCGCCCGCATTTGGCACTTTCTGTTTCGCGACCAGAGCCAGGACATGCGACGTCCAGAAAAACAGCCCCATGAGGCCTGTGAATTGAAAGGCTCGTACAAAGCCGGCACTGCCCGAATCAAATAGTGGATAGATCAATGCCAGGACCAGGCCCTGAATGACAATCGCTGCCAGGCCTACGGGGACGTTAGGCTCCCCCGCGAAATAGCCGAACGTCTGATATTTCTCTTTGAAGAGCCCAAGATGCCAACCCAGTGCGAGTGGGAAAACAATCACGACATAGCCTGCCGCGGCCAGGAGTATTTTTGTCATTGCTCGATCCTTTGCTACGGGTAGTCGACGCCTTCGGGCAACCTCACGCAGCGCCGTTCCACTGAAATTCGCCTGCGGGTCCAGGCGGCGAGAACGGGTTCCAGGCGAATTCCCACACATGGCCGTCAGGGTCGGCCGCATA
>LXNI01000253.1_pt1 | contig 67347 bp, 55 predicted proteins | sample 809091 | NCBI WGS metagenome assembly LXNI01 (sample SAMN04870527, study PRJNA318959) | sponge metagenome | biome: 01000161; feature: marine sponge reef; material: water | host: Sarcotragus foetidus | place: Greece: Milos, Mediterranean Sea | collected 2013-05-29 | depth 5-7 m
AGGTCCACGTCCACCGCCACCGGCACGGGCCCCATCGTGGAACCCCCGTCCCCAGCCGACGACGCGGACCCCACGCCCGGCACGAGCCTCAACAATCGCTGCGCCTCCGCCGCCGATGCCGGCAGCAGCAGGCAGCACGCGAACAAACTGTCCAACACCGTGGCCCGGCACCAACCGCCGGGCCACGAGACGAATCGACTCATCAGCCACCTCCTGTTTCGGCGCCAACAGCGGCAAGGCTACACCGAACGCCGGGTTCGCGGACCGGCAAGACGCCTGGGCGGCTGGGCGGCTGGGCGGAGAGTCCGCGCACCCGGCAACCTCATTCCCGGAGACGGTAGAAGCTCCGAGCGTTCTCCGACCTGATCTTGCGCCCAAGCCCGTCCGGCAGCAGCCGCGACAGCAGATCGCCGGCGTCGCACGCGTGGACGTGGGGATAGTCGCTGGCGTACAGCAACAGGTCGTCCGAGCCGAGCTGGTCGACGACTTCGGACAGGTGCGCCGGGTCGGGCGGCGAATCGAGCGGCTGAACGCCGACCCGGACGTGCTCGCGGAAGTAGTCGGAGGGCGGGCGGCGCACCCAGGGGACCAGCCGCCTCAGATTCCGCCACTCCTTGTCCATGCGCCAGAGATGCGACGGTATCCAGGTGAACCCGGACTCCAGGAAGACGACCCGTAGATCAGGACAGGCGTCGAACACGCCTTCGACGATCATGCTCGTGAGCTGGGTCGCGAAGACCTGCGCCATCGCCGTGTATTCCTCCAGGAAGAAGGACGGCCACCCGGTCGGCGTCGGCGGCATGACGGGGGCGCCGCCGAAGTGAATCGCCGCGACCAGGCCGCTCTGCTCGATCGTCTTCCACAGCGGGTGGTAGAGCCGGCTCCCGAGCGGGTGCTCGGTGCGCACGGGTATCAGGACCTGGACGAACCCGGGCCGGTCGGCGCAGCGCTCGATCTCCTCCGCCGCGGCGTCCGGCAACTGGATCGGCGCGACGATCGAGCCGCGGAGCCGCGGTTCCTGCTCCAGCCACTCCCGGGACTGCCAGTCGTTCGTGGCGGTCGCGAGCGCGGCCGCGACGTCCGGATTGTGGACGCTGTCGACCGCGTAGAGGCAGCTCGAAATCGCCAGATCGGCACCGCCCTGCTCGAACACGGCCTCGCGAAGTTCCGCCAGGCCGCCGCGGCGGCCGGCGACGGGCGACCGCGGTGGGTAGTACTCCTGGGAGGCGCCCTTGTCCACCGTGTTGTTGAAGTGCTCGACCCAGTGCTCCGGCAGCACTGGCAGCAGATCCCGGAGGCGCGGATTCGGGATGTGTACGTCGGCGTCGATCACGGCAGTGCCAAGGCCACCAGTTTGGGCGTCGTCCCCCGCGCCGACAGCGCGGCGATCTGCCCCTCCGAGAGCTCGACGCCGGCCTCCTCCAGGAGCTCGCGGATACCGGCGATGGCCGGGCCGCCACCGACCGCGACGACGATGTACTGCCGGCCGTTCACCATGTACGTGACCGGGTTGCCGTTGGCCGTGTCCGGCAACGGCACGTGACCAAGCAGCTCCCCGGTCTGCTTGTCGAAGACGTTGATCCGCGGCGAGTTGTCTTCGCCCCAACCCCGCCGCTGGGTGACGAAGAGCAGGGTTCTGGTGAGCATCGGCGCTCCGGAACCGCCACCGAGCATCGGCAGATCGAGACCGGCGAGCGCCGGATGATCCTTCGGACCGTGACCATTCGGCGTCATCCAGACGTGCTGGCCCGTGTTCAGGTCGATCGCGGTCACCCGGCCCCAGGGAGGCTTGACCAGGGGCAGCCCCTGCGGACTGCCGGAGGGGGCGAAGAAGGAGCCGACGTAGTTCAGGTTGGAACGCGCCGGATCGGGCTTGCTCAACGGGTGGACGCTGATCGAGGTCGACGAGGGGACGTAGAGGACACCTGTCTCCGGATCGACCGCCGCGCCGGGCCAGTTCGCGCCGCCGCCCGCGCTCGGCAGCATGAGAACGCCGCTACCCGTGCTCGGCGGCGTGAACAGCGGCCCCATCCGGAACCCGGAGGCGATCTTCTTCGCCTCGGCCAGCAGTTCCGGCGTCAGGTCGATCAGGTCGTCCTCGCTGACCCCCTGGCGGTCGAAGGGCGGCGGTTTCGTCGGAAACGGCTGGGTCGGCGACGCTCGCTCGCCCGGGACGTCGGACTCCGGCACCGGCCGTTCCTCGATCGGCCACACTTCTTCCCCGGTCACCCGGTCGAAAACGTAGGTGAACGCCTGCTTCGAGACCTGCGCCAGGGCCTTGATCTCACGCTTGAGTTCGCCGGTGCGCACGTCGTAGCCACGGATGTGGCCCGGCGGCGCCGCCTGCCGAATCGCCCCATCGCTGACCACGGAGCCGACGACCACCGTGTCGCCGACGACCGCCGGCGGCGAGCTGTGGGTAATCGCGCGGGCGTTGACCCGGCGTCCGAAGTCGGCCAGGCCGTTCTCCGCGAGCAGATCGACCTGCCCTCCGCTGCCGAACGCGCCGACGGGCTCGCCGGTCAACCCGTCGAGCGCGATGAGCCGGCGATCGTGGGTGGGCAGGAAGATTCGGATCTCGTCCCGACTGCGGCCATCCTGCTCGACCGTCCCCCGCCAGGCGGCGACGCCGCGGTGCTGGAAGCCGATGTTCGCCGGCCGGCCCGCCCGCCAGGACTCAGGATCGTAAGTCCAGAGCGTTTCGCCGGTCGCGGCGTCGATGGCTGCCGCCTGGGCCACCTCCGTGGCCACGTAGACCACGCCGTCCAGCATGATCGGGACCGGCTTGAACTGCCCCGGCTTGACCGCGGGGTGCGCCTCGGCGACAGCAGTCGACGAGGACTCCCACTCCCAGGCCACCTCGAGTTCGTGGAAGTTCGACTTGTCGATCTGGTCGAGCGCGGAGTACTTCGTGTTGTCGGGCCCGTTGCCGAAGGACGGCCACTCTACGATCGCGTCCTGGTCCTGGCCCGCCGCCGACGACGCCAGAACGGGCAGGACAGCCAGCAGGAGCGCGATCCCCGCAACGGGGTGCAAGTGAATCGCGCTCGCCGCTGCGCGGCGGCGCCCGGATGCCGACGGGGACGTCGGCGCACCCAGTCCCGAGGCCTGGGCAAAGCGACTTCCTATCTGCATCCGACATCCTCCTGGAGATTCGGCCGGAGCCTATCGCCAGCTCTGCGTCGTCCCCCCGGAACGGTTATCGTTGCGCCCGCAACAGACAGCCAGGAGGCCCGCCCCATGCCAGCACTCGACGGTCTGCGCATTCTCGATCTGACGCAGTACGAAGCCGGGACTTCGTGCACCCAGGCCCTCGCCTGGCTGGGCGCCGACGTGGTCAAGGTGGAGCGGCCCGGCACCGGCGATCCCGGGCGCGGTCTCGCGGGGGGGCGGTCCACGGACGACTCCGAGTACTTCATCAACTGGAACAGCAACAAGCGCAGCATCGCGATCAACCTCGCGTCCGAGGAGGGCCGCGATCTGCTGCTGAAGATGGCGCCCAGATTCGACATCCTGGTCGAGAACTTCGGGCCCGGCGTGGTCGAGAAACTCCGGCTCGACTACGACTCGGTTCGCGAGGTCCATCCGGACGTGATTTACGGCCGGATCAAGGGCTTCGGCAACAGCGGTCCCTACAGCGACTACAAGTGCTTCGACCCGGTGGCCCAGGCCGCGGGCGGTTCGATGTCGATCACCGGCGACCCGGACGGGCCGCCGCTGCGGCCCGGCACGACGATCGGCGATTGCGGCACCGGGGTGCTGATGGCACTGGCACTCTGCGCGGCTCATGCCAACAAGCTGCGCACCGGCAAGGGTCAACTCGTCGAGATGTCGATGCAGGAGGGCGTGACCTGGTTCATGCGCACGGCGGTCGCGATGGGCGGCGAGTTCGGCACCAGGGCGGCCCCGCGCAGCGGCACCGGCCGCGGGGCAATGATGAACCTCTACCCCTGCAAGCCGTTCGGCCCCAACGACTACGTCTACATGCTCGTGGTCACGAACCGGATGTGGGAGGCGCTGTGCGGCGCGATCGGCCGCGAGGACCTCGCCGACGATCCCCGCTACAACACACCCAAGGGGCGCTTTGAGAACGGCGACGATTTGGCGGAAGTCATCTCCGAGTGGACCGGCGCCTACACGAAGCAGGAGGCGATGGCGATCCTCGGCGAGGCCGGCGTGCCGGCCAGCGCGGTGCTCGACACTCTCGACCTGTTCGCGGATCCCCACCTCAACGAACGCGGTTTCGTCCATACCGTCGACCACGAGGCCAAGGGGCCGGTGCGCGTGCTCGGCTCGCCGATGAACCTCAGCGACAGCCAGGTCGAGATCGAGGCGGCGCCGCTCCTGGGCCGCCACACGGACAGCGTCCTGGCCGACGAACTCAACCTCACCCAAACTGAAATCGACCGGCTGCGCGCGGACGGTGTGCTGGGCGCTCTGCCCACTCCCGCCGCCGACAGCCAGGAGACCACGACATGACCCTGACCGGAGACGCCCTGATCGCCCGCAGCCTGAAGCAGCAGGGCGTCGACTACATGTTCGGCATCGTCGGTTTCCCCGTCTACGGGGTAGCCCATGCCGCGCAACAGGCGGGAATCCAGTACTACGGCTTCCGCAACGAACAGGCGGCGAGCTACGCCGCCGGCGCGGTCGGCTACCTGACCGGCCGACCCGGGGCCTGCCTCGGCGTGTCGGGCCCCGGCATGGTGCACGGCATCGCGGGTCTCGCCAACGCGGAGAAGAACTGCTGGCCGATGGTGCTGCTCGGCGGCGCGAACGACCGCTACCAGAACGGCCAGGGCGCGTTCCAGGAGTGCCCCCAGGTCGAGGCGGCGCGGCCGTTCTCGAAGTACTCGGCGGAAATCGACGCCGCTCACCGGGCGCCTTTCTACGTGGAGCAGGCGGTCCGCACGTCGATCTACGGTCGTCCCGGCGCCTCCTACCTGAACCTGACGAACGACGTGCTGACAGCCCAGGTCGACGAAGAAGACGTCGAGTTCCCGCCCCGCTGTCCGGAGCCGCCGACCAGTCTGGCCGACCCGCGGGAAGTCGAGCGCGCCGTGGCGGTCCTGCGCGAAGCGAAGAACCCCCTGGTCATCGTCGGCAAGGGCGCCGCCTACGCCCGCGCCGAGAGCGAAGTGCGCCGCTTCGTCCAGCGCACCAACCTTCCCGTGCTGCCGACGCCGATGGGCAAGGGCGTCGTCTCCGACGACGATCCCCATCTGGTCGCCCCGGCGCGCTCTTTCGCGCTCCAGAACGCCGACGTGATCCTGTTGATCGGCGCCCGGTTGAACTGGATCCTCCACTTCGGGCTGCCGCCGCGCTTCAAGAAGGGCGTGCGGGTGCTCCAGATCGACCTCAACGCGGAGGAGATCGGCACGAACGTCCCGACCGAAGTCGGCATGGTCGGCGACGCACGGGCGGTCACCGCGCAGTTGAACGAGGCGCTCGACGCGGAGCCCTTCACGCTGTCGGCCGACAACGAGTGGCTGGCCAGCCTGCGTGAAAGCGCGACCCGGAACCAGGCCGCGGTCCAGGCGATGCTCGATGACGACAGCGAGCCGATGGGCTACTACCGCGCCCTGCGGGAGATCGCCGACCGCCTGGAGCCCCAGGACATGCTGGTCGCCGAAGGCGCGAACACGATGGACATCTCGCGCACCGTGCTGCCGAACATGGAACCGCGCAAGCGGCTCGACGCCGGCACCTTTGGCACGATGGGCGTCGGCACGGGGCTAGCGATCGCGGCGGCCGTCGTCCATCCGGACCGGCGCACGATCTGCGTCCAGGGCGACTCGGCCTTCGGCTTCTCCGGCATGGAGGTCGAGGTCGCCTGCCGCTACAACATGCCCATCACCTTCGTCGTGATCAACAACAACGGCATCGGCGGCGGCGTCAGCGAGTACCTTCCGGGCAAGCCGCTGCCGCCCTCAACGTACACCCTCGGCGCCCGTTACGAGCGGGTGATCGAGGCGTTCGGCGGCAAGGGCTACCTGGTCGAGAAGGTGGCCGATCTCGGCCCGACCCTGGACAAGGCGCTCGCCTCCGACCGGCCGGCGCTGGTCAACGTGCTGATCGACCCGAAGGCGCAGCGCAAGCCGCAGAAGTTCGCCTGGCTCACCCGCTGACCCGCGGGTACCGAAGCCGCGGCTCAGAGCATTCAAGCAGGAGAGGGTCTTTCCCATGGGCATCAAGATCGGCGACGTATCGATTACCCCGATCATCGAGATCGACTATCCGGTCCCGGCATCCTTCCTGCTCCCGGACGCCACGCCGGAGAACCTCGCGCCGGACCTGGACTGGCTCGAACCTCACTTCGTCACGCGTGGCGGCGAGCGGCTCAAGATGATCATCCAGGCCTTCCTCGTCGAATCGCGCGGTCTCAAGATCGTCGTCGACACCTGCGTAGGCAACGACAAGAAGCGCGGTCTGCCGGCCTGGAACGAACTCGACGGTCCGTTCCTGCAGGAGATCCGGGACGCCGGTTTCCCCCGCGAACAGGTCGACCTCGTGGTCTGCACCCACCTGCACATCGACCACGTGGGCTGGAACACGATGAAAGTCGACGGCGAGTGGGTGCCCACGTTCCCCAATGCGCGCTACGTCATGGCGCGCCCCGAGTTCGAGTACTGGCGGGACGAGGGGGAGGCCAACTGGGGCGACGTCTTCGGCGACTCGGTGGCGCCCGTGTTCGAGGCCGGCCTGGTCGACCTCGTCGAATGCAACCACCAGATCAACCCCGAGCTCCAGTTCTTCCCCACTCCGGGGCACACGCCGGGCCACTGCAGCATCGCCGTCTCCTCCGGCAGCGAGGAAGGCGTGATCTCGGGCGACGTGATGCACCACCCGTGTCAGTGCGCTCACCCCGAGTGGTGCTCGATCGCCGACATCGACCGCGAGGCGGCGATTGCCGCGCGCCGCAGCTTCTGCGAGAAGTTCAGCGACAGCGGCATCACGGTCGTCGGCACCCACTGGGCGTCGCCGACCGCGGTGCAGATCATCGCCCACGGCGACGTCTGGAGGACAGCGGTTTGAGTGAGGGAGTCGGCTACACTCCCCTGCCGTCATGAGCCGCGCCCGCAGATTCCCGGTTCTGGCCGCCGTCGTCGCGGCGGTGGCGCTTGCATCGTGCACCGCCGAGGAGACCGGTCCCCCCTTCCGCGAGGTCGCGGGTACGCGGCTCTTGATGGCGTCCGTCATGGAACCGGCCGCCGACCACCTCTGGGCTTCGGTCGGCTGGATCATCACCCCCGAGGGCGAGGAGAAGATCCAGCCCCAGACGGATGAGGAGTGGATTCTCGTCCGCAACTCCGCGGTCACGGTCGCCGAGTCCGGCAACCTCCTGATGATGGACCGACGCAAGATGGACGACGAGGACTGGATCGGCTGGAGCCGGGACCTGATCGATGCCGGCGACGCCGCGATGCAGGCGGCCGACGCGCGCGATGTCCAGGGCGTGTTCGATACCGGTGAACAGGTCTACTTCGCCTGCGCCGGCTGCCACGCGCGGTACTGGGCCAACGATCCGAATCAGTTCCGCCAATAGGCGCCGGCTGAAGGCCGCGCGGACAGGGCTCGGAGGAGGACCGGGTTGCAACGCACGCTGATCCTCCTCCACCGCTGGCTCGGTATCGCCGGCAACCTGCTGTTCGTCGTCTGGTTCGCTTCGGCGCTGGTCATGATGTACGCGCGGATGCCGGCGCTCGATCCCGGCGACCGGCTGAACCGGCTGCCCCCTCTCGACCTGGACGCGGTCCAGGTGGCGCCGGCGCAGGCCGTGTCGGCAGCCGGTCTGGATGCCGGCGGCCAGGAGGCGGTTCAGATCCGCCTCGGCATGGCAGGCGACCGGCCGATCTACCGGCTACGCACGGCGGCCGGCTGGACCGCGGTGTACGCGGACACGGGAAGTCCGATGCTGCAACTGTCCGAAGGGCAGGCGACCGCGATCGCCGAGCAGTGGTTGGACGACGCGACGCGACACACAACCACCTACGACCGGCTTCTTTTCCGCCCCGACCAGTGGACGCTACAGATTCAGCCTCTGCTTCCCGCCCATAGGATCCGATCGGGAAGCGACGTGCTCTACGTCTCCGACCGCACGGCCGAGGTCGTCTTGGAGACGAGCGCGACGTCCCGGTTCTGGGGCACCGCCGGCGCCGTGTTCCACTGGCTCTATTTCACGCCGCTGCGCTCGCACTCCACGCTCTGGTACCAGTTGGTCGTCTGGGCATCCGCAGCCGGCTGCCTGCTGACCCTGTCTGGCCTCGCTGTCGGCCTGATGCGCCTGAACCGCCGGAATCGCTCGCCCTACTCCGGCATCATGCGCTGGCATCACTACAGCGGCCTCGCCTTCGGCGCCGCGGCGTTCACGTGGCTGCTGAGCGGCGCCCTGTCGATGGATCCCTTCGGCTGGCACTCGGGAAGATCGCCGAGTCCGGGTCAGCACGCCGCGGTCGCGGGCAGTGGAACACGGCTCGCCGATTTCGACCTGGCCTCGACCCGGACCAGCCTCGAGTCGGTCTCCGGGGCGTTCCCGGCGCGCGAGGTCGAGTTCCTGTCCTTCGACGGTGAGCCCATGCTCCTGACTTACCGTCCGCCAGACACGACCAGGAGCGGTCGCCACCGCGGCGCCTCGTACGGCGGCGGTCCGTCAGCGTTCCTGGCTACCGTGCAGCCGTTCGAGCAGCGGCTCGTCGCGCTGGGCAGTGGGGAAACGCGCCGCTTCAACCGCGACGAACTGATGGCCGCGGCCACCGTAGCCGTGCCCGGGGCGGCGGTCGTCGACGCGGACGAACTGTCCGAGTACGACGCCTACTACGGCGACCGCAGGCACGGCCGTGATCCGCTTCCGGTCCTCCGGGTCCGCTTCGACGATCCGGACCGCACATGGCTCTATGTCGACCCGGCGCTGGGCCGCATCGTCCACCGCGAACAGCGCCGAAGCCGCGTCGACCGCTGGCTCTACCGCGGCCTGCACCGGCTCGACTTTCCCGGCCTTTACCACCGGAGGCCGCTTTGGGACATCGTCGTGATCGTCCTCCTGCTGGGCGGCCTGTTCTCAGCGGCCTCTTCCTTCGTCCCGGCGGCAAAACGCCTCAGGCGGCATGGAGCACGCCTGAGGCGCAAGCAGCTACAGAAGAACTGAATCCGGCTACGTCACGGCGCGGACCGTGCGGCTCCGGCCCCGGGAACGTGAGCATCGTGCTCGCATTCCCGGAAGCCGGCGCTGCGCGCCGAGTGCCGGCCAGACGGCCGGCGCACCCAGTGGTTTACCGGGGCGGTTCAGTCGGGTCGCGACCGTCGCGCGGGGCGCCGGTACCCGAGGAACCCATGAAGATCTTGCTGCCGTCCTCGAAGGTCACGTCACGGCCGTTCGCGCGGCGTGAGCGGTCCTTGCTCTGGTAGCCGTCGACGATGATGACGGTGCCGGGCTGGAGGTCATCCCGGGAGAGGCCGCGGCGCAGGAGGGTGTTGGGCGTACCGCCCTCGACCATCCAAACGTGCTCCGTGCCGTCTTCCTCGGTGTGCGTGATGTGAATCCAGGTGTGCGGATTGACCCACTCGACCTTGACGACCGGGCCCTTCAGCAGCAGCGGACGGTTGGGATCGAACTCGGCGCCGAACGCGTGGTGAGCTACCAGGGGCACCGCCACCGCGATTGCCGCGACGACAAAGCCGACCCCCGTGATGATCATGGCTCGCTTACTCATGGACGTCTCTCACTCCTCTGTTTGTGTCAGTGGGTTCGGTTCGGACAACAGACTCTAGCAGGATCCGGGCGCGGCTCTACTCTCCGGAACCGCCCGTACCGGCGGCCTTGGCCAGGGCGTCCTCCTCCAGAAGGCGGGCGCCGCGCATGATGTTGCCGAGGGCGTAGTTGCCCTCGTGACAGGCGTACTCGTAAACGAGGGCGTCGCTGCGAGGCCAGGCGTACTCGCCGCTCCACGGCGCCGTCCACACGTTCGGATCCTCGACGGTGAACTCGTACCGCAGGTGATCCGGGCCCATCGGAGTGAACCGCTCGACCACGTGCAGGTCGCGGGTCGCCGAACGCAGAGCCGGCCGGTCCGCGAAGTTCGTCGTGTCGATGACGAGAGTGTCGCCTTCCCACCAGCCGATCGAATCGCCCATCCACCGGCGCTCCGACGCCGGGGCATGCTCGCCGCCGATGCGGACGACGCGCGCGTCGTGGACCATCTCGACCAGGATCATCACGTGGTCCTCGGTCTGCACGATCCGCTTCAGGTTGTTGTAGAGGGCCGGCAGCATCGGCGGCCCGCCGGTCGAGCTGAAGCCCAGCAGGCAGCGCTCCGCCAGCGGTCGCAGTTCCGGATCATCGTAGGGGCCCGGCCCCTCCCGCTCGAGCCACCAGGCCTCGCCCGTGTTGGCGCGGAAGAAGCCCCTCCGGGCGGCGAAACGTTCCCGGACAGCCTCGGTCACCGGCGGATGACGGCCATTCTTCGGGTCGACGATGATCGAGGTGCGGAACTTGCCGTCGACCTCGAAGACGTCCGTCCCCCGCTCGATCCAGAACGCGTTGTAGCCGCCGACGTTGCCGGCGGCGCCGGGCGAGCCGTCGCCGCCCTCGGGGGGCGCTTCGCGGTCGGGATCGCTGACCTGAGCCTCTGCCTGCATTCGTTGGCGCTCTTCTTCGGCGATCCTGTCGGCTTCCTCCCGCGACAGGTACAGGTTGTCGCCGAACGCCTGCGGCCGCACCAGCGGCGTCAGGGTACCCACGTTGTAGTAGCCGGAGATATCTGGCCGGCCGGAGGAGGTCCGGGCGACCTCTTCGTCGCCGGCGGCCGCGGCAGGCGCGGCGAGTCCGACCACCGCAAGAAGAACAACAGCAACCTTGAGTCCGGATTCGCGCATGCCTGACCTCGCTTTAGCCCTGGCGGAAGCGGCGCGACACGAGGGCGCGACTCCCAACGGGCGGCTCCGTTTCTAGTCGACCAGCTTCATCCGCGGCAGTGGATTGCGGCGGTACTCGCCGTACATCAGCTCCTCGACGAACTCGACGCACCGGAAGTCCATCAACCGGGCGTTCGGCTCCATCCGCCGGTAGAGCGGCATCTCGATCGTCCACGGCTCGGTGTACGTCATCGGATCGGTGAGCGTCGCCTCGTAGTGGATGTGGTTCGGGCCGGCAAGCGTGAAGCGCTCCTCCACCTGCACCTGGTTGCTGTAGTGGTTGCCCGAGCGGTCGAGCCAGCCGCCGCAGCCGGGCATGTCTTCCGCGCGCTCGGCGCAGTCCTTGGCCAGCAGGCCGCTGACATCCACGACCAGCGTGTCGCCATCCCAGCGGCCGTAGGACGTCCCCATCCAACTGTCGACCTGCGAAGGCTTCGGATCCTCCATGTAGATGTCGCGGACCGCGCCGGCGTACTGGTAGGCGATGAAGACCGCGTTCTCGCTGTGGAAGATCTGGAACGGCTGCGGCATGTAAGTCGCACGCGGCACGCCGGGCAGGTAGCAGAAGACCTCCTGGTCGCGGGTGGACCAGTTCGCCATGTTCTCGTTTCTTTTGGCGGCCGCCGCGTCCGTGTACGGGATGTTCCCGCCACCCTTGATCACGCCCATGCCCGGGGGCACCGAGCCAACCGCGCCGAAGTTGAGGACTTCGGCCGCGGGCAAGGGGCCGTGAGGACCCTCGCGCAACTGCATCGAGGCGCGGGCCATGTGCAGCTCCAGGTCATAGTTTGCTTCGTTCAGGGCCTGCCAGATGCCGTTCAGATCGGGCTTGCCGTCCGAGAGCCGGTTCGGCTCGAAGTCTTGGGCCGCGAGCGGAGCCACCGCCACGGCGAGCGCCGCGGCCACGACCACGGCAATACGAGAAGACACGCTAGTTCCGAGTTTCATGACGTTGGCCATACTCCTCTTCGGCGAAACGCCGAGTTGTCTGAACGGAAGGAAGGCGAACCCTGTCACCTTAGGCGAACGGGGTCAACCCCGAAGTGGTCCGCCTGCCGCAGGCGCTAGAAGCGTATGCGGCAGAACTGGGTGCGCCGGCCTTCTGGCCGGCATCCGGCGCGAAGCGCCGGCTTCCGCGGCTTCTGCCGCGCTAGCGCCCGTGGTGCTGGTCGTACTGCTGCTCAAGGTACCGAGCGCCGCGGAGCGTGTTGCCCATCGAGTAGTTCCCCTCCTGGCACGCGAACTCGTAGAGACGGTCGTCGGTGCGCGGCCAGGGCAGCGACCCGCTGTAGGGAGCGGTGAACTCCGGGTCGTTGACCGTGTACTCGTAGAACAGGTTGTTCTTGTCCTGGAAGCTCAACCGCTCGACGACATGGGCGCCCTTGCGGTGGAAGCCCCAGTCGCCCAGCAGGTTCCTCGTCTCGATGACCAGCGTGTCCCCCTCCCACCGCAGCCGCCGTTCCGTCGGCGATCGCCTCCGCTTCCTCTTCGGTCAGGTACAGGCGGTCGCCGAACCTCGGATCGCGCTCCAGCGGCGTCAGGAAGGAAACGTCGTAGTTGCCGGAGAAATCCGGCTTGCCGCTCGGCGTGCGCGGAATGTCCTCGGCGGCGAGGCACGGCACGAGGAGCAGGCTCGCTGCCGCACACAGGGAGAGGGCTCGGGTCTTCATTCTCGACCTCCTGGTACGCGCTGTCGGTAGGGTGCGACGAGCGTAACGCACCGTGCCGGCCTCAAGGCAGCGCGAAGACGAACAGCGTGTTGTTCGAGCTGGGACGGAGTTCCGCCGTCAGCCGGCGGAAGGTCGACGTCGAGCCGCCCTCGGCGCCGGTGCCGACGGCCACGTACTGCCTCCCGTTAACCGCGTAGCTGATCGGGAAGCCGGTTACCGAGGAACCGAGGTTGATCTCCCACAGCACCTCGCCGGTTTCCTGGTCCAGGGCCCAGAAGCGGCCGCCGATGTCGCCGCCGAAGACCAAGCCGCCACCAGTCGCGGCGAGCGACATCGTCGCGGGCAACCGCTCGTGGAGCCAGAGCGTCTCACCGGTCTCGGCGGAGATCGCGTAGACCGTGCCGAGCAGTTCCTTGCCGGGCGCGAACTGAGTGTCGTTCACCAGTGCGTAGTGCATCGCGCCACGGCCGACGCGCGTCGTCATCTGGGAGCACAGGTTCCGGAGCGGGTAGTACATCGTGTTCGTCAGCGGACTGTAGGCGCCCGCCTCCCAGTCCTTGCCGCCGAGGAGCGACGGGCAGATCAGCCTTTCCTGCTCCAGTTCGGTGAACACGACTTCCGGGTTCTCGACCACCACGCCGGTCTCGCCGTCGATCCGCTCGATCACGTTCTGGGGCACCGTCGGTCGGGCCCACAGGAACTCGCCGGTCTCGCGGTCGAGGGTGTAGACAAGGCCGGTCTTGCCCGGAACGCCGGTGACGACCTTGCGCATCTCGCCCGCTTCGATCCGCGGATTCCGCCACGCGACGGCGTCGGCGTCCGGCGCGACCGCCGTGTCGACGAGCAACCGCTCGAAGGGATGGTCCAGATCCCAGTGGTCGTTCAGGTGCTGGTAGTACCAGCGCACCTCGCCGGTATCGATCTCCAGGGCCAGGGTGCTGTTGTGGTACAGGTGCCTCTTCTCGTGGCCGCCGAGCAGGAACTTGGGCGCCGGCGAGGTGACCGAGGTTCCGACGACCAGAAGTTCGAGTTCCGGGTCGTAGCTCGGCGCCATCCAGGACCCGACGTGATGCCGGTCCTCGAACGGCAGGTCGCCCCAGGTCTCGTTTCCGGGCTCGCCCGGTCCCGGAATCAGCGGGCGACGCCAGAGCTCCTCGCCCGTCGCAGCGTCGTGGGCCGCGATGAAGCAGGCTTCGGGTCCCCGGTGCGGCCGGCAGCTACGCCCTGAGATCACACGACCCGCGGCAACGATCGGCCCCGTCGAGTGCCTCGCCGGCTCCTCCTCGTAGTCGACGATCCGGGTCTCCCAGACCAGCTCGCCGGTCACCGCGTCGAGGGCGTAGGCGTAGCCGTCGTTCGCCGTGTCGATGATCAAACCCCCGTAGATCGCGAGACTGCGGTTCACCGTCTCCAGACCGCCCACGTAGGTCGCGATGTCGTCGGGGATCGGCCGCTTGTACTCCCACAGGAGATCGCCCGTCGCAGCGTCGATCGCCTGGGTGACGCTGCTCGGATTCGGGTAGCACATGACGCCGTCGTAGACGAGCGGCGTTCCCTGCTGGCTCCCCTCCTCCAGCCCGCGCGACCAGGCCAGGGTGAGGTCCGCCACGCTCTCCCGATCGATCTGGTCGAGGGGGCTGTACGCCCAACCGTTATGGGTGCGACGCCAGTGGAGCCAATCCGCCGGGGCCGGGTCTTCCAGCATCGCGTCGGTGACGGGAACGAACGAGCCGTCGGACTGGGCGCCGGCAGGCAGGCCGATGGCCAGCAGAAGCGCGGGGACCACGACGATCCGTAGCGTCAACCGAAGGACAGGCTGTCGACTCATACTCGGACTCCCAACTCCGTGCTCGACGCCCCGCCGCCCGATGGCGGCCGGGAGGTCGGCCCAACCGATGCGTCAATTCAAGCTTGCTGCGAAGAGAGCAGCGAGCGTAGCGCAGGCAGCGGCGCTATCCTCGCGCGATGCCAGCGACCGACAACGGCCGGATCGTGATCACGGGGCTCGGCGCCGTAACGCCGGTTGGCAATGACGTGCCGACCTTCTGGCGGCGGATGAAGGCCGGGGACTCGGGCGCCGGCCCGATCACCGCGTTCGACACGGAGGCGTTCAACGTCAAGATCGCCTGCGAGGTACACGACTTCGACCCCACCGAGTGGCTGGCCGGCAAGGCGGCGCGCAGGATCGCGCGCTCGACCCACTTCGCGGTGGCCTCGGCCAAGCAGGCGGTTGCCCACGCGGGCCTGGTAATCGACCCGGCCGTGGCGCATCGGCACGGCGTCGCTTTCAACACCGGGGGCGGGGGCGCGTCGAGCATGGAGAGCGGCACGCGCCGGCTCGTCGCGCGTGGTCCGCGGAAGGCGAATCCGTTTCTCGTCACCGACGTGATGCCGAACGCGGTCTCCTGCCTGATCTCGATCGAACTCGGCGTCACCGGGCCGACGACGACCTCCACCCTGGCCTGCGCAAGCGGCAACTATGCCCTGCTCGAGGCCTACCGGCTGCTGCGCTCGGGCGAAGTCGACGCAGTGATCGCCGGCGGCACGGAGGCGGCCATCACACCGCTGATCGTCGCGACCTTCTCCCGGCTCCAGGCTCTCTCCACCCGCAACGACGACCCGCCGGCCGCCAGCCGGCCGTTCGACGCCGACCGCGACGGCTTCGTGTTCGGCGAGGGCGCCGCCGCGTTCGTCGTCGAGACCGAGCGTCACGCAGAGCAACGCGGCGCCCACATCTACGCCGAGGTGCGCGGGGGCGCCGTGACCGCCGACGCGCATCACCTGACCGCTCCGCGTCCGGACGGCGCCGGCGCGGCGGCCGCGATGACGCGAGCCCTCGAATCGAGCAACACGGACCCCGGCGAGGTCGACGCGGTGTTCGCTCATGGCACGGCCACGCCCCTCGGCGACGTCGCCGAGACCCTGGCGATCAAGGCCGCTCTCGGGGACCGGGCTCGAGACGTCGCGGTGACCGCGACGAAGTCCCAGGTCGGCCACATGCTGGGCGCCGCCGGAGCGGTGTCGGCCCTCGCCGCGGTCAAGACGATCGAGGAGGGCACGATCTGCCCGACGATCAACCTCGATCGGCCGGACCCGGACTGCGACCTGGACTACGTTCCGAACCGGGCCCGTGCCCACCACACCGGCGTCGCGCTCGTCAACGCCTTCGGCTTCGGCGGCCAGAACGTGGTCGTCGTCCTCGCCGGCACGAAGTAGCTTCCTCACTGGGCGCGCCGGCCGACGCTGAGCCCGAACTCACTCACGCGACAACACTCGCCCCCGTACCGACGCCAGCACGCGCCGCAGCGCACGGGGCGCTGTGTAGTCCACGATCCAGGCCGGGAGTCGGCCGCCAGGATCGCTCAGCAGCCGGTAGACGACGACGGTCCGTTCGGGATTCAGCGGAATCAGCGTCCACGAGCCCTTGCTTTCCAGCACGTTCCCCGAGCCCTCGACGTACGTCCAACGGGCCTGCCAGCCCGCACCGGTACCGGTCTCGACGGCCTCGGTTTCCACGCGAACCGTGTAGCGCCGGTCGTCGACGGGGAACGGCATGTCCAGGATCTGCCGGTTCAAGTAGACGCCCGGCGAGACCGGCTCGACCTCGGACTCGAGAATGCGCGGCATGAACTCGTCGAAGTCCGCCGCTGCGTCGATCACGTCCCGCACCGCCGCCAACGGCGCCTCGATCACACCGATGCCGCAGCCCTCGGGAACGCGGCGACCCGCATCGCGCCTCGTCACGCGCCACTTCCCAACTGCCGGCAAGTCCCACGTCAGGGGACTGCCGCTGAGACGTTTCCGTGGCGCGGGCCCGAACTCGACCTCACATGGATCCGTCCCCTGCACTGGAGGGGCTACCAGCACGAAACAGACTACAAGCGCGCCGGCCGCTCTCGCCACGACCTCGGATTCTACTGCTGCCGTGCCGGATTCCCGTCCCGTTCGTTAGCTCCTCCTCAACCTCCTCCTGAACGCCACGACACGCCGACATACGACAAGGCGATCGATCGTGGTACCGTTGCACGGCCATGACACAAGTGACCCTCTCACCCAAGTACCAGGTGGTCATTCCTCTTGAGATCCGCACCGCCCTGCGACTCAAGCCCGGCCAGAAGATCCGGGCGATTCGGCTGGGAGAAACCATCAACTTGATCCCTGTCAAACCGATGTCCGAGTACGAGGGGTTTCTTCCGGACATCGACACCGAGGTAGACCGCGAGCCGGATCGACTGTGAACGTCGTCGACTCATCGGCTTGGCTCGAATTCTTCAAGAAGTCCGAACGAACCGCCCTCTACAGACAGGCCATTCTGGACACGGAACGGCTTCTCGTGCCAGTGATCTGCCTGTACGAGGTCTTCAAGACCCTGTGCCGCCAGCGGTCCGAGGCCGATGCCCTAGAGGCGCTGGAGGCGATGCACCAGGGAAGGGTCATCGATCTGTCAGCCGAACTCGCGGTCAACGCAGCGCAGTTGTCGCTCGAGCACTCCCTGCCGATGGCCGACGCCTCGATCCTCGCAACCGCCTACTCCCAAGAGGCGGAGCTATGGACTCAGGACGCGGATTTCGAGGGTCTGCCGGGCGTGCGCTACTTCCCGAGGTAACACGCGGCCGGTTTCACTCTCCCCTTCGCTCCGCCCGCAGCCGGTTGAAGTAATCGGTCGCCGCCGCCTTCACCTTCGGCGCCAAGAGCAGCGTCGCGATCAGGTTCGGCACCGCCATCAGGGCCAGGGCGGTGTCGATCAGGTTGATTACCATGCTGGCGCTCCACCAGGCGCCGACGAAGATGCCGGCGAGGTAGAACCAGGTGTAGAGCCCGTCGCGCTTGGCGCCGAAGAGGTAGCCGAAACAGCGCTTGCCGTAGTACGAATAGCTCACCATCGTCGAGATGGCGAAGAGCATCACGATCAGCACGAGCAGAATGCGGCCCGGGGTGCCCAGGGCGCTTTGGACCGCGTCCGCGGTGAGCGACACGCCGGCGATCTCGCCGACGGTCTCCAGGCCGCTCGACAGGATGACGAAGGCGGTGAGAGAGCAGACGACGATCGTGTCGATGAACGGGCCGAGCATCGCGACGAGGCCTTCGCGCACGGGTTCGTTCGTCTTCGCCGCGCCGTGTGCGAGAGGCGCGGTGCCGAGCCCGGCCTCGTTCGAGAACGCGGCCCGGCGGACGCCGATCATCATCGCCTGCTGAAAGCCGATCCCCATCGCGCCGCCGGCCGCGGCGCTGCCGGTGAAGGCCTCGCGGAAGATGCGGCCGAAGACCTCCACCGCGATGTCCGAGCGCACGAACAGGACGCAGAGCGCCATGCCCAGGTACAGAACGCACATGACCGGAACGAACCGTCCCGTCACCGCGCCGATCCGTTCGACGCCGCCGAAGGCCACCAGCGCCACCAGGGCCACGCAGCCGGCGCCGGTGAGGAGCGGGTTGAGTCCGAACTGAGCGTTCAGGAGTTCCGCGACCTGGTTGCTCTGGAACATCGGCAGGCAGCCGAACAGGCCGAAGGTGCAGAACATGATCGCCAGCGGACGGAACTTCTTCCCGAGACCGAGTTCGATCGTGTACATCGTCCCGCCGAGGAGCGCCCCCCGCTCGTCCCGGCCGCGGTAGATCTGGGACAACGTGCATGAGAAGAACTTGGTGCCCATGCCGACCACAGCCGCCACCCACATCCAGAACACGGCGCCCGCGCCGCCCTGAGTCACCGCGATCGCGACACCGCCGATGTTGCCGACCCCGATCGTGGCCGCTAGCGCTGTCGACAGGGCCTGGAAGTGGCTGATGTGCCCCGGATCGTCGTCGGAGTCGTACTTCCCGAGGGTGACCGCGGTGGCGTGCCCCATGTGGAAGAGGGGCCTCAGCCGGACGTAGAGGCAGAAGAAGGCGCCCGAACCGATCAGGAGGACGACCAGGGGCATGCCCCAGGCGTACCCGACGACCACCTCCAGGAAGCTGTCTAGAGCCTGCAAACGATCACGGTCCGTTCAACGCCGGCCGCCTGTGGCTCAGGTCTCACTGCTCCACCAATTCCAGACTCACTGGATCGCGCACCGGCAGCATGGTGACCCCGCCCCCGATCTTGCCCGCGACCTCCGCCATCGTCGCCCGACCGTCGCTATCGCCCGGCTCGATCGCCTCCCAGTCGCCGACGATCAGCATGACGAGCCGGTCGGGCGAGAGGTAGCGCCTGGCCACCCGTTGCACATCCGCCGTCGTCACGGCCTCGACGTTCTCCCGGTAGGTCCGCCAGTAGCTGTGCGGTCGGCCCAGGAACTCGTCCTGCGCGAACACCTGCGCCACGGCGAGAGCCGAGTCGAAGCTGTTCGGGAAGGTCTCGACAGCGGCCGCCTTGACCGTCCGGAGCTCGTCCTCGCCGACCGGCTCGGCGCGGATGCGATCGATCTCCTCGAGCGCGATCTTCGCCGCATAGGCCACCGTTTCGCTCTTCGACTGGAAGGTGACACTGAGATTGGCGGGCTAGTAGTTGCCGATGCGGAAGTTCGAGTAGGCGCCGTAGGCCAGACCTTCGTCCGAACGGATCCTCTTCATCAACCGGGTCGTGAAGCCGCCGTTGCCGAGAACGCTGTCCATCATCGCCAGGGCGAAGTGATCCGGGCTCCCCCAATCCTGGCGCTTGAACGTCCGGTGGCCGATCTGCACTCGTCCCTGCGGAATGTCCTGCCGGGCGACGTACACACCCGGCGCGGGCTCGTACGCCGCACCCCGCGGCGGCCACGACGCCTGCTGGCGGCCTTCGCCGTCGAAGCGGTCGAGCAGCGCGGACAGCTTGGCGGCGAGTTCGTCGCTGTCGAAGTCTCCGGCGGCCGCGATGACCATGTGACCAGGATGCACATAGCCGCGGTGGAAGGCGGCGAGGTCTTCCCGCCCGATCGCCGAGAGCGACGAATCGGTAACGAAACGCGACTCGACGTGGTCCCGTCCGTAGAGCAGCCACTGACCTTCCCTGCCCGCGACGGAAGCGGGATCGTCGTTGCGCTGCTTGAGGTTCTCGAGTTCGTTCTGCTTCGCGAGATCGAGTCGATCGGCATCGAAGCGGGGCTCGCCGAGCATCGAGAAGAACAGGTCCAGGCACTCGTCGAGCACCGTGGACAGACAGTTCATCGACATCCGGCCACTCGTGCTTCCGATGAAGGAGGAGAAGTTGCCGGCAACCGCTTCCACCGCCTCATCGAAGGCCTTCGCATCGAGCTCGCCGGCGCCGCCCGTTCGCATCAGGGCGCCGGTCAGGTCGGCCAGCCCCGCCTGCTCCGCCGGCTCCGCCGGCTCCAGGTACGAACCGATGCGGAGACGCACCGTGATGTCCACCAGCGGCAGCGCGCGGTCTTCCACCAGGTACGCCGGAACGCCGCCTGTGAGCTCGCGCCGGTAGGAATCGGCATCGGGCAGCTCGAAATCGAGCGGGCCGTATGTCAGTTCGGTCGGGTGATCGACGATCTCTGCGCCGCTCTGGGCACCGCCGGGGGCGGCCAGCCCGAAGAGCAGGGCAAGGCAGGCCAGTGTCCTCAGGTGCGACCGGTAGATCATCCCTCTCCTCCGTCGTCTTCCCGCAGTTCGGCGAGCCGTTCCTCGATCACACTCCGCATCCACTCGAGCGCGGGCCGCATCTCGTCAGGCACCTGGCCCGCCTGGGCATCGACCTGCTGCAGAACCGCCTCCAGTTGGGCCGGATCCTCGATCGCCGCGATCGCCTCCGCCTGGGACATGAGAGCCGTCCGCATCTCCGGCGGCAGGGCCTCCAGCTCGGCGGGCGTCGCCTCCGCCTCGGTGCCCGCCTTGCGGTAGTACAGACTGACCAGGCGCTTCGACGGCTGGAGGTACTTCGCCGCCACCCGCTGCACGTCTTCGGCGGTGACCTGGTTCGTGCGCTCGGCGACCGTGTTCAGGTACCGCCAGTCGCCCATCGAGTCCATGACGGCCAACTGGATCATCAGGAAGAACGGCTCCCGCAGCTGCCGGTAGGTGTCGGCCGACACCCGGTTCTTGACCTTGGCCAGCTCGTCTTCCGGGACCGGCTCGGCGATCAGCTCCGCGACGACTTCATCCCAGGCGGCGAGGAGCTGCTCGGGAGCGGCATCGCCCTTCGTCTCGGCGCGCAGGTTGAACACGCCGGCGTACTTCCTCGCATCGAAGAAAGCGCCGGCGCTGGACGCAATCTCGGCGCCCTCGACCATCTCCTCGTACAGGCGCCCGGTGCGGCCGTTCAGGACGCCAGCGATCACGTCGAGCGCGTAGCCGTCCGCGTGGCCGAACGGCGCCGCGTGATAGCGGAGCTGGAGCTGCGGCTGGCAGTCGCACTCCGCGGTGAGCCGCTTCTCGGCCAGTTGCTCGGCCTCGAGGGTGACGACGTCGGGGGCCTCACGCTGGCCCCGTTCCAGACGGCCGAAGTACCGGTCGGCCAGTTCCCGCACCTCGGCCGGGTCGAAGTTGCCGACCAGCACCCCGGTCAGGTTGTTCGGCGCGTAGTAGGTGGCGAAGAACTCGTCGGCCTGGGCCTTGCTGATCACCTCGAGGTCGGAGGGCCAGCCGATGACCGGCCAACTGTACGGGTGGGACTGCCAGAACATGGCGTCCGCCTGCTCGTCGTAGCGGCCCGTCGGCGTCGATTCGGTGCGCAGCCGACGCTCTTCATAGACCACGTCGCGCTCGGCGTAGAACTCCCGAAAAACCGGATTCAGAAGCCGGTCGGACTCGAGCCAGAACCAGAGTTCGAGCCGGTTCGCGGGCAACTGGTTGATGTAGACCGTGAAGTCGTTGCTGGTGAAGGCGTTGAGGCTGGTCCCTCCGCCGTCCGTGTAGACCTTGTCCAGCTCGTCCTTGACCATGAGTTCCCGCTGCTCCTCGACGAGCTCCTGGAACTCCGCCCGCAGGGCGTTCAGGGTGTTGGTGCGGTGGGCCGGATCGTAGGGGTCGTCGATCTCGCCCAGCCTGTAGCGACGACGCTGCTCCCGCAGTTCGGCGCGGATCTTCTCCTGGACCGCCTCCTGCTCCGCGATGATCTCGAGGTCCCGTTCGATGTCCTTCGTGCCGATCGTGTGGGTGCCCTTGAACATCATGTGCTCGAAGAAGTGGGCGAGGCCGGTGATTCCCGGCCGTTCGTTCGCCGAGCCCACGTGGGCCGCCCAGGCGGCCGCCACCGTCGTCAGCTCCGGGCGCCTGACGAGCAGGAAGCGCATGCCGTTGTCCAGTTCGAACTCCTCGACCGGCACCGCCGCCGCGGTGGTGCCGTCCTGCGCCCCGACGCCGGCCGGGGCGACGAGCGGCAAGGCAAGTGCGAGCGCCGCGACCGGGATCAAGCCGGCAACCTCGGATCTGCCACCGTTGTCAGAAGACCTGCTCAATACGGCTTCCTTCATCTCTGGTCCCTTTCCCGCGCTGCGCGCCGATGTCCGGCGCGCGACGGGAGACTCTACCGCCTCGACCGGAACGGCGCGGCACCGGTGGCCCCCAAGAGGGTCGCGGAGGGATCCGGGAGGTCACGAGAAGTTGACATTCGTCCCGCAATCCCCCTATTGTTAGCACTCGTGCGGGACGAGTGCTAACAGCGACTGTCGCCAGAGCGCCGGCAACGCCGGACTTCCGCAGCCTCGCATAGCACTCGCCCAACCGCAACGAGCACAGCCCACCGACACCAATCCAAGGAGGAGTTTGCTGGTGAGTGTACGTCCGCTTCATGACCGGGTTCTCGTCAAGAGGCTCGACGAGGAGGAGCAGGTCCGGGGAGGCATCATCATCCCTGACGCTGCGAAGGAGAAGCCGCAAGAGGCCGAGGTAGTAGCCGTCGGTCCCGGCAAGGTACAGGACAACGGCGAGCGTTCCGCGCTCGACGTCAGCATCGGTGACCGCGTACTGATCGGAAAGTACTCGGGCAGCGACATCAAGGTCGACGACGAAGACATGGTCATCCTGCGCGAGGACGAGATCCTCGCGGTCGTGGAATAGGCCGGAACTGAAGGCTGGAGAGAGAAGGTACATGGCAAAGCAGATCGTCTACTCCGAGGACGCGCGCGGCGCGATCCTGCGCGGAGTCAACAAGCTCGCCGACGCAGTCAAGGTGACGCTCGGCCCCAAGGGTCGCAACGTCGTCATCGAGAAGTCGTTCGGCTCCCCCACGATCACCAAGGACGGCGTCACCGTCGCCAAGGAGATCGAACTGAAGGACGGACTCGAGAACATGGGCGCGCAGATGGTGCGCGAAGTGGCCTCGAAGACTTCCGACGTTGCCGGTGACGGCACGACCACCGCGACCGTCCTGGCGCAGGCCATCCTGCGGGAAGGCGCGAAGAACGTCACCGCCGGCGCCAACCCGATGGAACTCAAGCGCGGCATCGAAATCGCGGTGGGCGCCGCCGTCAGCGCCATCGACGCCCTGTCGACGGACGTCAAGGACAGCGAGGAGATCGCCAACGTCGGCACGATCTCCGCGAACAACGACGCCGAGATCGGCCAGATCATCGCCGAGGCGATGGACAAGGTCGGCAAGGACGGCGTGATCACGGTCGAGGAGGCCAAGGGCCTGGCGACCGAGCTCGAGGTCGTCGAGGGCATGCAGTTCGACCGCGGATACCTGTCGCCCTACTTCGTCAGCGACGCCGACCGCATGGAGTGCGTGCTCGAGAACTGCGTCGTCCTCCTGCACGAGAAGAAGATCAGCTCGATGAAGGACCTGCTGCCCGTCCTCGAACAGGTGGCGAAGCAGGGTCGGCCGATGCTGATCCTCGCCGAGGACGTCGAGGGCGAGGCTCTGGCCACCCTGGTCGTCAACAAGCTGCGCGGCACGCTGCAGGCGGCCGCGGTCAAGGCGCCGGGCTTCGGCGATCGCCGCAAGGCGATGCTCGAGGACATCGCGATCCTCACCGGCGGCCGGGTGATTACCGAGGACCTCGGCATCAAGCTCGAGAACGTCCAGTGGCAGGACCTCGGCGACGCGAAGAAGGTCGTCCTCTCGAAGGACGACACGACGATCGTCACCGAATCCGGCGACACGAGCCGCCAGGCCGCGATCGCCGGCCGGGTCAAGCAGATCCGGAACCAGATCGAGGAGACGACCTCCGACTACGACCGCGAGAAGCTCCAGGAGCGGCTGGCGAAGCTGGTCGGCGGCGTCGCCGTGATCCGGGTTGGTGCCGCGACCGAGACCGAGATGAAGGAGAAGAAGGCTCGGGTCGAGGACGCGATGCACGCCACCAAGGCGGCGGTCGAAGAAGGTGTGGTCCCGGGCGGCGGCGTGGCGCTGCTGCGCGCGATCGACGCCGTCGGAGAGCTGGCCGAGGAAGGCGACCTGGGCATCGGCGTCGACATCGTCCGGCGAGCGCTCGAGGAGCCGACCCGGCAGATCGCCGACAACGCCGGCGTCGAGGGTTCGGTCACAGTGCGCGACGCGATGCAGGAAACCGGCTCGATCGGTTACAACGCGGCGACCAACCAGATGGAAGACCTTCTTGCTGCCGGCGTCATCGATCCGGCCAAGGTGACGAAGACGGCGCTGCAGAACGCCGCCTCGATCGCCGGCCTGATGCTGACCACGGAGGCCCTGGTCTCCGAGATCAAGGAAGACAAGCCGGCAGCCCCGCCCCCGCCCGACATGGGCGGCATGGGCGGCATGATGTAGGCAAGGCGGCTACCGGCAACGAACCCGGCTGGCGCGTACCCGCGCCAGCCGCGTCACAGTCCGAGCGCCCGCCTTCGGGCGATCGAATGTGAAAGGGCGGCCTTTCGGGGCCGCCCTTCTTCGTCCAGCGCCTTCTCGTCCAGCGATTGCCGCCGCAACCGCCCCTCAACTCCCAGCCGCCGCGGCAACGCCGCTGCGAGATCGCTTCTTTCGCGCCTTGGTCGGCGGCTTCGCCACCTCGACCGGCAGTCGAACGAGCGACATTGCGCCACTGGTCTCGTCGCGAACGCCGACCGCCACGTCGTACTCGCTGCGCGCGAGCTTCATCGACACGTTGAACCAGTAGACCCCGCCCTTTGCGGTCACGCCACGCCGGCCCACCGTGATGATTTTCTCGCGCGCAGCCGTACGTACGCCGTTCTCACGATCCAGGGCGAGAAGCCAGAGTCTGAGTTGGGCCCGCTTCCGGCCCGGACCGGGCAGCAACAACACGGCCTCCTCGGGAACGACCACGTTGACGCCGAGCTTGAACCGCTTCCGGCCCATCTTCTTCGGCGATTCGAAGCCGACCTTGATCGAGAGCGGATTGTCGAGATCGCCCAGGTACGCCGTGGCGAGCAACCGGTCGGCCAGCCGCTCCGACAGGCGCTTGTCCCGGTAGCTCTCGCGGTGTTGCAATCTTCTGCCCGCTGCCGCATGCGGAGCGAGTTCGACCCGGACCTTCCGCATCCTGCCAGGACGCCGCTCCGCCGGCATGAAGCCGAGCGAGTAGGACGCCTCGAGCTGCTCCGACGCCTCCCGAAGCAGTTCGACCAGGTCGTTCGAGTTCGCCAGCAGCTTGCCTCCGGTCTCGGCGGCGATCGCGTGCATGCCGCTCTGAGCGCTCAGCCTGTGTACCGAATCGTTCTCGAACAGGGAAGACGACATGCCCAAGGGCAGCGACGCGTCCCCGGCCAATCCGGCGCGCACGCCGGCAGCGTCCACGGCGTAGAACGTGACCCTGTTCGCGTTGGCGTGGCGCGCAAGCAGATCGAAGCGTCTGCTCTCGTCGAAACCGGTCTGCTCCGAGATGAGTCGCGAGGTCGCCCGGCGATCGCCGGCGCAATGCTGATGGGCCAGGGAGCTCCACACCGCCTCTCCGGGTTGCCGAGGCAGACTGTCGCTCACGTAGATGACAGCCTTCTTGCCCGGAACGCCTCCGAGTACGCTGACCAGGTCGGCCAGACCGGCAACGGCGGTCGCAACGCGATTCGCTTCCTCCGCTGCGTGGTGACGCGCGATCGCCATGTACGGCCCTTCGCACGCCGGATCCGTCTCGACGATCTCCAGGATGGCCCTTCGCCTCGCCACGTGCTGAGTCAGGCCGCGGGTCGTTCCCCGGCGCCGGAGCGACACCGCCTCCAGAACCCGGTCCAGATCCTGCGTCGGCGGCGTCACGATCTCGAGGCGGTCGCGGAACGTCGCCAGCATGTAGCGAGCGCCCCAATCGCGCCAGGGCGCCACCGCCTCGGCAAGCCGTCTGAGCGCCCGCGTCCGGTGCGGGCCATGGAGATTGGCGTCGTCGAAGTAGAGAACGACCGTCAAGTTGCTTGCGACGCCGGTGGACGGCGCGGCGGGGCTCCCGGACCGCAAGTCACCGCCCGGCTTCGCGCCCAGAATCGACTCGAACTCCGCGAAGTTGCTGATCTCGACGCGCTCACCGTCCGCGTAGAGTTCGAAGTCATCCCGGCCGAGCCCTCGCACCGGCCGACCCTTGCGGTCCGTCACGACGACATCGACTTCAATCACCTCGACGTCGACGGACTCCGCGAAGGCCCGGTCCGTCCCCTGGCCAGCGACCTGACCGGCACCGAAGAGCGACGCCAGGACCAAGACCACGATCGGGACCGGCCCTTCGGCTCTTCCGAACTTCTCGGAAGTCACTCTAGAGTGTCGCACTGTATGGCTCCGGGCAGTAGACTCGCCTTCGTCGATATCCGGCGGCGGACTCATGCAGGCGCGCCGACACGCCCGAAAGCCGCCAAGGCAGGCCAGTGAACACTCGTCGCGCTCGTCCTGCGTCTCAAGAGTCTGACACGATCTTCGCATCGGCCAAGATCGGCTTCGCACGACGACATGCACTGCCAGATGTCCCATCCGGGAGGCGGGCCTATATGCCAGTGATCCGGACAGTCCGGATCATAGTGGGCGTTCTGGACGCTGGAGCGGTCCGTGCAAGACAGGCGACTCGGGCGCCGAGGCGCGGAATCGGGAGACGCGCAGGGCTTCGCGATCGGTCGGAAAGCTGCTCCACCGTCGTGCTGAACGGATTCCAAATCCTGCCCCGAGAATCCGACCTGGACCGCGAGAATCGCCAGAACCGTGGCGCCGGCGCCGACCAGCCAAAGAACGTACTTCACCAGGAACCCCCCTCTGTTTGCGCCTCGGCAGCATCAGGCCTCCGTCAAGGCCGTGAGCCGGGGCTTGTCTTGTCTCATTCACGCTAGCGAGCCGGCGAGAAGCAGTCCGGCCAAGAGAACACCAGTTTCGGCCAAGTGGATACACGAACCGGCCAGGAGCACCGGCCAAGGTCCGCGGTACGGCTGAGCGGGAAGCGAAGCGCATGCAGAAACAGGCAACGTTGCCGCTTCGACGAGGACTTCGTGACGGCGCTGCCCCGAGGCGTCGACCCTTGCGGCGAGGACGATGAGTTCCGCACGTTCGTCGAATGGGCGCCTGAGTGGTCGTCGCCGATTCCAACGGTCTGTGGCGACAGGATCGAGTGCTACGGCTTCGGGTTCGCGGAGATGGAGGAGTCCCCTCGGAAATCGGAAGAGGAGGCGGCCCGACGTCCAAAGGCCGGCAACGACCCGTTCGCCTACTACGCCAGGCTGCGCCGGGTTCGCGAGCATGTCGATCAACATCTCGAGGAACCTCTCGATCTGTCCACGCTGGCGCCCGTCGCGGCGATGAGTGTCGGGGGGTTCGGGAGGTTCTTCCGCGAGGCCACCGGCCAGTCGTTCCACGATTGGGTGAGCGGCCGTCGCCTCGAGCGAGCCGTCGTCCTCCTCCGCGACCACAACGAACCGATCGGTCGAGTGGCCGATGCCGTCGGTTTCGGCTCAGAACGAACGTTCCGCAGGCTGTTCCAGGGGAGATTCGGCTACACTCCGTCCCGGTTCCGGTCGCAGGTACGGGATGGGCGCGCCTAGTCCCTTTGACCAGCCACGCAACCGCCGAGCAAGGCCGCAACCACATCCTCGACCGACACGCCCACCGGCGCGCCACGGAAACCGGCGAGCCGCGCGTAGGCCTCGGCCGCGGCCCGGTGGAAGCCATCGGGCAACCCCGCCGCGTCGAGGGTCGAGGCGATCTCCTCCATCTCGCCGGCGAAGCGCCATGCCTTCGGCGCCGCCGTGGCCGCCGCACGCACGCTTCGCTTCTCCAATCCCGGCTGGGAGCGGCTCCACTCCCCGAGAAGGTCCTCTTCCACTCCGTAGGCCCTGGCGGCGGCCCGCAGCGACAGGAGAAGAGCCGCGCTGCCCTTGGTGAAACCGGCGTAGCACATCTTGAGCGCCGACGCGGCGCCGTTCTCCGCTTCGAGGTCGATCGCCTCGAGGGCCGAACCCTCGAACAGGGCGATCAGTTCCCCCGCAGCGTCTCCCGAAAGATAGAGCCGCGTGGTCCCTGGCCGGATGGCCGGCGGGCCGACGATGCCGCCGTCCACGAACCGCGCGCCGCTCGCCGTGGCCGCTTCCTCAATCTCCAGGGCGGTGGCCGGGGACACGGCGTTCGCATCGAGGTACAGACCGTCGTAGCCGGTCTCCGCGACCGCCTCCGCGAGCGCCTGCGCGCCGTGCGGCGGGCAGACCGACACCACGGCATCGGCCACCGAGGCCACGGCGCCCAGCGTCTCCACGTCCTCGAAGCCGGCGCCCTCGGCCCGGGCACGGGTGTCCCGGCTGCGCCCCTCGGAGGCCCAGACCACCCGGACCGTTTTCGCAACCGCGGCACCGACCGTGACGCCCATCGCTCCGGGATGGAGCAAACCGAAAGTGGCGATGGTCAAGGGATCGCTTGCCGCCGTTCGGCCGGCGTCAGCCGCCCGACGTCCCCGCCGCCCTGGCGGCCGCCTCGGCTTCCGCGTCCTCCGCCCGGGCGCCGCGCAGCAGGTTCAACATGCCGTAGTTGCCTTCGTGGCAGGCATACTCGAACATCGGCAAGGGGTTTCTCGTCATCGGCACGGCGGCCGTCCACGGTGCGGCGAAGGACTCCGGGTCGTCGATCGTGTACTCGTAGACGAGCCGGTCCTCCCCCACGCGGGTGAACCTCTCGGTCAGGCGCATGTTCGGGCCCGAACCCCGGAAGCTCGTCTGGTCGGTGAAGTTCGTCGTCACGACGACCAGGGTGTCCCCGTCCCAGTGGCCTCGCGAGTCGCCCCGCCACTGGCGGACGTCCTCGGGCAGCGGGGAGCGTCCGTCGAGCGGCACGATGCGCGAGTCGTGCACCATCTCGACAAGCAGCACGACCGTCTCCTCGGTCTGGAAGATCTGGACGTTGTTGTTGTACGCACTCGGGCTCATCGGCGGTCCGGCGGTCCGGCGTTGAAGCCCAGGATGCACCGTTCGGCGACGCCGCGGTCCTCGGGCCCGTGGGCGGGTCGGCGACGCGCCGCGGTTCGCTCGGCGACCCGTTGCTTCGCCACCTGGGTCAGCCCGGGAATCCGGCCGTCCGGCGGACCGACGAGGAGCGACGTCCGCCGATCCTCGGTCAGTTTGTCCCCGTAGTCCCACCAGAACTGGTTGTAGGCGTTCGCCACGTCCGCCTGGGCCGACAGACCGTCCTCGGTACGCCTGTCCTTGTCTCGCCGCGCCAGCGTCCGCTGCTCGTAATCGGCGGCCTCCGCGCTGCTGAACCTCTCCTGCTCGCCGAGCTCCTCAGGACGCTCGAGCGGCGTGATCGTCCGGAAGTCCCAGACCCCGCGCAGGTCGGGCGCACCCCAGGGAGTGCGCTCCAGCTCCGGCGCGCCCTGCTGCGCGGCGAGGGGCGTTCCAGCCAGCACGACGATGGCGAACACTGCTACCGGCGCCTTGCGCTTGCCCATGCGAGTTCCTCCTTCGTGGGGTTGAGGCAGTCTACCGCCCCGTCCGTCGCTCGCCCGTCAACAGGGATCGGTCCGGCGGCCGGCAGAACCAGATCGACGCCGCGCCCAGGACCGCCAGAGCGACGAGGAACCAGAGCGTGCCGGCATAGGAACCCGTTCGATCCGCCGCGGCGCCGGCCAGGACCGGTCCGAGAGCGCCGATCACGCCGATCAGGGCGAGCCGGACGCCGGTCGTGCCGACGAAAGCCGCGCGCCCGAAGAACCAGCCGAACACGACGACTTCGCTCGTGTAGGCAAGACCGTAGCCAAGGCCGATCGCGAAGACGACGGGATACGCCACGACCGCAGAGCTCGCCGACACGAAGACCGACAGACCGACCGCGGTGAGCAGCAGGGCCAGCGCGAGGACGCGCGTCGGCGCGATGAAGTCGCCCAGCGAGCCGGACAGCCGGCCGAACAGACTGGAGCCGACCCGCACGCCCAGAATGGCCGACGCAGCAAGCGTGGTGAAGCCGAGATCCTCGAGATGAAGGCCGCCGTGGGCGGACACGACTCGCCACGGCACGGTGTTCGCCGCCGTCGCGAAGGTGGCGATCCAGAACTGGGGAGTGCGCAGAGCGCGCAGAACGACACCCTTCGGCACCGACTCGGCGGCCGCTTCAGCACTGTTCCCCGCCGGCCGACCCGGCTCGCCGAAGTCACTGGATGCGCCGGCCATCTGGCCGGCTTCCGGGAAGGAACCCGCCGCGCCCGGACCGCCAGCCTCGACAGGCGGCAGTCCGTCTCGACGCTGGCCGATGTCGCTTGGCTGGTTCCGGATGAAGAGCACGGCAATCACCGCGACGAACAGGGAGATCCCGGCGACGATCTGCCAGCCGACGCGCCAGTCCCACGACTCGAGCACGAGCCCGGCCGCCGGCTGCCAAAGAAAGCCGGCGATCGCGGCACCCGACAGGATGATCGCCGTCGCCCTCGCCCGATACCTGCGGAACCAGAAGACCGGGATCGTCTGGGCGGGCAGCAGCGTCGAGAAACCGATCCCGATGCCGCCGACGAGCGAGTAGCCGACGTACAGCTCGGTCGCGCTCGCCGCCTGGCTCACCAGCCAGAAGCCGCCGGCGCCGCATAGCGCACCCGCGGTCACCGTGGCCCGGATGCCCCAACGACGGATCACCGCCGCCGCGACCGGACTGACCAGGCCGTACGTGAACGTGAACGCCCCGAACATCTGGCCGATCTGCTGGCGGGTCAACTCCAGATCGGCGATCAACGACGACGCGAAGATGCCCAGGCCGTAGTACGCCGGAGCGATGCCCAGGCCGTAGGTCAGGAAACCCACGGCGACCATCGGCCAGCCGTAGAACCTCCGTCGAGATTCGGGCGAAACGGTCAAACCACCAGGTCCCCGACCTGGCCCGCGGCGGGCGGCGACGAATCAGGGTACAGGTGGCAGGCGACCCGCGCCGGGCCGACCGCTTCGAGCAGGGGCTCCACGCGATCGCAATGGCCGAGCGCCTTCGGACAGCGCGGGTGGAAGCGGCAGCCGGACGGCGGGTTGCGGACGCTCGGCACTTCGCCGGCGATCAGGTGGTGCGCCCTCGCCGCCTCGACCACGGGATCCGGGGTCGGTACGGAGGCCAGCAGAGCCTCGGTGTACGGATGCCTCGGCCGCTCGAACAGCTCGTCCCGCGTCGCGATCTCGACGATCCGACCGAGGTACATCACGCCGACCCGGTCGCTGATGTGGCGCACGACCGACAGGTCGTGGGCGATGAACAGGTACGTCAGACCCAGCTTCGCCTGCAGGTCCATCAGCAGGTTGAGCACCTGCGCCTGAATCGAGACGTCGAGCGCCGACACCGCCTCGTCGCAGATCAGCAGATCCGGCTCGAGCGCCAGAGCCCGGGCGATGCCGATCCGCTGGCGTTGACCGCCGGAGAACTGGTGCGGGTAGCGGTTGGCCATCGACGGCAGCAGGCCGACCAGGTCGAGCAGTTCCGCGACCCGCTCCCGGAAGCGGCGGCGACTCCCCGCCACGCCGTGGACCTTGAGCGGTTCGCCGACGATCTCCCGCACCCGCATCCGCGGATTGAGCGACCCGAACGGATCCTGGAAGACCATCTGCATCCGCCGGCGAAGCGGCCGTAGCCGGCTCTGGCTGGCCCCCGAGATGTCCTCGCCGTCGAAGACGATGCGGCCGGCCGTCGGCTCCAGCATGCGCAGGATCGCCAGCGCCGTCGTCGACTTGCCGCAGCCGCTCTCCCCCACCAGGCCGAAGGTCTCACCGCGCCTGAGGTCGAAGGACACCCCGTCGACCGCCTTGACGGATGCCACGCGGCGCCGCATGAGCACCCCTTCGGTGACCGGGAAGTAGACCTTGAGATCCTCGACGCGAAGCAGCACCCGGTTGGCGGCGGAACTCACGGCGCAGATTCCCCCTCGTAGCCGTAGCAGGCCCAGGCCCGCGCGCCGGCAGCCGCTTCGAGCGACGGCGGCGCGACCAGGCAGCGATCGTGCGTGTACGGACAGCGCGGCGCGAAGGCGCATCCCGCGGGCAGCGCGGCGAGGTCGGGCGGTTGACCCTCGATCGAGTCGAGGCGGCCGCCGCATTCACCCTCGAGGCGCGGCACGGAGCGGAGCAGCCCCTGGGTGTAGGGGTGGCGCGGGTCGGCATAGAGGGCCGCCGCGGGTCCGCTCTCCACGATCCGGCCGCCGTACATGACCGCCACCCGGTCGGCGTAGCGCGCGACCACGCCGAGGTCGTGGGTGATCAGAATGAGCGCCGAATCGGCCTCACGGGTCCGCTCCTTGAGCAGTTCCAGGATCTGCGCCTGCACCGTCACGTCGAGCGCCGTCGTCGGCTCGTCGGCGATCAGCAGCCGCGGATGGCAGGCGAGCGCCATCGCGATCATCACCCGCTGGCGCATGCCGCCGGAGAACTGGTGGGGATAGTCGCCCAGCCGCTTCGCGGCATCGGGAATGGCCACCGACTCCAGGTGTTCCACCGCCTGTTCAAGCGCCTCCCTCCGGCTGAGCCCGCGGTGCAGTCTCAGGGGCTCGGCGACCTGCCGGCCGATCGTCAGCACCGGATTGAGCGAGGACATCGGCTCCTGGAAGATCATCGCGATGCGGTTGCCCCGCACCGACCGGATGCCGGCATCGTCGAGCGCCAGAAGGTCCTGACCCTCGAACAGGATCCTGCCGTTCTCGATCCGTCCCGGGTCGGGAATCAGCCGCAGGATGGAGAGCGCCGTGACGCTCTTGCCCGAGCCGCTTTCGCCGACGATCGCCAGCGTCTCGCCGGGCGCGACATCGAGCGACAGCGACGTCACCGCTCTGACCTTCGGCCGGTTGCCGAAGCCGCCGCGAAAGGTGACGTCCAGATTCTCGATCCGGAGGAGAGGTTCCGTCACGACGGCTCAGGCGCCCCCACCGGCGGCAGGCCGCCCAGGGCTGCCCGCTGCCATCAGAAGCCCATCTCCCGCTTCATCTCCTGATCGATCCAGAGCCGCGCGTATATCGGACCCGGACGCACCGCCCCGGCCCGCAGTTCGCCGCCGTAGTTCTTCACCCACGGCCACCAGGCCGTGTAGATGTAGGGCACGGGCAGCCAGATGTAGGGCGCCTCGTCGAGCATCTCCTTCGTGATCTGCTTGATGATCTCCTGCCGTTCGACCTCGTCCCGGGTCAGGAACATCTCGTGGATGCGGCGGTCGAGCTGGGGATCCGACCACATCGACGGATTCCAGGTCTGGTCGGTGACGAAGTTCTTGCGCAGCGTGGTCGTCGGGTTCACGTGACCGCTGCCCATCAGGTAGCCCGGGCCGTGGGTGCGGGTGGTCATCATGGACAGGTAGGCCGCGTACTCCATGACCTCGATCTCGATCGTCACGCCGATCCGGTCCAGGTAGCTGGCCAGCAGCGGCGCCAACTCCATCCGCATCGCGTTGTTGGCCGACACCTGCATCCTGAACGTGAAGCCGTCGGGGTAGCCCGCCTCGGCGAGCAGGCGGCGCGCCTTCTCGGGCTTGTATTCGAACAGTTCCTGCACGGAAGGCGGCATCGCCTCGAGCGGCTCGAAGTAGCCCTCGAACGCGGGGTGCTGCGGATAGGCGAACAGCTCGGCGTTGCCGCCGAAGAACAGGTCGACGATCTCGCGCTGGTCCACCGCCAGGTTCATCGCCCGCCGCACTCTCACATCGTCGAACGGCTCCTGGTCGACCCGCATGACCATGAAGGTGCCGCCGGTCGACAACCACCGTGACCAGCGCAGTTCAGGCGTCGTCTTCTTCAGATGATCGACGGCGATCCAGCGGATGTACTCGAGGATGTCCAGCTTCCCCGTGCGAATGGCCGTCAGGTAGGTCGCCTCGTCCTTGATCGTGCGGTACGTCAGTTCGTCGATGAAGGGGATCTCGTAAGTCTCCCCGCCGATCGTCGTCCGGTCCCAGTAGTCCGGCCGGCGGACGTAGGTCTGCGAGTTGCCGGTAATGAACCGCTCCAGCGTGAAGGGACCGGAACCCGTGAGGTTGCGCCAGTCCTTCGGGTCCACGTCGCCGAGTTCGCGCGGCACAATGCCGGAGAAATAGCCGTAGCCGAACCGGTAGTCCCACTCGGCGTTGAACTCGCCGAACTCGAAAACGACCGTGTGGTCGTCGCGAGCCACCACGCGGTCGATGTGGTCGAAGTAGGTCGGGATCGCCTTCGTACTGTCCCGCTGGCGCTCGAAGCTGAAGACGACGTCGTGGGCGTCGAACTCGCGCGACTTCATGACGCCTAGCTTGTCCGGGAACATCACGCCCCGCCGAAGCCGGACCGCCAGCGTCAACGGATCTTCCCATTCCCAGCTCTCGGCCAGTTCGCCGCGAATCGTCTCAGCGGAGAGGTACGCCTCGGAAACGAAGCGCTGGTCACCGCCCCGGACCGCCGCCTGTTCGAGGTCGCCCACGAAGAGCTGCTCGTAGAGCATCCCCGTGTCGTGGTTCTGCTTCCAGTTCCAGTCCGTCGTGTCCCACGACAGCGCCGACAGCGTGACGTAGACCGTGCCCACGTTCAATTCGCCGCCGTACCGCGGGACCTCGGGCGCGAGAGGATCCGGCATCAGGCCGCCGCTGCCCATGTCCGTGCCGGAAGCCGTCGTCTGACGGCGGTCCGGTCCGTCGAGACACCCGCTCAGGAGTGCTGCCAGAACCCCGGCAGCGACGCAACCTCCTGTTCCCAGCCCGGCTCCTGTCCCTGACCCGGAAGGCCCCATGATGCTCAAGTTCCTCTCATTCTCGGATCCAGCAGATCGCGCAACGCATCCCCGAAGACGTTCGCCGAGTAGACCACTACGGTAAGGCAGACGCCCGGCGCCAACGCCAGCCACGGCCCCAGGTAAAGGTACGTACGGCCGTCGCCGCTCAGCATGCCGCCCCAGGTCGGCGCCGGCGGCGGCACGCCGAGACCCAGAAACGAAAGCGCCGCCTCCGACAGGATGACGGCGCCGACGCGGGTCGTGAACAGGACGATGACGACCGGCATCACGTTGGGCAGGATGTGCCGGCGAAGGATGTGGAAGGTTCCCGCGCCGATCGACTGGGCGGCGTGGGTGTAGACGTGCTCGCGCACCGACGTCACCGCGCCGCGCACGATCCGCGATCCCGCGATGCCGTAGAGCAGCCCCAGGATGATGACGATCTGGGTGATCCCCGGACCGACTACGGAAACGATGACGATCAGGAGCACCAGGTCCGGGAAGGTCATCCAGGCGTCGACCAACCGCTGCGTCAGCATGTCGAACCAGCCGCCGAGGTAGCCCGACAGCAGGCCGATCACGATCGACACCACGGTCGCGAGGGCGGCGGCGCAGAAGCCGACGATCATCGACAGGCGAGCGCCCATCAAGACCCGCGAGAACAGGTCGCGGCCGAGGTGGTCCGTGCCGAGCAGGAACTGCCGGGACGGCGGCTCCAGGCGATGCGCCAGATCGGTCTCGTTGATGCCGTAAGGCGCGAGTACGCCGGCGAAGATCCCGCTCAGCAGGAAAATCACGAAGACCACCGCGCCCGCGGCGCCCAGCGGTTTGGTCCGGAAAAGGCGGACCACAAAACGCCACCACCGCGACTCGCCACGCCCCGGCAGGGCGTCGGTTCCGGCTGCGGCAACGGTGGTCATGCCGCGCTCATCCGTACCGCACCTTGGGATCGAGCCAGCCGTAGCTCAGGTCGACCAGCAGGTTGATCAGGAGCACCGCGACTCCGACGACCAGGAAGACGCCGGAAATCACCGGGTAGTCCCGCTCGTAGACGCCCTCGAGCAGGAGCAGCCCCATGCCGGGGATGACGAAGATCTGCTCCATCACGACGGCGCCGCCGATCAGTAGCGGCGCCTGCAGGCCGATCAGAGTGACCACCGGGATCAACCCGTTCTTCAGCGCATGCTGGACGACGACCGCCCGCTCCCGCAGACCCTTGGCCCGCGCGGTGCGCACGTAGTCCTGGCGCATCACCTCGAGCATCATCGTCCGCGTCATCCGCATCGTGATCGCCGACATCGACAGTCCGAGCAGGATCGCCGGCACGATCAGGTGGGTCAGATTCGCGATCGGGTCGACGAGAAACGGCGTGTACTCGAGTTCCGGCGCCCACCGCCACCAGACGGACGGAAAGACCATGACCAGGGTGCCGAGCCAAAAGCCGGGGATGGCCAGCATGACGAGCGAGAACGACCGCGCCGTGTAGTCGAGGGTGGAGTCCTGCCGGGTAGCCGAGTAGATGCCGATCGGCACGGCGACGGACAACGCGACGACCAGTGCCAGGAACCCCAGTTCGAACGTCACCGGCAAGCGTTCCAGGATTTGCTCCGTCACCGGCGTGCTGCGCCAGAGCGACTGGCCGAGATCGCCCTGCAGCGCGCTTCCCGCCCAGCGAACGTACTGCGAGGCCATCGGCTGATCAAGCCCCATCGCCGCCTCGAGGGCCTCCCGGTCGAGGGAAGTCGAGACGTCGTTCTGCGCCAGCATCAGGTCGATCACGTCGCCGGGGATGACCCGCATCGACACGAAGACGATCAGGCTGGCGAAGAACAGCGTCGGCACCATCGCCAGCAGACGTCGCAGGATGTATGTCTTCATGGGTGGGGTGTCAGAGAATACAGGCGCGCGGAGCCTCGTGGGGACACCGGCGTCCCCGAAGGGCGACAGACGCCCGGTTAACCTCCGCACACAGCCATGCTCACCGTTGCCCTAACTCCGCTTCGTCTCCGGCGTGCAGCCTCGCTGGGGGCCTTCTCCTGCGTCCTCACCCTCGGAGTTGCCTTTCCGTCAGTCTCGCGCGCGCAGGTGGAGACTTCCCGTGACGGCCGCGGGCCTGACGCCGCCGGCCTCTCCACGGCCCTGGCAGGTTCCTGGGTCCGAAACGAGGAACTGAGCGAAGACCCGTTGCCGGGCCCGCCGAGCGACTACATCGGAGGCTTCGCCCCGGGAGCGCTACGCCAGTTCGCCGACGGTCTCGCGGGCCGCCGCGACAGCCTCGACATCGAGTTCCCGGGGCGGCACGTTCTGATCACGAACGCCGTGAACGAGAGAGTCCGGCTTCCGACTGACGGTCTGCCCAGAGCCGACAGGACGAACGACGTGAGCAGGGCCCTGATCGCCGAGGATTCGCTCGAAATCGTCACCGCCGGAGCGAATCAGGCCTGGCTCTGGATCGAGACGTTCTACCGGCAAGGCGACCGTCTCGTCCACCTGACCGAAACCCAGAACTTCTCTATCCCCGACCTGCGCTTCCGTACCGTGTACGACCACGCGGACGGCCTGCCGCCCCCGTCGCGGCCGGGCCGCGTCGAACCGCCGGCGGAGACTGCCGCGATTCGAATCGTGCCGCCACGACGGCCCTACCGCGGACTACTCGCCGGTCCGGTCGACATCCAGACCCTGGTCATCGACCCGCTCGTCCGGTCAGTCGAGTTCTTCCTCGACGAAGCCCGCGTGAAGCAGGCCAGGAAAGCGCCCTTCAGGGCCCGGATCCGCCTCGACGACCCTCCGAGGCCGCAAACGCTGGAAGTCCGGGCCTACCGCGATCCGGGAGGGTTCGCCGGCTCCGACCGCATCGTTCTCAACCGTCTCGACTCGCCGTTCGGAGTTCGCATTGCGGAGATTCGCCCTGAAGACGAGGACGACGCGGCGCTACACGTCGCGGCGAACGTCTCCGTGCCTCGTACCGCGGCGCTCGAACAGGTCGCGTTCTATCGCGGCGACCATCCGGTAGCGACTTTCGACGACCTCGACGCGGCTGCGAATCGCGGCGAAGCGCGGACGATTCCCGTGAACGCGCTGATCGAAGGCATCTCGCCCGGTGACTTCGTACGGGTCACTGCCCGGCTCGCCGACGGCCGGGAGATGGAGGACGCCGAGCTCCTCCAGGGTGCAGACCACCGCAGCGAAATCGATGTGCAGCTCGTGCAACTCCAGGTCCTCGTCGTGGACCGCAAGGGCAATCCGGTAGGCGACCTGAAGGCAACCGACTTCGAGGTACGCGAGAAGGGCTCCTGGCGCCCGGCCGAGAACCTGCATGTCTCGGACGACGTCCCTCTGGTTCTGGGAATCGCGATCGATTCCTCGGAGAGCATGCACTTCGTCTGGCGCCAGTTGCACGATGTCGTGCGGGTCTTCTTCGAGGGCGCCCTGGCGGTGGACGATCGAGCCTTCCTGGTCGACTTCGACCACACGGTTCGGGCCGTCCAGCCGTTGACCGCCAGCCGGCCCCTGCTCAAGGCCCGGCTCCATCGGCTGCTTGCCCAAGGCGGCACGGCGCTGAACGACGGACTCCTGTTCTCCCTCCTCCAGTTCCGGAATGAACCGGGCCGCCGGGCCTTGATCGTCGTCACCGACGGCGACGACCACCACAGCCGCGCGAAGCGCGCGCAGGTCACGGAGTATGCCGAGCGAGTGGGTGTCCCGATCTACTTCATCACTCTGGGCTGGAGTGAACCTCGCGGCCCCCTCGTCAAGAGGCTCAGCCGGCAAACCGGGGGCCGCCTGTTCCGAATCCACCCCGGCCAGTCGCGGACCGCTCTGGGCCGAGAGATGCGGCAGGTCTTCGACCGGATCAACGAAGACCTGCGTCACCAGAATGTGCTGACCTACTACACCGAGCAGCCGCCGGGGGCGGGCATCGAGCCCGAGGTCCGGACAACACGCACGGGGCTAAGAGTCAAGAGCGTCCTGCCGCTCGAAGCGCTTCGCTGACGCTCCCCGATGATCGCGACCGCCATCCTGCTGACGGTGCTCGCGACGGCGATCATCTCTGGTCGGCAGCACCGTGGCTCGCCCGGCTGCTGCCGACGCTACGGGGGCTGGACGTGCGCAACCCCAGGACTGCCGCCGCCTGCGGCGCCACCGTGACCGCGGCGCAGCTTCTGGCAGGCGCTTCCGGGCCGCTGCTGGACGCGTTCTACCTCGAAACGGACGTGGACCGGCGCACGATCGTCGCCACGAAGGCGTTCACCCAGACGGTGGGCCATCTGCTGAAGATCGGCTACTACGTCTGGGTCTCGCGCACTCTGCTCACCGAGTTGCCCGGAAACGTGCCCACGCCCTGGTTGATCGCCGGAGGCATGCTCCTCGCGATTACCGGCGCCCGCATAGGCACGCTCCTGCTCGCCCGGCTCGACGACCGGCAGTTCCGGCGTGTCACCGGACCGGTGATCCTGACGCTTGGAGCAGTGTGCGTAGTGCAGGGTGTACGCGAACTGCTGGCGGGCTAAAGGACTGGGTGCGCTGGCCTGTATCCTGCGTGAATCGGGTTCGAGTTCTCACCTAAACATGACCAGAAACACCGACAACCGGAGCCGACGGCGGCGCCCGCACTGCGTTCGATCGGCAGCGCTGATCGCCAGCGTCCTCGGCTGCACTCTCCTCCTGCCCACCGGAGACCCGGCAGGCGCCCAGGAACCCGCCGGCCGGGAACAGCCCTCGACCCCGGTCACGGTCGATCCGATCGTCGCCATCCCCGGCATCTGGATTCGCGACGAACGGCTGAGCGAGGATCCGATCGAGAAGCTCGAGGAGACCTACGGCCAGACCTTCGGCGGGGGCCCCGGACGCTCCCAGGGCGCCACGCCCGGCAGCGGCCGCACCGGCGGCTTCGGCCGAGGGGGAACCGGCGGCCAGGGCGGCTTCGGCGGCGGCCAGGGAGGCTCTGGCCGCGGACGCGGCGGCGGCCAGGGAGGCAATCAGGACGGCCCGTCGACAATGCGGGAGATGGCGCGCGAACTCGCTGAGCGGCTCGACGTGCTGCTGATCCGCATCGACGACCCGCAGCTCCTCATCCGCAACGCGAAGCGCGAAGACCGTGTCCTCTTCCTCGACGGGCGCGACATCGCCGACGGCTTCGGCGGCCGCAGCCGAGCCCGCCTCGTCGGCGACTCGCTCGAGGTGGAGACCTCTTCCCTGGGCCGGCAGCGGATCGAGACCTTCTACCTGGAAGGCGATCAACTCGTTCTCGTGACCGACCTGCAGGGCGGCCGCTTCGCCGACCTCTCCTTCCGCACGGTCTACGAGCGCTCGGGTGACGCCCCCCCGTCTGCGACGCCTGTGAACACGACGCGCGCGACCGACGCCAGCCCACAACCAGACGACGACTTCAACAGGGCGGACTACCTGCCGCCGGTCAGAGGTACCTCGGACCGACGGTCCGAACGCACCGACACCGCTCGCAGCGCCCGGCCGGCGACGATCCGCATCCTGCCGCCCGAGAAGGGCCACCGGGAACTCCTGAGCGGCCGGGTGCTGGTCCAGACGTTGACGATCGACCCGCAGATCGCCGTCGTCGAGTTTCTGCTCGACGGCGAGGAGGCGGACCGCTCGACCCGACCACCCTTCGAGGCCCGGATCGAACTCGCCGACCCGCCGCGCGAACACACGATCGAAGTCAAGGCGTACGGAGCCCGGGGCGCCTACGCGGGCAGCGACAGGATCGTCCTGAACCGCCTCGATCCTCCGTTCGCGGTACGGCTGGCGGGAATCAGCCCGATCCGCAGCGGAGGCGAGCAGGCAGTGCGGGTCGAAGCCGGCATCTCCGTCCCCCGCGCCGAGACCCTCGAACGGGTCGAGTTCTACCGCACGGAACAACTCGTCGCGGTCTTCGAGCACTTCGAAGGGCAGACGGGACCGAGCGGCGTGCGCAACGTGATCGCCGACGTGCCCACCTCCGGCGTCTCGCCCCAGGACTTCATCCGGGTCGTGGCGCGGCTCGGCGACGGCCGCGAACTCGAGGACGTCGAACTGCTCCAGGGCGCCGAGTTCAGCAGCGAGATCGACGTCCAGCTCGTCCAGCTCCAGGTTCTGGTCGTCGACCGCGGCGGAGACCCGGTCGCCGGCCTCCGGCCCGAGGACTTCGAAGTCCGCGAGGACGGCGAGCGGCGCCAGGTGGAGAACCTCTACGTCTCGAACGACGTGCCCCTCTCTCTGGGTCTTGCAATCGACTCCTCCGGCAGCATGGAGCCCATCTGGCAGCAGACCAACTCGATCGCGGCGGCGTTCTTCGACGGCGCGCTGACCTGGCGCGACCAGGCGTTCCTCGTCGACTTCGATTCCACCCTGCGCCTCGTGCAACCGCTCACCGACAGCAAGCCGCTGCTGGCCCGCGGCCTGGAACGGCTCTTCCCGCAGGGCAACACCGCCCTGTACGACGCGATCCTGTTCTCGCTGCTCCAGTACGGCGACGCGCCCGGCCGGCGGGCCCTGGTCGTCGTCACGGACGGCTACGACTCGAACAGCCGCTCCGACCCCACCCGGGCGATCGACTTCGGCAAACGCCTCGGCGTTCCCGTCTACGTCGTCGCCATGCGATCGGTCGGCTTCGGGCCGACGACGATGGAAGACGCGAACCTCCGCAACAGCATGCGGCTGATCACCGGGCCGACCGGCGGGCGCCTGTTCCAGATCGAGTCGATCGACCAGATGGCGCGCGTGTTCGACCACATCGAGGAGGAACTCCGGCGCCAGTACGTGCTGACGTACTACAGCGAACGCCCGTTCGGCGCCGCCGTGGAACCCGACGTGCGCGTGACCAGGAAGGGGCTCAAGGTGCGGAGCGCCCTGCCGCTCGAGGCGATCGAGTAGCCGCAGCGTGAGCATGCCAGGAACGACCCCGGTTCCAGAGTGGGCACGCGCCGCCAGCTAGCGGTTCCGGCGGCGCTGACACTGCTGGCGCTGTCCCTCCCGGCGCCCGGCGCGGGCCAGGTTCGGAGTGACCCCGCTACCGGCAGTCCAGTCGGTCCCGCCATCGACCAGGATCAAGCCTTCTCCAAACTCCTCGGTCCATGGATCAGGAACGACGGGTTCAGCGAACATCCGGTCCAAAAGGCCCGGAGCCTCGGTCTGGCGCCGGAACAGGCCTCGTCGATGCTCGCGCTCGCACGGAGCGTCGCCGACAAGTACGCCACCGTGATGATCAGGGCTATCGAGAACCGACTCACCATCCTCGACAGCCGCGGCGGCACGCTGACCCTGCCAATCGACGGCAAGGAGCACCGCCTCGGCCGCGGTCTCACGGCGAGCATCCTCGAGGCCGGCGAGAAGCTCACGATCGAGATGGTCGCCGCGGACGGTCGGCAGGTGGAGACCTTCCTTCGGGACGGCGAGTGGCTCGTGCGGTGGACCGACGTGGAACCCCTCGGCCTGCCTTCGCTTCAGATCGACACGGTCTACGAGCGACCCGGACCGACACCGAACGCTGACGACCTGTCTGCCTCCCCCGCGGCCATCCGGATCGTGCCGCCCGAGCGCGGGTACGGCGAGCTGCTCACCGGACGGGTCGAGATCCAGACCTTGATCATCGACCCGCGGACCGTCAGAGTCGAGTTCATCCTGGACGGCAGGCGCGCCGGGCGGGCCCGGAAGCGTCCGTTCCGGACTCGCATCCGTCTGGCCGACCCACCGCGCCGCCAGACGCTCGAGGTCCTGGCCTACGCCGAAGACGACGAGTACCTGGGCCGCGACGAGTTCGTGCTCAACCAGATCGACAGGCCGTTCGCGGTCCGTATCGGGGAGATCAGCGGGTTGCAGGCGGACACGGGCGCCCCGATCCGCGTGGCGGCATCCGTGTCGCTGCCGCACTCGGCGAACCTCGAACGGGTCGAGTTCTACCGCAGCGAGTCTCTCGTGGAAGCGGTACGCGACTTCGGCGCAGAGTCCCCAGGCGGCCCCGCCCGCACGATTCCCGTCGAGGCGTCGATCGAGGACACCCGGGAGGACGACTTCATCCGCGTCGTGGCGACGCTGGCCGACGGCCGCGAACGAGAAGACGCCAAACTCATCCAGGGGGCCGAGTATCAGGGCGGTCACGCCGGGCGACCGGGCCTTCCTGGTCGACTTCGACGACTCGATCCGTCTGGCCCAGCCGCTCACGGAGGACCGCCAGTTGCTGGCCGACCGACTCGACTACCTCGTCCCGATGGGCGGCACGGCGCTGAACGACGGGCTCCTCTTCTCTCTTCTCCAGTACCGCAGCGAACCCGGTCGACGGGCGCTGGTCGTCATCACCGACGGCGCCGACCAACACAGCCGTTCCCGACCCGAACAGTCCAGCGAGTTCGCGGAGCGCCTGGGCCTGCCGATCTACTTCATCGAGCTGGATTCATCCGATCCGGGAGACGCCGGCGGTGTGTTCCTCCCGCGACCAAAGGCGACTCCAGCACATCGCCGAACAGACGGGCGGCCGCCTCCTCCGCCTCCCGCTCCGCGGCGACACGCCCTGGTGGGGCGACCCCATCGAGCAGATCTTCGACCGGATCGAAGAGGACCTGCGCCACCAGCAGGTGCTCACCTACTACACCAACCAACCTCGCGGAGTACCGGTCGAGCCGGAGATCCGGGTGACCAGGCGAGATCTGAAACTGCGAAGCGCGGTGCCTCTCGAGGCAATCGAGTAGGCCGGCAGAGGAGATGGGCAAGTGAGGATGGCCGCGCCGCTTCGAACCCACGCCCCGAAGGCGACGGTTTCCACCGCGTGCGCGCTGATACTCAGCGTCTCGTTCCACGCACCCGCACAGGCGCAGGACAGCTCCGCCGGGGAGGGAGCCGCAACCCCGGCGGCCACGATGCGGAAGATGATCCACATCGTGCCGCCGGACCGCGGATACCGCGAACCGTACAGCGGCAGAGTCGAGATCCAGACCCTGCCTATTCACCCACTGATCAGAGCAGTCGACTTCGTCCTCGATGCCAAGCCGGTGAAGCGCACAAGGAAGCCGCCCTACCAGACCCACATCGAACTGGCCCATCCGCCTCGCGAACAGATCCTCGAGGTCCGGGGATACGACGCTCTGGGCAACGTCCTCGGCACGGACAGGATGACCCTCAACCAGCCGGACGTTCCCTTTGGCGTCCACATCGCCACAATGCGCCGCGTGGAGGTGAACGGATACGACGCACTCCGAATCGAGGTGGGTGTTTCGCTGCCCCGGTCCGCGACACTCGAGCGCGTCGCGTTCTATCGCGGCGAGCGTCTGGTCGAGGCCGTGCGCAACTTCGGCGACGACGCGGCGCCCGGCGCCCCCCGCACGATCCTGGTCGACGCCCTGATGGAGGACACCTCCGTGGATGACTTCGTCCGCGTCACGGCGACGCTCGAAGGCGGTCGCCAGTTGGAGGACGCCCAGCTCCTCCAGGGCGCCGAGTACCAGGACGAAATCGACATCGAGTTGATCCAACTCCAGTTGCTGGTCAGCGACAACGACGGCAACCCTGTTCGCGGCCTGAAGCCGGAGGATCTCGAGATTCGCGAAAACGGGAGGAAGCGCCCGGTGCAGAACCTCCACACTGCCCACGACGTCCCCCTGGTTCTTGGTCTGGCCATCGACATGTCAGACAGCATGTGGCCCATCTGGCACCAGGTGAAAGAGGTGTCCGCCAGCTTCGTCGACGCGGCCCTGGCGCCGGGCGATCGGGCTTTCGTCGTCTGATCAGCCGCCAAACGGGCGGACGGCTGTTCTACGTGAACCTGTCCACCGACAACCCGCCCTGGGCGCGACGGATCCAAAGTGTCTTCAGACAGATCGAAGAAGACCTGCGTCATCAGCACGTGCTGACCTACTACACCGGCGAACGGTCGGGCACCGCGGTCGCACCCGAAGTCCGAGTAGCCCGGCGCGGCCTCGTGCTGCGCAGTGCGGTGCCGCTGGAGGCCATCGAGTAACGCCGGCCAGGGGGGCCGCGCCTACGGGCCGCCGGCGCCCGCTGCCGCTTCCCGCTCCTGGGCGCGGGCGCCGGAGAGGATGTTCGTCAGGCCGTAGTTGCCCTCGTGGCAGGCGTACTCGAAGATCGGGTCCTCGGTGCGGGCGAGCCGGATCATCATCGTCCAGGGCCGGACCCACGTCGCTCCGTCCTCGTATGTGATCTCCCACTAGAGTACATCCGCCCCCGTGCGGGTGAAGCGCTCCAGCACTCGCAGGCCCTGTGTGGCGTTCGATCTCGAACCGCCGTCCGCGGAGTAGTTCTTCGTCTCGACCACCAGCGAATCGCCCTCGAACCAGCCGCGCGAGTTGCCGTGCCAGAGCAGCAGATCGCCGGGAAGCGGCGCCTGTTCCACCAGCGGAATGATCCGGACGTCGTGAATCAGTTCCTGGAGGATGGCGACATGGTCCGCCGTCTGGAGGATCTGGAAGTAGCTGTTGTAACCGGCCAGGGTGTTCGGAACGCCGTAGCTGATGCAGCGCACGCTGACCGGCATGTCCTCGGGGCCGGCGGGTACCTCGTCGCCGTAGGCCACCGCCGCTTGCATGCGTTCCAACGCCTCGTCCGTCAGGGCCGGAATGCGCCCGTTCGGCGGATCGATCACGAGCGACGTGCGGTTGTCCAGTTCCCGGTCGACGAGCCAGAACGAGTTGTAGTTGCCCGTCACCTGGTCGAAGCCGCGGAACTCGGGATCCTCAAGCACGCGCTGGATCAGGTAGTCGCCGAGCAGGTCGCCGGCCTGGGAACCCTCCCGGATCTCCTCGAGTCGCCGCTTCAGGTCGGCGAGCTCCTCGTCGGTCAGGGTGGCCTTGTCGCCGAAGGCCTCCGGCCGTTCGAGCGGCGTGGCGCTGTTGTTGGCCCAGATGCCCTGGAAGTCGGGTTGACCGTCGGCGGTGCGCGGCGCGGCCCACTCCTCCGCTGCCACCGTCCCGGCGGCCAGGAACAGGATCAGGAACATCGGCGTCAGAACACGGCCCGAACCAAATCTCGGCATCGTTTCCGCCTCCTCGGTTGACTGAACGCGCAGTATACGAACCGCCGGTTATCCTCCCCGCGCCATTGCCTACAGGGAGAACACCGATGCAGCTCAGCCAGTCCGTAGCCGTCGAACGTCACGAGGAGCCGGGACTTGGCGTCGTCGGCGCGATCTGGATCGATAATCCGCCGGTCAACGCTCTGAGCCAGCACGTGCGTGAAGGCCTCGCGGCGGCGGTGCCGGCAGTAGCCGACGATCCCGAGATGCAGGCCGCCGTGATCGTCTGCCGCAGCCGGACCTTCATCGCCGGCGCCGACATCCGCGAGTTCGGCAAGCCGCGGTTGCCCCCGGACACGAACGAGGTCCGTCGGATGATCGAGAAGTCGCCCAAGCCGTTCGTCGCCGCGATCCACGGCACCGCGCTGGGCGGCGGACTGGAGATGGCGATGGCCTGCCACTTTCGCGTCGCCAACGCGAACGCGCGGCTCGGCCTGCCCGAGGTCAAGCTCGGCATCCTGCCGGGCGGCGGCGGCACCCAGCGCCTGCCCCGCCTGGTCGGCGTTCCGAGAGCGCTCGAGATGGTCACCAGCGGCGAGCACATCACCGCCGCCGAAGCGCTGGACCTGGGCCTGATCGACGGCGTCGTCGATGGCCTCGCAAACACGAGCCTGGCTGTCGGCGCGTTCCGTTTCGCGCTCCGCGCCGTAGCGGAGGGCCGCGGCCTGCCCCGGGTCCGGGACATCGAGAGCCACCGCGACGCCGTGCGGGAGAATCCGGGGATCTTCGACGACTTCCGCCGCCGGATCGCCCGCAAGACCCGCGGGTTCAACGCTCCCGAGGTTTGCATCCAGTGCATCGAGGCGGCGGCAGAACTGCCGTTCGACGAGGGTCTCCTGCGCGAGGCGGAGCTTTCGCGGACGCTCCACGGCGATCCGCAGTCACGGGCGCAGCGCTACTACTTCTTCGCCGAGCGCGCGGCGCGCAAGATCCCCCACGTTCCTGCGGACACGCCGGTTCGGGAGATTGCCAGGGTCGGCGTCCTCGGCGCCGGCACGATGGGCGGCGGCATCTCGATGGCCTTCGCCAACGCCGGCCTGCAGGTTCAGATCGTCGAGCAGAGCCGCGAGGCGCTCGCCCGCGGCCTGGCCACGGTACGGCGCAACTACGAACGCAGCGCCTCTCGCGGACGGTTTTCCCACGACGAGGTCGAGGAACGGATCGGCCTCCTTCGGGGCGGCACGGACCGGGACGCGCTCGCCGAATGCGACCTGGTGATCGAGGCCGTGTTCGAGGACATGGAGTTGAAGAAGAAGGTGTTCGCGGGACTCGACCGGATCGTCAGGCCGGGTGCGTTGCTGGCAACGAATACGTCGTACCTCGACGTGGACGAAATCGCCGGCGAGACGGGGCGGCCCGAGGACGTCGTGGGCATGCACTTCTTCAGCCCGGCGAACGTGATGAAGCTTGTCGAAGTCGTTCGCGGCGAGAAGTCCGCACCGGACGCGATCGCGACCGCGATGTCGATCTCCCGAACGATCGCCAAGGTGCCGGTCCTGGTCGGCGTCTGCCACGGCTTCGTCGGCAACCGGATGCTCTTCCAGCGCCGACTGCAGGCGGACCGCCTGGTGCTCGAGGGAGCACTGCCCTGGGACATCGACCGTGTGCTCTACGACTTCGGCATGCCGATGGGTCCTTTCCGGATGAGCGATCTGGCCGGTCTCGACGTGGGCTGGAACGCGGCGACCTCGTCGTCCAGTACGTTGCGCGAGATGCTCTGCGAGCGCGACCGGCGGGGTCAGAAGACGGGCCGCGGCTACTACGTCTACGACGCCGCGACGCGCGCCGCGGCGCCCGACCCGGAGGTGTTGGATCTCGCCCGGGAACTGGCCGAGCGGCTCGGCATCGAACAGCGCGAGATCGACGATGAGGAGATCCTGAACCGCTGCCTGCTCTCCTCCGTCAACGAGGGAGCGAAGATCCTCGAAGAGGGCATCGCCGTCCGCGCCAGCGACATCGACGTCATCTGGATCAACGGCTACGGCTGGCCCGTCTACCGGGGAGGCCCCATGTTCTGGGCTGACGAGTTCGGCCTCGACAAGATAGTCAACATCCTCGACGACTACGCCGCCCGCTTCGACCCCGACCAGTGGCAGGCCGCGCCGCTGCTGCGCGAAACGGCCACTGCGGGCGGCCGGCTCAGCGGCTAGCGGCTAGCGCCGCGGCGGTGGGCTCACCCGCCCGCTCCGGGCCACACCTCGCTGCTACTGTTCGTCGATGCTCAGCCAGGGGTGTTGTCGGGGTTTGAGGTGGCTGCCAGTCGGGCTTGCGATGGCGATCGGGGGCACGGCTTCTGCCCAGGAGCCTTTGGACACGGACTGGCTGGTCACCACGGGCAACAACGCGAGTCAGCGATACGCGCCGCTTGGGCAGATCGATCGGGACAACTTCGGGGAGCTCGAGGTCGCCTGGCGATGGTCGTCGCCGGACAATGAGTTGATGACCGGGGATGGCGATACGAGCGGGCGGCGCATGGTGCCGCGGAACCATGAAGCGATTCCGATCAAGGTGGGTGACCGGATCTATGTGACGACCGGCTACGGGCAGATCGCGGCGATCGATATCGAGCAGGGGAAGAGCTCCTGGACCTACGATCCGAAGGCCTATGTTCACGGCCGGCCGACGAACCTCGGCTTCACGCACCGGGGCGCCGCGTACTGGAAGGACCCGGACCTGCCCGACGAGGGAGGCCGGCTGGTGTGGGCCGGCGGCGACTCCTTCCTGCGCGCGGTCGACACGCTGAGCGGCGAACCGATCGCGTCGTTCGGAGACGGCGGCGGGGTCGACCTGACCCTCGGTCTGCACCGCGAGGTGTCGCGCCGGGTCTACAGCGTGAGTTCGCCGGTCACGCTGTGCCGCGACGTGGTGATCGTCGGTTCTTCCATCTCGGACGGTCCGCGCGCGCCGGAGGCGCCGCCGGGGGACGTTCGCGGATTCGACGTGCGCACCGGGGAGCAGCTCTGGACCTTCCACTCCGTCCCGCAGGAGGGGGAACCCGGGCGCGATACGTGGGAGAACGGTTCGTGGAAGGTCAGCGGCAACACGAACGTATGGACCCTGATGAGTGCGGACTCGGAGCTTGGGCTCGCCTACTTGCCGTTCGGCACGCCGACCAACGACTGGTACGGCGGACACCGCCTCGGAGACAACCTCTACGCCGAGTCGCTCGTCGCGGTCGACTGCGAGACCGGTGAGCGGCGCTGGCACTTCCAGACGGTCCACCACGGCCTGTGGGACTACGACCTGCCGACGCCGGCGATCATCGGCGACATCGAGGTCGAGGGCCGCTCGATCCGCGCGGCGATGCAGCTCTCCAAGCAGGGCTTCCTCTACGTCTTCGACGCCCGCACCGGCGAAGACACATGGCCGATCCTGGAGCGCGAAGTACCGCAGTCCGGCATCGTCGGCGAGCGGACATCGCCGACGCAGCCCTTCCCCACCAAACCGCCGGCCTTCGAACGCCAGGGCATCGGCCCGGACGACCTGATCGACTTCACGCCGGAACTCCGCGCCGAGGCGATGGCGATCCTCTCCCAATACCAGTACGGGCCGATCTTCACGCCGCCCACGGAACGCGGCACGTTTCTGATGCCCGGCTACGGCGGCGGCGCGAGCTGGCCCGGTGGCGCCTTCGACCCGGAGACCGGCATGCTCTACGTGCCGTCCTTCACCTGGCCCGTGGTCAACACGCTCCGCAAGCCGGACGCGAGCCGGTCGTCCTTCGACTACGTCGGCCGCATCAACAGCGATGTCCGCGGGCCGCGCGACCTGCCCCTGGTCAAGCCGCCCTACTCACGGGTCACCGCCTACGATTTGAACCGCGGCGAGATCGCCTGGACCGTGCCCCTGGGCTACGGCCCGCGGCGCCATCCGGACCTGGCCGCGCTCGACCTGCCGCCGCTCGGTTCGGGCGCCCGCGGCCACGTCGTGGCGACGAAGACCCTCCTGTTCGTGACCTCCGGCCGGTCGCTCGCCTTCCGCGGGATCGACCGGGAGGCCACCGCCGAGGGCGCGGGACGCGACGACTGGCGCGTCGAGACCCCGGCTCTGCGTGCGTTCGACAAGGCGACGGGGGAACTCGTCGGCGAGATCGAGCTGCCGGCGCATACCGACGGCAGTCCGATCACCTTCCTGCATCACGGCCGGCAATACCTGGTGTTCGCCCTCGGCGGACGCGGCGCGCCGTTCGAGCTGATCGCCTACCGGCTTCCGGCCTGACCCGTTCAGGCGCCCTGGCGATCGCTCCGGGCACACCGCATCCCGGCCAGCGAAACCGAAGAAAAGCACGAGGAGAAACATGATGAGAACGACCAAGCACTTCCACCGCCAGGCCCTGCGCCTGGTCACGGCGGCAACCCTCGTCTCCCTTGCCGCGTGCGCACCCGGCGGCGATCCGACATCGACCGACGGGGAAGCGGCGAGCAGCTTCGGCGCCTACACGCGGGACGCGACCTACGACGGCGCCAACCGCTACTCCGTCTACGTGCCGATGCCGGACGGCGTCCGCATTTCCGTCGACTACTTCATCCCGACCGCCGGCGGCACGGAAGCGTCGGAACCACTGCCGACCATCCTCCACTACACGCGCTACACCCGCGCCTTCCTGATCGAGGACGAGAAGGGCGAGCCCCGGCTCATCGCCACGGGCGAAACGGACCCGGTCCTCCAGCACATGCTGCACCGCGGCTACACCGTCGCAGTCGCCGACGCCCGCGGCACCGGCGCCTCCTTCGGCGTCCACAACGGCGCCTTCTCGATCGAGGAGACCGCGGACTCATTCCACATCATCGAATGGATCGCGGCCCAGCCCTGGTCGGACGGCAACGTCGGCATGCACGGGCGTTCCTACCCGGGCATGACCCAGTACCAGGCCGCGACCCAGGCGCCGCCGGCGCTCAAGGCGATCTTCGCCGAGATGGCCGGACCGACGCCCTACGACTTCGTGTTCCGGGGCGGCACCTACAAGAACGAGTTCATCGACACCTGGGGCTCCGGCACCATGCAAGCGGATCTGTCGACGGCGCCCGCCCCGGTCGACAAAGACCCTGACGGCACGATGCGCGACGCCGCGGTGGCGGAGCACGCGGCCAACGTGTGGGCGCAGGACCTCGTCGGCACCGAGGCCGCGGCGTTCCGCGACTGGGTCTACGAAACGGAGAATGCCCGCGCGGACTGGGACACCACCGGCACGATCGACGACCTGGAAGCGATCGACGCTTCGGGGATCGCGATCTACCACCTCGTCGGCTGGTACGACATCTACACCTCGCAGCAGCCCATGCTCTACGCCAGTCTCGAGGCCGCGCCGCAGAAGATGGTCATCGGCCCGTGGGTCCACAGCGGCGGCTACGGCGGCGACGTGCACAAAGCCGAGTTCCTGCGCTGGTACGACCACTGGCTCAAGGGCATCGAGAACGGCGTGATGGACGAACCGCCCGTCCACTACTACGTCATGGAGGGAAACCACACGTTGCCCGACGATCCGGCGGTCGAAGCCAGCCTCGACGAGGAGCGCTCCGAAGACGGCTCCACCTGGACCGGTACGGATGTCTGGCCGCCCGAGGGTCTCGCCACGCGCCGCTTCGAACTTGCCGCGGACTCGACCCTCGCCGACTCCGCCGGCGATCCCGGCCAGGACGAGTACACGGTCGACTACACCTCGGCCATGGGCTCCTTCTCCCGCTGGATGAACGGCCACGGGTCCCGGCGCCAGGACCGGCGCGGAACCACCTTCTTCGACGAGCGGTCGGCCGAGAACGAGAAGGCCCTCACCTACACGACGGAACCGATGGCCGAGGCGATGACGATCACGGGCTACCCGGTGCTGCGCCTTTCCGTCACCTCCACCCACGACGACGGCGACTTCTTCGTCTACCTGGAGGAGATCGACGCGGACGGACGCTCCCACTACGTCACGGAAGGGGCGCTTCGCGCCTCCTACCGGGCGGTCGGCGAAGCACCCTGGGAGGACTTCGGCCTCCCCTTCCACCGCGGCCACACGAAGGACATCGAGACCCTGCCCGACGGCCCGGCGGAACTCCTGATCGACCTGATGGGGACCGCGATCACGATCGACGAAGGCCATCGCCTGCGCCTGACGATCGCCGGCGCCGACGCCGCGAACCACGCGCTGTATCCGGACCCGGAAGGCGCCGACGCACCAACGGTGACGATCCATCGGGGCGGCGACGACGGTTCGTGGCTCGACCTGCCGGTGGCGTCACCACCCTCGGCTTCCGCTTACTGAAGCCGAACACCGCAGCGCTACAGGCGGCCTCCGTCTGACCCGTTCAGCACCAGCGTCCACAATCGACGGGTAGCGGCGCCATCCGTGCCGCCGGCACTGCATGTGATCGCGTACCAGCCAACCAGGGTTGCTGCAACGCCCGCATCACGGTCGATCGTCGCCCGGAGCCGCAGCTCTCCGCTGCGCTCCGTGCCCATCGCGCCGTCCCGCCGCTCGAGTTCGACATCCGAAAACCCGAGCACACGGCGGTGGACTGGAAACAGCGCCTTGTACGCGCTCTCCTTGGCCGAGAACGCGAGCGTGAACATCTCCTCCCTGGTCAGGCCGCCGTTCTCACCCCCCCGGAGATCGAGCTCTCGGTCGGTCAAGACCCGCGGCCCGAGACGCGAAGCCTGACCCGCGGAAACGACGCGTTCCACGTCGACGCCGAGACCCCGGCAACAGCTCGCGGAGGCGACCGCAGCGAAGCCAAAGCCGGCGCCGTGGGAAATCGAACCGACCACCCCGCCGGGCCATAGCGGGACATCGTCGTCGTCCGCGGCGACCTCGCCCTCCGCAAAGGCTGTTCCCAACAAGTCCGACAGAGCACGCCGCGCACTGATGCGACCCGCCAGGTACTCGCGGCGACGCTTGTCGATGGCGCGTTCGAGGGAGACGGGAAGAGTGATCTCCAGACGCTCCGCCTCGTCGCGGAGGTCCTCAATCCGGCCGATCCGGTGCGCCGCCGCGCTGATGTGACGAGGAAGTTGCCGCGCCAGGCTCGGAGGAACTCCGTTGGCGCCCTTCACGCCAGGAAGCCCGTCACGCCAGGAAGTAGCGCCGCTGTTCCGGCGTCGGCACCGGGCACTCGGCCAGCCGCCGTCCGACGCGCTGGCGATTCTTCGCCACCTGCCTGTAGCCCCAGTCCAGGATCGCCCGGGGCGCCACCCACGGCAGCAACGCCAGCCATCGCTCGGGCCCTCGCAGCCGGGACGCGAGCCAGATCACCGCCTCGCTGCGCACCCGGATTTCACCTGCCGGATCAGCCGGCGCTCCGCCCTGGTCCGGGTCGCCACCGGGGAAGCTCTGGATCACCATGCTGTCGACCCCGGCGAGGTCGGGCCGTAGATCGAGCAGGCGACCGAACAACTCGCCGTCCTGGGGCGCGAAGCGGACACCCTGGGGCACGCCCCGGGCCAGGCATCGCGCCACCGACCAGTTGCAGAGCGCGCAGTCCGCGTCGTAGTAGACGATGACGCTCGCCGGCCAAGGCTCGAAGCGCTTGTCCATGGCGGCGCTACCGGTTGGCCGCCTCGTCGAGGACCCGCAGAAACGTCCTGCCGCTCATGAGTTGCGGAGCACCGCCGATCATTTCCATGCGCTCGACGTAGGACGCCGTCCGGCCGTCGGCGCTGTACATCACCAGCGTCGGATAGCCGCGCACTCCGAATCTCTGGGCCAACTGGCTCTCGCGGCCGCCCGATTCGGGGTTGAGGCGCACGGCGAGTACCGCATCGAGATAGCTGTCGACCTCCGCGTCCGTAAGCAGCTCCCGCTCGAACTGCCGGCAGTAGGGGCACCAGTCGGTGTAGATGTAGAGGAACAGCGGCAGGTTGTCGCGCTCCTGAACCTCCAGCGCCTGCGCCAGACCGGCCGCTCCCTCGTACCAACCCTCGAAGTCCGGAAGCCTGGGCGAGTCGGCCGCCGCCGCGGGGAGCGCATACGTGACGAGCGCAACGAAACCGGCCAGGACGAGAACCGCGATTCCCGCCAGACCTGCTCCCAGACCCCACCGCCGCATGCCGGGACAGCACCTCATGGCGGGACCGAGACTATCACCCGGCCGCCGCCGCGCCGTGGTTCGGGGCCGCTCCCGGCAGCAGCGGCACGGTCCTGCCCATCGCCTCTTCGGCGGCGTCCACGAGCCGGTCCAGCCCCGCCCGCGTGTGCGCGCTGACGGCGATCGCATCGAGCCGATCCGCCAGCAGGCCGGCGCGCTCGTCCGTCACCAGATCGCACTTGTTCAACACAACCAGCAGCGGCTTCGAACCGAGCGACAACTCCTCGATCAGCCCGTCCACCGCTTCCGCCTTGGTCCGCCACGCCGGATCGGAACCATCGACGACGTGGAGCAGCAGATCCGCGTCGCCGAGTTCCTCCAGGGTGGCCCGGAACGCCCGCACGAGGTCCGGCGGGAGTTCGGCGATGAATCCGACCGTGTCGGTGATCACGACCTCGCCCTCCCTCGGAAAGCGAATCCGCCGGCTGGTCGGGTCCAGGGTCACGAAGAGCTGCGACGCGGTTTCCACCGAACTGCGGGTCAGCGCGTTGAGGAGCGTGCTCTTGCCGGCGTTCGTATAGCCGATCAGGGACAGCACCGGCACCCGCCGGTCGCGCCGCCGGCTGCGGGCAACGTCCCGCTGCCGCGACATCCGTTCGACCTGCTTCTCGAGCTTGCGGATCCGGTCGCGAATACGACGGCGCCCCACCTCGAGGACCGTTTCGCCCGGCCCTCGGCCGCCGATGCCTCCCGCGAGCCGGGACAGTCCCTTGTCCTTCTCGGTCAGCCGCGGCAGGGAGTACCGCAACTGGGCCAGTTCGACCTGCAGCTTGCCGTCCCGCGAGCGGGCACGCTGCGCGAACACGTCCAGAATCAGTTGGGTGCGGTCGATCGCCTTCAGGCCGGTCGCGTCCTCGAACGCTCGAGCCTGTGCAGGCTTCAGGTCGATGTCGAAGATCGCGACCTCGGCGCCCGCGCGCATGCTCTGCAGCACGATTTCCGTCAGCTTGCCCCGCCCCACGACGGTTCGCGGATGAATACGCGAACGGCGCTGACGCATCACGGCCGCGACTTCGACACCGGCCGAGCGCACGAGCTCGACCGTCTCCCTGAAGTGGCCATCGTCCGGTCTGACACCGATCACGAGGGCCCGCTCGCGCTGCGCTTCGCGGCCGCCGCGCCGCCGGCCCATTTCCCGTTCGACGGCCCGGATCGTCGCCGCGAAGTCGAGGTCCAGTTCGTAGACCTGCGGCGCGTCGACGCGAAGGAACTGCGCCGACCCGGCAGTGACGTCCGCCGCCGGCTCGGGCGCCAGGTAGGCCACTTCGATACCGCCCGCCGAGCCGTCCTCGAGGGCCTGAACCACCGCGACCATGTCCAGGCGCAGCAGCGCCAGATCGTTCAGGTCGTCGGCGGTCAGACTCTCGCCCCGCAGATGGGTATGGACGAGACGCAGCCGCCGGAAGCGTCCCGGGCCTCCCCTGAGGCGCCCGATGTCCGGAATCTCGAGCTGCCTGGCATCGCCGACGATCATCTTGCTGACCGCACCGTCGCGGGTCAACAGCACGCCGACCTGACGTCCGATCTCTCGGGACAGCGAGCACAGATGACGGGCCAGCTCGGTCGACACGACCTGGTCCGGGCGGACCTTCCGCCGGTAGGTGCGCTCGAGCGCGCCTCGCTGTGCAGCCTTGAGTCCGCGAACGTCGCCGTGAAGGGGTCTCATTCGGGCCAATCGCCGGTTTTGAGTCGCAAAGTCAAGAAACTGCTATGCTTGCCGCCTCGGCGGCGACGCTGGCCCCATTTGGCACGCGCCGCGCACTCGACAGTACGAGTCAGCGCTTGGCTTCAGCCTTTGTCCTTTAGACAGTCCGTCCATTCAGAGACGACTCAGGTCGCCCGAGGGCCGTCTAGACAGCCCGTGGTGCACTCAAGGCTACACCCGCCGCCGACTGGAATGACGATCCGGTTCTTCAAGCTTCTCGCGCAGGTGGAACTGCAGCGAACGCGGGGCAGCCGCCCAGCGGATTCCGTTCACGGAATCCCGCCGTGGCCCGGCGCCCGCGCAACCGGAAGCGTCCCACCCGATTCAACCGACGGCGCACTCGCCGTCACCCGGAGATTTTGTGACCCGAAGAATGCTCATCAACGCGCAGAGCTCGACCGAGCTCCGCATCGCCATCGCCAACGACTCGGTACTCGAAGACCTGAAGGTCGACATCGCCGAGCGTGGTCTGACCCGCGGCAACATCTACTACGGTAAAATCGCGAACATTGAACCGAGCCTGAACGCCGCGTTCATCGACTACGGCGCTCCGAAGCACGGCTTCCTGGCCATTCAGGACGTGGTGCCCGACGCCTACTACCAGGCGGTCTCCAAGTCGAAGCGGCCGAAGATCGAGGACGTGCTCGTCCGCGGCCGTCCGATCGTCGTTCAGATCACCCGCGAGCCCGAGGGCAACAAGGGCGCCGCCCTGACGACCAACCTGAGTCTGGCGGGCCGCTACCTCGTTCTCTCTCCCTTCGACAAGACCTGCGGCGTCTCCCGCAAAGTCGACACGGAGGACGTCCGCCTCAAGCTGAAGGCGTTGGCGGAGTCCTTGCCGGTACCGGACGGCGGTGGCGTGATCGTGCGGACCAACGCCCTGGGCCAGACGAAGACGGCGCTCAGCCGGGACATGAACGCACTGCTGCGCCTGTGGAAGCGCATTTCCCGCGATGCCCGCGACTCGAAGGGCACGAAGCTTCTCTACAGCGACCAGGACATCGTGCTCCAGGGGCTCCGGGACTACCTGGACAGTTCGATCCAGGAGGTCTGGGTCGACGAGGACACCGCCTACGGGCGCGCCGAGCAATACATGCGGGCCTTCATGCCGCGCAGCAAGACGTCTCTCAACCGCTACACCGGCCGCCGGCCGCTCTTCTCGGTCTACGACCTGGAACCCCAGATCGAGAACATCTTCGAACGGCGGGCCGAACTGCCCTCGGGCGGTTCGATCGTGATCGACCCGACCGAGGCGCTGACCGCGATCGACGTGAACTCGGGCCGCTCCAAGAAGGGGTCGAGCCAGGAAGAAACCGCGGTGAACACGAACGTCGAGGCCGCGGCGGAGGTCGGCCGGCAACTCCGGCTGCGCGACATCGGCGGCCTGCTCGTCGTCGATTTCATCGACATGCGCAGCCCCCGCAACCGGCGCAAGGTCGAGAAGGCGATGAAGGACGCAATGAAGGCGGACAAGGCGCGCTTCAGCGTCGGCCGGATCAGCGCCAACGGACTGCTCGAGATCAACCGCCAGCGCATCCACCAGGCGCTCCAGTTGCGGACCCACGGCGATTGCCCCAACTGCGCCGGCACCGGCCGCGTCGCCAGTCCGGACCTCGTCGCCCTGCGTCTGTTGCGGAACATCGAGTCCCACGGCGCCGGCGGCTACATGCGCGGCGTGCAGATTGCCGCGCAACCTGAGCTGGCCGACTTCGTCCAGAACCGTCACCGGGAGGCTCTCGTCAACCTGGCCAGGGAGTTCGATCTCGAGATCGAGATCTCGGGGCAGCCGCATCTGGAGGGCCGCGAGCCGGACATCAGCTGGATCGCGCGCGACCTGGCCGACGTGAAGAAGAGGGAGAAGGAAGAGGCCAAGGAGAAGAGGCTCGAGCAGGAAATGCTGGCCACACCCTCGATTGGCGACACCGACGACGAAACCGTCGAAGCCGAGGCCGAAGCCGAGGACCACGCCGCCGAAGCCGAGGACCGCGCCGGCGAAACCGAGGACCGCGCCGGCGAAACCGGCGAGAGCGCGACGGAAAGTGCGCCGAAGCGACGGCGCCGGCGCGGCGGACGGAGACGGCGGTCCGCAGGTGCTCGCAAGGCGAAGGCGAAGGAGGAGACGCCCGGGGAGAAGGCCCCCAAGGAAGACCGCGCCGCCAAACAGGACGGCGCCCGAAAGGCGAAGAAGAGCACGAGGAAACCCGCCGCCAGGACGAAGAAGACGGCCGGAACGGAAGCGATCAAGGTGCCAGGCATCGACACTCCCGCGGCCGACGCCGCGGCAGACGGAAGCGGCAAGGGCAGCGAGTCGGACGCGTCAAGCGGCAACGGAGCACCGCGCCCAACCAGGCGCCGGAGGCGCAGGCGGAGGCGGCCCCGCCGGTCGCCGAGCGCCGGAGCAGGCGGCGACTCGTCACCGGCCGAAACGAGCCCCTGACGCGTCGGTCTAGCCTGGCGCTTGCTCCCAACCCCTTGCGAACACGGAGGTTTGACAAGGGCGGGGCGAATCCATAACTATCCCTTGTTAGTCGTTCCGCTCGCGTCGCGAGGCGTCGGCGGCGGTCCCGGGGTCATTCGGGGCGATTCCGTGACCGGGTGGGGTGGGACCCACCACTTTGTGGATGTGCCCGGAAAGGAGGTGGTCTAGTGGAGTACTGCAGTAGCGGCTTGATGGAGGTGGCGGCTCCCTAGGAAACCCCTACCAGGCGTAGGACATCTCCTTCGGGAAACGATCCCACGCCATCCCATCGGCCAAGACACGCTCGGCCGAGCCGCGCAAACCGCGGTCCAAGAGCGTCGACGGAGCCCCGAGGCGTATCCGCCTCGGGGCTCTTTTTCTTCCCGCCACGGAGCCGCACTTCCCTTACGACCCCGGTTCCGTACAATCGCCCCCCACAATCCTGACCAACGGACTCACCGTCCACCGGCGGCGACAGCACGGAGACAACTCATGGCGGCGATCGGCACACCCACGAAACTGCTTGAGGGCGAACCCAAGGTCAAGGGATCGCTGCGCTTCTGCGGCGACCTCGAACGGCCGGGGCTACTTCACGCCCGCCTGGTCACCAGCCCGCATGCCCACGCCAAAGTGCTGAGCATCGACACCGCCGCCGCGGAGGCGCTCCCGGGGGTCGCCGCCGTGATCACCGCCGCCGACCTGCCGGAGCTGCCCGCCCGGAACCGGCCGACGCTCCTTCTGGCGCGCGAGCGGGTCATCTTCGTCGGTCACCCGGTCGCCCTCGTTCTCGGCGAGAACGAAGCGGCCGCGGCAGACGGCGCCGAGGCCGTCCTCGTCGACTACGAGCCGCTCGAGGCGGTCGTGACGATCGAGCAGGCGGAGGCCGCCTCTGCCCCAGCCGTCTGGCCCGACGGTCTTCCCGGCCAGTCCGAAGAGGCAGCCGCGCACGGAGCCGGCGACGTGTCGGAGGAGGACGAGCCGGAGTCCTCGTCGCCCAACGTGACGAACAGGATGCGCTTCGAGCGCGGCGATCTCGACCGCGGCTTCGCGGAGGCGGACGCGGTCGTCGAGAAGGTCTTCCACACGGCGTCCGTCCATCAGTCCTACATCGAGCCCCACGCCGCCTTGATCGACCCGGACCCGATGGGCAACGGGATGACCGTCTACAGCTCGACCCAGGCGCCCTTCTTCGTTCGCGACGCGGTTGCCGGAATGGTCGGCCTGTCCCAGGACCAGGTCAAGGTGATCGGCACTCCCGTCGGCGGCGGCTTCGGCGCCAAGTTCGTGCTGTACGAGCCCCTCCTCGCGCTCGCTTCCGTAAAGCACCAGCGGCCCGTCCGCCTCGTGATGACCCGGACCGAAGAGATGCTCGCGGCGACACCCGCTCCTTCGACCCGGATCACGATTCGGGCCGGAGCGAAGCGCAGTGGAGAGCTCACCGCTCTCGAGGCCGACCTGGCGATCGACTGCGGCTGTTTTCCTTCGTCGATGACCGCCCTGGCCGGAACCCTGCTGGGAAGCTCCTACCAGACCCCGAACCAGGCGGTAGGCGGCTTCGAGGTCACGACGAACAAGCCGTCGGTCGGCGCCTACCGCGCGCCGCTCGCTCCCCAGGCGGCCTTCGTCGTCGAAACGGTCCTCGACCAGCTCGCTCGCGAACTCGACCTCGACCCGGTCGAGTTCCGACTGCAGAACGCCTCGGAGAAGGGCAACCCGATGGCGTCCGGCATGCCCTGGGCCGGGATGGGCCAGCAACAGGTCCTCGAAGCTCTTCGCGATCACCCGGCCTGGCGGAACCGCGAGCAGGCACGCGCCGAGGGACGAGGCGTCGGTATCGCGCTCGGCGCCTGGCCCGGCGGCACGGAGCCCGCTTCCGCGGCCTGCGCGCTGCAGACGGACGGCACGCTGAAGGTCCACATCAGCACGGCCGACATCAACGGAACGAACACGAGCATGGCCCTGATGGCGGCCGAGGCGTTCGGACTCGATCCGGACAAGGTCACCGTCGCGACGGGAGACACGTCGTCGGGTCCGTACGCCGGCGCTTCGGGTGGCAGCAAGACGATCTACACGGTCGGCCCGGCCGTCATTCAGGCGGCCAGGGAGGCACGCCGCCAGACGCTGGAACTCGCGGCCGAGACGTTCGAAGCGGACCCCGAGGATCTCGAGATCAAGGACGGCACGGTTCAGGTCAAGGGCTCGCCCGACAAGGCGATTCCACTTCGCAAGATCGCCCAGCGGACGATGCGCTTCGGCGGGCGGCAGGCTCCGGTCTTCGGTCACGGACGGCACGCCCAGACGAGTCAGGCGCCAGGCTTCTGCGCCCAGCTTGCCGAGGTGCGGGTCGACCGGGAGACCGGACGGGTCGACGTCGACCGGGTCGTCGTCATCCAGGACTGCGGCCGGGCGATCAATCCGGCCGCGGTCGAGGGCCAGATGATGGGCGGCGCCCTGCAGGGCGTCGGCTGGGCGCTCTACGAGGAGATGTCGTACAGCGAAGACGGCCAGTTGTTGACCGCGACATTGAACGACTACGCCCTGCCCGATTTCGCCCAGGGTCCAGCCCAACTCGAGACGGTTCTGGTCGAGGTGCCGTCGGACCATGGCCCCTTCGGCGCTCGCGGCGTCGGGGAACCGCCGGTCGTCCCCACCGCGGCCGCGATCGCCAATGCGATCGCCGACGCCTGCGGCGCGCGACCGGCTGAACTGCCGATGACGCCGCCCAGGGTCCTCGCCGCGCTGAACGGAGCCTGAACCACAGCCTTCCGGCGCGGCTACACTGCGGACGAAGATGGTCCGCGGCCGAATCGAAACCTGGGCGCTGGCGGCTGCCGGGCTGCTCGCCGCGGCGGCGCTCGGCGCGCCGCTCCTCGGCGTCGACGGATGGCAGCCCCTTGTCGTGGGCGCCGCCGTGGCGCTCGGTCTCCTCTATGTGGTCCGTCGCGTTCTGGCGCTGGAATCGCTCCTCGAGCGCGCCGCCGCCTCGAAGCGACCCGCGCTCGTCTTCCTGCTCCTGCCATTCGCCTTCTACCTGGCGCTGATTCCCTGGTCGATCGGGGAACGGGCGCCGGACGGCGACGAGCCCTGGTTTCTCCTCGTCGCCCACAGCATCGCCTACGACTTCGACCGCGACCTCGCGAACAACTACCGCGACGAGGACTCGCTCGCCTTCATGCCGCGAGCGATCGAGCCGCAGCCCGGAGACCCCGAAGGGCCCGACGGCGCCGTCTACTCGCGGCACGGCGCCGTCCTGCAGACCGTCATGGCCCCGGCCTACCGGCTCGGCGGCCGAGCCGGAGCGATGGTCGTGATCGCGGCCCTGGCCGCCCTTGCCGCCTGGCTCTTCCTCGATCTGACCGCCTTCAGCCAGGACGCCCGCGCGCGGCTGATCGCCTACCTCGTGTTCGGCTTCGCCGCGCCCTTCCTGATCTACAGCCAGCAGATCTGGGCCGAAGTCGCCGCTGTCCTCCTCGCGGTCGCAGCCCTACGCTGGATCAACCGGCTTACTCGCGACCGGAACGACCCGGCGGCGGAACCCGGCCGCGACGACCGGATCGTCTGGCTCCTGCTCGCCCTGGCGCTGGCCTTGATGCCCGCGCTCAAGCTCCGTCTCGTTCTGGTCAGCGCGGCCCTCGCCCTGATCTGTGTCCTGCGTCTTGCGCCCGGTCTCCGCCGGCGCGGCGCGCTGGTCCTGGCGGCGGTCCTTGCTCCGACCGGGGCCCTGGTCCTGTGGTTGAACCGCGCCACATTCGGCACCGTGCTCGGCATGCACTCCTGGAGCGAGCTGGAGCTCTGCCGGGAATCCGCCATGTCGATGGCGCTCGGCCTGAACGGACTGTTCTTCGATCTCGCCTACGGCCTGGTCGCCTGCGCACCGATCTGGCTGCTCCTGTTTCCCGCCGCCGTCGTGGCCTGGCGGCGCCACCGCCGCCTCCTGGGCGAAGTCGCGCTGATCGCCGCACCAACCCTGCTGCTGGTCGCCTCCCGTTCCGAGTGGTACGGCGGCTGGTCGCCGCCCTTCCGCTACGGCCTCGTCCTGCTGCCCTTCCTCGCCCTGCTGCTGGTACCGCTGTTCGAGCGGCGATTCGATTCGGGCGGCACCGCCCCGGTCCGCGGCGCCGCGGCCGGAGCACTCCCGGCAGGCGTTTCGACCCTGGCGCTGGTCCTGGCTCTTCTGAGCGGAGCGCTGGCCGTCCTCTATGTCGTGGAACCGGGCTGGACCTACAACCTGGCGGACGGCCGCCACCACCTGGTCCACTACCTGGAGGCGCGAAGCGGCATCGATTTCGCGCGCTTTCTGCCCTCAGCCACCCGGCCCCGGAGTGCGACCTGGCTCGTCCCGCTCGCGGCCATCTGCCTGGCGCTGGCTGCCGGACGGGTCAGGCACAGGACGCTCGCGGCGACGCTGGCCGCCGTGCCCGTGCTCGCCATCGCCGGCCTCCCGATCCTCGCCGGCTCCCTGCCCACGCGGCTCGTGGAGATGGAGAGCGCCGCGGTCGACCGGACCGGCGGCAATCTGGAACCCGAACGATGGACGATGGACCGCACCCGCTACCCGGAAGCCTGGGTGCTCCCTGAGGGCGTCCGAGCCGAAGCCACCATCATTCCCGGCGGCAACGAGGTCGAACTGACCGTGACGCTCCGGCCGGTGCGAAACCGCCCGGCGCCTCTCACGCTGATCGCCCGCTCCGGCCCCCGCGAGATCGGTCGTCTGTCGTTTCCCGGCGACAACGGCGAAGCGGCAGGCTGGCAGACGCGCAGGCTCCCGACCGCGACGTGGACTTCAGGCGCTCCGCTCGTCCTCGAAGTCCCCTACGGGGACGGCGAAGCCCTGCCGCCGAACGGCGTCGCGATCGACCGGGTCGACCTGCGCTGGGACTGACCGCAGTACGGCCGGGTCAGGGACGGACTTCGTAGTAGAGGTTCGCAGGATCCTCGAAGTCGTGCATCTGGAAGCGGGTGAAACCGCCTTCCCGCACCATCCGCTCGGCCACCGCCGGGTTGAAGCCCAGGGTTCCGAGCCCGAGGCCGTCGGGCTCGGACAGAGCGGACGACATGCAGGCCGAAACGGAGAACCCGTAGAGCAGGGCGAGCACCGGGTTGCGCAGGTTGTCCTCGAACCGGGGGCTGCTCCGGATGTCCTTGATCAGCCAGGTGCCCTCGTCCCGGATGGCGCCGCGGATGGCCGCGATCACGAGATCCGGCCGCGTCATGTCGTGGACGCAATCGAAGGTCACGACCAGGTCGAACGTCGGCTCGGCCGGCAGATCCTCGCCGCGCGCGACCCGCCACTCGGCGTTCTCGACGCCGGCTTCCGCTGTCCGCTCGCGGGCGATCTCGATCGCATACTCGGAAGGGTCGATCCCTACAAATCGCGAAGCCGGAAAGGCGCGGGCCAGCGAAAGAAGGGCCACTCCACCGCCGCAGCCGACGTCGACGACGTCGATGCCTGCACGCAGGCGTTCCTCGACACCGTCTAGCGCAGGAATGATCCGCGGCACCAGCGCCTGGCGGGTCCACGGGCCGAGCATCCGCTCGGTGCGATGGGCGGCACAGGGTCCGAGCCGCTGATAGGAGAGGCCGACACCGGTCTGGAACGCTTCCGCCAGACCGTCGATCACGTCGTGGCTGGGCGGATAGCCGAAGGCGCCGCCCGCGAAAGCAACCGAGCCCTCCTCGTCGGCCAGGACCGCGGCTCCCACATCGCTGAGCTCGAAGCGCGGCTCACCGCCGTTCTCCGCACCGTGGTACTCGATCAGCCCGGCCGCGGTCTGGCCGCGCAACCACTCAAGCAACCAGCGTTCCTTGAGCCCGCTCGCTTCGGCCAACCCGGCAACGGTTACCGGTCCCCGGCCCTGCAGGGTCCGGTAGATCCCCAGGCGGTCGCCAAGGTGGATCATCAGGGAAACCAGTTCGCCCTGCTTGTACTGCCACACCTTCAGGCCGAAGGCGCCGACCTGTTCCGGGTCGAGGCGGCCGTAGAGGCTTTGCGTGCCGCTGTCGTCGTCCGTCATTCTCGTTACCTCCTTAGCGTGGCGGGCAGATCGGGCGCCGGACCGATGGCCGGAAACGCGCTGCACGGTATCATCCGCGATTCGCGCCAACGGCGGCCCGACAGCACCGTTCCGCGACATCTTGGACGACAACAGGAGGGAGCTTGTCGATGCGAGCCACGCCGCTTCAAGGAACAGCGCATGCCGGAATTGTGAAGATTCGGACAGGAGCTCGGCGATGGCGCCCCGCGACCTGCGCGATGGCCATCCTCGCAGCCGTGGCGATCCCGCTCACTGCCCAGGAGGAAGGCGTGGCCGCGCCACCCCAGAACCACTGGCCGGCGGCGACCGAGGTGGGCGACGGCGCGGGACCCGTCGAGCAGGCACTTCTCGAAGAGGCGCCGACCCGCGAGTCCTGGCTCCACTACGGCGGCAACTACGCGAGCTGGCGCCACTCTCCGATCACCGAGCTGACGCCGGAGAGCGTCTCCAACCTCCGTCTCGCCTGGATCGCCCAGACCGGTGTCGCCGGCCAGCTCGAATCCTCCCCCGTGGTCTACGACGGGGTCCTCTACCTGACCTCGTCGATGAACCGCCTGCTCGCCTACGACGCGGCAGACGGGAGCCTGCTCTGGCGTTACGACCACGAGAACCCCTCCGACCTGCGGATCTGCTGCGGGCCGGTGAACCGCGGCGTCGGCATCTCCGGCGACCTCGTCGTGATGGGCACCCTGGACGCCCGACTGCTCGCCTTCAACCGCAAGACAGGCGAACTCGCCTGGAACATCGAGGTCATTCCCTACGCGAAGGGCTTCTCCATTACGTCGGCGCCGCTCATCGCGGAGGGCGTGGTGGTCATCGGCATCGGCGGCGGCGAGTACGGCGTGCGCGGCTTCTTCGACGGCTACGACCTGGAAACCGGCGAGCTCCTCTGGCGCCACTACACGGTGCCGGACGACGGCGAGGCCGGAGTCGAAACCTGGGCCGGCGAGTCGTACAAGACGGGCGGCGCAGCCACCTGGGCGACCGGCAGCTACGACCCTGCGACGAAGACCCTGTTCTGGACCACCGGCAACCCCTCTCCCGACTGGAGCGGCGACACACGGGCCGGCGACAACCTCTACAGCGACAGCGTGCTGGCGGTCGACATCGAGACCGGAGAGCGCAAGTGGTACTTCCAGTTCACGCCCCATGACGTCTGGGACTACGACGGCAACTCCGAGGTCTGGCTGGTCGACGTCCAGGTCAACGAACAGACCATTCCCGCCCTCGTTCAGGCGAATCGCAACGGCTACTTCTACGTGCTCGACCGCCGCGACGGGAGCTTCCTGCACGCCAGCCAGTACGTCCACCAGTTGAACTGGGCGACGCTGGACGAGAACGGCCGCCCGGTCGTCAACCCCGCGATGAAGCCGACCGAGGAGCCGACCCAGCGCGTCTGCCCCGGCCTCGCCGGCGGCAACAACGCCGCCTACGCCGGCGCCTACAGCCCGGACACGGGTCTCGCCTACGTGCCGACGATCGAGAGTTGCATGATGTTCCGCAAGGGCGTCGTCGTCTTCGTCGAGGGGATTCCGTTCTTCGGCGGAGAGCCGATTCCGACTGACACCGCCGAGGGCAAGTCCTACGGCCACCTGGCGGCGATCGACGTGAGCACCGGAGAGACGAAATGGGCGTACCGGGATCCCGTGCCGATGCTCGCCGGCGTGCTGAGCACCGCGGGCGGCTTGGTCGTCACGGGCAACGCCAGCGGCCACCTCCTCGGGTTCAACGCCGAGACCGGCGAGGAGGTGTGGCGCTACCAGACCGGCTCCGGCATCCGCAGCCATCCGATCGCCTACGAGTACGAAGGCCGGACCTACCTCGCCGTCGGCTCCGGCGGCGGCGGCATCGTCCAGACCACGGTCGGCACGGCGCCGTCCCTGCCGGAAGGCAGCGTCCTGCTGGTCTTCGAACTCGCCCAGTGATCCGGCTCGCGCCGCTGGCCGGCGTTCTCTCGATCTTCTTCTCGGCAGCGGTTCCGGTCCAGGCCGAGGATCTGAGGGTGTGCCTGCTCGAGGACGACCTGCCGCGGGCACACCGCGGGGAGGCATCCGGCTTCGACCACGACCTGTTCCGTGAAGCGGCAAGACGCCTCGACCGGAACTTCCTGCCGGTGTGGCGTCCGAACGCCCCGCCCTACTCGGAGATCGACGACACGGATCTTCCGTTCGACGAGCTCCTGGACGGCGTCTGCGACCTCGTGCCGTCCGTGCCCGGCCCGCTCGCGCTCGGACGCCTCCAGGGGGACGTGGCCCTCAGCCCGCCGTACTACGCGGCCGCCTTCGAGATCTACATGCCGGCCGCGACCCGTCTCGACTGGGCCGGACTGCCGGATGCGGTCGCGGGCCGCAAGGTGGCGGTCCGGCTCCAGTCGCTGGCCCACTTCGCCGCCCAGGCAGCGGGCCTCGACTGGACCTCGCAGCCGAGCACGCTCGAGGTCGTGAGCGCCGTCGACAACGGCTCGGCGGCAGCGGCACTCATCTTCGGTCCGGCCCTGGCAAGCCTTGGGAAACAGCCGGTGGGCGGATTCGAGCCACCGCCCGGCCTGCGCTTCAACGAGCACGCCGCGACAAGAGCAGGCGACCCGCTGGGCGACCGCGTTGCCCCTGTGCTCGCGGAACTCGGACAGGACGGCACAGTGGCGCGGCTCGCCGGGCGCTACGGCATCCTCCGGGTGGATCCCTTCCCCACCGTGTCCTCGCCGGCCGCGATCCGCGCCCTGGGCATCGGCGGTCCCTGAACGCCGTCCGTCTCAACCCTCCGGTCCGTACCCATCCTCCTCAGGAGCATCATCGTGTTCAAGAGCAGAAGCCCACGAACCGCAACCGGCCCCCTTCACGTTCTGACCGCGCTCGCACTGCCGCTCGTCCTGGCCGCATGCGCCACGAGCGGTGGACCAACGTCGGCGCCCCCGGCGGCGCGCACTGGCGACGACGCGGCAACCTCGGCGCCCGCCGTGGCCAATGCCTCGGCCACCGAGGCGGCATCCCCACGGTCGGAACCGGAAGCGGCGCCCGCCGTCGATGCGGCGACCGACGCCCAACCCGCAATAGCTTCCTCCCCGGTCGCCGCCTATCTCGACGATCCCGCGGCAATCACCGCCGGCCGGCGCATGTTCCGAGCCGTCTGCACCGGCTACTGCCACTCGACCACGCCGGGCGTCACCAAGGACGCGCCGAATCTCTTCGACTGCAACTGGGACCACGGCAACACGGACGCCGATCTCTACCGCGTGATCACGGACGGCGTGCCGAACACGGAGATGCTGCCGTTCGACGGCAAGATCCCGGAAGACACGATCTGGCAGGTCATCGCCTACGTGCGCTCGAACAGCATGGACTGCGGTTAAGCACGGCCACAAGCCGCCTTGGGCCGCCCACTCGGTGCCGGCGTGCCATCCGGCGTCCGTCACTGGGACTCCCCACCATTTTGCAAGTGGGTGTTTCGGCGCGTTTGTAGCGCTTCGCGGTGTTGGCTTTGGACGGTCACGTTGAGCGTTGAGGCGTGTCGATGGGAGGTTTGTTGATGGTG
>LXNI01000254.1_pt1 | contig 67269 bp, 57 predicted proteins | sample 809091 | NCBI WGS metagenome assembly LXNI01 (sample SAMN04870527, study PRJNA318959) | sponge metagenome | biome: 01000161; feature: marine sponge reef; material: water | host: Sarcotragus foetidus | place: Greece: Milos, Mediterranean Sea | collected 2013-05-29 | depth 5-7 m
GGGGGGGAGAGTGTTGGCTCGGCCGCACGAGCCGCGGCGATTCTCGGAAGATTGTGAGGCCCTTCATGTCCAATACGCTCCTGTTGCTGCTGATCGCGGCCGCAGCTCCGATCGCTGCAACTGCCGCATCGGCGTTTCGGCTGCCAAGGCTCGCACGGCGCGGCCCCCTGCGCCGCACCCCTCTGGGTCTTGTCGCCCTGCTGTCGTTGGTGGCGACGCTCGTAGTGGTCGAGAACCGGTCGACCGCGGCGGAAGGCGACACGCACGTGTTCTCGGGCAGCGTCACCGACAGTGAGGGAGCGGCGCTGGCCGACATCACCGTCAGCGTCTTCTGTCAGTCGGACTGTCCCGACGGCTCGGACTCTGATCCGTCCGGGAATCCAGACCGTCCCTGGCCGGAAACATGGAGAGGCAGTGTCCAGCTGCTGGGTGAGGCCACGACCGACGCTTCGGGTGTCTGGTCGGTCACCGTCACCGAGCCGTCATCGGGCTCATCTGCACTGATCGTGGCATGGGATCCTGCGGGCAACTACGCGTTCAGCGAGGGGCGGGCTTCCTGGTATGGGGATGAGCCCGTGAGCGACCTGTCGCTGGCCGACGGCGGCCGGCTCTCGGGCAAAGTCCGCGGCGACGGCGGAGCGCTGCCCTCCACCCGCCTCATTCTGGGCGGTTTCCTCGCCTGTGATCCCGATACCGGTGCGTACGACGATACCAGTGCGTACAGCCGCTCTTGCTACTATCGGCAGCAGGTGCCGGAAATCAGCGTGGTCGTTGCCGCCAACGGGGACTACCGCACGCCCGCGTTGCCCAACGGCGACTACTACCTGAGGTATCCGCACGACATGCCCGAACCCTACGTGGCAGGAGGGTTGTTCCAGTTGGGCGCCATCTCGGACGGCATGGATTCAACCGCCGACCACGACCTGCTGAGATACATATCCGTGTCGGGCCGGGTCACCGACGGCGCCGGCCGAGCGCTGAGCGGGATCCGGGTGGTTGCCAGCCCCATTGGCATCGGTTCGCTGATATCCAGTCCCTACGGCGGCGCCGGCGGAGAGGCCCAGACCGCGGCCGACGGCACCTACAGCATCGACACCGTGGCACCGGGCACCGTCTTCGCGGTCGAGTTCCATTCTCCCGACGGCAAGTACGCCTCGGAGTACTACAACGACCACAGCCAGGCCGCCGACGGCGACCACCTGGAGGCTTCCGCGGAGAGCATGTCGGGCATCGACGCGCAACTCGGCATCGCAGGCAGAGTGTCGGGCTATATGAGGGATGCTGCCGACGAGCCTGCCGAGGGCGGCTATGTGCAACTTTGTGACGGTCGTACTCGCATCGGCACTGTTACCAGCTGCCGTTGGGGGCAGGCCGACGAAGCGGGATTCTTCGAGTTCGGCGGCCTCGGCCCGGGGCTCTACATCCTGTCTGGCAACTCCATCAGCAGGTGCGTAATCGTCGCCGCCGAGGGCCACCATGTCCGAGTGAACCTGGACGAGGCAGTCGATCAGGCCCAATTCGTCGATGTGCCCGAAGACGCCTACTACTCGACGCCGGTGATGACGCTGGCCGAACAGGGGGTGTTCGCCCGCACGGAATGGGGAGACGGTCTCTGTCCCGACGCTCCGATCGACCGCAAGACGATGGCGGTGTGGACCGTGCGCGTCCTCGACGGCGAAGATCCGCCAGAGTTGGCCCCCGAGGAGTCTCGGTTCCACGATGTGTGGCGTTGGTTCTATGCGCCCTTCATCGAGCGCATGGCCGAACTCGAGATCACGGGGGGCTGCGGAGACGGCTCAGGATTCTGCCCCGACGACGCCGTGACCCGCGCCCAGATGGCCGTGTTCCTGTCGCGGGCCTACGACCTGCCCGCCGGCCCCGATCCGGGCTTCGGCGATGTGGACTCGAACGCCTGGTATGCCGCCGACGTGGCCAGGCTCGCCGCGTCGGGAATCACCGCCGGCTGCGGAGACGGAACCAGGTTCTGCCCCGGACAGGACACCACCCGCGCCCAGATGGCCACCTTCCTGTACCGCGCCGCGAACCCGGCCAACTAGCGGGCTCCCTTTACGCCCCCGCTAGATGCGATTCGCACTTAGTGTTAGGCTCGGTTCGTTGGCAGATCCGAGTTCGGGAGGCTTTGCTCGTGGCTCAGTACACCAAGGTCGCGCCCGGTTCGACGCACGGCGAGATTGAGGCCAAGCCGCTCATCACCGACCCCGACGATCCGCTGGCGCCGATCGCCCTGCGCAGCCCCCAGCGCCCGAAGCGATCCGAGTTGGTGTCGCAGGGGCCGCTGGAGAAGGCCTACCTGTTCTGGATCGTCGGCGCCAGCTGCGACGGCTGCACCATCGCCATCTCCGGGGCCACCCACCCCCGGGTCGAGGACCTGCTCACCGGCCGGGTTCCCGGACTGCCCCGCATCGAGCTCGTCCACACCGTGCTGTCGGTGGAGTCGGGCCCGGAGTGGACCGAGAACCTGCGCCTGGCCGCCGAGGGCAAGCTCGACGCCCCCTACCTGATCTTCTGGGAGGGGTCGATCATGGACGAGACCGTCTCGGGCGAGTACGGCTACTGGATGGGGCTGGGCGAGGATCGCACCGACGGCCGCCAGATCACCAGCCTGGAATGGCTCGACCGTCTGGCTCCCGGCGCCGCCGCGGTGCTGTCGATCGGGACCTGCGCCTGCTGGGGCGGCATCCCCGCCGCAGCCGGCAACCCCACCAACGCCATGGGAGTCATGGACCACCTCGGCAAGGACTACCGGTCCGCTCTGGGGCTGCCGGTGATCAACATCCCGGGCTGCTCGCCGGTGGGCGACAACATCACCGAGACGGCCGCGGCGGCCCTGCTGTTCCTCAACGGCCTCGCGCCGCTGCCCGAGTTCGACGAGCTGGGCCGGCCCGCCTGGCTGTTCACCGAGACGGTCCATCGGCACTGCCCCCGGGCCGGCTACTACGAGGAGGGCGTGTTCGCGCACTCCTACGGCGACAAGGAGTGCCTCGTCGAGTTGGGCTGCTGGGGTCCGGTCGTGCAGTGCAACATCGCCGAGCGGGGCATGGTCGACGGCCACGGCGGCTGCATGAACATGGGCGGCATCTGCATCGGCTGCACCATGCCGGGCTTCCCCGACAAGTTCTCCCCCATCTACGAACGGCCGCCGGGCGCGCTGCTGTCCACCAACACCAACCGGGTGATGGGCGGATTCATACGCCGCATGCGCCAGCTGTCCCAGACCGACAAGATGCGCTCGGACCGCTGGCACGACAGCCGCGACCTCCCCAGCGGCTGGGGCCGCTACAAGACCCAGCCCGTCGGGGCGGAGCGCCTGATCCACCGGCTCTACTCCCGCAAACAACACTCCCACGAGGGAGGACGCTGACCGTGAGTGCACAACCACTCGTTGCGTCCCTGAACGCGCTCGCTGCCGTCCGGCCGGACCGGGAGCGCCTGAACCGCAATAGAGGACGCTGACCCCCCATGTGCTTCAAGAACCTCCCCATCGCCTTTGACGAGAGCGGCAAGGCCCACCTGCGCGAAGGGGTCACCGATCCCTATGCGGTAGCGGTGGCCGAGCCTCGGGACTTCGTCCGGGGCGCGCTGAACCGGCGCAGCGCGGGCGCGCTGGCCGCCCCACCCCGCCTGCGGGAGTGGAGCATCGACCCGGTCACACGGGTGGCGGGCGCGCTGGCGGTCCACACCGTCCTCGACCTCGAGACCCGCACGGCGGTCGAGGCCCACTCCATGGCGATGCTGTTCCGGGGCTACGAGATCATCCTCAAGGGCCGGGACCCCCGAGACGCAATCGACATCTCGTCGAGGGCCTGCGGCGTGTGCGGTGGCGTCCACGCCTCCGTGTCGTCCCTGGCGATCGAGATGGCCTTCGGGATCCAGCCCCCACCCCTGGGCGTGTGCGTGCGCAACCTCGGCGAGGTGGCCGAGATGTTCTACGACCACCCGCTTCATCTCGGGCTGCTGGCCGGGCCCGACTACTCCACCGCCATCGTGTCGGTCACCAACCCCGAACTGGTCGATCGGGCCGCCAAGACCCTGGCCCCGCACGCCGACATCCACGGATTTGTCACCGTCAAGGACATCATGGACGCCCTCAACCCGCTGGAGGGGTCCATCTACTTGGAGTCGCTGGAGTACACCCGCATCGCCCGCAAGATGTGCACGCTGATGTACGGCAAGTACCCGCACCCCTCCACGCTCGTGCCCGGCGGGGTCTCCACCACCGTCAGCACCACGACCTTCAACGAGTACTACGCCAACCTCGGACTGATCTTCGACTACGCCAAGCGGCTGGCCGGGATCTGGGACGACATCTGCGACTTCTTCCTGGAGGCTGATCCCGCCTACTCCGATGTCGGCCTGCGACCGTCGAACCTGATCCAGACCGGCATCTGGGACGACCTCGAGGTCTACGACGCCACCTACGCCAACATCGATGCCTGGGGGCAGGCCCGCTACTCCGCGCCCGGGATCATCAAGGAGGGCGAGCTCCTCACCACCAAGCTCACCGAGATCAACATGGGCATCGAGGAGTTCGTGGAGCACTCCTACTACGACGACTGGACCACCAACGGCAACGGCAACGGAAACATGCGATTCCCCACCGACGCGCTGGGCAACCCGCTGTCGCCCTACCACGCCTGGAACAAGGAGACCATCCCCCGCCCGGAGGGCAAGAACTTCAAGGACAAGTACTCCTGGTCCACCGCCCCCCGCTGGGACCGCACCTCCATGGAGACCGGCGTGTACGGGCGCATGTGGACCACCGCCATGGCCCAGCAGCTTCCCGACAACCCGTACATCGAGGCCACCGGCGACGGACTGCGCATGCTGCTGCCCGCCCACGACCTGCCCGAGACCGAGCTGTTCTGGAGGGTTCCGGAGAAGCTCAACGCCTTCGAGCGCAACCGGGGCCGGGCCTACGGCGTGGCCTTCACCGCAGCCATCGGGATGATCTGCCTGATGCAGGCCTTCGAGTACTGGCGCAAGGGCGAGACCAGGGTGTCGACGCCGTTCAAGGTTCCCCGCGACGAGCGGGTGTCAGCCGGCTTCTGGGAGGCAGGGCGGGGCTACCTGACCCACCACATGCACATGGACAAGGGACGGCTGCTCAACTACCAGATCAACACGCCGTCAACGTGGAACGCATCACCCCGGGACCCCTTCGACAATCCCGGCCCCTACGAGCAGGCCATCATGGGAACGCCGATCCTGGAGAGCGTCGGCGACGACGACATCAAGGGCATCGACATCCTGCGGACGATCCGCAGCTTCGATCCCTGCATGCCGTGCACCACCCACATGGACACCGGCCGGGGGGTCATTACCCGCGAGGTCAACTCGTGCGGGTGCACACTGGAGTGATGCGGGCCGCACCCCACGGCACTCCCGACAATCCTCCATCCCCGGCGACACCGCCCCGCCGCGCCGCCGCGGGCGTAGACCCGGGCGCGACCCCCGCGACGTGGGCGGAGCGCGACGAGGTGCTCGACACCCTGCTGGGTCCCGGCGCTCAGGTGAGACCCGGCCGGGATGACGCCGGGCCGGGCTGCACGCTGGTGGGAGGCATCGGCCTGCCCTGGCTGCGCGACCTGGACTTCGGCACGAATTGGCTGGCCCGGGCCGCCTCGCTCGTGTGGCCCGACGACGTGGTGCTCGAGGACCTGTCGTACGCGGCCCACCGGGTGATGCACCGGCTCCAGGAACTGCAGCCGGCACGGGTGGTGCTGCTCGGCTGCATGCCCCGGGGCACCGGACCACCCGGGACGATCCGGCGCTACCGGCTGTCCGGGGTGCCCGATCCGGACCCCGGCGAGGTGCATGAGCGCCTCGGCGAGGCGGTGGGGGGCATCGTCGACCTGGACCACACCCTGGCCGTCTGCCGGCATTGGGACGCGCTGCCCGACGACACCGTCGTCATCGAGGTGGAGCCGGCCGAGAGCGAGTTCGGCTGGGGATTCTCGCAGCCTGTTGAGGACGCGGTGGACGAGGTGCTCGCCATGGTCCGCCACGAGGTGTCACGTTGAGCGAGACGGGATCACCGTCGAGCCGGCTCGGGCTCGGAGTCGAGCCCGCGGCCGCGCTAGGAACGGGATCATGACCGCGCCCGACGAGCTGACCTACGGCGAGATCCTCGAGCGAGCGGCCGAACTGGCCACCAGCCTCCTGGAGTGCGGCGACGAGCGGGTGGCCGCCGAGGCTGAGGAGCTGCTCGACTGGCTCGACGCCTACCACCGGGAGGGGCTGGGCCGGCTGGTCGAGATGGTGCGCCAGTGGCGCGGCGAGCTGTTCCTGGAGCAGGCGGCCCTGGATCCCGTAGTGGGCGAGCTGCTGGCCACCTACGGCCTCGGCACCGACACCGACTCCGCCGCGGCCGAGCGGGTCATCCAGTTGGCGCTGGACGAGGTCCGGCCCTACATCCACTCCCATGGCGGCGAGGTGGAGGTGCTCTCCGTCAGCGACGGAGTCGTGCAGCTGCGGATGCACGGCACCTGCAACGGCTGCACCGCGGCCGACGACACGGTCACTCGCCGCATCGAGGTGTCGCTGCGCGAGCACTGGATCGACTTCAGGCGGGTCGAGATGGAGGAGCACACTGAGGCGCCCCACCCGCCGCCCAGCCCGGGCGAGACCTCCACCGGTCTGACCATCGGGCCCCGCCGGTCATGACCGCGGCGGCACAGATCGACGTGAGCGATCTCTGCTTCGCCGCCCGGGCCCTGGCCCAGACCCATCCGATGACCGAGGCATCCCACCGCTACCGCCAGGAATGCCTGGACTCCGAACGGAGCCGCCAGCCCGTCACCGAGCTGGCCGACTGGGCCGCCACCGCTCTGCTGGTGGGCTACTGCCTGCGTCGCTCGGAGGAGCAGAGGGCTCAAACCGAGACTCCTGCCGCCGCGGTGGCGCCGGGCGGCGAGATCGACCTGGAGAGCGTGACCGCTCTCAGCGAGTCGCTGCGCGTCGGTGACGCCGGAAGCGTGTCGCTGCTGCCCGCGGACGTGACCATCGCCGCGCTCGACGAGATCATCGACACCGAGCTGGACAAGCGCCGCGAGCACCTGCGCGAGCAGATGGATGATGCGTCCTGGTCCGAGCTCGAGGACTACATCGCCTGGTGGGTCATCCACGGCTACGCCCTGAGGGCCAGCGAGCGCCCGAGGCCGAGCACCTCGGCGCGGGTGCTCGTGGTGGGTGTGGGCAACATCCTCCACGGCGACGACGGGTTCGGTGTGGAGGTGGTCAAGCGACTCCGTGAGCGGCGCCCGCTGCCAGGGGTCACCGTGGCCGAGACCGGCATCGGCGGGATCCATCTCGTGCACGAGCTGATGGCGGGTTACGACGCTCTGGTGGTGGTGGACGCGGTCGATCGGGACCGTGCGCCCGGAACCGTGATGGTGATCGACGCCGAGGTGATCGACGTGGCCGGATTGGACGTCGAGGAGCGCCACGACCTGCTCGCCGACATGCACCTGGCCACTCCCGAGCGTGCCCTCATGGTGGCCAAGGCGGCCGGCGTGCTCCCGGAGCGCACCGTCATCGTCGGCTGCCAGCCCGCGGCGGTCGACATGCTGGGGATCGGACTCACCGCGGCTGTGAACGCCGCAGTCGACCACGCGGTCGCGGAGGTGGAGCGCTGCGTGCAGGAGCTCGCCTCGACACACGCCTCGCGAACATGACCATCGAGGACCTCGAGGCCGCGCTCGCAGCCGTGAACCTCGCCGAGGCGCCCGACGGGTGGGCACTGGCCGCGTGCCGGCTGGCGGTGGCGAGATCGGAGGCCGCAGGCCGCCCCGAGGACCTCGATCAAGCCCTGGAACTGCTCGACAAGGCTGCTCGAATCCTCACCGCCGACCGGGCGCCCGTCGAGCACGGACGCATTCTCACCGCGGCGGCCAACTGCCACCGCGCCGGCGGTCGCCCGGGCCGGGCGCTTGAGATGTTCGCCCGGGCGGCCGAGTTGCTGGCGCCCCGGGCGCCGGTGAACGAGCACGCCGGAGCTCTGATCAATGTGGGGCTGGCGCACTGCGAAGCCGGCAAGCCGGCTGCGGGGATCGAAGCCCTGAACCGAGCCATCGAAATCGTGACAGCCCACCGCGAGCCGGTCCCGGCGGGCGGTGAGGGCTCCAGCGACGACGAGGCGAGCCGGCTGCTGGGCGCGGCCCTCATCAACCGGGCCCAGGCCCGGCAGGCGCTCGGAACCGACGAGGACCTCGAATCGGCCGCCGACGACTACCGGGCCGCCGTCGCGGCGCTCCCGGAAGCATCGCTCCAAGCCGGAATGGCAGCCCACGGACTCGGCGCGACAATCCTGGAACTCTGCCGGCGGGGATCGGCAGGCTGGGACGCCCGTGACGCCGCGGGAGCTTTCGAGCAGTCCCTGAGCGTGCTCAGTCACACCAGCTTCCCGTTCCACCACGCGGTTGCGAGGCACAGCCTGGCGCTGGCCTACGAGGCGAGGGGCGAGCCCGGCGACCTGGCCCGGGCCCTGAACAGCGCCCACGCCGCCATCGCGGTCTTCGACCCACGCCTGCACGCGTCCCACTGGCGAACCGCCCATGCCACGCTGGCCCGCCTGGAATCCGCGCTGGACGGCGAGGATCCGGGAATCGGACGCTCGGGCCATGTGGCCCGCCTGCTGGCCGCCACCACCGAAGCCGAGCGCGACCAACTGCTGAGAGACCGGCTCCTGCGGGCCGCGTCGTTGCCGCCCACCGGCATGAGCGCCGACCTGGACTCGCTGATCGGCTCGCTGGCCGATCTGGACCTCGACGGCTACCGGCGGGTCCTTCGATCCCTGATCGGCGGGCTCATGGAGCTGCCCGACCGGTTGCTGGAGGCGGCCTGCGAGACGGTGTGCCGGATCCATGCCGAGCACCACTCGACCGAAGTCTTGAACGAGACGCTCGACAGTGTGATCACTGAACGGCTCTTCGGGCCGCAGCGGGTCCGTGTCCGCGACCTGCTCGAGGCGAACGGATGGGTACGGCCGTGACGGATGCCGCTGCCGGCGCCGCCGAGAGAGCCGGAGCCTTCATTCACGCGATCGTCTGGGCCGAGCACACCACGCTGTGGGACCTGCTGAGCGACCAGGGTCGGGCCGCCGCCCTGTCGGTGGCGGTGCGCAACGGGCTCGACCGCGTCGTCGCCGGACGGATACGCGACGATCTGGCCGACCCGGTCGAGCGGGAACGCTTCCTGCAGCAGCTGGTTGGAGGCCTGCGCCGCGATCTGCGCAGCGTCGAACTGACCGAGCTCACGGTCGGCGAGTGGCGCACCGCAGGCGACGGCGCGGTCGCGGTCGAGCTGCTGACACCGTCACAGCTGCCCGGCATCGATGCATGGCCGGCGGGTCGGCTCATCCTGAGCTGCGACACCGACCGGGGCTGGTTGGTGGACCGTCTGGAGCCGAGGCTGGCCGGGCCGTGACCCCGCCGACGAGGACGGCGGCCGTGGCGCTGTCGGTCGAGGCGCTCCTGCACCAGTGGGCCCGCCAATCAGCCGCTCCGGCGGGGGCGGCCGTCGTCGCCGACACCGAGATCGCAGCCCGCCGCCGCGGCGGCATCGAATGGCGCACACCCGACGCCGTCGCAGTCAGCGTGCTCGCCCGGCCCGAAGCGCTCGATCCGTCGGCGGTCGATGTGGGGTGGGCGGCGGCAAGCCTGGCTGCGGCCCGAGCGCTAGACGCTTGCCGCGACGGCCCCCGGTCCTGCCGGTGGCCCGATCTGGTCGTGTGCGAGGCGGGCGACGATCTCGAGGTGGCCGTCAGCTTCGCCTGCACGCTGGGACCGGGCCGGGTCGAGTCCGCCGCGCTCACCGGGCGGGTCGGACCAGTGGTCCCGCCCCAGGAGCGCTCCCGCCTCTGCGACGCGCTTCTGATGCACCTGCGGGATCTGGCCTCCGGGCTCGACGATCCGTCTTCCATCCTGGACTCCTACCGGGACCGCTGCTCCACCCTCGGACGGGCGGTGGAACTGCGGCTGCTGCCGCACGGCTCGGTGCGGGGTCTGGCCACCGACATCGACGACGCGGGCCGGCTCGTGCTTGCGTCCCCGACCGGCCTTCAGGAGCGGATACCGGTGGCGTCGCTCAACGAGTTGAGGCTCCTGCCGGACTAAGAGGCCCCCCTCTGGACGAAATTGAGGGCGGAATTGGGTGTATAGGGGCCGTTTCGTCCCCAATTTCGGGGGACGCGGTCAGGACGCGGTGGAGAACAGGATGATGGCGACCGCGCCCAGGGCCGCTCCGACCCACTGCCAGCGGCGCACGGACTCGTGGTAGATCCGCCAGGCCAGGGTCATGGTCGTCACCGGCGCGAAGCCCAGCATGGCGGCGACCACCGCCACGTTGCCCCGCTGGAAGGCGATGACCATTGCGATGACGGCGCCGATGTCGATCAGGCCCACCAGGAGGCCGAAGCGGCGAGCGTCCGATGACACCGGAGCCATCAACCCGAACGGCACGGTGATCATGGGGATCCAGAACACTGAACCAAGCTGGGTCAAGAACGCGGGCATTGCTCCGGCATCGGGCGTGATCTGCGCGAACGTCAGGCTCAGGCAGCCCAGAAGCGCTCCCACGAGGCAGCCCATCGCCACGCCGGAGCCCGACCGCAGCATCTCGACATTGGGAAGTCCACCCTCGCTGGAGATGAGCAGCACGGCCGGAATGGCCAGCATCACGCCGGCGAACTCGGCTCCACCCAGCGCGTCGCCGGTGAGCGGGCCCACCACCGCCGGAACTACCAGCGACACCAGGCTGAACACCGGGGCGACCACCGCCATCGGTCCCCGCTCCATGGACAGGTACAGCAGCGGCCGGACCGTCGCCGCGAACACCAGCGCCACCAGCGTCCAGTAGAAGTCGGTCCGGCCGAAGTGGGCGGGAGGGAACACCAGCACGAAGAGGCCTGCCACCGCCGCGCCCACGCAGGACGCCACCCACGCGATCGACACCACCGCGCCGCGATGGTCGATTCGGCGTCCGCCGACACCCCCGAAGAAGTCGCCGGTCCCGAGCAGGGCTGCGGCCAGTCCCCCGAGAAATACAGGCAAGCCGTCAGGCTACGTTCCCGGTTCGCCTTACCGGCTCCGGCTGCGGCCGTCGGCTGCAGCCGGGCAATACGATGCTCGCATCGACGCAGCCTCCACGGACACCTGCACGCCGGGCCGCAAGACGCTAGGCATCGACGTGGGCGGCACGTTCACCGATGTCGCCTCCTGGGACGGCGAAGCAATGACCGTCGGGAAGGTCCCCTCCACTCCCCGCGACCAGAGCGAGGGGGTCATGGCTGGAGCCGGCGCGGCGGTGCCGGCGGATGCCCGGGCCAACCTGCTGCACGGCACCACTGTGGCCACCAACGCACTGCTGGAGCGGCGAGGGGCCCGGACCCTGCTGGTGACCGACACCGGGTTCGAGTCGCTGATCGAGATCGCCCGCCAGGACCGCCCGTCGCTGTATGACCCGTTCGCCGACCGGGCCCCGCCGCTGGCCGAGCCCGGGATGCGCATCGGGGTCGACGTGCCCGCGGCCGGTCGGGACGATGAGGTGGAAGCGGTGGCGGCCGCGGCCGCGGCCACGGCTCGCGACAAGGGCGCGGGGGCGGTGGCGGTGTGCCTGATGTACTCGTACGCGGACTCCGCGGCCGAGCAGGCCCTGGCCGAGCGCCTCCGCAGCCAGTTGGGGGTGCCGGTGTCGGCGTCGTCTGAGGTGGTGGCCGAGTTCAGGGAGTACGAGCGGTTCTCCACCGCGGTGCTCAACGCCTTCCTGGCCCCGGAGGTGGCCCGCTACATGGGCAGCCTCGCCGACCGGGCCGCGCGGGCCGGCTCCATCGACGAGATCTCGGTCATGCGGTCCTCGGGCGGGCTGGTGTCGCTCGATCACGCGTCGGCGTTCCCGGCGTCGATCCTGCTCTCGGGGCCGGCCGGCGGGGTGGTGGCCGCCGCCGCGCTGGGCGAGCTCATGGGCACGCGCACGCTGATCTCCTTCGACATGGGCGGCACGTCCACCGACGTTTGCCGGGTGCGGCAGGGCCGGCCCGAGGTGACCTACAACCGCGAGGTCGCCGGCCATGCGTGCCTGATGCCGTCGGTGGCGGTGCACACCGTCGGCGCCGGGGGCGGGTCGGTGGCCTGGGCCGACCCCGGCGGCGCCCTGCGGGTAGGGCCGCGCTCCGCGGGAGCCGACCCCGGACCGGCCTGCTACGGCCGCGGCGGCACTGAAGCGACCGTCACCGACGCCAACGTGGTGCTGGGACGGCTGGAGCCGAGCGCCAGGCTGGCAGGCACGCTGGCCCTGCGAGCGGACCTGGCCACGGATGCCTTCGAGCGGCTGGGATCGCAGCTGTCGCTGGGGCCCGTCGAAGCCGCGCTGGGGGTGGTGGCCGTGGTGGAGTCGCACATGACCCACGCGGTGCGGGCCGTGTCGGTGGAGCAGGGCACCGACCCCCGCGACGCGGTGTTGATGGCGTTCGGGGGCGCGGGCGGCCTGCACGCCGGCGCGTTGGCCCGGTCCCTGGAGATGAGCGGCGTGATCGTCCCGCCCTTCGCCGGGGTGTTCTCGGCGTTCGGTCTGCTACTGAGCGCGCCCCGAGCCGACACGGCCCAGACCGTCAACGTCACCGGCTCGGACCGCCACCGGCTGCCGGCCGCGGCCCGGGACTTGCTGGCCGCGGCCCACCGTCGGATCGAGGCCGACAGCGGACGGCCCGCAGAGACCTCGGCCCTGATCGTGGACATGCGCTATGTGGGCCAGGCCCACGAGACGTCGGTGCCCTACACCGGGGGCGAGCCGTGGGACACGCTGTGCGAGCGGTTCCATGGCCTGCACGCCGAGCGCAACGGCTTCGCCCGGCCCACCGATCCGGTGGAGGCGGTGACGGTGCGAGCCGAGGCCGTCGGATCGGCTGCGCTGCGCTGGGCGGACCTGCCCGCCTTCGAGGCCGAGGCCGGTGAGGCGCGGCGGGGGTCGCGCACCGTGCTGGGCCCGTCCGGACCGGTCGAGGCGGAGGTGTGGTGGCGTCCGGCGCTGGCGGTCGGCACCGAGGTCGTCGGGCCGGCCATCATCGCCGAGGGCGAGTCGACTACGTATCTGGCTGCCGGTGAGCGGGCCGTGGTCCACGACACCGGCGCCCTGAGGATCGAATGGTGACGGCGTGGCCCCCATCGAGCAATTGGCAGCAACATGCACGCATACCGTGCAGAACGCTGCCAATTCGCCAACGGCGACCGGAGTCACGAGCAATTGGCAGCAACATGCACGCATACCGTGCAGAACGCTGCCAATTCCTGCGGGCGCGGTGACCCGGTGGCCCTGAACGCGATCGACCTGGAGGTGGCCCGGCACCGGTTCACGGCCGCGGCCGACGAGATGGGCGGTGTGCTGCGCCGCACCGGTTACTCCCCCAACATCAAGGAGCGGGCCGACTTCTCCACTGCTCTGTTCGTGCCCGGCGGCGAACTGCTGGCCCAGGCCGAGCACATCCCGGTGCATCTCGGCTCGATGCCGGCGTCGGTGCAGGCCGTGATCGACGTGTTCGGCGACGTGCTGGAGTTCGACGCCCAGTACGCGGTGAACGACCCCTACCACGGCGGCACCCACCTGAACGATCTGACCATCGTGCGGCCGGTCGCCCACGGGGGCGATCTCGTCGGGTGGGTGGCCAACCGGGCCCACCACTCCGACGTGGGCGGCGACGCGCCCGGGTCTATGCCGGCCGACGCCACCCGGCTCGACCAGGAGGGACACGTGGTGGCGCCGACGCTGGCCGCCCGGGGCGGGCAGTGGGTGCCGGAGTTCCTGGACCCGTTCCTGGCCGCTACCCGCACCCCCGACGAGCGGGTCGGGGACCTGTCGGCCCAGCTCGGCGCCAACGAGGTCGGGGCCCGGCGGCTGATCGAGCTGTGCGAGGCCTACGGGCCGCCGGGCTACACGACGATCTGCGACGGGCTGCTCGACTACGGCGAGCGGCGGATGCGGGCCGCCATCGGCGACCTGCCCGACGGCGGCTACGACTTCGAGGACTACGTGGAGGGCCCCGACCGCCTCCACAACATCGCGGTGAGGGTCACCATCGACGGCTCCGACCTGCACGCCGACTTTGCAGGCTCGGCCCCGCAGGTGGAGGCCAACTTCAACTCGGTGGAGGCGGTGGCGGTTTCGTGCCTGTACTACGCGGTGCGGGTGGCCACCGACCCGTCCATACCCGCCAACGGCGGCTGCTACCGGTCGATCACCATGTCGTCGCCGACGGGCTCGATCGTCAGCGCCGAGCCGCCAGCCGCGGTGGCCGCCGGCAACGTCGAGACCTCCCAGCGCATCGCCGACACGCTGCTCGGGGCGCTGGCCCAGGCCACGCCCGAGGCGGTGCCGGCCGCGTCGCAGGGCACCATGAACAACGTGCTGGCCGGATCGGACGCGTTCGCCTACTACGAGACCGTCGGCGGCGGCCAGGGCGGGCGCTGCGGCCAGGCCGGCCAGTCGGGCATCCACACCGGCATGACCAACACCAAGAACACCCCCATCGAGAGCCTCGTGCAGCACTACCCGCTGCGCATCACCGCCTACGGCCTGCGCTCCGGCAGCGGCGGCGAGGGCCGGTACCCGGGAGGCGAGGGCATCGTGCGGGAGATGGAGTTCCTGGAGGACGCCACCGTGACCCTGATGGGAGAGCGCCGGGTGACCCAGCCCTGGGGCCTGCAGGGCGGCGGCCCCGGCACCACCGGCGAGGACTGGCTGATCCGCCGCTCCGGCGCAAGGGAGATGCTGCCCGGCAAGGTCACCCTAGGAGTCCAGGCCGGCGACCGCCTGCGAGTCCTGACCCCAGGAGGAGGCGCCTGGGGCCGGGCGTAGTTGGCCAGAGCCCGAGCGTCCAGGCTCATCCAGTCGATGTCGCCGCGGCGAACTACCAGGGTTCGTCCAATTGCCGAGCCTGCGCGTCCCGTAGACCCGGATCGAGCTCGAAGGGCTCTTCGGCGTGCACCGCGTCGAGCCGGGCAGTCACATCGAGGGCGCGGAGCCAGGTTGCGATCTCTTCGACATCGGGCGACTCGGAGGCCACTCTCATTACTAGGCGGTAGACGTCGTCGTTGGGGGCGGCTGAGATGCCCACGCCGTTGAGCTCTAGGAACACGGCGGTCGCAAGCCAGCCGAGACGCTTGTTGCCGTCGATGAGAGGATGGTTGCCGACTATCGACTGGAGCAGAGCGGCGGCCTTGGTCCAAATGTCCGGGTAGGCGTCGACGCCGAAAGCGCTGGCCTGGGGACGGGCGGCCGCGGCGGCCAGCAGTCCGGCGTCGCGGATCGGCGGAGGATCTCCCAGCAGCCGGCGAGCCAGTTCGATCAGGTCGTCTGACTCGAGGAACTCGGTGGGCTCAATCATTCGCCGAGGCGCCGCAGCGCCTCGCCATGGCGCTTCATGACCAGTACGGCCGCGGCGTCGATCCGATCTCGGCGATCGCGTGAGGCGACGTACTCGCGCACGGCGCACCGAGCCGCCTCCTGCATCGAGATGCCGTCGAGCGAGGCCCGCTCACGCAGTGCCTCGTGCTCTTCGTCGGTCAGTCTCAGGGTCATGGCCATCCCTTCACGGTATCAGTCCGATACCAATACTCGCCAGATCTTTGCAACCAGAGGGGAATCTCAACTGGACTCGATTCTACATGTAATTGAGTTGCATTACATCTATTCCATGTTAGATTCAGGCACATGGACGCGGCGACTGTCATGCAACTAGCGACGCCCGTGCTGGCAGTTGTGGGAATCGTGTGGCACCAGCAGCACAGCACTGACAAGCTCCGCGACGATTTCAACGCAGCGAACAGGGAGCAGCGCGAGGCGACCGACAAGCTCCGCGACGTTGTGATGGACCTGGGGCAGCGCATGGCCCGCATCGAGGGCCACCTTGGAGTCGGCATGCCGCCCGGTGCTGAGGAGACCGACGGGAACAGCTAGCCCAGCCCCTCAAGTAGGGCTCGTCTCCTCACGGCCGGGAGATTCCTGTGCTGGAGGACCTCTGCGGTTGTCAACTACAGGGATCTTGGTTGGGGAGGGCTAGAGGCAATCTGGCGCTCCAGACGGGCCCGGGCCGATGAGATCAGTCGGACTCCGGCTCGGGAGCCTTGGTGCGACGAACCCCGGTGACGGATCCCGCCACCGAGCGCATCGGCATGGTGGAGATCTCGAACACCGCGCCGACGAGCTGGGCCGGGGCGCGGGCAGCCTCGACCAGGCCGCGACCGATGACTGCGCCCGCGGTGCGACCGGACGGGCGGCGCGTCCACCCCAGCGACACGAACACGCCCAGAGACAGGATGGCGATGAAGGCCATGAGCCCGGTGACGACGAGCCATCCGGCCGGGCTGGCCAGCAGCGGCAGGTCGACGAAGTTCATGCCGAAGAACCCGGCCACCAGAGACAGCGGCAGCATGATGGCCGCGTACACCGTGAGGACCTTGGTGACCTCGGTCGCCTGGCGGGCCTCGGCGCCCCGGTAGGCGTCGAGGGTCTCGGCCAGGGCGGTGCGGGCGCCGTCGACGCCCTGGGCGGCGCGGGACGCGGTGTCGAACACATCCGAGAACCGGCGGCGACCCAGATCAGACACCAGCGGGGAGATCGAGTGACGCAGGACGTCGAGCGCCTCCCGCTGGGGATGCACCACCCGGCGCAGCGCGGCCAAGTCGGCCCGCACCGCGGTGATCTCGATCAGGAAGTCGGCGTCGGCGTTCAACGCCAGGTCGACCAGTTCCTCGTTACGGTCGTCGAACACCTCCAGCACCGACACCAACCGGCGTATGGCCACGTCGGCGAGCCGGGCCAGGGTCTCGTCGGGGCCGCCGCTGGCCACCTCGGGACGGCACAGGACCCCTTCCCAGAGCACGTCGACCGACGGCGAGCGCGGCTCGTGAACGGTGACGAGCCGGCGCTCGGACAGGAAGCAGTCGAGCTCGTAGGTCTCGATCCGGTCCTCGGCCAGCGCGTGCAGCACAACCAGCATGAACGTCCCGAAGTCGTCCACCTTGGGAAGGTCGATGTCCTCCACCGCGTCCCGCACCGCCAGCGCGTCCAGCCCCATCTGCTCGACGAGTTCGGCCAGCTCGTCGTGATCCTCACGCCCCGCGGTGATATCGATCCACACCCAGCCCGCCTCGGGCAGTCCACCGGAGGGCTCGACCTCGACCGCGCACCGGCCCGGCTCGAAGTGCACCGCGCGCTGCAGCATCGCCTGTGATGTTCGCACATCGGCCCGGAGAAGGGGCTGACCCGCTACGCCAGCCTCCTCACTCGGTTTCAATTGCCGGTACATGGCCGGCAGAGCCCGGACATGACAGCCCGGCCCGGACCGAACGTGATGGGAGAGCAGGCGGGTGGCGGTGTCGCTCTAGATTGGGGCCGTGACTCATCGGTTGTTGGCTGCGGCTCGGGAGCTGGGGCCCGCCATCAGTGCCCGTTCGGCGGGGATCGAGGCGCTGGGAACGCTGCCGATGGACCTGGTGGACGAGATCCGGCCGACCGGGGCGTTCCGGCTGTGCGTGCCCGACGACCTGGGCGGGCCGCAGGTGACCGCGGTCGAGAGCCTGGCGGTCGTGGAGGAGTTCGCCTACCACGACGGCTCGGTCGGCTGGTGCGTGGCCATCGCCGCCACGACTTCGCTGTTGGCGTCGTACCTGCCCGACCCTCACGCCGAGGCCCTGTTCGGTGATCCCGGGGCGATCGGCGGCGGGTTCGTCATGCCCCGGGGCCGGGCGGTGCCCACCGACGGCGGGCTGCGGGTGTCGGGACGCTGGCAGTGGGGCTCGGGGACCAAGCACTGCACCACCATCGGGGGCGGATGCCTGGTGGTCGGTCCCGACGGACGGCCCGAGCCCCGCGGCGACGGTCTGGCTGCGCCGTTCGTCTTCATGGATCCCGCTGACATCACCTTCATCGAGACCTGGGACGTGACCGGCCTGGCCGGCACCGGCTCGGTCGACTTCGAGGCCAGCGACGCGTTCGTACCCGAGGGCCGCTGGGTGCAGATCGGCGCGGTCGGGCCGGTCCGGGACAACGCCTGGTCCCGGTTCTCCTTCTACGGGCTGCTGGCCTGCGGGGTGGCGTCCGCCGCGGTGGGGATCGCCCGCCGCTCGATCGACGAGCTGGTCGGCTTGGCCGGGGCGAAGAAGCCCCAGGGCAGCGGCCGGACCCTGGCCGAGCGGGCCGCCACCCAGGCCGAGACGGCACAGGCCGAGGCGAGGCTGGCCGCCGCGTGGGGGATGATGCTCGACGCGGTGGACGACACCTGGCAGAGCGCGCTGGCGGGCCAGCCGTCCACCGTCGACCAGAGGCGGAGGATCCGCCTGGCCGCCACCCACGCCGCCCAGACCGCGGCCGACGTGGCTGCGTCGATGTTCCGGCTCGCGGGCGGAGCGGCGGTGTATCGCACCAGCCCGATCCAGCGCTGCTTCCGGGACACCGCGGTGGCCGCCCAGCACGCCATGGTGGCGCCGCGAACTCTGGAGACGGCCGGTCGCCTGCGATTGGGGCTCCCTACCGACACCACCACGCTGTGACTCCGAGCTGACATGGTCGCCGTCGGTATGAGCGTTCCGTGGGGCCTGTGGGAACTACCACCCGGCGAGCAGCGGTCGCTGATGGGCCGGATCGCCGATGCCGGCATCGACCACACCTTCACCGCCGACCATGTGAGCTTCCGCGACGGCAGCGGCATGGACGGCCTGATCACCCTGGCCGCCCTCAGCGGCCTGGAGCCCCGGCTCGGCATCCAAGTCGGCGTCTACCTGCTTCCGCTGCGCCACCCGATGGTGGCGGCCCGCCAGATCGCCACCCTGGCCGAGGCCGCGCCGGGGCGCCTGACAGTGGGGGTCGGCGTCGGTGGCGACGACCGCCGCGAGGTCGAGGTCTGCGATGTCGATCCGTCCACCCGGGGTCGCCGCACCGACGTCGCACTGGGGCTCGTGCGGGCCTTGCTGGAGGGCCGGACCGTCGACGGCGACGGAGACTTCTTCCAGTTCCAGGATGGGCGGATCCGGCCCGTGCCCGATCCGCCGGTGCCGCTGGTGGTCGGGGGTCGCAGCGACGCCGCCCTCGAGCGGGCGGGCCGGCTGGGCGACGGGTGGCTGGCCGCGTGGTGCTCGCCCCGCCGGTTCGCCGAAGGGGTCGCCCGGGTCGAGTCGGCCGGAGCCGGCCGGGAGGTCGGCTGGCAGCACGGCCTGCAGCTGTGGCTCGGCGCTGGCGCCTCGGCGGAGGAGGGCCGCTCGCATGTGGCCGAGACGATGGAGCGCTTCTACCGGATGAGCTTCGAGCCCTTCGAGCGCTACACCCCGTGCGGGTCGGCCGCCGAGATCGCCGACTTCCTGCAGCCCTACGTTGCCGCCGGGGCGACGACCCTGAACCTCACCCCCTGCGGCCCCGACCGCGCCACCGAGATCGAGACCGTGGCCGACGTGAAGCGACTTCTTGGCCGGTAGCCCGTCCCGCCCAAAACGTCAGGTCATGGCCGAGACCTGGCTGTCAGCCAACGGACACCCTCGGGCGGCAGCACCGGGCCCCAGCAGGTGATCGTGTCGTCGGTTGCTATAGCGCAGCTGTGTGACGAGCCGGCAGAGACAGCCTTGTAGGTTCCGGCCGGGGCATCGACCGGCCCGGAGTCGTGGGCTCCCCAGCAGGCGAGCGTGCCGTCAGCTGCCAGAGCGCAGTTGTGCCGGTAGCCGGCCGAGACGGCGATGTAGGTGCCTGGCGGGGCATCGACCAGCCCGGAGTTGTTGGCGTTCCACGGGTCGCTCCCCGAGCACACGATCGAGCCACCAGTCGTGAGAGCACAATTGTGGCTCAGCCCGGCGGACACAGCCGCGTAGGTGCCAGGCGGCAGATCGAGCGCTCCGAAGGCGACATCGCCCCAGCAGACGATGGTGTCGTCGGTTGCAATGGCACAACTGTGGAAGTCGTCGGCAGAAACGGCCTTGTGGGCACCGGCCGGCGCGTCGGTCAGCCCGCGGTCGTCATCGCCCCAGCAGACGATGCTGCCGTCGGTCGCAATCGCGCAACCATGGACGAAGCCGACGGAGACGGCCCGGTAGGTTCCGCCCGGCGGGTTCGCTCGCTCGCCCGAGGACAGTCCCCAGCAGACGATGCTGCCGTCGGTCGCAATCGCGCAGATCCTAGTCCCGCCGGTGGAGACAGCCCTGTAGGCGCCATCCGGGGAGTCGATGTGCCCATGGATGATTCCCCAGCAGTCGATGGTGTCGTCGGTTGCGAGCGCACATGCATTGATCGAGCTGACGGTGACAGAACGGTACGTTCCGGCCGGAACGTCGAGCAGCCGGAACATGAGCTCGTCTCCCCAGCAGGTGATGGTGTCATCGATCGCTACGCCACAACTGTGGCTCGCGCCGACCGAGACGGCCTTGAAGGCCCCGGCCGGAGGGTTCGCCTCGCCCCATGAATCGGATCCCCAGCAGGCGATGGTGTCATCGACTGTGACCGCACAGGTGCTGAACTCCCCGACAGAGACGGACTGGTAAGCACCAGCAAGATCCTCAACCGGTTCACCGCTGTCGGACTCCCAGCAGACGACGCGGTCATCGATCGCTACGGCACAACTGTGGTTCCCGCCGACCGAGACCGACTTGTAGGCACCAGCCGGCGCTTCAGCCCGCCCTGAGCTGGTGCTTCCCCAGCAGGAGATCGTGTCATCGGCTGCGACGGCACAACTATGGCCGCGGCCAGCCGAGACAGCCTTGTAGGCGCCGGCCGGGCCGTTGAGCAGGTCCGGGTTGTTGATTCCCCAACAGGTGATCGTGTCGTCGGTAGCGATGGCACAACTGTGGAACGAGCCGGCGGTGACGGCCTTGTAGGAACCTGTAGGCGGGTCGTTCTCCCCGGACCGGTTGGATCCCCAGCAGACGATGGAGTCGTCGGCGGCTACGGCACAACTGTGCGACGAGCCGGCAGAGACAGCCTTGTACGTACCAGCCGGCGCGTCGGCCTGCCCGTCGTCGTTGGATCCCCAGCAGACGACGGCGGCGTCGGCAGCTAGGGCGCAACTATGTGACGCGCCGGCAGACACAGCCCTGTACGCGTGCTCGGGATCGCCGTCCGCCTGGACGGCGGCCGGATCGGGCTGTGGCTCAGGCGCCGCCGGCTCGGGCTGTGGCTCAGGCACCGCCGGCTCAGGGGAAGCGGGACCGAGCTGGACTTCGGGCACGGGTTCGCCCCAGCAGATTGCGGTGCCGTCGGGGCGCAGGCCGCACGTGTGGAAGCGTCCCGCGGCTACGGCGGTGAGCTGCCCCGCAGGGGCGCCGGTCAGGCTGCGAGAGCCCCAGCAGGCGACGGTGCCGTCCGCTCGCTGTCCACAGGAGTGGCCCCCGCCAGCGGTTACGGCAACAAAATCGCCGCCGGGCGGATCGCCTTCGCCCGACCAGTTGTTTCCCCAGCAGACCACGGGGCCGATGAGCGCGCTGCGAACGGGCTGTACACCACAGGTATGGCTGTCGGCGGCGCTGACCGCTATGAACTCGCCATCGGGCGGGTCTGCCTGACTGGCCTCGTTCCAGCCCCAGCAGTCAACCGTCCCGTCCGTCCTGAGTCCGCAGGTGTGCAGGGCACCGGCGTTGACCGAGCGGAACAGGCCGTCGGGAGCATCGGCTTGACCGTCGGCGTTGTTGCCCCAGCAGGCGATCGTGCTGTCGGTCCGCAGGCCGCAGGTGTGGAAGCCGCCGGCCGAGACCGCGCTGAACTGCCCGCTGGGCGCAGCCAGCTGACCTTCGAGATGGGCACCCCAGCACTCGATCGTCCCGTCGACGCGCAGCCCGCAGGTGTGCTCACTTCCAGCGGAGACCGCACTGAAACGCCCGCCGGGCACGGCCGTCTGGCCGTAGGTGTTGTCACCCCAGCAGAGAATGGTCCCGTCGACCTGCAGTCCGCAGACATGGCCGACGCCTGATGTGATGGTGGTGAAGCGCCCTTCGGGCGCGCCGGTCGGAGCGTCGTGGTCCCGACCCCAACACGAGATTGAGCCGTTCGCTCGCAACCCGCAGGTGTGGTCGGTCCCGGCGCTGACGGCCAGGAAACTCCCGTCGGGAGCATCGGCCTCGCCGTACCAGTTCTTGCCCCAGCAGGTCATGCCGCCATCGCTGCGGACCGCGCACGCATGGCTCTGGCCGGCCGCGATCGAACTGAACTCGCCGCCGGGCGCATCGGGCAGACCGTGCTCGCTGGAGCCCCAGCACGCCACCGACTGATCAGCCCGCAACCCGCAACTGTGGCGGCTCCCCGAACTCACCGCGGTGAACTCGCCACCGGGCGCATCAGCCTGACCATGCTCGCTGGAGCCCCAGCACGAAACCGTGCCGTCGAGCCGTAGCCCGCATGTGTGCTTCTCGCCAGCCGAGACCGCCGCGAACCGACCGTCCGGCCCTTCGATCTGGCCGTGCTCGCTGGAGCCCCAGCACGCCACCGACTGATCGGCCCGCAACCCGCAACTGTGGCGGCTCCCCGAACTCACCGCGGTGAACTCGCCACCGGGCGCATCAGCCTGACCATGCTCATTGGAGCCCCAGCACGAAACCGACTGATCGGCCCGCAACCCGCAGCCGTGACTCTCCCCCACCGCAACCATGACGAATTCGCCGCCCGGCGCATCAGACTGACCGTGCTCGTTGGCGCCCCAGCAGCCGATCCTTCGGTCCACCTGCAACGCACAGGTGTGTTCTCCGCTCGTGGAGAGGACTCCCCCTCCTTCGAGACTGGGGGCGAGCAATTCGTCCAGGACCTGCTCATCAACCGGAACGGACGGCTCATCGCCCCCTACCCGCTCGCCGCGGGGCGTGTCGCCAACCCCGGGGGAGTCGCCAGCCTCGGGGGACACGCCAACCCCGGGGGACACGCCAACCCCGGGGGAGTTGCCAGCCTCCGGGCGACCGGCATCGCCCATCCCGGAGCCAGTGCCGTCCGGGTCATCCTCGCCGCCCGCCCGACCGTCGGGGCCCTCGGCGGACTCGGTGATGGCGGGATCAGTGGTTGTGACGTCCGTCCTGTCGAGCAGGACAGCGCCGAAGGCAGCCGTCGCGACCAGCGCTGCCGCCGCGACCACCAGCTTGGGCCAGCGCCGCCTTCTCGCGGCAACGTGAGGTTGCGACTCGAACTCAGCTACATCGCCTAAGGGCCCAACGGCGGCATCCAGCCCGTCGAAGCTGCCGCTTGCGTTCAGCATCGGCTCTGATAGATCGCCTGGGTCGCGGTCCGGACCTGCTTCCATCACTACCTAAGGATGCACGAGACCGGCGGATTGTTGCAAGGGAACCTTGGCGATGAACCGGCGGGCGGACGCCTGACCGGTGGGCATGGCGTATGTCAGCAAGCCGAGTTCCGGGTCGGCGACGCGAGTGGCCTTCGAAGGGCTCCTCATAGATCACGAGATTGGCGAGCACAAAGTCCTCGCCCACCGCCAGACGAGTCAACGGCTCTCCCGCGCTGATGCCACGGGCGACACGCTGTCAGTGCAGGGCCAAGCGGGCTGCGGCCAGGTCGGCGGCCGCGAAGCCGGCCGACTTGAACAGGGTGATCTCGTCGGGGGTGGTGCGGCCGGGGTGGTCGCCGGCGGCCAGGGCTTGCAGGTCGGCGATGATCGAGGCTTCCGTGATCACGCCGTCGGCAAGGGGCTGAGCCAGGTCGCCCGCCCTGAGGGCGCCCGCAACAGTGTCGACGAAGATCGTGGCCCGGGCTGCGGCTTCGTCGTCGGACTCGCGCATGTCGGGCGTGAAGCTGCCGACCAGGTCGAGATGGGCGCCTTCCGAGAGCAGCGCGCCACGCACCAGGGGCTCGGTGGCGCCGGTGACGCACGAGACGATGTCGGCCCCGCGGATGCTGGCGTCGAGATCGTCGGACGTCTCAGCCGGCAGGCCCTCGGCCCGTAGTGTCTCTGCGACTGACGCGGCCGCCTCGTGGCGCCGCCCCCAGACCTCGATGCGGACCAGCGGGCGGATCGCGGCGTGGGCCCGGGCCATGTTGGGCGACAGGGCGCCGGTACCGACGACCAGCAGGCGGCGTGCATCGGTGCGGGCCAACCGGTTGGCAGCTAGAGCAGAGATGGCGGCCGTGCGGCGGGCCGTGAGTTCGTCGCCGTCGAGAACGGCAGCGACCTGGCCGGTGCGGCCGTCGAAGGCGAGGTAGGCGGAGTTGACCGTCGGCACATCGGTTCCGGCGTTGGACGGGAAGTAGGTGACGGCCTTGACGCCGATCATCTCGGTGTCCACCCAGGCGGGCATCAAGAGGAGAGTTCCGGTGCCGCCGTCGGGCAGGCCGACCGGATGCACGTGGCGCTCGGGCGCGGTCACGGCGTCTCCGGCCAGCGCGGCGGCGATGGCGGCGATCAACTCGGGCCACGGCGTGGCGGCCCGAACCGCAGCCGCGTCGAGCATGCGCATCACGCAGGCATGTCAACGCTGAGCGCATCGATGAAGGCTTGATCGTCGGCTGCGCGCTCGCTGGCGGCCACCGCAGCCGACTGCCGGTGAGCTTCGGCCTCGAACTCTGCCGTGCCGACGTCGGCCATCCACTCCTGACGCGGGAACCCGTTGGCCATGGCCGCCGAAGCGTTGCTCACTCGGCTAGGAGAGCGCTAACGAGACGGTTGAGGCTGACGCCGTTCTCAGCTGCTCGCACCACCAGTCGGCGGTGCGTCTCGGGCGGCACCCGCACCAGGAACCTTCCGCTGTAGGCGCGGTCCGCCAAGGGCGCCGGCAGCTCCTCGCCATTGGATCGCATGTCTAGGACAACTTCCTGCACGAGTTGCCGGATCCCGGAGAAGGCCTCGTCGGGCGTTTGGGCGAGCCAGCTCAGTGACGGGAATTCCAGACAAAGGCCCACGTACTCGTCATCCTCGGCGGACCAGGTCACGCGATAGGTGTAGTGATCAATCACGTAGCGCCTCCAACAGCCTCCGCATCCACACGCACGGATGATACCATTAACGATACTATCTGCCGACTCGACTGCGACCTCAATCCACTACGTTGGGCGGCGCTGGGTCCAGGAGTCGATAGAGACCGCGGCCAGGATCACCGCCCCTTGAATGACTCGCTGCCAGATCGGATCGACCTGGTGCAGGTTGAACCCGTTGACCATCAGCGCGATGAAGAATGCGCCCGCGACGGTGCGCCACACCGCGCCCTCGCCCCCCGCGATGGACGTCCCGCCCACCACCACCGCGGCGATCACGCCGAACACGAAGCTGAAGTCGTCGGACGGCAGCGCGGACAGCGACCGCGAGGACGAGACCACACCGGCCAGTCCGGCGGCCGCTCCGGCCAGCGCGAATGTGATGGTCTTCACGCGGGCCACCGGGACTCCGGCCAGGCGAGCAGCCTCGGCGTTGCCGCCGGCGGCGTACACGTGGCGGCCGAATCGGGTGCGGCTCAACAGGATCCAGGCCACCGCAACCACGGCGGCCGCGATCCACGCACCGGTGGTGATCCCCCACCAGCGGGTGCGGGCGATCGCCGGGTAGGCGTCGGTGGAGGCCCGGAGCACACTCCGATCGCTGATCAGGAAGCCGGCGCCGAACACCATGAACGACGTTGCCAGCGTGGCGATGAACGAATTGACCTTCAGAACCGTGACCACCAGCCCGTTGGCAACCCCGACGACCAGCCCGACCGCCACCCCGACGACGAGGGCCAGCGCGGCGTCGCCGGTGGCGTTCTCGACCTGCAACGCGAACAGCGGCGAGACCACGAAGACCGAAGCGGCCGAGATGTCGAAGCCGCCCGCGATCATGGTGATGGTCGCGAACGAGGCCGCGATGAGCAGGGCCGACTGCTGGTCGAGAATGTTGCGGAAGTTGGCCTGGCTCAAGAAACCGTTCGTCGTTGCCGCCAGGAAGATGAACAGGGCGACCGTGACGAAGGCGATGCCGTAGCGGCGGACCGCGGGGAGAGCCTGGGCCATCATGGGGACTCACCCTCCGCCGATGCCGGGTTCCCGCGGCCCCCGCCGGCTCCATGCCCAGGGCCGAAGGCGTCCGCCAGCAGCCTCTCCTCGGTCATCTCGCTGCCTGCATGCTCGGTGACGATGCGGCCCCTGCGCATCACCAACGCCCGATGACAAGTGCCGATCACCTCCTCCAACTCCGAGGAGACGAGGAGAACCGCGCATCCCGAGCGGGCCATGCGGTTGAGAGCCTCGTAGATCGCTCGCTTCGAGCCGACGTCCACGCCCCGCGTGGGCTCGTCGGCTATGAGGAGCCTCGGCTCGCCTAGCACGGCCCGGGCGAAGAGCACCTTCTGCTGGTTGCCGCCCGACAGGGCCGCCACCGGTGCCAGCACGCTTTGTGCCCGCACGCCGACCTCGTCGCAGGCCCGTGACGCCGCCTCCTGCTCCTCGCCGGTGCGCATGCCGAAGCGGCCGGCGAAGCGTCCCAGATGGGGCAGTGTCGTGTTGTCCCGTACGGGCCGCCTGGCCATCAGGCCCTGATCGCGGCGGGACTCGGGGATCAGGGCCACTCCCCTGGCCAGCGCGTCCTCAATGCTGCCCGACAGCCGGTGACCGCAGACCTCGACCGATCCGGCCGCGGTCGCGTGTGCGCCGTAGACGGCGTGGGCAACCTCACTGCGACCCGCTCCGACCAATCCCGCGAGCCCCAGGATCTCGCCCGCCCTGATCTGCAGCGACACGTCGGAGAACCCGGCACCGGCCGAGCCGAGCCCCTCGACCCGCAGCACCACCGGTGCGTCATCGGCCGGGGCGGGCGGCTTGGGCGGGAAGACCTCGCCTATCTGGCGGCCGGTCATGCCCTCCACAAGCGACGCGTGCGACTCCAGGCCAGCCGGACCGGTGCGTACTATCCGCCCGTCGCGCATGACCGTGACAGCGTCCGCGACGGACAGCACCTCGTCGAGAAAATGCGAGACGTAGACCACGGCCACCCCGCGCTCGGCCAGGCGGCGCACGGTGCCCCGCAGCTCCACAGCCTCGTGACTGGCCAGCCGGGCCGTCGGCTCGTCCAGCACCACCAGGCGCGACTGCCGTCCGAGGGCACGCAGGATCTCCACCTTCTGCTGGTCGGCGACAGACTGAGACCCGACTCGAGCGTCGAGAGACACCTCCAAGCCGTGCTCGGCAACGAGGGCCTCGACCCGGCGGCGGTTGGCCCGGTCCCTCACGAACGGGCCCCAATGTTCCTCGGTGCCCAGCACGACGTTGTCCACCACGCTCATGGCGGGCAGCAGCGACAACTCCTGGGCCACCCCGACGAGGCCGCGGGAGGCCCCCTCCGCGGGGCTGTCGAGCCCGAGAGTAGAGCCGTCCATCCAGATCATGCCCGCGTCGGGGGCGTGCACGCCCAGGACGACCCCACAAAGCGTGGACTTGCCGGCGCCGTTCTCGCCAACCAGCCCATGAACGCGACCGGCCTCGAAGTCGACCGAGACGTCCCTTAGGGCCTGAGTCGCGCCGAAGCGCTTGCTGACGTTGCGAACGCTCACAAGCGCTTCGGCGTGACTCATCGGGTTGCTTGCCGCACTCGGGGCGCGGAAGGGCCGGGCCCAGGTGGCTGTCTCAGCCGTCCCACTGGGGCGTGAACAGGTCCACGTTGTCGGCGGTCACCAGCCCATTGTCGGGTAGATCAGCCAGCGGGTCCACCCCGCCCAAGTCGGGAGCGCCGGTCAGTGCCGAGACCATGGCCTCCATGGCGATGCGGCCCTCGTCGCCGGGGGCTCCGAACACACCGCCGAACCAACGCCCGCCGGCGATGCCCTCGATAGCCGGCACCGATCCGCCCCAACCCACCAGACGGACCTGATCGAGCTTGCCCTCATCGGCGAGGACGATCTCCGCGCCCTGCACCGACTGGTCGGCGCCGACGAGCACGTCGAAGTCCGGTGCGACCTGGAGTATGTCCTGGGTGGCGTTTATGCCGCCCTCAGGGCCGAGGTACTGGCCCTCGCCCTCGGCGACGATGGTGATGGCCGGGTAGGCGGCGATGACCTCATCGAGGCCGGCTCGGGCCGCGTCATCGATGGGCAGGCCCTTGATCCCGTAGATGTAGACCACCTCGCACGGGTCGAGGTCGGCGCAGGCCAGCACTGTGAGCTCGCCGAGGCGCTTGCCGTTCACGAACGGCGCGGCCATGACATTGGCGCTGACGCCGGGAACTTGGGGCTCCGAGGTGGTGTAGTCCTCGCCCACCACCTGGTTGAGGGTGACTACTTCCAGGCCCGCGCCGAGCGCGGCCTCGATGTCAGGGAGCGAACCGATGCCGACGATCGATACGAGGATCACGCCGTCGTAGGCGCCCGAAGCGATCACGTCCTGGAACTGGGTGGTCTGCAGACTCGGGTCGAATTGGGCGTCGAACTCGGTGATCTCGATGTTGTTGGCCTCAGCGACCGCCTCCATCTCAAGGCGCGACGAGAGCAGCCACGTGTTGGCTGAGCTGGCCGAGAGATAGGCGACCTGGAACGGCTCGTCGGGTGCGGCCGGCTCCGGCTCGGCCACTTCGCCACCCTCGTCGGCCACGGCCTGGTCGCCCTCATCGGGCGCAGGCTCCGGCGCAGCCTCGTCGGGCGTGGACTCATCGGGTGTGGGCTCGTCAGTCTCGTCGCCCTCGTCGGGCGCAGGCTCCGGCGCGGCCTCGTCACCGCTGCTGTCGGCCGGGGCCGGCTCCTGCGTCTGCTCCCCGCCAGCCTCTTCGCCGTCGTCGCCTCCACAAGAGGCCGCGACCAGCGCGAATGCTGCGGCGAGAGCGAGCCATAGGAGCGAGAGTCTTATGCGCGGGATTCTCGCCATCAGGCGTCACCTCCTCCTGGTACGCCGCCCGGCTCATGCCGAGCTGACCGCACCATAAGGCGAGACGCCGGACACCGACTTAGGCTGGATGCATATAGGAATCCCCTATTCCAGTGCGTTCTGCACAAGCGGGGCTGGCTGACGGTCGATGCGCAGCATCCGGCAGGCGAGTTGCAGTGACAGGCGGGTCTCTGCGTCATCCAGAGCGACGCCGAGCAGGCCGGCTATGCGACGCATCCGGTTGGCGACGGTGTTGCGGTGCAGTCCCAGCACCAGCGCGGCCTCCGTGGTGGAGCAGCTGGCATCGAGGTAGACCTCGAGGGTCCTGAGCAGCTCGTTGTCATTGTCGACGTCGAGGACCGGCTGCAGTATGAACCGGGCGTAGCGGGCGAAGTCCTCGGATCCGAACCAGCCCATCAACACCCGCTGCACGCCGAGCTGATCTATGTGGGCTGCACCGAAACGACCCCCGAAACGGGCGTTGGCAATCAGCGCCGCCTCGTGGGCCTCGGTCAGCGACCGGCGCAGTCCTCCGAGACCCGAGTACGGACGCCCGATGCCGGCATGGGCCTGGAGGCCCGAGTGCGCGTCGACAAACTCGGCCAGCGCATCGCCCAGGCTGCGGACCATCACCGAGTAGCTCTCCACCGCCGGTTCCGACGTCTCGGTGACCCAGCCGCTCCAGCCGTCGTTGCGCTCCACCAGCGGCCCGTCGACCCCGGCGCCGCGTAGACGCTCCCGCACCTCCGCGTGCAAATCGATGATCCGGGAGGTGTCGGCCCCGCGCAGCGTGATGTGGAGGCCGGTGTTCCATCCTGCAGCGCTCCATCCCAGCGCCAGCATCTGGTTGCGGATGTCCCGCTCGTGAAGGTCGCTGGTGGCCAGCAACTCATTGAGGACGGCGATGCGCCGCCGGGCGTCGCTCTCGGTGCGGGCCCGCACCGAGGCCAGCAGGGCCGCCAGGTACCAGGACCCGATCTGGAGCAGGGACCGCAGCAGGCGCTGCACGCCGTCCGGCCCGCGGCTCTCGGCGACCAGCCAATAGTCGGCGTCCTCGCCTGCCTCGCCGGGCGTCAGCACGATCGCGGTGCTGTGGAGCGAGGCCTCGGCGGAGTTGTCGACCAGGTAGGCCGGTCCCGACGCCAGCCGGCGGTCCCCGATCTCGATCAGCTCGCCGGCCACGAGGCTCCGGTCCCGGCCGAGCAGGCAGATCCTCGACGCGCTCAGTTCGGCGATGGAATCCAGCACCCGGTCCACGCTGACGGTTCGGGTCCGGCTCAGGGAGACCAGCAGCGAGTCGACCGCCGAAGCGTGCTCCACGTCGGCGGCCCAGAGCTGAGCCCTCAGCCGATGTGTGAGGGTCATGGCGTCGGTGTCCGACAACACCACCAGCGGCACGTCGAACCGGTTGGCGAGGCGGCAGACGCCCACGCCGAGTTCGAAGCCGGGGTTGGTGACGATCAGGGTGGACGAGCCCGCGTCGGCCACGATTCGGATGGCCATGTCGATCTGGTAGAGGTGCTCGCCGATGTCGGCGGCGTCGAAGACCACCACCTCGCCGGGCTGTGGAGGCGAATCGGACCGGAGCCTGCCGTGGAGGACGACCTCCGTGACTGCGTCGTCCAGTCCTGTTTCGCCCGCGACCAGCTCGGCGTCGGTCAGCGCCGGCGAGGCCAGCAGCTGTCGCACCGTGATCGGGCGCTCGTTGCCCACGGCCCCAAACCTACAGACGCTGCTCAGGAGGCCGGTTCGACCCTACGGCAGGTTGGCCCGGAAGAAGTCGAGCATGTTGGCGCTCGCGAAGCGCACGGAGCGGTCGGGGCCGAACCGATCGACGAGGCGGCTGGACAGGTTCGCATAGTCGGACGGGGTCTTCAGGTCTTCGATGAAGGAGAGTTCGGCAGGATCGACGAGCAACTGGCGTCCGAGGATCGGATCGACGGTACGGATCAAGTCGTCGATGAAGTCCGCCCCGATGGCGGCCCGGTCCTCGCCGGCGACCGCGGCGGCGTGCTCGATGTGGTCGATGAAACCGTCGATGGTGGGAACTGTGTCGGACACGAAGGCGCCGAAGGCATTGACGGCCGCGAACCCGCCGGAGCCGGCCACCAGCCGGATCTGGGAGTCGGTGAGGTTCCGCGGGTGGTCGCACAGCGTCCGGCACGACGAGTGGCTGGCCACGAAGGGTCTGGTGGCGATCCCGGCCAGATGCTCCACGCCCGCAGCCGAGAGGTGGCTGATGTCGACCACCATTCCGAGGCGCTCCATCTCGGCCACAGCCTCCACGCCGAGTGTCGAGAGGCGGCCACCGGTGCCGGACTCGGCGGTCCCGTCGGCCAGCATCGTGCGCCGGTTCCAGGTGAGCGATGCCATGCGCACCCCCAAGCGGTGCAGCGTCTCGAACATGGAGATCGACGAGCCGACGGGCTCGGCTCCCTCGATGGCAATCAGCAGGGCGATCCGCCCGCTGTCGATGATGGGGTCGATGTCGGCGGCCTTCTGCGCGATGGCCACGTCGGACCGGTGGACGGCTGCGATCTCACGGGCCAGAGCGATGATCTCCAGCGTGCGCCGCAGAGCCCCCTCGCCGACGAACTGCTCCTCCGTGAAGATGGGCAGGACCTGGAATACCACGCCGCCGGCCCGCAGCCCCGGCAACCAGTCGTCTCCGAACGGGTCGGCCGCACCGCGCTCGTGCCGATGCATGCAGGCCAGCAACAGGTCATTGTGAGAGTCGGCGATGGGCAGGATCGACCCTGGGGCCGCGCCAGTCATTCCCCCGACACCGCTGAGTATTGCCGGGGGCCGGCGATTCGCAGCCGCTGCTCAGGCCAGGGGACCAACGGCTTTGACCATGACTCGGCAACCGCCGCCGGGCACGTAGGTCATGGGAACCTCGGTGACCGTGGTTATGCGGATCCGGTCCGGGTGGGCACCGGAGCGCACCGCAGCGTTGGCGGCCAGCTCCTTGGCGTCGTCGAGGCACTCCTCCCGGCTGGAGCGGTCGTAGCTGTAGACCCGGTCGACCATTCCAGAGGCTTCGGCAATGCACGCGCCGTAGGCGTTGGCCACCGAGTAGCTACGCGGGCGCAGCACCTCGGAGATGCCGGGCACCCGATCCGCGATCAGGTGGGCTCCCCCACCTACGGCCAGCAGCGGGATCTCGGCCCGACTCGACTTCATCCGGTCGCTCATGATCGACACCTGCTCGTCCACCCAGTTCAGCGCGTCGCGCACCAGCCCGGGGTCGAGGTCCTCCACCAGCGTGCTATCGCCGAAGCCGTCGAGGCGTCCCGACGCCAGCGAGATGTCCGACAGTGTGAGCGTGCCGCCTCCGACGCACAACGCCTCGGTCGCCACCGCGTAGCCCACCGAGTCGGGGCCGATGGCCAGCTCGGAGCCGTTGCCGGCCCCAGCGTCGCGCACCACGGTGCCTCCCCCCAGCCCGATCGAGATCAGATCGGGCATGCGGAAGTTGGTGCGCACGCCGCCGACCTCCACTGCCGCGGTGGACTCGCGGGGGAACCCGTCCACCAGGATGCCCGCATCGGCCGACGTGCCGCCCACGTCGATCACGACGGCATCGTTCACCCCCGCCAGCGCGCAGGCGCCCCGCATCGAGTTGGTGGGACCCGATCCGAGGGTCAGCACCGGGAAGCGCCCGGCTTCGGCCGCGGTGAGCAGGGTGCCGTCGTTCTGCGTGAGGTAGGCGTCTATGGCCAGTTGGTGGGCGGTGAGCGCGCTCTCGAAACCGTCGACCACGCTGGAGGCCACACTCAGCAGCGCGGCGTTGAGGATGGTGGCGTTCTCGCGCTCGAGCAGGCCCAACGATCCGACCTGGTGGCTGAGCGACACCGGGAAAGCGTCGCCCAGTTCGGCCGCGAGGACGTCTCGGGCCCGTAGCTCATGTTCGCTGGTCGCCGGACTGAAAGCGGCCGACACCGCGATGGCTCGGCAACCCGCGGCGACGGCATCGGCTGCGAAGCGGCGCACCGCGCCAGTATCGAGCGGAGCGATCTCGGCTCCCGTGTACTCGTTGCCGCCCTCGATGATGGCCGACACGCCGATGACCGTGTCCCGGATGTCGGAGGGCCAGGCCGCGCCCGGCCTCACGCCCAGCGAGGACGGGGCAGCCAGACGCAGCACACCCACCGTGTCGAGACCTCGACGCTGGATGATGGCGTTGGTGGGGTGGGTGGTACCCAGCATGGCCTTCGCCACCCGCGTCTTGTCGGTGCCCTGGAGAACCTCGCTGAGCGACTCGCGGATGCCGTCGATGGGCTCGGGCGTCGTGGCCACCTTGACCGCGCTGATCACCGAGCCCTCGGTGTCGATGACCACCGCGTCGGTGTTGGTGCCCCCGACGTCGATGCCTATGCGGAACTCTCGGTCCTCGCTCATGCCGACAGCTCCACGAAGTCGATGTCGTAGCCGAACGCCCGGGGCCCGACCAGGTCGAGCATCCCCTCCTGATGCCATTCCGGCGCGCACGGCATCCCGATCACCAGCACCCGGTTGCCGTAGGCGAGGGCCTCGGTGGTGATGGGGTCGAAGGTCTCGCAGTCGAGCAGGCAGATCAGGTTGGGGGTGGTGATGGCGGGTTTGCCGTCGAGGAAGGCGATCAGGTTCTCGTTCTGCACCTCTATGCGCATGGTTGCGTCCAGTCCGTCGAGGTCTTCGAGAATCACAGTGGACCGGGCGAAGCCGTCAGTGGTACGCCGGTCGAGGTCGGCCACCTTGCCGTTGAAGAACTTCCTGGACCCCGACTCGGCGAGGAACCTCTCCCAGGCGCCGTCCTCACCGTCCTTCACCGCCTGCAACAGGCGCCCGACCTCGGTGCAGTAGGTGAGCGAGCCCTGGATGGCGTGCTTGGCGACCTGGGCCGCGGTCAGCGGATAGCAGCTGATGGAGTTGGCCATCCCGAGCTGGATGACCGAGGTGCGGGCCAGCGTCTCCGCCACCTGGTTGGTGGTCGTCTCGAACACGCACTGGTTGCCCTTCTCGTCGGCGACCGACAGCGGGCCGGCCGGCAGCCCGGCCAGCGTGAACACCGTCATCTCGATCTGCGGGAACGCCCGGCGCATCGAGTCTGCGTTGACTATGGGCAGGCCCATCTCCGCCGCGGTGGCGATGGGCAGCAGCGTGTTGCACCCTCCGACCTCGATCGGCATGATCGCGGCGGGCTCCTTGCCCAGGTACGAGGCCAGGGCCTTGACGCCTGCCACATACTCGGTCCCGGCGGGGATCTTCTCGAGGATCACAGTGGGCGCCCCGATTACCGCGGTGGTGAGAACCAACGCGTCGGGGGCAAGGTCGGCGGCATTGACCACCGCGACGGGTCCGTAGGTCTCCAGGGCCTGGTGAGCGACGAGCTTGGCGATATAGGGGTCGCCACCGCCGCCGGTGCCGAGCAGGGTCGCGCCGAGACACAGGGCTTCGATGTCGTCGGCGGTCAGCGTGTCCATGGCTGCTCCATCTGGGCCGGTCTGGTGGCCCGGGTCAAGGCCGGGGGTCGATGTCGAGCACGGGCTCCAGCATCGGGATCCACTCGAGCTCGCGCGCCGGAACGGAGTCGTAGCCGCCGGCCCGGCTGGTCCGCCAGCCGTGATCGGTGCCGACCGTGGCCAGGAACTCGGCGTAGCGCAGGGGCGCGGTGATGGCATCGATCACCGGGACGCCGATCTTGTCCTGCACCTCCCGGTAGAAGCCGAACTCGATCGTGCATCCCAGCACTACCGCGTCGGCCCGGTCGGCGCGCACCGCCTCCTCAGCCTCGGCGAGGATGCGCTGCTGGGTGGTCTCCGGATCGGCCTGGAACTCGTCGACGCTCATGTCGAGCACCCGGAACGACGCCAGATGGTCGCCGTATCCGTACTTGACCACGTTCTCGTGCATCTCGGGGATCCACTTGCGCCGCCCCACCAGGATCGAGACCCGCTCGCCAATGGTGGCCGCGATGCGGAGGCAGGCCTCGGCCGGCGCGGTGACGGCCATGGGGCCCGCCAGTTCCCGGGCGCCGCGCAGGAACGGATCGTAGAAGCAGCCGATGACCGCAGCGTCGTAGCCCCGCTGCTCGGCGGCCCAGCGGACCACGCCCATGGTCGGACCGGCCACCACCGCCTCCAGCGCGTTCCATTCAAGATGCTGAGGGCCGGCATCGGGAAGAGAGCACACGTCCACCCGGGTCGCAGGCGCAGCCTCGCGGCGCAACTCGGCGCCTATGGGCGCGTCGTACGCGCTGGTGCCGACGGGGTTGATCCACAGTATCCGGACCATTCGCGCTGTCTCCCGTTCGTGATCCGCGGTCGGTTGGTTCACGATATTCGAGGCTTGGCGGCCAGGTTTATGGGCATTCGGCATAGCCCAGCGTCAGTAGATGTGCGTCCAGCACTGCCTATCGTCGCTGGAGGCGCTCGGGACTGATCAAGGCGACGATGTCGCCCAGCGGGCCGGCGGGGACGTCGCCGCCGATCAGGTCGGCCACCAGCGCGGCGATGGCCGGGGACGTCTGGATACCGGTGCCGCCCTGCCCCGCGCACCAGAAGAACCCCGCCGCGCCGGGATCGAAGCCGACGACCGGCACCCGGTCCGGTGCGAAGGTGCGCAGACCGGCCCAGGTTGAGCGGACCGAGCGGACGTCGAGGGTCGTGGCCCGGTTGACGGACTCGATCCCGGCTGCGACGTCGATCTCGCGGGGCTTGACGTCGCAGGGGTCAACGGGATCCTCGTCGGCCGGGGAGGCCAGGAACTGGCCGGCGCCCTCGGGCTTGAAGTAGAAGCTCTCGTCCGCGCCGACGACCAGGGGCCAGCCCGCCGACTCGTGGTGGCTCGCGAACGTGAACACGGTGCGCCGGTACGGCTGCAGGCCGACGGGGCGCACTCCGGCCATGCGGGCTACCTCGTCGGCCCAGGCGCCGGCCGCGTTGACGACGGTGGCGCAACTCAGGACACGCTCGCCGACATCCACCTGCCAGCAGCCGTCGCGCCGGTCGAGGGCCCGCACTCCGTGCTCCCGCAGCACCGCCGCTCCCTCGGCGCGGGCGCCGTGCAGGAAGGCCTGGTGCAGCCCGGCGACGTCGATGTCGAAGCCGCCGTACTCGATCACCCCGCCGTCCAGCCACCGCGGGTCGAGGACGGGGCAGAGGTCGAGGGCGCTGGCGGCATCGAGGCGCTCGCACGGTGTGCCCGTGGTCTCGTTGGCGGCGATCCTGGCCCGCAGTTCCTGTTCGAATCCGGCGGGCGCCACCCACAGCACGTCGCGGGGCTCCAGCAGCTCGCCGTCGGCCAGGCCGTCGGCGCCGGCTTCCAGGAACGGCCGCGACGCCGCGCTGAGGACCCGGTTGGCGGGCCCGCCGTAGGAGGCCAGGAACTGCGCGGCGGACCGTCCCGTGCTGTGCGCGGCGAGGGACGCCTCCCGCTCGACGACGGCCACCCGGTGGCCACGCCGGGCCAGCGACCAGGCGGCCGACACCCCGGCGATACCCCCGCCGACGATCACAGTGTCAAACGAGCGGGACCGGCCCTCAGGCATAGCTGACATGCACTATACGAATCCGCCCAGCGTCGTCAGCAGGGCACCCGGCTGTCTGCACTGAGCAACCGAGAGCAGTCTGCACTCACCTCCTTCATCCGCCTTCCCAGGCCCTGAGCTCCTCCTCAGGCAGCGGCTCGAAGAACTCGGGCCCGACGACCAAGCCCGGGAGTTGCCCACCGCGGCGGCGTTTCGGGGCGAGCGGCATGAGCCTGGCGTAGGGCTTGCCGGCCTTGGCCAGGATGATCTCCTCGCCCGCGTGCGCCCGCTCCAGCAGCTTGGACAGGTGAGTCTCGGTCTCATGAATGTTCACTATTTCTGGCTTGTTCACAGTCATTCTCCTATGATACCCGTTTGGATTAGAGGTCCGGCGACTGGTCGAGTGCGATCCCTTGCAGCAGGCTCGACCGGCGACGGTCAGAGGACGTTGCCGTAGCGGTGGGTGGTGCGGGTGACGGCCTGCTCGCGCAGGTAGTGGAGCAGCTCGATCCGGCCCTCGGCGGTGACCGGGTCGTCGGCTGTGTGGACTCCGGCTTCGTTGGCTGCGGCTCGCAGCTCGTGGCTGCATGTGCCCAGTACCCGCACGCGCTGGACGCCGAGGGAGTCGAGCCGGGCTACGAACTGCTCTCCGGTCTCGTCGGCAGCGTGGGACTCGACGAGGGTCACGCCGCAGCGGCCGGCTGCGACGCGGACCCGGGCGATGTCGCGGGGCCTGGCGTCGGTCTCGGCCCGCAGCGCGATGCGGGGCAACCGCCGGTAGCGCAACACGTTGGACTCGCAGTGCAGTCCGGAGGGGTCGTGCTCGGAACCGAACTCGGCTCGCCATGCGGCGTAGTCGCTGGTTTGTGCCGCTTCGAGCCACTCGTCGTCGGTGAGGCCGGTGTCGACGGGATGCCAGGTGCCGAGGCCGGCCACATAGTTGGGGCCGCCCGCCTTGAGGCCGGGACCGACCGAGGACCGCTTCCAGCCGCCGAAGGGCTGGCGGCGCACGATGGCGCCGGTGATACCCCGGTTGATGTATGCGTTGCCGACCTCGACGGTGTCGCTCCATCGACGGATCTCTGTGGGGTCCAGGGTGTGGATGCCGCCCGTCAGTCCGTAAGCGGTCGAGTTCTGGATGGCGATGGCCTCGTCCAGGGTCTCGGCTCGCATCAGGCCCAGGACCGGGCCGAAGCACTCCGTCTGGTGGAACCATGAGCCCGGTCGCACTCCCAGGCGCACGCCGGGGGTCCAGGTGGCGGCGTCGAGGCGGCGGGGCTCGACCAGCCACCCCTCGCCGTCGTCGAGATGAGTGAGGGCTCGCAGCAGCTTGCCCTCGGGCTCGCCGATGGTCGGACCCACCGATGTCGCCAGTTCTGTGCTGGGGCCGACGCTGAGGCCGGTCACTGCGTCGGCGAGTTGGCGGCGCAGCCGGCGGGAGTCGTAGGCGCCGCCCACGCAGATGGCGAGGCTGGCGGCCGAGCACTTCTGGCCCGAGTGCCCGAACGCCGATGCCACCAGATCGGCCACGGCCAGGTCGATGTCGGCGTTGGGGGTGATCACCATTGCGTTCTTGCCCGAGGTCTCCGCCAGCAGGCGCATGGCGGGCTTCCATGACAGGAACATCCGGGCCGTGTCATAGGCCCCGGTCAAGATCACGGCATGCACATCGGGATGGGTGACCAGGTGCCGGCCCACATCGTCGTCGGGGGTTCGTATGAAGCCGACCAGATCTTGCGGGAGGCCCGCCGCCCAGCAGCACTCGGCCACGATCTCGGCGCAGCCGGGCGTCTCGGGCGCCGGTTTGAGGATGACGGCGTTGCCGGCGGCCAGCGCCGCGAAAACCCCGCCCGACGGTATGGCCACCGGGAAGTTCCACGGGGGAACCACCAGCACCACCCCGAACGGCTCGAACCGGGCCCGTTCCGGGTCGGCCAGGCCGGGCCCGGCCAGATCGAGGACCCGCTGGCGGTACCAGCGGGCGAAGTCGATGGCCTCGGACACCTCGGGGTCGGCTTCGGCGACGGTCTTGTGGCCCTCGTGGACCATGGCCGCCACCAGGTCGCCCCGCCTGCGGCTCAGCTCGTCCGCCGCCCGCCACAGCAGGTCCCGGCGCTCGGCGGGCGGCCGGGCGGCCCAGCCCGCCTGCTGTGCGGCGGCGGCCACGACGACCCGATCCACGCCGGCGACATCGCGGGTGAGCGCGGCGGCCGGCCCGCTCCAGTGCCTGGAGACGATCTCGCGGGCCCAAGCCCGGTTCGGGGCCAGTGCGGGGTCGGTGTCGGGCTCGTTGAAGAAGCCGCCGGCCGGGTCGGCGGGCTCCGGCGGGCGGTTGCGGTCCTGGCGTCGGCGCGGGGCCCGCCCGATCGACCACCTCTCGGCGACCGAGGCACGGAACTTGGCCGCCTCGGCCTCGAAGGCGGCGCTGCCGGGCTGCAGGCCGAACAGGTGGTGGATGAAGTTCTCGTCGGAGGCGTTCTCCTCCAGGCGGCGGAACAGGTAGGCGATGGCCACGTCGAAGTCCTCGGCGGCCACCGCGGGCGTGTACAGCAGCACTTCCCGATCATCGGAGCGCAGCCGTTCGGCCTGGGCGGGCGCCATGCCCTCGAGCATCTCGAACCCCACCCGGTCACGGACGTCGCGCTGGTCGGCCAGCAGGTCGGCCCAGGCCACGTCGAAGAGGTTGTGGCTGGCCACGCCGATGCGTACTGAGTCGGTGCGGTCCGGTGTGAGCATCCAGTCGAGGCAGCGCTTGAAGTTGGCGTCGGTCTCGGCCTTGGTCGGATAGGGCGCCTGCGGCCAGCCCCGCATGGCGGCTTCCACCCGCTCCATGGCCAGGTTGGCGCCCTTCACCAGGCGGATCTTGATCGAGGCTCGGCGGCGGCCCTCTGCCACCAGGCCGTTGTGCCATTCGACCAGGTCCATGAGCGCGTCGAAGCAGTCGGGCAGGTAGGCCTGCAGCGCGATGCCGGCGTCGAGGGTCGCGAACTGGGGCTCCTCCAGCAGGCGGCGGAAGGCTCCCACGGTCAGCTCGAGGTCGTGGTACTCCTCCATGTCGAGGTTGATGAACGTCGCCGGCGACGCGGACGCGGCGGCTCGAAGCAGGGGGCGCAGAGCCTCGCAGATCCGGTGCAGCGACCCGTCGAAGTCCCACGGATTGAGCTGGGACACCACCGCCGACACTTTCACCGACACGTAGTCGACGTCCGGCTGGGCAAGGGTGTCGAGCACCTCGGTGTGGCGGCGCCGGGCTTCGGCCTCACCCAGGACGGCCTCGCCCAGCATGCTCACGTTCAGCGAGTAGCCCTGCGCGGCGCGGGTCCCCAGGTGGGCCGACAGCCGCTCCGGCTCGGAGTCCACGACCAGGTGGCCGACGAGGGCCCTCATGCGGCGCTGGGCGATCGGCATCACCAGTCGCGGCATCCGGGGCCCGAGCCGCGCCCCCAGCCGAAGTAGCAGTCGGTCCAGCGGCGACAGGAACGCGGGCAGCCGCGCCTCGGCCACCAACGAGGCCAGCTGGCCCGCGGCGGTTTCGGGATCCTCGGGCCGGATCACCCGGTCGACGAACCGCATGGCGAAGGCGGTGGCCGGCGGGTCCGTCACCACGCCCGACAGGCGTCGGGTCGCGGCGCTGTCGCGTTCGGACGCCAGCGACCCGGCCGCCTCCAGCCATCCCGCGACACGGGCCACAGCCTCCTCGGCCAGCAGATCGGCGCCGCGGGTGTGGCGGTCCACGCCTTGCTCGCCCCTTCCTGCCGCGAGGCACTCGCTACAGCGTGCCGACCCATGATCGCACGAATCGGCCGCCGACGATGCAGCACTTGGCTGAACTGAACGGCGGTGATTGTGCATCCTGGGGTGAGCACCTGCGGCCCACCGGCGGCGCGGATCCACAACACAGCGCGATAAGGAGTTCCAGCAGAACGGAAGTCCAAAGGACGCCAACGTTGGCTTGCTCCAGAGCAAGAATAGCGAATCATGAGGCCGTAGCGTTTCCGTCTACAAATATCGGAGCAATCAAGCAGTTGAACGGTCGATTATTGTATCACTCTTGCGATGCCAGGAGTGATTCGTCTACAACACACAGCCGAGACTCAAGGGGGCCTGGGCGCTGGAGGCTGCTCATGAGCCCGCCCGGTCTGCACGAACCAGCGGGCCGATATCTAGTAATGGCGATTATATTTCGAGTAATATTGATTCTCGGTCTGAGTCTTCGCCGCTCCCCGACCAAGGACTGCGACCTCGTGTGTCGGACCGTCGGCATTCACCCTAGAGATGCGGCTCACGCAGATCGTCCAAGTGAAGCAATCGATCGGGTTGCATTACACATTCGCGAGACATTTCTCCAGGAAATGACACCAGTAGTATTTGGTGGTTTGTAATATGACCGCCGTGCAGTTGGACGACATAGATCTAAGGATCGTTCGGACCCTGCAAGCGGACGGCCGGACGAGCTACAGCGACATCTCCAAGGCAGTGGGGGTCAGTGCCGGCACGGTCCGGAACCGGATCAACCAGATGCGGTCTTCGGGGATGCTCTCGGTCAACGTGTGGCTCGATCCGCACCTCACCGGCCTCTCGATCCACGCGACCCTGCTGCTCAAGGTTCGGCCCGGGCATCTGACGGAGGTGACCGACGCGCTGTCCGGACTAGAGGAGACCGTGTATGTGGCCACCCTGGCGGGCGCCTACGACGCCGTCGCCGACGTGTTCTGCCGCGACACCGCCCACCTGCGCCTCCTCATCCATGACAAGGTGCAACAGATCGACGGCGTCGCCGAGGTGACGACCAACCTCGTGACCGAGCACAGGCACCGGTCGGCCCTCGACACCATCACCAGCACCCCGCCAAGCCGCCCCTGAGCGCCGTCGGCCCACGCCGGCCCGGTGACATCCGCAGCGACCGGGGACCCGAGTCCGGTTGCCGATCTGATCGCGGCAGCCGTCGCAGCGGTCGACCTGGTAGGTGTCAGGGGCCGGGCGTGCCGCTCTCGGCGTGGAGAGTGTCGGCGATGCAGCCGGTGAGCCTCTCGGCGTAGGCCACGTGCAGGTACTCGTTGGGGCCGTGGGCGTTGGACTCCGGACCCAGCACGCCGGTCACCACGTGCGGGCCAGCAGCCCCTCGGCGGCGTCCTGCTCCATCAGCCGGAGGTCTCCGACCAGGCCGAAGTCCTCGCCGGTTCCGCCGAGCAGGTCGGCCACCGCCCGAGCCTGCGAGACCCGATGATCAGGACATAACACCCTGAGCGCTTCGCCGCTCAGAACCCGGGGCCCCTCGTTGCGAGGGGCCCCTGTCATTTCCACGACGCCGGCCGGTTCAGAGTGCGGGATGACCCCGGCACCTGAGCCTCATCGGGCATCTGGCACTGCAGGAGCAGCCTCGCGCTTGGGCAGGTCGTCGAGGGAATCGACCCAGGTGTCGTCGATTCGCTGGATGGCGCCGATCTTTGTGTTGTCTCTTGCCCACGGTGTCAGGTCGCGGGCCCACTTGAATTTGAACGTCCATCTCTTGATGACCGGGAACATGCACGCTGCGACGATGTCGAAGGCGTCGTAGACGTACTTCCTTCCTGCACCGGAGTCGCGGGTCTTCTGGGTCTCAACCTTGGCGTCGCCATCCTTGTAGGTCTCGCTGAGAGCGTTCTTGCACTCGATCGTCAGTTCGCGTCCGTCGCCGAGCCAGATCCGGAAGTCTGGCATCCCGTCCTGATCGATCGCCTCGTAGCTGGCGATGCAGGGATCGCCGTCGAGGAGGTTGCCCAAGTGGTGTTCGGCAACGCTCCCCCGCACCGCGACGCCGAGGCGGAAGTTCGACTCGATGATGTCGAGGATGGTGGCCGCGCTGACACCGTAGAGGGTCTCAAGGTCGTGGCGACCGATCCTGCCGTCAACGAAGTGTTCAGCGAGGTTGAGTCGCAGGCCCGTGTCGAAGCCGAGGCTCGTTGCGAGGGCCTCGAAACGGGCGTAGTCGAGCAAGCGATCGGGACGGAAGCCGACCATGGATTCGATGCCGTCCCAGCCCTCGCCCTGGGGCGTGCGCGGTCTTGTCTTCTCCCTGGCCCACCAGGCCCAGCCCGTGGTCGTCACTGCTTCGGCGTTCGTGTCCCGGTAGTAGCCCGAGATTCCCATCGGGAGCTGCGCGTAGACGAGGGGATCCAGACCGACGACGACGCCCGTCTCGGGGTCGACAGCGAGTGCCAGGGTGATGTCCACTCCAGCGGGATCGTGGCCGACAGGGTTCGGTTCGAGGCGAACTCGTCCTGGGTCGCCGTACCGGATCTGGAAGCGGTGCTCTGTGGATGGTCGGTTCTTGGTGGCTCGTCTCGTCGTGGTGAACGGATAGACGACGAGGCCGAAGCGGTGGTTGTCGCTGTCTTCGGCACCAATGAAGATGGGTGCCAGCTGCTTGGCCGGGAAAGAGCATGAAACCACTCGTCCGCCACCGTCCTCAATGCCTTTGAGCAGCAGGTCTACGACAGGTGTGCGGGACTTGGAGATGCGGTACAGCTTGGGGATGTAGCTGCGGCCGGCCAGTTCCACCACGCGGCCCGCTGCGCAGTTCGGCCGCGTCAGCACGCAGCCGCTACCGCCCGAGCAACCTGCTCAGCGAACAGGGGCGGTACCGAGTTGCCGATCTGAGCCTGCACTGATGCTCGCTTGCCGACGAACGCGAAGTCGTCGGGGAACGTGAAGAGCCTGCGTAGCTCTGGGACGCGCAGGCGGCGGTTGTCCCAGTGGAACGGGCCGACGTTGGGACCGGGCTGGGCCTGGATCGTCGGTGACGGCCTGCGGGGATCGAGCTTCAACAGGAACGACCAGTACCGGGACCGCCACTCGAAGATCGGCTCCGGGTGGCCGCGCTTGTCGGTGAAGTGCAGGTAGTTGTCGCCAGGCGGGATCTCGGGCAGGAGATGGCCCCAGCGTCCCCGCACCACCTCCTCCGGCTCGGGGTCGGTGATCAACCCGGCGAGCGCCTCGCCGGCGGTGACGTGGGGCAGCGGCCCACCGGTCGCAGCTCGTCGTTCCCACGGTCCGTGATGAGTCGGATCCGGCAGATCCGGCAGCGTGTCTCGCTTGCGGCAGCCCACGACGCACAACCGGGGCCGGGCCTGGGGCACCCCGAAGTCGGCGGTGTTGAGCACCTGCCACCTGAGTCGGTACCCGGCAGTCTCGATCTCTGCCAGCAGGCGGGTGAACGCCGGGCGGCTCGCCTTGTTGTCAAAGGTCAGCGCGTACACGTTCTCGAGGATGAGGTACCGGGGCCTCGCCTCGGAGAGCACACGGGTGTAGGCCTGCAGCAGGCTCGCTGCGGGGTCGACGCCGTCGCGCTTCCAGTCGAGCCAGAAGCCTGACTTGGAGAACGCAACGCACGGCGGTCCGCCCACGAGCAAGTCGGGCCTCTCCCGGCTCGACAGGCCTGCCGCCCGGAGGATGTCCCGAGTGGTAGGACCCTCGCCGGCGCCGGTGGCGAGCGGGTAGAGGTCGCCGCGGACCACCTCGCGGAGACTCGGAAAGCAGGTCGGGGCGTTCTTCTCCATGGTGTCGCACGCATCATCGTCCCATTCCACTGCAGCCAGGATGGCGAACCCTGCCGACTCGATCCCCAAGTCGAGGCCCCCGGCGCCTGAGAACAACGAGATCGCGGAGCCAACTGTCACACCCTCAGTCTGCACCCTGCGGTCGGCCTGGACGCGCACCCTCTGCCCGTCCCCAAGACGCAATTGCACGCCTCGGGCTCGCCGGTCAATTCGCGCAGGGTCCACGCCAAGAAGCACACAGCAGGGGTGTGACACATGCCGTCGCCATCACCTCAGAGCCGCAATTCGCAGCCTCGCTCGGCACGGAAATGGCGGTCCGCCTGGCGCGGTGAAGCCCAGACCAGGGCACATGCTCTGACCTGGGCTTTTGTTGGTGGCGGGGGTAGGAATTGAACCTACGACCTTCGGGTTATGAGCCCGACGAGCTACCAGACTGCTCCACCCCGCAGAGCGATTCTACCGGCCGCCCCCGGCAGCCCGCAACGTCTCGGAGCCTGTTGGGGGCGCTACTTCGCGGGTAGGCGTATGCCGGCGTCGACCCTGATGGTCTCGCCGTTGAGGTAGTCGTTGGTGAGGAGCTCCATCACCATCGAGGCCAGCTCGTCGGCGGTGCCCAGCCGTTTGGGGAACAGCACCCCCTCGGCCAGGCGGGCCTTGAACTGCTCGGCCTCCTCCCCCTTGCCGTAGATGGGCGTGTTGATCAACCCCGGCGCGATGGTGTTGATCCTCACCCCGATGGGCACCAGGTCCCGGGCTATCGGCAGGGTCATGCCCACCACGCCGCCCTTGGAGGCCGAGTAGGCGTTCTGGCCGGTCTGGCCGTCGAAGGCTGCCACCGATGCCATGTTCACGATCGCCCCCCGCTGGCCGTCGGCGTCCACCGGCTCGGTGCGGGCCATGGCCGCGGCCGCCAAGCGGATGCAGTTGAACGTTCCGATCAGGTTGGTGGCCACCACCCGCTCGAACCGCTCCAGCGGCATCGGCTGGCCGTGGCGGTCCACCGTGCGCACCGCTGAGGCGATTCCGGCCGAGTTGACCAGCACCCGCAGCGGCCCCAGCTCGCCGGCGGCCTCCACCGCCGCCTGCACCGGCTCCTCCTCGGCCACATGGCCCTCGACGAACAGGCCGCCGACCTCGCGGGCCGCCTCGGCGCCCTTGGCCGCCTGGAGGTCGAGGATCACGCACTGCGCGCCCAGCCCCGCCAGCCGCCGAGCGCACGCACGCCCGATACCCGACGCGCCGCCGGTGACGATGGCCGCAGCCCCTGCCAGTTCCATGTCGATCCCCTTCGGTCGGAGCCCGCCAACCCGCACAACCTAGAGGTCGAACAGACAGCTCGCAGTCCTCATCGCAAGCCTGCCCGTCGGCGGAGACCCTCAGTCGGCCAGGACCCTGGCCACGTCGTCGACGTCGGGAAGGCCGTCGAGCGGGCCCAGCACGGTGATCTGGTCGTCGGCCTCCAGCACCAGGTCGGCCTCGGCCCGCAGCACCCGGCCCTCGCGGCTCACCGCCTCCAGGAAGAAGCCGCGGTCGATGGTCAGGGCGCCCACCCGGCGCCCGATCAGCGCCGAGGTCGACAGCTCCGGCATCAGCGGGTACTGGCCGATCGACAGGTCCGGCAGCAGCGCCTCCTTGACCTCGGCCTCGTAGGCGGCCTCGGCCACCGCCTCGGCCCGGTCCGAGTGCAGGTAGGCGGCCAGCTCGCCGGCCAGGCGCAGCACCCGGCCCGGCTCCGCACTGCACCCGGCCAGGAAGAACAGCGCCTTCACCTGCTCGTCGCGGCCGCCCCAGGCCGCCGGGATGCGGATGCCGCCCGCGGCCCGCACTATCACCAGGTAGTCGTCGTCGGTGTCGAAGAAGGCCACCGGCGTGGCGGTGGGATGCAGCTCCGAGGGCTGGATCCACAGCGACCCCGACTCCAGGAACCGGTCGGTCACCGTGGCCACGTCCACGCTCGTCTGGGTCGACAGGACCTCGGAGGCTCGCACCGCAGCCTCGTTGATGTCGGTGCCCTGGGGGATGCTGACCACCGCGGCCCGGGCGATCAGCCCCGGGTACTCGTCGCCGACCCGCACGCCGTGGCTCTGCACCGCGGCGCTCAGCTCGCGGTCCAGGCCCCGGTCCACCAGCTTCCCCCAACGCTCGAACACGTGGTAGATGGCCCCTCCGTGCATTGAGCGGGTGCGCCCGTAGGACAGGTACCCGGCCACCCCCAGCACCACCGACGCCCCGGTCAGCAGCAGCGCCGCCGCGCCCAGCTCGACGATCAGGTAGAGGTCGATGACGATCCCGGCCAGCTGCAGGTAGGGGAACAGCGGGGCGGTGAACCCCGGAGCGTAGGAGGCGATGCGCGACGCCCGCAGCACCAGCACCGCCGAGTTCACCAGGGCCAGCGTCAACAGCACGAAGGCGCTGGCAACCTTGGCGATGGCGGCCACGTCCAGGGCCAGGACCACCACGGCCATCCCCACCCCGGTCAGCGCCACCCCCCACGCCGGGGTGTTGAACCGGTTCAACCGTCCGAGCCTCTCGCCCACCAGCCGGTCGCGGCTCATGGCCAGCGGGTAGCGGGCCGCAGCCAGGATCCCGGCGTTGGTGGCCGACGAGAACGCGGCCAGCGCGGCCAGCACCACCAGCACCGCTCCCGCGGTGGGCATCACCTCCACCGCGGCGGTGTAGATCGGAGCCAGATCGTCGTGCAGTAGCGCCGGCGGGACCACCGCAACCGCCACCAGCACCCCCAGCGTGTACAGGGCGGTGCTCACCAGCAGCGACAGCGCCATTCCCAGCGGGATGTTGCGGGACGGATCGTTGATCTCCTCGGCCGCGCTGGCCACCTTGGTGAGCCCCCCGTAGGAGACGAACACGAGCCCGATCACGCTCACCAGCCCGCCCGCCCCATCGGCAAAGAAGGGGTCCAGGCTGCCGCCGTCGCCCGAGCCGGTCCGGCCCACGCCGGCCACCACGAACCATCCCATCACGGCCAGCACGAATCCCACCAGCAGCATCTGCATCAGGGCGCTGGCTCTGGTGCCCAGGATGTTGACGACGGTGAAGCCGGCGATCAGCACGACGGCCAGCGGCTTGGCCGGCACGTCGAACACGATGTTCAGGTAGGCGCTCATCCCGACCAGGGCGAAGGCGTCCTTGAGCACCAGCGACAACCACGTGGCCATGCCCGAGAAGGTCCCGACGGCCGGACCGTAGGCCCGCACCAGGAAGTAGTAGGCGCCCCCGGCGCGGGGCATGGCCGTGGACAGCTCGGCCACGCTCAGCATGGCGGGAACCGCCACAACCCCGGCCAGGGCGTAGGCCAGCACCGCGCTGGGACCGGCCTCGGCCGCGGCAAGGCCCGGCAGCAGGAACAGGCCCGAGCTGAGCATCGCCCCCGTGCTCAACACGAACACATGGCGAAGTCCCAGCGAGCGGGCCAGCCCGCGCAGCGGCCCGCTGCCCGGCCCCTCAGGGCCGCGCTCGTTCATGCACCTCTCGCGGCCCGAGCCATTTCCAAACCTAGCCCGGCCCGCCTCGCTCACTCAAACACCGCTCCCGCCCGGCCGTGCGACCCCCGGCAACAACCCCCGGCGGCACCCTTGCAACACCCGCCGGCGGCACCCCCGGCGACACCTGCGGGCGGCTAGCGTGCTGATTGTGAGTTGGTGGCTGTGGGCGCTGGCCGCGGCAGGTGCCGTGCTCATTGTCACGACGGTCTACGACATGGCGCAGAAGCGCCACGCCATCCTGCGCAACTTCCCGATAATCGGCCATCTGCGCTACCTGCTGGAGTCGTTCGGCCCGGAGCTGCGCCAGTACATCGTCAGCGACAACGACGAGGAGCGGCCCTTCAACCGCAACCAGCGCCGCTGGGTGTACGCCACCGCCAAACGGGAGAACCCGTACTTCGGGTTCGGCTCCGACAACCGGCTCGACGCCGACGGCTACGTCTTCTTCCGGCACTCGGCCTTCCCGGTGGGCTCCGACGTTCCTCACGGCGAGCTGCGGGCGGCCAAGGTGCTCGGGGCCTGGCGCAACCGGCCGGGAGCGTTCCGGCCCAATTCGGTGGTGAACATCTCCGGTATGTCCTACGGCTCGCTGTCGGGTCCGGCGGTGGAGGCGCTCAACCGGGGATCGGCCCTCGCCGGCTGCCTGCACAACACCGGCGAGGGCGGGATCAGCGACTACCACCGCCACGGCGCCGACCTGGTGTTCCAGCTGGGCACCGGGTATTTCGGAGCCCGGGGCGCCGACGGCCGTTTCTGCATGGACACCTTCCTGTCCAGCCTCGAGTCGGCCCCCGTCAAGGCGGTGGAGGTGAAACTCAGCCAGGGAGCCAAGCCGGGCCTGGGCGGGGTGCTGCCCGCCGCCAAGGTCACGCCCGAGATCGCCGAGGCCCGGGGCGTGCCCGTGGGGGTCACGGTGCGCAGCCCCAACCACCACCCCGAGTTCGACGACGTGGCCGGCCTCGTCAGCTTCGTGGAGCGGATCGCCGACGCCTCCGGGGTCCCGGTGGGCATCAAGTCGGCGGTCGGCGACCGCCGGTTCTGGGTGGAGCTGGCCTCCCACATGGCCGAGACGGGCCGGGGACCGGACTTCGTCGTCGTCGACGGCGGCGAGGGCGGCACCGGCGCCGGGCCGCTCACGTTCACAGACCACGTCTCGCTGCCCTTCCGGGTGGGCTTCGCGGAGGTCTACCAGGCCTTCGCGGAGGCCGACCTGCATGAGGCCGTCGTGTTCGCGGGCTCCGGCAAGCTCGGGTTGGCCCCGGACGCCATGGTGGCCATGGCCATGGGCGTCGACCTGATCAGCGTCGGCCGGGAGGCGATGATGGCGGTCGGCTGCATCCAGGCCCAGCGCTGCCACAGCGGGCGCTGCCCGACCGGCGTGGCCACCCAGAGCAAGTGGCTGACCCGGGGGCTCGACCCGACCAGCAAGGCGGTGCGGGTGGCCAACTACGTGTCCGGGCTGCGCAACGAGTTGAGGATGCTGGCCGAGGCGATGGGCGAGGAGCATCCGTCGCTGGTGGACCCGGCCGCGGTGGAGATGCGGATCCGCCGGGGAGAGCTGATGCCCATCCTCGATGCGGTCGGCTTCTCGGCCGAAGCCAAGGAGGCCCGCATCGCCCTGGGCGACGTGGCCCGGGAGGCCCGCATCTTCGCAGACTCGACAGGCTCCTAGAACCCGCTCCGCGGCCGTCCCGGCCGGCGACGCCCGAAATTGAAGCGGATCTTGGGTATCTGATACCCATTTGGTCGCCAATTTCGCTCGACGACCGTCGGCGGGGCTCGGACCGAGCTAGCCCTCGAGCTGCTCCAGCAGGCGGGCCAGGATCTCGTCCTGGCGGCGCCGCAGCTCGGCCAGCTCGTCGATCAGCTGCTCGGTCTCCGACGGGGTCAGCTCGCCCAGTTCGACACCGGGCGTATCCGTGACGGAGGGCTCGGCGTCACCGGTCGGGTCGACGAGGCCGGAATCCTCGAGCGGGGGCGCGTCGCCGTCGGTGACTATCGGGGGTAGCACCACGCCACCGAAGTCCGCACCCGGATAGAGCTTGCCGAGAGCCTCGCCCAGGGTCTTGCCCAGCGCGGTGCGGTTGCCGACCGAGGCGATCACCCCGGCAAGCAGTGGGATCTGGGTTCCCTGGGCCCGCACGTACATGGGACGCACGTACAGCACCGAGTCCTCGATGGGCAGCAGCAGCATGTCGCCGAAGTCGACCAGCGAGCCCTGGTCGTTGAGCAGGGTCAACTCCCGGCTGATCTCAGGGTTGGTGGAGACGTTGGAGGCCACGATGGCCGGCCCAGGCGCCAGCAGGTTGGACATCTCGTAGGACACCAGCCGCGACGTGCCGTCGGAGCGGGTCTCGCCCACCATGAAGGCGGTCAGCTCCTTTCGGCTGTCGTCGTCGGAGGTGGGCACGAACGACCGCAGGGCCACGAACGAAGCCTCCTCCTCGCCGGGGAGCTGGATCAGCGAGTAGTAGGCAGGCACGCGGCGTTCCCGGCTGGTCAGCAGCCCGCGGTCCCCGACCACGGCCTCGGCGGTGCCTCCGGCCAGCACGCTGCGGCCCGGGTCCTGGGCCACCGCCCAGCGCTCGGTGCCGATGATCAGCGCCTCGGGCTCCGACACCTGGTACGCCGCCCACATGTTGGTCTGCACGGTGAACAGGTCGGTCGGGAAGCGCAGATGGTCGCGCAGTCCGTCGGGCATCTCGGAGAAGTCGGTGAACAGGTCGGGGAAGGCCGACTGCCATGCCTCGATGATCGGGTCCTGCACCGGCATGACGTACAGCGTCACGTCGCCGTCGTAGGCGTCGACCACCGCCTTGACCGAGTTGCGGATGTAGTTGGCACCCGTGGAGGCCAGTTCCGAACCGATACCCAGACCGCTGGTGTCGGCGTGCTGGGAGTAGGGATAGCGGTTGGTGGTCGTGTAGGCGTCGAGCACGTAGTGGATACGGCCCTCGAAGACCACCGGGTAGGCGTCGGAGTCGAACTCCAGGAACGGCGCGACGCCATTGACCCGGTCCTGGGCGTCGCGGATGTAGATGATCCGGGTGTCGCTGCTCACGAAGTCGGAGATGAGCGGGTCGAGCTGCCCGAAGCGCAGCGCGAAGGCGCTCTGGCGCACGAACGACCCCATGCCGACGCCGCCCTCGCCGTCGTAGCGGAAGCTCTCCTCGTTGCCCTGGCCGTCCACGTAGTCGACCTCGTCGCGGGTGGCGCCCACCAGCGCGTAGCCGTCCAGATTCTCGCCGACGTATATCTGCGGCTCGTCGAGCGTCAAGCCGATGGCCGGGTCCACCTCGACGGGCAGGCCGCCGGTGATGAACACCGGGCTGCCCCGGACATCGGTGACATTGGCCCGGGCCATGGCGGCCCCGTAACCGTGGGTTATGGCCACATGCTGGCGCTCCCAGGACCCCAGCTCGCTCAAGTTCAGCTCGCGGGCGGCCAGCACCACCTGGGTCAGCTCGCCGTCCACCTCGTAGCGGTCGACATCGAGCACGTTCGAGAAACGGTAGAAGTCCCGCTCGCCCTGATCCTTCTCGAAGGTGTCGGTGAGGGTCATCGGGTCGAGGATCCGAGCGTTACGGACTGTCGCGGCCGCGGCACGCAACTGCGCCGACGTCGGGTTCACCTTGTAGTCGAACACTTCCAGGGACACATCGGCGTCGGGCACAAGCCCGTAGGCCGCCCGGGTGGCCTCGATGTTGCGGTCGGTGTAGACCGCCTCGCGATCGGTGGTGTTGGGATCCACCTGGAACCGCTGCACGAACGCGGGGTACATGTTGCCCGCCACCAGCGCGGTGAAGGCCCACAGGACCACAGCCAGCACCGGCAGCACCCAGCCCCGGCGGCGCAGGTTCACCACCAGCAGGATCACCGCGGCCAGCGAGATCAGCAGCAAGAGGTTGAGCGCGGGCAGCTTGGCCTTCACGTCGGTGTAGAGGGCGCCGTCGACCACGCCCCGAGCCGACACGGTCAACTCGTAGCGGGACAGCCAGTAGTCGGCCGCCTTCACCAGCGCCAGCCCGGCCAGGATGGCCGACAGGTGGACCTTCACCGACGGCAGCACCCGCTGCGCCCCAGGCGTCACCTGGAGCCTGATGCCGCCGTAGAGGTAGTGGCCGATGCCGACCACCACCAGCAGGATCATGAGGGCGGCGAAGCCCCAGTTCACGAGGAACGACAGGAACGGAAGCCGGAAGACGTAGAAACCGATGTCGGTGTTGAACAGCGGATCGGCTATCCCGAAGTCCTTGCGGTTGACGAAGAGCAGCCACTCCTCCCACTGGCTCGACACGCCCGAAGCGGCCAGCAACGAGAACAGCACCGACACCGCCAGGCGCACGAGCCGGGTCCGGCCCGACACGATGTCGTGGAAGCGGCTGAGAAGCTCCTCCTCGGGCCCGGGCGGGCGCACCTTGGGCGCGAGCCGCTCCACGATCATCAAGTTGATCCAGATCACGACGAAGAACGTGACCGCGAAGATTCCGAACAGTGCGACCTTGGCCAGCAGGACCCGCCCCCACACGTCGGTCCGGTCGAGCGAGTCGAACCACAGGTAGTCGGTGTAGAAGCGGGCGATCCCCCGCAGCGACAGCAGCAGGACCAGTAGGCCACCGGCTACCAGGAGGGCTACGAATCGGGCTTTTCTAGTGCCGAAACGCGGACGGCCGCCGGAGGGAGGAGTTGAAACTGTGCGCACGGCCGATCACGATACCGTCTCTGGCCAGCCAGCAGAGAGGGCGGCTTCCGCAGCGGCCTCGGACCGGCGTGATCGCGACTCCCGGTAGATCGATCGAACCATCCGGGCGAGCTCGTCGGAGTCGTCGGTTTCCTCGACCAGATCGCTGAGGCGGGCCCGCACCGGCTCGACCAGAACCGACATGATCGCCGCGGTGGCCGCCTTCATGTCGATGTCGTCGATACTGACGTCGATGTCGGACGCGAAGTCCTGCAGCGGCTCGACGATGGCACGCCTGTAGGGGCCGGCGTCGGCGGAGAGGGCGTTGCGGGCGGCTCGGGACCCGCCGCGGCGGATCGAGTCCAGCAGCTCGCCCTGCTCGTCCACCACCAGCCGCTTGAGCCTGCGGGCGATTCCGCCCACGGCGACGGCTCGGGCCGCGCCGACAAGGTCATCGGGCCCGGCGGCCTCGCCCGGTACCGCATCGGACGGCGGCTCTGCCGCCGGTCCCTCGTCGGCGGCCGCATCGGACGGCGGCTCCGTCACGGGCTGGCTCGTGATCGACCGCAGGCGGGCGAATATCGCTCCCGCGTCCGCAGCGGCTTCAGGGGCTGCCTCGGGCTCCGCAGCCGGTTGCGGCTCGACCCCCGGCTCCGGCTCGGGCATGGCACCGGGTGCGCCGTCGGACTCGAACCGGGGCTCGGCCTCCACGTCGTAGAGGCCGACCGCAGCGCGCTCCGACGGCTCACGCGGCTTGTCCTTGTAGCCGACGATCTCCACATAGTCGCTGCGCCCGAAATCAACGGCCTCGTCGGGAGTGCGGGGAACCTCTTCCTCCAGCTCGTCCAGCTCTTCGAGTTCAGCCGGCTCGGCGGTCTCGGCGACGCCGGCGTCGGCGGGCCGGGCCTCAACCTCCGGGTCCTCGGCGGGTCCCGGGGCGTTGGCGGCAGCCTCGTCCTCGCCGTCGGAGGCGGTCTCTCCGGTCTCCTCGGCCTCTTCGTCCGGGGGCAGCTCCGCAGCGCGGGCAGCCCGGATCTCCGCCTCCATCTCGCCGACGGTGGCCTCGGCCGCGGCTGCCACCAGCAGTCCTGCCCTCGCGGCGGCGGCCTCGGCTTGGGGACCCGCCTGCACGAAGTCCGCGATCCAGCCGTCCAGCCCCTCGCGGCAGATCGACACCGCCTCCAGGAGGCGGTCTCGAATGACTCGGAGCTGGGTCACCTCGACCCGATGCGCATGGCGCTTGAAGGCCAGATCCGAGAGGATCCGCTCCCTCACGTGGCGGGCCTCGGCCACGAGCTCACGGCCCTGCTCACGGCTCTCCTCCACGATGGCGGCCGCGGCCGCCCTGGCCTCCGCGGTGATCTCCTCGCCTTGAGACTCGGCCCGTTCCAACCTCTCACGAGCCGCATCCCGGGCCGCCTGCAGCACGCGGGCCGCCTCGTCGCCCAGGGCCTCCACCACATGGGCCGTCTCGATCTTCTCCGCCGGGGCTGACTCGAGCTCGACGATGCGCTCCCGGAGCGAGTCCGTCAGACCATGGAGACGGCGAAGCTCCGAGGCGGCCTCACGCAGCCGTCTGCGTACGGGTTCCGGCTCGAAGCCGCGGCGGACGGTGCCGAAATCGGCGCGCTCAAGTTCCTCGGGGACAAGCCCGTCGACCGGATCTGATGCATCGCCGTTTGCCATGGCTCCTCCGGCGCGGCCGTCCGCAACCTGAGCCGCGGACGGGACCAATCCTGTTGATGGTACGCCCCGTACCCTACTGAGCAGGGCATCCCCGGCGAGCGGGGCGCCGGCTCAGCCGTACAGGAGTCCTACGGGATCGCCTCCCTGGGCGGCCAACACCGCCAGGGCGTCGTCCAGGGTCTCGACCCCCACCACGGGGACTTCGCCCGCACCTGATCGAGCCTCGTCCACCAGAGCTGCGGGCACCATGATGATCTCGGCGCCCGCGTTCCGGGCCGCCACCGACTTCTGGGCCACACCGCCCACATCCCCGACCGAGCCGTCCAGGCGGATCGAGCCGGTGACCGCTACCCGCTTCCCGCCCGTCAGCTCGCCCGGGGTGAGGACGTCAAGCACAAGCAACGTGAAGGCCAGACCGGCGGAGGGGCCTCCCACGTTGCCGGTGCTGATGTCGATCTCGAAGGGCAACGGGGACCGCTCGACGCGCTCGGCGACGCCGCTTACCCCGATGTACGCCCCGCCGCTGTCGGGATGAGCGCCGAGCGTGAGCTCGACGTCACGGCGCTGCTCCGTCTCGGCGTTCTCCACTGTGATGGTCGCCGTTGCGCCCGGATCCAGGCCGGCCAGCACCGCCCGCAGCGACTCGACGGTGGTCACGGGCAGGCCGTCGATGGACAGGATCACATCGGTGCCGGCCAGCAGGCCGTCGGCAGGACCGCCCGCGACCGCCTCCACGAACAGCACACCGGTGAAGTCCGCCACGTTGACGCCGAGATGCTCCAAAGCCACGATCGTGGCCGTGTCCTTGGCGCTGCTCATCAAGTGCCGGTTGAAGTCACGCTGCTCCTGGTTCGACCGGTCACCGAACACCGACTCCCGGCTGCGCAACTCGATGGCGTCGTCGACTGTGGACTTGATCCAGTCGACAACGGTCAGGTCGCTGTCGATCGACACGGTGAGCAGCAGGATCTCCCCTTCGGACTCGTACACGTCGATGCCGTCGGCTTCGATCCGGTCCGATGTGGTGATGGCGCCCCCGGGCAGGAAGGCCACCGCATCGGAGTCGACGACTGAGTGGCCGGGAATCACACGCCCGACCCACTGTGCCGGCACGAAGAAGGACGCGGCCGAGGCCGCCACCGCCAGGAGGAAGACCGCGCCCAGCAACCACCACAGTCCTCGCCGGGGCCTGCGACGGCCGAGCCGGCGCGTGGACCGCATGAACCGGGATGGGGGCGCCGGAGTGCTCGAGGGGTTCGAGTCCGGCACCGGGGAAGTCGGCGGTGGGGAAGCTAGCGTGGCCAACCGTCCAGTCGTCTTCGCTCAGGCGCCCTGGCGCGGCGCCTGACACCAAGGTATCCCCATGGCGACAGCCCCGACCACCGGCGAAGCCCCGCAGGCGGCACCGGCAGGAAGCGAGCGGCGGGCGCGGATCATCCGGGCGGCCCGGCGGCTCCCTCGGGCGATCCTCCATCTGGCGCGGAAAGCCCTCCGGTCAGCGTGGGCCGCCCGGCCCCACGGACGCGTCCGGCTGATCGACATCCTTCGGCTTCTGGGCCTGGCCCGGCGGGCCGTGCCTAGAGCAGTGGTTGGACCGAAGGCCTACCCCCAGTGGTGGCAGCGCCTGCTGGCGCTGATCGCGCTGGTAGGGCTGGTCGTGGCCATCGGCTTCGTGTTGGCGGCGGCCGTGGGCATCATGGTCGTGGTGGCCGGGTTCCTGCTCGAGAACGCAATCTCGTAAGAGCGAGCGGATTCGGGGGGAGCGAGTGGCCGAAGTCGTGGAGTGGCCCGAGAGTACCGACGCCATGACCCGGCGCCGGGCGGTGGCCATGGCCGGCCACCGTGGTGACCGCGCTCGAGCCCGCGCCTACCTCGACGACGACGACCCGGCGGTCCGGGCCAGCGCGCTGCGGGCGCTGGAGCGGGCCGGCGGCCTCGACGCCCGTCTTCTGGCGGCAGCAATCGAGGACCCCGCGCCAGCGGTTCGCATGGCCGCGCTGGAGCTGGCTGCGAGCCGCAGCGACGTGCCGGTGGGCGCGGCCGCGGCCCGCCTCGACGACGCTGACCAGCGGGTGGTGGAGGCCGCGGCCTGGACCTGCGGCGAGATGGTCTCAGCGGGAGCGGATCCGACCGACCCTGCCCCGGTCGTGGCGGCGCTCTCCCGGGTGGCCCGATCCCACACCGATCCGCTGTGCCGGGAGTCGGCCATCGCGGCTCTGGGCGCGATCGCCCATCCCGACGGGCTGCCGGCGGTCCTCGCGGGATTGGACGACAGGCCCGAGGTCCGGCGCCGGGCGGTGATCGCCCTCGCCCCCTTCGATGGCCCCGAGGTGGAGGCCGCGCTGGCCAGGGCCGGCAACGATCGGGACAAGCAGGTGAGGGCGGCCGTCACCGAACTGCGCGGCCCGGAACCCGACCCGGACTGACAGCTAGTCGAAGTCGTCGCTGAAGATCGAGACGTCCATGCCGAGGTGCTCCAGGCAGCGGCCCGCTCCCCGGACCACGGTCTCCAGCGGCGCGTTGACCCGGCGGACCCGCAGCGACATCTCCCGGGACAGGCGAATGTCCATGCCCCTGAGCAGCCCACCCCCGCCCACGAGGTGGACGCCTCGGGCGATCAGGTCCTGGGCCAGCTCCGGCGGCGACTGCGACAGGCAGCTCAGCACCGAGTCGACCATGGCGCTCACCGGCTCCTCGATGGCCTTGCGGATCTCCTCGGGGGTGACCACCGTGGTCTTGGGCATGCCCGACATCAACTCCCGGCCCCGGATCTCCGCTGCGGTCTCGTTGCGGGTGGCTGCCGCCGAGCCGACCACGATCTTGGTGTGCTCGGCGGTGGGCTCCCCGATGGCCATGCCGTACTCGCGTCTCATGTGGGCCTGGATGGTGTCGTCGATGTCGAACGAGCCCACCCTCACGGCCTCCAGGGCGACCACCCCGCCCAGGCTCAACAGCGCGGTCTCGGTGGTTCCGCCGCCGATGTCCACCACCATCGACCCGACCGGCTCGTCGATGGGCAGACCGGCGCCGATGGCGGCGGCCAGGGGCTGATCGAGGAGGCGCACCTCGATGGCGCCGGCCCGGCGGGCGGCCTCCATCACCGCCCGGCGCTCGACCGGCGTGATGGCCGACGGCACGCACACCACGATGCGGGCCCGGTTGATGCGGCTGACCCCCACCTGCCTCAGCAGGATCCGGATCATGTCCTGAGTGATCTCGAAGTCGGTGATGGCGCCCTTGCGCAGCGGGCGCCGGGCCACGATGTACCCGGGCGTGCGGCCCAGCATCCGCCGGGCCTTGTGGCCGACCGCCAGCAGCTGGTTGGTGTTGGTGTTGAGGGCCACCACTGACGGCTCGTTCAGCACCACGCCCTGCCCGCGGGCGTACACAAGAGTATTTGCCGTGCCGAGGTCGATAGCCAGGTCGCGAGGCAGGGCTCAGCGCTCCTCGGACACGACTGGCGCGTCGGCGGGCGGGCCGCCTTCGGAGCTGGGCGCCAGCGGATCCAGCCTGGAGATGCCGCTGGCCGGTCCGACCGGGCGTCCCGGGGTGGGCGACACCGCCTTGAGCTGCTTCAGGTACGAGGCGGGGCGGCGCCAGCTGATCTTGCGGACCAGCCACAGCAGCGTCGAGCCGACGGTGGCCAGGCCGAGCGAGGCGAGGACCAGCAGGACGGAGCCCCTCACCGCGCCGCCTCTGGCCGGGACGGCCCGGCGCTTACGGCCGGGACCCCGCCTCCGGCGCCGCCGAGTGAGGGCACGCCGGCGATGTGCTGGGGCTCCAAGCCCCAGCTCTCCCCGCCCTGCCAACGCTCGCGCTTCCAGATCGGCACGGTGGACTTGAGCGTGTCGATGGCGAAGCGGGCCGCTTCGAAGGCGGCGTCGCGGTGGGGCGACGACACTGCGACCACCACCGCCGGATCGCCGACGGCCACACAGCCCACCCGGTGCAGCACCGCGATGCGGCCCAGGTCGTCCCACCGCCGGCGCATCTCGGAGACGATGGCGTCCAGGCGGGGCCCCGCCACCTCGTCGTAGGCCTCGTACTCCAGCCGGTCCACCCCCGGGCGGTCGACGGAGTGGTCGCGGGCCGTTCCGCTGAACTGGACCACGGCCCCGCACCCAGGCATCACCACCCAATCGGCCACCTCTGAGGAGGGAAGCGGATCAGGTGACAGCCCTAGCCAGGTGTCGCCGTTGTCGGGGGGTGCCAGCACCGCCCTCATCGTAGGTCACCCATCCCCTAAGCACGACTACGAGAAGAGCGCTTGCGCCAAGACCGGATGACCAGGACGGCCGTGACGAGAAACCCCGCCACCAGCACCACCGCCGCGGCCAGCAGCAGCTCCTGACGGCGCCGGGCCGGCAGCGACTCCAGCGGCCCGGGCTCGTGGGAGACCACCCAGGCCTCCTCGTTGGTGTAGGCCGCCCGCCAGCCGAGAGCCCGCAGCCGGTCGTTGGCGACAACCCACGGATGGATGGTGTAGGGCACGACCCCCGGCGGCGTCGGAGCCCACCCCGAGCGCCATCGCAGCGCGCTCAGGAGCCGCGCCAGATGCGACGGGACCCGCAGGCGCGGCCGCGGCCCCTCCAACTCAGCGAGGGTGTCGGGAGGGATCCAGCCGTCGGGGGCCACGTTGAGGATCCCGTCGTAGCGGGCGTTCACCGCAGTGACCACGGCCGCGGCCAAGTCGTCGGCGTGGAGGTACTGGACCGGGGGATCGCCGTCGGCGGCAAGGCCGGACCGGGCGGCCCGCAGCGTGTGGGCGAGCCGTCCCAAGCGGGCCTCGGCGACCACGGCCGCCGGTCGCAGCACGGTGACCGAGCGTCCCGGTCCCGTCGCCCATTGCTGGGCCAGCCCCTCGAGCCGGTGCCGCTGGACTGCCCAGTCGAAGTCGGGGATCGGGCGGACCGTGGCGTCCTCAGTGATGGGGACCGGGTTGTCCCTCCAGGCGCCGTAGACCATGGCCGACGACATGACGACCAGATGGGGGACACCCGCGGAGCTCACCGCGTCCAGCACCCGGTGCAGCAAGGCCGCCTCCAACTCGACCTCGGCCGGGTTCAGTGTGCCCGCGGTCGCGGTGGAGGCCAGGTGCACCACCGAGTCGGCTCCCGAGAACAGGGCGCCCAAGTCGGCATCCGCCAGGTCGGCCTGCTTGGTCGTGACCGAGTTGTAGGGAGCCGGGGAGGCCTCCCTGTCGATGGCGACCACGGCCACGGACGGATGCTGGCCGGCCAGCCGGATGACGACGCGCCGTCCCACCGAGCCGTGGGCGCCCGTCACCACCACCCGCGCCGGCCGGTACTCGCCGCCATTCGAGCCGCGGCTGGGCGGTGGGGTCACGGCTGGCGGGACATTCCGGGCTGCACCCCCCTACGATGCCTCCATGAGCGAGGTGCCGCCAACCGGGGACGGCCCCGACGATCCATTCGAGGGGTTGGAGGGGTTCGAGGGGTTGGAGGAACTCTTCTCCGCGGGCGGCCTGGGCGAACCGGGCTCCACCGGCGAACCCGGCGCCGGAGGCGGGCCGGGCGGCCTGGGCGACATGCCCGTGATCGGAGACCTGATGCGGGTCCTGCAGGGGGCGGCGCCCGGGTCCAGCCATGCCCGCGAGGTGGCTCGGGCCATCGCCTCGGGCGGATCCTCGGAGCCCAACATCGACCCCACCGACCGGATCGCTCTGGAGCAGCTCGTGCGGGTGGCCGAACTGAGGGTCACCGACGCAACCGGTCTTCAGCCGTCGCGGGGCGCCCCGCTGCGGGTCGAGGTCGTCAACCGCGTCGGGTGGTCCGATCGCACCACCGGCGACTACGGGGAGCTGTTCGACGCCCTGGGGGAGTCGATCGCGGCGGGGGCGGACCCCGACTCCGACGACACTGCCGCCGACCCGATGACGGCCATGCTGGCGGGTCTCACCCGCATGATCGGACCGGCCATGCTGTCGATGACCACCGGAGCGATGGTGGGTCGTCTGGCCCAACATGCGCTGGGCGGCTACGTGCTGCCCGTGCCGCGGCCACCCGGCAAGCCGATGCTGGTCGCATTGCCCAACGTGGAGGACTTCGGTCGGCAGTGGTCCCTCGACGCCGACGACCTGCGCTTGTGGGTATGCCTGCACGAGGCCGTCTACCACGCCGTCTTCGCGGTCGACCATGTGCGCGACGCCGTCAACGACCTGCTGCTGCGCCACGCGTCCTCCTTCGAGACCAACCCCCGCCGCCTGGAGGAGATGCTGGACGACTTCGACCCCATCTCGGGCGGCCCCGAGGCCCTCGCCGAGCTCCAGCAGGCGATCGGCAGCCCCGACGCCATCCTGGGAGCGGTGCGCTCCGAGGTCCAAGAGGCACTGCTGCCCCAGATGACGGCACTGGTCGCGGCCATCAGCGGATACGTCGACCACACCATGGACCACATAGGAGCCCAGTTGATCGGCTCCTACGACCGGCTCGCCGAGGCTCTGCGGCGTCACCGGGTGGAGACCAGCGAGTCCGACCGCTTCGTGGAGCGGCTGCTCGGCCTGGAGCTCGACCAGGACCAGTACGAGCGGGGCGCCGCGTTCGCCGCGGGGGTGGTGGAGCGGGCGGGGCACGACGGGCTGCGACGGCTGTTCACCGATCCGGCCAACCTGCCCACGCCGGCCGAGGTGGACGCGGCCGGGCTCTGGCTGGCCCGGATCGACCTGCCTCGCTGAGATCCGCCCGGGAATCTCTTGCGGAGAGCTATCCGCTCGGCCTCTAGGGGTCCTCTCGGCGGCGCGGATTGCCGCGAACCGCGATGCGGCGGCGTCCGACGATGAACGAGACCACCGCGAAGGCGGCCAGCGCCGCCACGAACCCTGTGCCCAGTCGCACCGGTATGGGCAGGATCACCGGAATGAAGGCCCCGACCACCCAGGCGATCTGGAAGCGCGCCTCGAACCGGGCGAACGACCGTCCGTGGTTGGCGTCGGGGGCGTCGCGCTGCACCAGCGAGTCGAAGGCGAGCCGGGCCACCGCGGCGGCCAGGGCCACCCCGCCCGACAGCAGCGCCATTCCCATCAGCCCTCCGGTCATCGACCCCAGGACGGCCGCCACCAGGCCCAGGCCCAGCGCCCCGAGCAGCATCAGCTCCTCCACCACGCTGCGCCGCAGGATGGGGGCGACCTGCACCCCGGTGAAGGCCGAGAGTCCGGCCGCGGCCACCACGACCGCGTAGTGCCAGGCCGGAGCACCCGGATCGCCGACTATGTCGATGCCCCGCTCCGCGGCCACCGCCCCGCCGAGCGCGGCCCCCTGCTGGCTCACGTCCAGGCCCTCCTCGCCGCCGCGCAGCTCGAAGGCCAGCAGGAAGGTCACGAAGCCCACCGCGCCCCGCATCACCGCCATGGCTGACGCCGACAGCAGGATGGTCGACGCCCGCAGCGCCGAGCGCTCCGTCGAAGTGGCCTTGTCGCGTGCCACCGGGATGCGGGGGAGTTGGAGGGTGATGGCGGTGGCGACGCCGTAGCCCGCGGTGGCCAAACCTGCGGCGACAGCCGGACTGCCCAGGAAGACCAGGGCGGCTCCCACGCCCGCCCCGAGGAGGCTCATCACCGCGCTGATGAGGGCCAGGCGGCTGTTGGCCTGCACCAGGTTCGACTCCGAGGGCACGTAGCGCGGCACCACTGCGCTCTTGGCCACCGCGTAGCTCTTCTGCAGCACCAGCAGCGCGAAGGCCTCCGGGAACAGCCACAGCGTGTCGATGTGGCGGATCATGAGCAGGGCCACCGCCAGCCGGCCCACGTTGGTGACCAGGATCATGGCCCGGCGCCCGCCCGGCATCCGGTCGATGATCGGGCCGATCAGCGGCGTGACCAGAGCGAACGGCGCCATCGTGAGCGCGAGGTACAGAGCTATCCGGTCTCGGGCCGCGTCCGGGCTGATGGAGAAGAAGATCGATCCGGCCAGGGCGACCGCGATGACCGCGTCGGTTGCGGTAGCCGCGGCGTGGACCCGGGCCAGGCGTTGGAACGGGCTGAACGCCGGCATGGGGCGCGGCGGCTGCCCCCAGTCACTTACGCCGTCGTGGGCCACCCGCTCATGGTAGGACCCGCTCGGTGGAGTGAGCCCGGTTGATGGCCAACTGCTGGAGCCTCACATGGGGATCGTCGTCGGCGCCGCCGCAGCGGGTCCATACCCCGTCGGAGTCCAGAGTCCAGGCGAGGCGCTCGTCGGACAGGCACACCTCGGCCACCTCCAGCACCCGGGCTGCCAGCGCTTGATCGTCCACCCGCACCAGGGCCTCTATGCGCCGGTCTAGGTTGCGGGGGAGCAGGTCGGCGGAGCCGATGTAGGTGGCGGGGCAGCCCGGGCCGTCGCCGTTGGCGAAGTGGTAGATGCGGGAGTGCTCCAGGAACCGTCCCACGATCGAGCGGACCCGGATCCGCTCCGACAGGCCGGGCACGCCGGGCCGCAGGCTGCATAGGCCCCGCACGACCAGGTCGATCTCCACGCCGGCCTGCGACGCCTTGTAGAGGTGGTCGATCATCGATCCGTCGGCCAGCGCGTTCAGCTTCAGGATGATGCGGCCACCGCCGGGCATGTGCGCCTCCTGCTCGATCAGCTCGGTCAGGCGGGTGCGCAGCTGCTCGGGCGCGGTGATCAGGTGCTTGTGGTCGACGCTGCGGCCGTAGCCGGTGAGCCGGTTGAAGAGACCGGCGATGTCCGCGCCGACCTCTGCATCCGCGGTGAGCAGGCCGAAGTCCTCGTAGAGCCGGGCGGTCCGGTGGTTGTAGTTGCCGGTGCCGACGTGGCAGTAGCGGCGGATGCCGTCGGACTCCTCGCGCACGATCATGGCGATCTTGGCGTGGATCTTGAGGCCGACGAGTCCGTAGGCGACGTGGGCACCCGCTCGCTCCAGCCGTTTGGCCCAGCTGATGTTGCGAGCCTCGTCGAACCGGGCCTTCAACTCCACGAGCACGGCCACCTGCTTGCCGCTCTCGGCCGCCTCCACCAGCGAGTCGATGATGGGGCTGTCGCCCGAGGTGCGGTACAGCGTGAGCTTGATGGCGAGCACCGCCGGGTCGGTGGAGGCCTGGTGGATCAACCCGCCGACCGAGCGGCTGAACGACGAGTACGGATGGTGCACGAGCACGTCACCGGCCCGCAGCACCTTGAAGAAGTCGGCCCGGCCCTCGTCGCTCGACAGTTCCGGCTCGGTGATGCCGCGCCAGTGCGGCCACCTGAGTTCGGGCCTCCGCAGGTCGGCGATCTCGTTCAGTCCGCTCAGATCGACCGGACCCCGGATGCGGTCGACCGCGCCGGCGGTCAGCTGGAGCTCCCGCAGCAGCAGTACGAGCAGCTCCTCCGACATCGAGTCGGCCACCTCGAGGCGGATCGCCCACTGGAAGCGGCGTCGGCGCAGCTCCATCTCCACCGCGATCAGCAGGTCCTCGGCGTCCTCGTCGTTGAGGGTGAGGTCGGCGTTGCGGGTGACCCGGAAGGCGTGGTGCTCCAGCAGCTCCATGCCCGGGAAGAGCATGTCGAGATGGGCGGCGATGACGTCCTCGAGGGCGACGAACCGGTTGGTCCCCTCGGCGGCGGGAACCCACCGGGCGAGGGTGTTGGGGACCTTCACCCGGGCGAAGCGACGCTCGGAGTCGACGGGGTCGCGCATCAGCACGGCCAGATTCAGCGACAGGTCCGAGATGAACGGGAAGGGGTGGCCAGGGTCGACGGCCAGCGGGGTGAGCACCGGGAATACCCGCTCCTCGAAGTGCTTGCGGAGATGGTCGCGCTCCTCCGGTTCGAGGTCGGCGACCGAGAGCAGGTGGATGCCCTCGGCCGCCAGCTGGGGCTGAACCTGCTCGAGGAACAGGCGCTGCTGCTCGCAGCACAGCTCCGAGGTGGCCTGGCGGACCTCGCGGAGCTGCTCGGCCGGGGCGTGCCCGTCGAGGCTGCGCTCGGTGAGCTCGGCGGCCACCCGGTCGGCGAGGCCCGACACGCGGACCTGGAAGAACTCGTCGAGGTTGGTGGCGAAGATGCTCAGGTAGCGGGCCCGCTCCAGCAGCGGCACCTCCGGGTCGCCGGCGAGGCTCAGAACCCGGGCGTTGAATGCGAGCCAGGACAGTTCCCGGCTGAAGTAGTCAGTGAAGGGCTGACCCCATCCGCCGACGCGCGTAATGGGCGACACGGCGTCACCTGACCGAGCCGCGGTCAGGCCCGCTCCCGGGCGGAGTAGGCGTCCTCCTCCTCCGGATAGCCCAGGTCCCAGTCCACGATGATGCGCTCACGCTCGGCGTCGCGGTTGACCCGCTCGCGGTTGCGGCGGAACTGCGGATCGTGCGGGGGCAGCAGCAGCAGGCGGGCGTGGACCCGGTCGCGGAAGGCGGCCATGAAGTCGGTGTCGCCGTAGACCGGCCGGATCTCCCAGTGGGGCGCGACCGGACCGAGGTAGGTGATGGTGGCCTGACCCACCGGCGGCTCGTCGACCGCTTCAACGTCGGTGACCGTCATAACTCTCTCCGCCTCGGGGCGAGGCCCTCAGGCAGAGCCGTTCTTGCCCGGAGCGCCCTTGCTGCTGTCGCTGCCGGTGGCCTTGCTTGCGCCCCCGGAACCGTCACCCTCGTTGGCGCTCTCACTCAGACCGTCCTTGAACTCCTTCTGAGCCTGGCCCAGCGAGCGTGCCAGCTTGGGGAGCTTCGCCCCGCCGAACACCAGCAGGACGAGAACGAGAATGATGATGAGTTCAGGTGTACCGATGCTCGGCACGACCGAGTAGATGTTCGTCATCGCCGGGTATCATACCGCGCTTTTTCCACAGCCGCATCCCTGGTCTGCGGCTCGGGACTCGGCTAGGGCCGGTCGTGCCTAGGCGGTGGCGGCCGCTCGGCGCTGCATCGCTCGGGCGCGCCGTATGCGGCGTCGCTCGCGCTCGCTCATGCCTCCCCAGATGCCGAACTTCTCGCCGTTGTCGAGCGCGAACTCCAAGCACTGATCGCGTACCACGCAGCCCCGGCAGACCTCCTTGGCCTCCCGGGTGGATGCGCCCCGCTCGGGGAAGAACAGGTCGGGATGCACCCCCAAGCAGTTGGCCTCGCGCTGCCAGGACATGTCCTCAGCGGGAAAGATGCCGTGTAGCTCCATTGGATGTTTCCTCCACGATGAACATTCCGGGCCCCAGCGGTGGGGCTCAAGCCCGGCCCCGCCCGGGTGCCATCGATGTAATTACACCACTGTCATACGACAATGGCAAGCCGGAGGGGCAAGAAATCTGCCCTTCGGCGCTCGGAGGGTTCAGCGGCGGGCCCGCACCAGGCTGCGCTTGTGCTCCACGAAGTCCACGAGCACGTAGTCGCCGAGGTTCTCATTGGTGGTGAAGAAGGCCCGGCCCCCGTTCATCTCGGTGATGCGCTCCACGAAGTTGGTCAGGTACGACGTGGCGTCGAGCATGAACGTGTTGATGCGGATGCCGTCGCGGGTGCACCGGCCCACCTCGGCCAGGGTGAGATCGACGGTCTCGCGGGTGGGCGGGTAGCTGAAGAAGGGCCGGCCCGACGGGGTGATGTGGGCGGTGGGCTCGCCGTCGGTGATCATGATGATCTGCTTGGTGCCGGTCTGGCGGTTGAGCATGCGCCGGGCGAGCATGAAGCCGTGCTGCATGTTGGTGCCGTACACATAGTCCCATGAGACCTCGGGAAGCTTCTCGGGCCGGAACTCCCGGGCCACCTCGCTGAACGACACCAGGCCCAGGTAGTCGCGGGGGTACTGGCTGGAGATCAGCGCGTGCAGGGCCATGGCCACCTTCTTGGCCGGCAGGAAGTTGTTGCGCATCGGCATCGACAGGGAGAGGTCCAGCATCAGCACGGTGGCCGATCGCACCTGCTGCTCGGTGCGCTCGACCTCGAAGTCCTCGGGCTGCAGCTGCACGGGCACGCCGCCGCCGGTGCGGGTCAGGGCGTTGCGGATGGTCCGGCCGATGTGGAGGTTGAAGGCGTCGCCGAACTCGTAGGGCTTGGTGTCGGGCTCGCGCTCGTGGCCCATCCCCTCCCGGTGGATGGCGTGGCGGCCGAGCTTGTCCGCGTCGAGCTTGGCGAACAGGTCCCGCAGCGCGCCCAGGCCGATCTTGCGGATGGCTCGGGGGGTGAGGTCGAAGCGGCCCTCGTGGTTCTCGATCAGACCGGCCTCCTCCAGCATGCGAGCCACCTCGGCCATGCGCTCGAGGCTCTCGGCCGAGTCGTCTCCCAGCAGTCGGCGGACGGCTTCGGTGTCGGCCTCGGCCAGGGCGCCGGGGCTGGGCGAGCCTCGCAGCAGGTTCTCGAGCTGGTCGATGTCCCCCAGCTCCGACAGCATGTCGGTGGCCTCGCTGAAGTGGAGCGGGTCCGCACCGCCGAATTCGTAACGACTTTCCCAGTTGAGATCCGGGAACTCGTTGCGGAGGTGTCCGGCCAACTCGTTCATCTGCCAGTTGAGGTCCATGTCGGACAGCAGCTGGTCGGACAGTTGCTGGAGCTGGTCGCGCTGGGCGGGGGTCATCGAGTTGAGCAGCGACTGGGCCGCGGCCATGCGGCGGGCCATCACCTCCAGGAGCTCGTCGAGGGTCTTGGGGTTCTCCGGGAAGAAGTCGCCGTAGCGCTCCATGAAGCCCTTGAAGTCCGGCTCCTCGCCTCGGGCCCGCTGGGCCAGCATGGCGTTGAGCTCGGCCAGCATGTCCTTGAGCCGCTGCATCTCCTCCGGCGCCGAGCCCTCGGTGGCGTCGTCGACTGCGCCGGCCATCCGGTCCAGGAACTGCTGCATGAGCTGCTCGCGCAGCTGCTCGGCCAGCTCGGAGAACTGCTGGCGGGCCTCGTCGCTCTCGAAGTCGTAGTTGTCGAGGGCCTTGAATTGGCCGGCCAGATCGGGGGGCAACATGTCGAGTTGGAGGTTCTTGGCGGCTGCGGTCTGGGCGGTGAGGTCGGCCCGGCGCTCGTCGCCTTCGGACCGGGCCTGGGTTGCGGCCGCGTCCAGCTCGTCCAGCTCCCGGCGCTCGGTGCGGACCACATCGCGCAGGGACTCGGCGATGTCGTCGTACACGCCGCCGAGGTCGTGATTCTCCAGCAGCTCGCGGCGACGCTCCCGCAGCCGCTCGAGCATGTCGCGCAGGCCCTCGATCCGGCGGCCCGAACGGTCCTCGAACCCGTCGGCCATGAGACGGCGCAGCGCACTGGCGAGATCGCCGTGGTAGAGCAGGTCGTCGGCCAGCTCGTCGAAGATCGAGTCGGCGTCGAGGTCGAAGCCGGTCTGGGTGCCGTCCCAGCGCCAGTAGGCGAAGTGGGCCGGCTCGGGCTGCGCCCGCAGACGGCGGAGCCAGCGCTTGGGCAGAGCCATGCTCCGACCCTACCCCGGCCGGCTAGTGGGGGCGGCGGCGGACCCCTCGCCGCGACTGGCAGCAGAATGCACCCATAGCGGCGCGAAACGCTGCCAATTCCGGGAGAAGCTAGTGGTCACGCGCGTTAGTTTTGTGGCTGTTGGTTGGGGTGGTATGTCCATTTGAAGGGTTTGGCCCGGTTGTTGTAGTCGTCGATGTAGTCGAGGATTGCTGCGGCGAGGTCGCTGGTGT
>LXNI01000255.1_pt1 | contig 67211 bp, 62 predicted proteins | sample 809091 | NCBI WGS metagenome assembly LXNI01 (sample SAMN04870527, study PRJNA318959) | sponge metagenome | biome: 01000161; feature: marine sponge reef; material: water | host: Sarcotragus foetidus | place: Greece: Milos, Mediterranean Sea | collected 2013-05-29 | depth 5-7 m
CATGTCCGGTTTGACGAGCAGGGAGTGGAAACGGATCAATGGCGCAATGAACGGGAAACAGATAGAGGGAAAACAATGAGTACTCTTGATCCTAATGACACCGCGCCACTCCTTGACTCTACAGCTGGTTTAGCGGGTAAATGCGCAGTCAACATTCACAGTACGTCCGCGCAGTGGTGTATAAGCTCCAAGTGTAATTCCTGAGCCGAAATACTACCTTGCGGGGCAGGCGCAGGGGTAAAAGATCGTCGAGAATTCATGGGATATGCGATATAGGTTGAAGCCTATCTCGCGCCCCCTTGCCCAACTAAGATTGAAGCATCCTCGTAGGGTTACCGGACGAACGAAGATTTGCACAAATCATATCGTATAGCTTTTCGTGCATTTCCTGGACACAGTAGTTGTCGGCCAGATTAAGAAGAATCAGACAATCATTGATGAGTAAGCGTAATGGTTGCCGAAGATCCTCCGGCGATAACTCTGCACAAGTAGAGTCCGCGTGGGAGTGCTGTAGCGTCGAAGGCATAACTATACGTCCCTGGTGAGTGAAATTCATCGACCAGTGCGGTTACTTCCTGACCGAGTATGTTGAAGACGGTAATCTCAACATGTGTTGGCCTATCGATCTGAATGTCTATCGCGGTGCTTCCGCTAAACGGATTCGGATAGTTGGGCAGCAGCGTAAAGGGTAAGTCTAGAGTTGTGCCAGCGATGTTTAGTTCAATGGGTCCTATAGGAGTTAAGTCCCTTCCGTCGAAGCCCTCAAAAGCCGTCCCGTATCGCAGCGCCCTAAACACAGCATTCTGGAGGCGTGGGGAGCCTGGAGGTCCGAACACTGGAATTGCATCTCCCTGAGAGAGGGGGCCGGTCTGTACGACGGGATTAACATATTCCCAGACCATTGCATCTGAACCTGCTTCAAGCTCGAAGATACGGCCAGTCATACCCTCGGCAATCAATGTATTTCCATTGGGGAGGCGTTGTTGGCCTGACACGAAATCACTAAAAAATTCGCTTGGTGCAGAGAAAGTCCAAATAGACTCGGGGTCCTCATAGGTCCCATCTATTCCCTGTGCAAACCAAACTGCATTCCCGTAGGTCTCTTCCATGTATGGGAGCTTGAGCTCGTGTACGGTTGAGTAGTTGCCTTCCGGTTGCTCTACACCGTTTTCAAATACCATGAGGTTGCCCGCTCCCGGCAGGCCATCTGGAATCCATAATACGGAATGCATAAAATGCAGCGTCTGATCATTGTCTGTTCCCAAACCGTACATCTGCGGGTTCCCCCATCGATACAAAAGCCGCCCACCCCATCCAAAAGTGCCACCTGTTACTCCCCGTGCTTCCTCTGTTGAAGTACTGTGATCAATTACCCATATCTCGTTAACATAAGATGCACTGATGGCAATGATGTCGAGTTCCTCATTGTAATCCAGTGCATTGAAATGGAGCCAGTCTCCGCCAATGGATGTGTTCACATCAATTCGTTGCGGGTGGTCGGAAATATTTTCCACATAAGTGTCTAATAGCGGGGCATAATCTTGTGCGAGGTGATCCCAGGAATCCCACTGCCAGACAATTTCTGCACTATCAGGCAGTATAGGTTTAAACTCTACGATACGTTCACTCAGGATGATCTCCTGACCATCGGCGAGGTTAGCGGGGTTGTATCCTGCGGCCAGTATTTCGTCCATGTCGCGCATATCCCAGACGATCGCAAGAATGTTGCCGTTTGGCAGGGGGACTACGTCATGGTGCAGCATATATTCATCGTTCACAAAGTCGTATTGCCATCGTATCGTTGCGTCCCATTCTATGATTTCGACACGTCCGGCTAAGCCTTGGAAGTCGGTCCACGAGTTCGGGGATGCCGAAACTCTGAGCAGGGCACCATCCGGCAAAAGTCTATTGGTAGTTCCAAATGCGGAGTTGACGTGCCAACGATGTACTGTTTGCCCTTCTGGATCGACCAAGTACACTGAGGGGTGGAGTATCGGGGCGATTAGTGTATATCCCTCGAAAGTCCCCGGCATATTACGCATGAGCCCGACAGTACGATCTTGTGCCTGTACAGTGCTGGATACAGATAGCAGGATCAGGAATAAGCAGGAAGGCACGGATACTCGCATTAGGATTAAGATTGTCTGATTATGAGGGTGTATCTCGTTGAGGGGAATACTCCGCTTCTGCTACCTCTGATGGGTTTCGGAAATCATTGACTGTGTGGATAGATCGGCAGCCGTTCGATGCGATGAAACGTGATGCCATATCGTGCTTCGGGATTGCGCACGGCAGCCTCATACACGACTTCTTTTGTTTGATAATCGACTTCAATTGTTTTCCCGTTTGGGCCATCTTCCCAGTTGGCTCCCGGCATAAATACCACGTTGTTTTCCTTCGGGTGAAAATCAACGTCCGACACAATAGCTGAATAGGTAGTAGGACCTCGTTCTCGACCGTATTCCCAGACCTGTTGAACGGTCATGGCATCATCGTCAAATAGATATTCGACTGCGCGACTGAACACAGGTTGCCCCTGGTAGTGTCGATTGTCACCATTGTCAAATAAGAGCAAAGTTCCGTGTGGAGTTAATTCTGGGGCATGCTGATACCATGCCCAGGAGAACTCCGAGTGATCGACAAAGCCGTCAAGAACGGCAGTATCTGTAATTGGCTGACCATTTGTATCCAAGGGTTGCAAGAGTTTGCTATTCAGGTCTGTGCCATCACCAGCCGTGCCCCAATTACTGTGTGGCGCAAAGATCCAAATGACCTTATTATCGCGAGTTAGCTTGACCGTGCCTTGGACACGTCCAGAAACAATTATGGCGTCTTTTGCCTCATCATATGCCAGACCATTGGCATGAAACCAATCCCGGGCATTACTACTCCATACGCGTCGTCTTTGGTTTAGCGATTCCCTAAGATCCCATTCCTGCACAATGTCACCGGTCTCACGATCGATTTCCAGGATATGATCTTCTGTGGTAGCTAAGCCGTGCTTATTGACGGTGGCCAGCAGGTTGCCGTTTGTAAGCTCCAAAACGTTATGATGGAATCCGTAGCCGGGCAGGAGCCATTCGTTGATCACTCTGCCCAGCATATCCATTTCGACGAGGCGTCCGCTACTACCGTCTCCGAAATACAGATTACCGTTTTTGAGTCGCTCGACACCTGCATCATAAAACAGGTTTCCGAGTACGGGATGTGTATCCATGTTCGCATACCAGCGAATATTGCCGTATTGGTCAAACATGAACGGGATTTGAGGTAAGCGGCTGCCAGCGCGTCCGAAGAAGCTAACCAGGTTCATCCCGGGTTTTTTTCGTTCAGTATTGACGCTGACTTGGATTTCTGGCAACTCGGGCAAAAGCTGTGGGGTATCTATAGATCGGTTTTCTTCTCCTAAGAGCTGGTCATCGTCGTCGTAGAATCTAATCAGCAACGTGTTACTATGCGCGGGATAGAGTCCGAGTACAGGGAGGGCAAAAGACGTAGCCCTTTCTTCGAAGCGGTGTGTGAGTGATTCAGTATCATTCTCTCGACCCAAGATCTCAAGCTCTACCTGTACCGGTTGACTGGTTTCCAGCTTAAGTTCCGCCGCAAGGGGTACATAGCCAGTTGGGTTGAGAAGAAGGCTTTCACTTACGATAAAGTTTTCGAGTCCGGGGGTTGTTGGGTCCGAAGTGCTGGGACCACTGTCGCAACCCACGGCCCAACAGAAAGCAAAAACTATTAACCAGGAGTTTTTGCTAGAGAATGACATACGACCGTAATGTATTTGTTATAACTAATTGCTTGACCCATTTCCGCTAAGTTAAGGATTTTACGTGTCGATGTGACAACGTTCTTGATTGGCGTTGCCAGCAGTTATTACACGGGGCGACCCCAAAACATAGATCTAACTGGCAGATGTTACCGGGAATTTCCGAGTATTTGGCAATGTCACAGGCTTTGCACCCAGCGCGCACAGGTTGATCTTATAGATACTCCAAGCACCGGGCGGCATTAATAATCAGCTTCATTAGCACTGGCTTCTTGGGATGTCCTCCACTGGTTCCACTCCGCAACCATCTCATTTAGTTTTTCGGGATGGGAAGCAGCGATGTTGACTGATTCAGAGGGGTCTCTGGAAATATTGTATAATTCAAAAGTTTTACCTCCATCATTACTATATATCTTATAGACTTCATTAATCAGACTAGCTTGTTGCCGGAACCTGAACGCTAGATTTTTCTCTCTCTTTTCTACTGTCCCGTTGATAAGGGGTAATAGGCTCACTCCATCATAAGGGCGATTGTATTTTTCCAGATTGATATTCAGGATACTGGCAATGGTAGGAAAATAGTCTGAAGTAAAGCACGGTGATTCCAGGGTACTGCCTGATAAAATTTTTCCAGGCCATTCCATCACGCCGGGAACTCTTATCCCTCCCTCATAAAGACTTCTTTTTCTGCCTTTGAGCCCCTTGGTGGTTCCTTGAGTCCTTCCTGTTACAGCTGTGCCTTCGGGGCCGTTGTCACTGGTGAAAAATAATATTGTATTGTCAGCTACTCCCAATTCTCGAAGGATTTTTCTTAAGCGCCCCACTTGTTCGTCCATGGCAGTCAACGTTCCGTAAAAGTGTTGTTGATCTTCGGATAAATCTTTGTATTGCTCTTTATAGTGTTCCCCCGCAATAACAGGGAGATGTGGCGTGTGGAACCAAACAACGCCTAAGAAGGGTTGGTCTTGTTTTACCGCATCTTCAACGAAAGGGATTACCCTGTCCATAATCACACGGGAATCGTCCCCCTCTAGATTTTTTGTTATAATCTTACCCGGTTCTGACCAATAAAATGTATTAAATGGTCCGCGCTCTTCCAGAGATGACGATACATCGCCTGCGGAACTGGGAGGTGTAATCATAGGATCCCAAGTAGGCACTTTTGATTCGGTCACAAAGTACGTGTCAAAGCCATGTTCTGAGGGTGGCGAATAGTGGGCATCATGCTGAGGTCTGCCTCCCCGATTGGCATCAATGGTGTCACGTGTCAATGTCCCTAAATGCCATTTTCCGAAAATCCCTGTGACATACCCTACTTCCTTGACTAATTCTGCCAGAGTTATTTCTTCAGTTTTTAAGTGACCACAATTGGCATGGCAGATACCATAGCGAAGTGGGTGACGCCCAGTCATTACACTTCCACGGGTAGGTGAACACACTGGCGAGGCGGCATAGAAGCGGTTGAACACCATGCCGTTAGATGCCATCTCATCTAGGTTGGGGGTTCGTAGATATGGATGCCCATTATAACCTGTATCTCCCCACCCTTGGTCATCTGTCATAATTAGAATAATATTAGGAAGTGTTGCTTCCCGCGACTTTTTCTGGCATGACGCTATGAATAACGGCAGTAAAAAGGCGATCAATATTTTCATTTAATGACGCGTATTTCCCCAAGGTTTTTATGATTAGATCGAGACAAGCTATTACCGCCTCCACGACGACACGTCAACCCACAAAATACAAGACCGCAAGGTATCCGTCCGATAGTGTCAATACAAAGGTGTACTGTCGAATCTATGTTGCTTCCCCCGGCGAATGTATTGTAACGGTACATTAGGCTCAGTTCGAGCAGGCACATCTTGCTGGTGCTCGATTTGTTACCAGAGGCGCTGCTGTGGTCAAATAATCCTCGAAAGCTGTGCGGAATCCGACTCGGGTTTGGACCAAATCTTCCGATCGGATATCAGAATCCATCAAATCTGACTGTACAATAATTGATACCCACTAATACGAAGTGAATTATATATTCGGAGTAATATTTTATGCGGCAATCTGCATATCCATTTCACGGGTCATAGGGGTTGGTACCCCGGGCGCCTCTAGCCGGCAGTTGCCCAACACCGGAGGTCAGTATGTTTGGGCCGTATTCAGGTCCGCATAGCCACAAGCCATACATTAGAATTTGTTTTGTGTCGTCCGGTTGTGTGCTTCGGATGTCCGCAGGCATGCCAAATCTGACTGGTTACTTATGGATGTAATTCCTGAAAAAAACCATGAATAGCACTTGCATCTTTGGTGAAAAAGTATTATTTAGTAGCAGGTGGTGTGTGGCGGGTATCTTTTCCGCTGCGCTACTGCTTATTATTCCACTCACCAAAACCAAGCGAAAAATGTTGAGGAAAGTCTTAGTTATCGTAATGGTCGTCTTGGCTCTCGTTCACGGCCTGTTGCCTGACATGATTGCCGGGGACGTTGTGCCTCTATTGTTGGTCTTGTCTGGCCTCGCGTATGGAGCTGTTGCAACAGATGCGGAGAACCCTACCGTTTACTTAGTGGTCGTGTTAGCGGCTGCAGCTGCTTCACAGGTAGACGTGTTGTCTAGCATACCAGGCATAGGGGAGGCTCTTGACGGCATATTGGATGCAGCGATGCACGCCTTGTATGCATCCGCAGTTACGATCTTGTGTGTGCGGGCGTATAATCGGGTCACAGGATAGGAGGCAGGTCAGTCAGTCCAATTTTTAGGAATTAACTGGCGTTGATTTATTGTGATTGTCGGGTTGCCGTTAGGATGACCAGGGTTGGTGTGCCCCCACGTTTTACCGGGAGTGATCTGCTAGGCACTGCGTGGTTGGTTTGGACGTGCTGTTTGGCTTGATTCTGGGCCCGATGGGTTCCGACGGGGGTGATGTGAAGCGGAGTTCGAGCGATTCGCGAGCGGGGTGCTGTCCTTGCAACCTGGTTCTGGTAGATATTCTGCCTGCCTGCCCGCTTCAAGCGAAGGCCAGGCTTTGTAGACTGAGCAGAACGTCGCTTGGTGAGTGGTTTCGCGGGTGTGGGTAAGATGGCGAACTTGCACGTTCAGTCACCAAAGTGGAGCCAAGGGGAGTCGAACCCCTGACCTCTTGAATGCCATTCAAGCGCTCTACCAACTGAGCTATGGCCCCTTACCCCGCTGCGGGGTTACACAAGTTTTTTGCTTTGTAGTTCCGGTTCTGTGTCTTTCCATGCTGCCGTAATCCTCACACTGCAGCGAAGCCTAGTTGATCAAGTGTTCGGTAAAATGGTTTAGTCGCACGGTAAATCATTTATCTTGGCGGGGAAACGGACTATGGAACGTACAGAATATAAACCAGTGCAGGTCACCAAATTTGGAGGCACTTCAGTAGACACTACGGAGCGAATTAGGCGGGGGGTCCGTTTAGTTCAGGAAATTGCCGCAGATGTTCAACGTGTGGTGGTGGTTTCAGCAATGGGAGGAGTTACCGACAAATTGCTGAAGTCCGTGGAAGCGTCTCTTTTAGGAAAAGGATCTCCAAACAACATTGTCAAAGAGTTACGTGATCGGCATGCGGTGGCGGCGCACGAACTTGCTCTCAGTGGGGAGCAGCGGGAACTACATGAGTATTTGGAGGAGCTCTGGCGGGAGCTGGAAAGGTTATTGCGGGGAATCGCTCTTGTGGGAGAATGCACAGCTCGCACCAGGGATGCCATTCTAAGCATCGGTGAGCGGGCCTCCGCTCCGCTTGTAGCGGCGGCGTTTCGTGCTGTCGGTGAACCGTCTAGGCACATGGACGCCCGCAGCCTGATCAGGACGGATGCAAATTATGGAGAGGCGCATGTGGATTTTGATGAATCCCTTCGCCGGATTCGAACAAGATTCGAAGATCTTCCACGCGATCAGATTACGGTTATAACTGGATACATTGCTTCTGCTCCAGATGGATCCACCACCACATTAGGACGCTCAGGGAGTGATTTTACTGCAACTATTCTTGGTTTAGCACTGCGTGCACGGCGGGTGGTTATCTGGACAGATGTTGATGGCGTGTTATCCGCAGATCCTCGGGATGTCCCTGAAGCTTTCCCGTTGGCCCGCCTCAGTTATACCGAAGCGGCAGAAATGGCTTATTTCGGCGCTCGCATCCTGCATCCTCGTACAATGCGACCCGTACAGGCGCTGGGTATTCCACTCCTGATCAAAAACTCTCTAAATCCCAAGGCGCCAGGTACACTTATCTCTAATGAGTCGCGTTCGGTAGAGCTCAGAGTAAAGGCTATATCTACCATTCGGGACGTTGCGGTGGTAATGTTGGAGGGGAGCGGCATGTTAGGTATGCCGGGAATCGCTGCTCGTGTGTTCGTTCCTTTGGCAGAGCAGAAGATCAATGTGCTGATGATTGCCCAAGCTTCCAGCGAGCACAGTATTTGTCTTGTTGTTCGCGAATCGGATTCCGATTCTGCAATAGAAACGCTGCGGAATGCATTTAAGCGGGAATTGGTGCACGGAGATATTAGTCGGATTTACTCCATCCCAAGGTGTGCAATTGTATCTGCCGTAGGCGATAAAATGCGACATCATCCGGGGTTGGCTGGCCGCATGTTCGCTACACTGGGGCGCAGCCGTGTCAATGTACTGTCGATTGCGCAGGGTGCGGCCGAAACGAATATTTCAGCGGTTGTAAGGGACGACGAGGTCCGGCGGGCTGTACGGGCCTTGCATGAGGCGTTTCCGCTGGGGCGATTGCGTGCTCACGTATGCCTATTAGGACCGGGGCGCGTTGGCGCCCACCTACTGCAGCTCTTGGCGAAACAGCATAACGATCTGTTGGAGCGTGTTAAGCTGAATATTAAGCTCATAGGGCTTGCTAATTCCAGAACAATGCTTTGGGATGCTGATGGTCTTGAATTTGGCACAGCAGTTTCTAGGCTTGCGGGCGGGCGTCCGACCAACCTGGACTGGTTGGTAGAACAACTGGGCGCGAGTCGACTGGAACGGATCATTGTTGTGGATGCTACGGCAAGTCAGGCAGTCGCAGCCCGGTATCCCGACTTCCTTGAGCTCGGACTGGGGGTGGTAACCGCGAATAAACTGGCTAATACGCTGGATCTGCCGTTTTACCGACGTCTGCAAAAAGCGGCAAAGCGACGCGAAGTAGCTTTCCGCTACGAAACCACGGTCGGTGCAGCCCTTCCAGTTATTTCCACACTCAAGGATCTGGTAAGAACCGGCGATCAGGTTCACAGGATCGAAGGAGTTTTATCAGGGACACTGGCGTACGTTTTCAACAGTCTTGATGCAGGAGAATCTTTTTCATCAATCGTGGAGCAGGCACACGCGAATGGCTGGACAGAGCCGGATCCGGCTGATGATCTAAGTGGGGAAGACGTAGCTCGAAAACTGCTGATTTTGGCCCGCGAGATTGGCCTTGCTGTCGAACGGGATGATATTAAAGTCGAATCCCTGTTACCAGAAGGACTTCAGCCTGGTAGCCCAAAAGCTCTATTTGGTGAGCTAAGGAAGGTCGATCATGAGTGGAAAGCTCGGGTTGAAGAAGCGGCGCGTGAAGGCAAGCGGTTGCGTTACATTGCCAGACTTGAAGGTGGACAATTAGATGTTAGTGTTCAGTCTGTATCAAGTGATTCACCGTTTGCTACAGCGCCAGGGCGGGGGAATGTTGTTGTATTCACGACGGATCGTTATGACGATGAGCCGTTGGTCGTGCAGGGGCCGGGTGCAGGCCTAGGGGTTACAGCCGGAGGGCTTCTAGCTGACCTGATCTATTCAGCAGAAATTATGCCCTGACTGCCACGGGGCCTGTGTCACAGTCGATTAAACTTTGATGTCAGTTTCGTTACAAATTGCTGTTGCCGGTACCGGTCGTATGGGAAAGGCGGTCATAGCATCGTCAACCTCACGTGGACATGAGATCAGCCAATATTTTAATCGTGATAATCCTGTAACCGAGGAAGCATTAAAGCGTAAACCCGACGTCGTTATAGACTTTACTCGGCCGGAAATTGCAGTCCAGAACATTAAGTATTACTGCAGGGCAAACGTGCCTGCGGTGGTCGGTACTACAGGGTGGTATGATAAAGTCATTGATGTCCGTCGTCTTGTGAACCAGCATAATGCAACTGTGCTGTATAGCCCCAACTACTCCCTGGGGATACAACTCATCCTGCAGGCATTGCGTGCAATTGCTCCCTTGCTAAACAAGCTACCAGAGTTCGATGTGGCATTGCATGAGTTGCATCACACAGCAAAAATTGATTCTCCTAGTGGTACTGCCATCAATCTGGCAACCGAATTAGTTAAAAATATCGAGAGGAAACATGAATGGGGAGGCCCCTCCACACCCCATGATCCATTGCAGCTTGAGGTTTCAGCAACTCGGCTGGGACACGTATTTGGGCAGCATCGGGTGATGATCGACGGTCCTACTGACAACATAGTACTGGAGCACACAGCCAAGGATCGTGGCGGTTTTGCTCTAGGGGCAATACGAGCCGCGGAGTGGATACAGGGACGAGCAGGATTGTTCACTCTGGAGGATATGCTATCTGACTGGCTTGCTGTCTCAACAACAAATAAGACTACAAATGCTCTTTAGAGGTGCTGCGCCAGCACTTGTGACTCCCTTCTCCGAAACAGGTGCTATTGATAAAGCGGCGTTCTGCGAGTTGATTGAGCATCAGATCACAGGGGGGACTTCTGCTCTGGTTGTCCTTGGTACGACAGGCGAAAATCCGACGATTACCTCCTCAGAGCGAAGCGAGCTTGTTGCTACTGCGGTTGAATATGTATCAGGTCGCGTTCCGGTTATAGTTGGCACGGGCACCAATTCGACTGCCGAAAGCATTACGTTTTCTGTTGAAGCCGAGCGATTAGGAGCTGACGGATTGCTCGTTGTCGGGCCTTACTATAACAAGCCTCCCCAAAGGGGTTTTGAAGCGCATGTATCCGCTATTGCGGAGGCAACTTCGTGCCCTATAATACTCTACAACGTCCCCAGCCGCACAGGCTTCGACATCGATCTAGAAACCATCCTCAATCTGGCAAACGAAATCCCTACCGTGGTCGGGGTGAAGGAGGCATCTGGCGATCTCTCAAAAGTCACAGATCTTATCCAATGTCGACCCGAGGGGTTTGCAGTGTATTCCGGAGATGATGAGTGGACGCTGTTTTTTCTGGCTCTCGGTGCAGATGGTGTTATTTCGGTTGTCAGTAATATTCTCCCACGCATGATGAACAAACTTGTTAGAGCCGGTTTGGAGGGCGATCTTACTGGAGCAGCGGGCATGCACCATTCGTTAGTGCATGCAATGCGAGCGTGTTTTCTCGATACCAACCCGATACCGGTCAAGGCTGTTCTGGCTCACCTTGGACAGTGTGGGCCTGCGGTGCGTCTGCCTCTGGTAGAATTGTCACCGAGAAAAATAAGTATGGTAATGGCTGCGGTTGCTTCGGCGCTGGAAGACGAGGTTGGTATTTTAGACAGTTCTTGACAAGGATGGCCCATTCCTGAATCGAAGGGGGATACGTCATGGACGCCGGCAGTACCAGGGTCCTATTGGGATTAGTAATGCACAAAAACCACCGTATACCTTGGACTGACACAGACCGATCAACCGGTTCCAAACCCTCACTTAATAGTATCATACCGTATGCGAATTTATCTCGTGAGCATGGAATGTACTCACGGATAAAGCATAGCATTGCCGAGTCACATGCTCAGCATAATTAAAGGCAGACCAATGCACCAAAGGAAAAAATTTCGCGAGAAACATGGCCTTTCGAGTACGGCAGTATTGCATACTGACCAGTCACTATAACAAGATTAAATGACCGACCTTGTTTCTGAAGTAGGGGACGATAGCGGGCGTATTGTACCGCTAAACATCATCGAGGAAATGGAAGCCTCCTACATTGATTATTCAATGTCGGTCATCGTGGGACGGGCGCTTCCTGATGTTAGAGATGGACTCAAACCAGTGCACAGGCGTGTGTTGTATGGTATGAGGGAACTGGGGCTTGGTCCGGGTTCGACCTACAAAAAGAGTGCCCGTATTGTAGGTGAGGTGTTGGGTAAGTATCATCCGCACGGTGACTCATCTGTCTACGACACAATGGTGCGGATGGCGCAGGGGTTTTCGCTCCGCTATCCGCTTGTGGATGGTCAGGGTAATTTTGGATCAGTAGATGGTGATTCTGCCGCTGCAATGCGGTACACGGAAGCACGCCTGACAAGCCCCGCAGCAGAATTGCTTCGGGATATCAGGCAGGATACGATTGATTTCCAGGAAAATTTTGACGGCTCACTTCAAGAGCCCGTTGTCTTACCTGCATCATTCCCGAATCTATTGGTCAATGGGGGCGATGGTATTGCTGTGGGCATGGCAACCAAAATTCCTCCACATAACCTACGTGAGGTAGCTGATGCGATCATAGCCTACATAGAAAATCCGGAAATCGATACGTTAGGGCTCATGGAGTATGTTCCTGGACCGGATTTTCCGACAGGAGGCATCATTCACGGTACGAAAGGAATCCAGAAGGCCTATCACACTGGTCGGGGACGTGTTGTAATCAGGGCACGTATGCATGAGGAAGAGCTGCGCAAAGGCAGAAGAGCTCTGATTATTACAGAGCTGCCTTATCAGGTTAACAAGGCCTTGCTGATAACCAAGATTGCGGATCTTGTGCGTGATAAGCGCATCCAGAGCATCAGTGACCTGCGTGATGAGAGCGATCGTGATGGTATGCGTATTGTTATTGAGCTCAAGAAGGATGCGGTTGCTCAAATTGTTGAAAACAAGCTCTATAAGTACTCCAATTGCCAGCATACTTTTGGTGCAAACTTAGTAGCTCTGGTTAATGGCCGTCCAGAGATACTCACGTTAAAAGATGCGATCGTTCACTTTGTCAATCACCGACATGAGGTTGTCACCCGTCGTACTCAGTACCAGCTTAATGAGGCCCAGAAACAGGCTCATATACTGGAGGGACTCACGATTGCACTGGATCACCTGGATGCAATTATCACGATGATTCGCGAATCTGCTGACACAGCAGAAGCCCGTAAGTGCCTTATGGCGGGAGTGTGGCCGACAAAGTTGACCCCGGCCCAGCTCGAAAAATTGGGTTTATCAATAGAAGCACCGGGGCAAGCAGACCATGGCAGGGATTCCTGGTTGAGTGAGGCCCAGGCAGATGCAATTCTCGCGCTTCGGCTCAACCGATTGACCGGCTTGGAGCGCGACAAGATCGTGACAGACTTTGAAGCAAAGAAGAAGGAAATTGCGCGCTTGACCGAGATTCTCGGTAGTGAGGAGCGTCGGATGGACATCATTAAGGAAGAGATCCGGGCGCTAGCAGAAAAACATGGAGATGAGCGTCGCACGAAGATTGACCCCTCGGGAGGTGGGGATATACTGATTGAAGACCTGATTAGTAATGACCAGGTCGTTGTTACGATATCACATCAGGGAATCATCAAGCGCACAGCGGCGCAAGAATTTCAGGCTCAGGGTCGTGGTGGAAAAGGTTCACGGGGGAGCAGCCTACGCAGGGAGGATTATGTTGAGCACCTGTTCGTTTCGTACAACCTGGATTACCTGCTGATTTTCACGGATCATGGTAAGTGCTATTGGTTGCGGGTATTCCGCATTCCAGTTGGAGGGCGCGCGGCACGTGGTCGCAGCATTCGCAATCTTATTTCTATTGCAGCAGATGATCGTATTCGGGCAGTATTACCGATCAGTCGAGAGGACTTCTTGAGCGAAGAATACCTGAAGTCGCATTATGTGCTAATGGCCACACGTCGTGGTATGCTCAAAAAAACGACACTTTGGGCGTTTCGCTATCCCTGGCAAGCGGGCATTAAGGCCATTGTTGTTCGAGAGGGTGATGCTGTATTAGAGGCTCGCTTGACCGATGGTAAGAGGCAGATAATTTTGGCATCATCGGCTGGCCGGGCAAACCGGCGCAGCGAAGAGCGGATACGGGCGATGGGGCGTGTTGCAATGGGTGTGATTGGGATAAGGCTTGGGGAAGGTGAACGTGTAATTGGTATGGTGGTGATTTCCGAGGATACCGACCGCACGCTTTTAACGATTAGTGCAAATGGTTACGGAAAGCGCACAGAGATAAGTAAGTATTCGTTGCGCTTGAGTGCGGGGAAGGGGGTTATAGCGCATAGAATCAATGAGAGGACGGGAGCACTTGTGGCACTCCATGGCGTGACAGATACGGATGATTTGATGATTATCACACAGAATGGCAAGCTGATTCGTCAGTCTGTAAGTAAAATTTCGCAGCTTGCAAGGCAAGCAATGGGTGTGCGCACGATCCGCCTTGAAGAGGATGATGCCATTGCCGACGTTACACGTGTGGTTGAGGAAGAGGAGGATTCGACGGAATAGCCCTCTTCGGGGTAGCTAGATTGAACCGATTGCGTCAGCTGTCTCACTTAGCTGGGGAGGCAATTGGTTGGCAGGAATCATGGGGAAGCGATATGAACCCTGGTGAAGCTCAACTGCGGCGTGGGGTTTCCTTTGTACGTCTGGCTGTTTTCCAACGGGCTAGGTGTGCGGACGGCCTGAGTGAAGGCGTCCTCCCGTGCGTCTTATCACCTGAGAACAGTAAACAGGAATGTAGATTTCTGGTGGAGGATGGAGAGTTGCTGCTCTATCCTATGCATACGATTTGGGCACTACGCCGCCTATGGGATCCAAGCGCCAAAACAATTGTTATTGAAGACGGGCAGGGACTGCTTACCTAATCAGATCGGCTGTTCACTTGGGGAATAAGATCTCCGAGTCGTTTGGGGATGTCTTTGTTTTTGAAGTACATCCGGCTTGTACAACCCGCTCAAATATATCCATTCCAAAATCCAACTCGTTTTGCGTAATGATCAGAGGTGGTCGGAAACGAATGGTTGATTGGCCACAACCGATCAGGATCAAGCCGTTCTCGCGGCAAAGTTTGAGCAGCTGATTGCGCAGGGGTCTCGTTGTAACATCTATGGCGCACATGAGCCCCCGCCCACGTGCATTTGAGAAGTGGTCACTGGAATCTGCTATTTCCTTGAGACGCTTAAGGAGGTGGTTTCCTACAGCACGAGTATTGCGGAGAAGTGCGTCTTCCTCCATGATCTCCATGATGCGGTCAAATCTCACCATATCTACCAAGTTGCCGCCCCAGGTAGAGTTGATTCGCCCGGGTTTGACAAATACGTGATCTTCAACCTCATCAAGTCGGTGGCCTGCAAGAACGCCACACACCTGTGTTTTTTTTCCGAAGGCGATCAGATCAGGCGACACCCCCAGTTGCTCCCAGGCCCAGAACGTACCTGTGATTCCTGCACCGCACTGCACCTCATCAAAAATGAGCAGAGCATCGTTCTCCAAGCACAGTTCTTTAAGTGCTTTCAGAAATTCTGATCGAAAGTGATTGTCACCACCTTCACCCTGAATGGTCTCCAAGATGATGCAGGCGATCTCATTTTTATGCTCAAAGAAGTATGATTTAGCCTCTTCCAATGCCTGTGCCTCCAGGCGTTCTACGTGCTCTAGATGATCTGCTAATGGGAATGTAATCTTTGGATTAAGGATACGAGGCCAGTCGAACTTGGGAAAAAACCTTGTTTTCCACGGATCAGATGTATTGGTAAGGGATAATGTGTAGCCGCTTCGTCCATGGAAGGCTTCGCGTAGGTGCATGACCTGTTGGCCGTGTTCGCTGGAAATGCCCTTAGCAAGGTTCTTGCGCACTTTCCAGTCGAAGGCTGCCTTTAATGTGTTTTCGACTGCGAGTGCGCCGCCCGAAATGAAGAAGGCATACGGTAAGGCACTGGGTTGCGCAACACGGCTAAAGGTTTCAAGGAACCGCGCCATGTGGGAGGTTTGCACATCCGAGTTTGAGACCTTGTTCAGTGCAGCATCCTTCAGTCGCTTGAGTGCATTTTCGTCGGATTCCAGTTTGGGATGATTCATCCCAAGCATACTACTGGCAAAGAAACCAAAGAAGTCTAGGTAGGGCTTGCCTGTAAGCTCGTCCACCAGTGTGATGCCCTGGCTTGCCCGCATATCCAGCACAATGGGCATCATACCTGTAGCATTGAGATGCTTGCCGAATATGTCCGGCACCTGTCCTGAGCGAATGTGCATGGATTGTGGAGGTTGGTTGAGTTTACGTTGTTCTGGATCAATGGCGGCACTGAAAGGTACGCGAGGCACCAGAGCAAGATTCTTTAAGCCGTGAATTCCGAAACTACAGTGCGTCCATCTCTCCCTGGGGAAATTACGTTGCAAAAGGTGTCAGGTGCAACAGGGGATGCGGGTCCAGGTTTCGTTGGCCTGCCGGTTGTCGAGACGCAGCCGCGTGTTCGACGTCCTGACTGGTTGCGCGTCAAGCTGCCATATGGCCCAGTGTACAAGAATCTCGTTGAGTTGATCGAGGAGCATGATCTGCACACCGTATGTCAGAGTGCCCGTTGTCCAAACATGGGCGAATGCTGGACGGCAGGAACAGCGACCTTCATGATTCTCGGTAATGTATGCACGAGATCCTGTGGCTTCTGTGCTGTTCAGACTGGCAGGCCCGAACCTGGCCTGGATTATGATGAACCACGTCGTGTAGCCAACGCTGCGCGCATTATGGGTTTGAAGCATGCAGTCGTGACCTCGGTAAACCGCGATGAAAGAGAAGATGGGGGTGCACCAATCTTCGCTGAAACGATTCGCCGTATCCGAAAGGAAATTCCAGGTTGCACCGTAGAGGTGTTGATACCAGATTTTAGAGGTATATGGGATGCTCTGCAGATCGTTTTGGATGAGCGCCCGGAGATACTTAACCACAATGTGGAGAGCGTGCCGCGCCTGTACCGTCGAGTTCGCCCACAGGCGGACTATGAACGCTCATTAAGGGTACTGGAGATTTCGAAGGATCAGGGATTACGTACCAAGAGTGGCATTATGGTTGGCCTGGGGGAGACCGAGGATGAGGTACTCAAGCTGATGGACGATTTTGTGGGTGTGGGTGTTGACGTAATGACCATAGGACAGTACTTACAGCCGACTCGCATGCATCTGGCGGTTGAGGAGTTTATTCATCCCGATCAATTCAGGCGTTACAAAGAAATTGGGGAGGCTAAGGGGATTGAGCATGTCGAAAGTGGTCCACTGGTACGCAGTTCGTACCACGCTGAGCGTCACGTATAGCCGAAGGGCTAGGTGATCACAGTTGTACAATGCCCTGCGGGTAACCTCTCGCCAACACTACGGGTTATAAGCTCCAGCCTTCGCGGTACTCCCTACGAACAAACAGGTTAGCTGCTTCGTGGTTGGTGACCCTAAGGTTTTCACTGTCCCAGTACAGCCTCTTACGGCCGGAATACGAGCGTCTGCGTCCCCCTGAGTCCGCATCGGGGGTCATAAAGCTCCGTATTGCCAAATTGCCAATGAGGATCATTTCGGTTAAGGGTCCGGCGTAGTCAAAGTTGGAGCTACAGGGCGGTCCTCCCTTGCAAGCTTCTACCCATACACGCTGGTGGCCATCTGTACCACCATCAACGCGATCAAGCATCTGGCTTGGCGCCTCAAAATCCTGCATGTCCGAAGTGGGTAACAAGGTGGGATCAGCACCGTAGGTTCCGCACATAATAGTACCTTTGGAGCCATGGAACAGGCATCCTCCCCCACCATCCCCCATGGCCTCGTCATCCCCCAATCCATCAGGTCTTGGGGGTAGTAATCCACCATCAAGCCACGTAACCTCTACCGGAGGCATTCCGTCTCTACTGGGGAATTTGAATCGGATCATAGATGAATTTGGCGCACTTTCGAGGTTATCGATTGGCGACCAGTCCTCGACAAATACGGATGCGCTGGCCTCGACACTTTTAGGTGATCCCAGCTTGAGTGCTTTGAAAACAGGATCGACAATATGGCATGCCATGTCACCGAGGGCGCCAGTACCAAAGTCCCACCATCCGCGCCAGCTGAAGGGCAGGTAGGCGGGATTATAGGGTCTGTAGGGGGCGGTACCCAGCCACAAGTCCCAGTCGAGCGTTGCTGGTACAGGAGGGGTTTCTTTGGGTCTGACCAAGCCTTGGGGCCACACTGGACGATTAGTCCATGTGTACACTTCTGTTACATCTCCGATGATGCCGGTCCAGATCCATTCGCAGATTTGCCGAATCCCCTCACCGGAATTGCCTTGGTTACCCATCTGTGTGACCACGCCATACTCTCGAGCGGCTTCTGTAAGCTTCCGTGCTTCATAAACGTCGTGCGTAAGCGGCTTTTCTACGTAGACATGTTTACCAAGCTGCATGGCTGCCATAGCCGGTGCTGCGTGCATATGATCGGGGGTGGCAACGATCACTGCATCAATGTTGTCATGCATTTCATCGAGCATCACGCGATAATCACGATACCTTTTTGCATCAGCATAGCGCTCGTATGAGTTTGCGGCGCGCATATCATCCACGTCACACAGGGCAACGATGTTTTCAAGCATCGTACCAGTTTCTTCATTGTATCCTGTTACCCCCTGCAAGACACTTTGGCCACGGCCACCAGCTCCTACGGCAGCCACATTGAGCCGGTCACTTGGCGCACGATAACCGGGTCCGCCAAGCACATGACGCGGCAGTACAAGGACCCCGGTTGCCAGCGCTGCAGATTGCGTCAAAAATGAACGTCGATCAAGTTTGGATTTCATGGTTACGAATTACTAGTGGATAATACCAAAATGCTCCGTGGTTACTCACGGTGCAAACCTTAAGATATGCAAGATTAGGTTTGCAGTTGCGTCTGACAGATTCAGGCAGAAAGGGCTCTAATCACCGTTGACTTGATGGTCATACATAAATTGGGGCTTGTATTTCAAAACAGCTCATGTACGTCTCTGTCACCATATTATCTGGAGAGGCCTATTGTTGGTTTGTATACATATCACCAATCATCAATGCATTAAAAAGCAGTTTATAGGTCCCGCGCGATTGGCCTCTGAACTGTGGGCGAAATCCAAAAAGGATGACATTCCCATCACCGACGCCCACACGCACTACGGCGGCTTTACCACCAAGGTAATCTTCTTCACCCAAGGCCCAGCCACTCATCAAAATATCTTCTTCGGCATAATTGGCCACCACCTCAACAGGTGGATCGGAGTCTGGGGCCAGTGTAATACGCCCTCCTTCCTGTTGGTTCGAGCGACGAACTGTCGAAAAAGCACGACTCCTTACAAATGAGGCTGCTGCTTCAGGACTCATTCCATAGCCAAGAGGATGGGTAGTATCCACTTCCAGGCGCATCAGGGAGCCCGGAATAAAGAATGCAGATCTGGAAACTTCATCCACAATATTCTCCACCGGCAATCCAAAGTGATCAATAACAAAATCACTTGCAGCATCCAGGGCAACCAGTGTCCCGCCATCCTCCACATACTGCATAAGCGCAAGCGTTCCCTCCAGTCCGAGGCCACCCGTATATGCTTCGGGCATCATTCCTGTACGATGGCCATGCAGCAGACTTTCGCCACCTTGGCTGGGCAGAAGAATTGCTGTATAAGCGGATAGATCACCGGTTTGGATATCTGAGTTATGCAAAGTATCAACGTCAAATGCATACGATTCCAGGAGCCAGCGTGTCCAGCCTTCATCCATGTTGGCAACCCAGGACTTGTATAGTCCGATACGTGGAGTTCTCAATTCGTGCAATGTGGGGACATTTTCGGGCACTGTATAAAAACTCACACCGGTAAACTGGGCAATGCTTTGAAGCTCTCGATCAGATTCCACGAAAAAAGCTCCGGCAGGCCAAGTATTATCTCCTACAACAATCGAATCGGTTACAACCTGCACCGTGAGGCCAGAACTCAGTGTCTCATTGACCGCATGGCGACTACGGTTTTCCCGCGGATCAATCACGTAATTCTCGTTGCGTCCATCGGTAATAGTTCCAGGAGCGGGGGCGAGATCCCCAGTGACCGGGATTGTTTCTACGACGGGTAATGTATCTACCCGGTCAACCTGAACACCCATTTGGAGGGGTAGCGTCCACCCTGCCAAGTCGTAGGGTACGATCGGTGTTCCTGTCTGTGTTCGGCGATCAGGATAGTTCTGGGCTTCCAGCAAGTCTTCCAGATAGGGCCTGAATGCCTGCGCTTTGGGTATGATGAATGAGCCGGCAGCATACGTAGTCTCGCCAAGACTAAAGGCATGTCTGGCATATTCGATTTCAATCCCCCCGACACGCAGTAGGTTGACCAGATTCAATTCTTCTCCGGCGTTCCATTGGTTGGAGGGGATCACATAGGCTGCAATCGAATCGGTTTCTGTGATCGCGTCTCGCCCCATTTGCCAGATATTATAGAGCCAGCTTTCGCGGCGGTCGGCAGCCAAACGCAGAACAGCCATAGATCCTGTGATCATATAGCGAACAGGATCTGCGAAGTGAGACCAGCCACCTTTCCAGGGGTTGGGATAAAAGATGTTCGTGCCAGTCGTCGGATTACGACCGCTTACATATTGGGGGATGGAATCAGGGTCGAAAAACCGGGGGCTTGGCGTTGCGTGTCCAACCTCGGTTAGGATTCCCACCATGTTGTGAAAATAAGGGACCGTACGCATTCCACCATTCCACCACATGCTGAAAGTAACTCCCGAGATCACACCAGGCATATCCTTCATGGCAAACCGATTGGCCATTGCCGATCCAACCAGGTTTACTGCTGTTGTCACGCCCGGATGGATGCGTGGGTTGACCGGATCTGTGAAGGGGGGCAGAAAGATCCGCGTCCAGCTCGGACTGGTCTGGTGGTGATTGTAGACGATTTGTGGGTACCACTCGTTATAGAGCACTTCAGTAACCGCCTTTGATTCGGGCATGTTATTCATGAACCAGTCCCGGTTGTTGTCATGCCCCACGTAGTAGTGATACAGCCAGGGTGGACGTGTGGCTTCGTAGGGTGTATTGACCGTGAAGTCATACCAGGAAGCTACGATGTCAAGTCCGTCGGGGTTCATGACGGGCATAAGGAGTAGGATCACATTATCCCTGATGTGCGCCATTTCTGCAGATTCTTCCGTAGCTACCCGCCAGGCAAGGAGCGGAGTCATCTGTGCGCCAGCGACCTCTGTTGCGTGCAGCCCGCCATCAATCCAGATGACGGCCCGACCTTCTTTTGAAAGTGCAATGGCTTCTTCCTCAGCAACTCTTGCACGGGCGAGTGAGGTGCTGATCTCTTGCCATCTGTCCAATGACGCCAGATTCTCCTCACTCGAAATAATCAGGAGCAGGAGAGGTTTGCCAAGTACGGATGAGCCAATCTCACGCAGTATGACACGGTCACTGGCATCTGCCAGTGATCGATAGTATGATTCCATTTGATCATACCGGGCCAGTTTGTAATCGTCGCCGGGCATAAACCCAAATACATCTTGAGGATGTGGGACCTGGCTAAAGGAGTCTGTTCCGGTAGCGGCAAGGCACCAAAGAAGCAACGCGAATATGCGGAGCAGTTTCATATTGTTTGTGGCTTACTGTCTTATGGGTGCACCGCGTTCGTTTGGGATGCATGGGCCGGTTGGGCGTTCATCCTCGGGTACGGCATAGTGCTCGCGCAGCCTCGCGAGCTCTTGTTTGAGTTCAGCCACCGTTTCTGCATAAGCCTCATCGTCGTACACGCTGTTCATCTCCATGGGATCGGCCTCCAGGTCAAATAATTCCCATTCATCACGAGTATAGAAGTGAATGAGTTTGTACTGTTCGGTTCGAACGCCGTAATGGCGTTCAACACAGTGGTAGCCGGGGTATTCGTAGTATTGGTAATAGTGACTGGTGCGCCAGTCTTCTGGAGTCTCTCCCAGGAACAGGGGTTTGAGGCTGCGGCCCTGAATATCGTCAGGTACCTCCACGCTTGCCAAGTCCAGAAAGGTTGCTGCAAAATCCAGGTTGGATACCATGGCGTTGTTCACGCTGCCTGCCTGGATTTGTCCTGGCCAGCGAACGAGTAGCGGAGCCACCAGTGATTCTTCGTACATCCAGCGCTTATCGTACCATCCATGCTCGCCTAAGTACCATCCTTGATCAGATGAATAGATCACGACGGTGTTTTCTGCAAGGTTATTCTCTTCGAGGTAATCCAGCAATCGCCCCACGTTATCGTCAACTCCAGCGACTGTACGCAAGTATTCTTTGGCATAACGCTGGTATTTCCAGCGGGTCAGATCGTCACCCTCTAAGTTTGCTGCGAGAAACTCTTCGTTGCGTGGGCCATAGACTTCCTCCCAGGCTGCTGCCTGTTCTTCATTCATGCTTCGGGGGGCTGTCAGCTTCAAATCCTCCACATTCATATGCCTTGCAATGGTCATGCCCTGCTCAGCCGCAGGAGATGCACGATTCGAGTAGTCATCAAATAGATTTGCTGGCTCCGGAATATCTTCGTCTGCATAGAGCTCAAAGTGGTCCGGACCCGGATGCCATTCCCGGTGCGGTGCCTTGTGCTGGTACATGAGCATGAAGGGTTTTGATACATCCCGTTGTGTGTCCAGCCAATCCAGTGCCAGATCGGTAATGATATTTGTGGTATATCCTTCGATCCTGACCGTATCTCCGGGGACAAGGAAGCGCGGATTATAGTACGGTCCCTGACCAATGAGTACCTGCCAGTGATCAAATCCCGTTGGTTCACTTCGCAGGTGCCATTTGCCGATGATACTCGTTTCGTATCCCGCGGCTTGCAGTAGTTTGGGGAAAGTTTGCTGGGCACCATCAAATCGATTACCGTTAGTCAGCTGCCCATTGATGTGACTATGCTTACCTGTGAGGATTACTGCGCGGCTGGGGGCGCAAATCGAATTGGTAACCAGACAGTTATTGAAACGCATTCCCTCGTTGGCGATCCGATCGAGGTTAGGGGTTTCGTTCACAACTGAGCCGTACGCGCTGAGTGCGCGCGCAGTGTGGTCATCTGTGAATATGAAAACAATGTTTGGCTGTGTAGTTTCGTCTGGCGATGCGGCTTCTTGAGTGCAACCGGCTACCAACAGAATGAGTAAAGGGGCAAATCTCAGGAGTTTCATGTTAGGCTATTTGTGTTGTGAAGTCAGTCGCTCAAACCTAAGGATTTTTTTGGCAGTATTCATGGAATTGCCGTATTCAAGCACTGATAGCCTTACCTTTGGCAAGTATTAACCAAAATCATTCATCAATGAGAAACGATCGCACATTGTCGATTCTGAAGCCGGACTGCGTGCGCAGAGGTTTAACGGGGGAAGTGCTCCGTAAAATTGAAATTACAGGATTCAAGGTCTGCGCACTGCAAATGATAAAACTCACGCAGGCTCATGCGGAGGGTTTCTATGAAGTACACCGGGATCGACCGTTCTTCAGTGATCTGATCGACTTTATGACCAGTGGACCCTGCGTACCGATGGTACTTGAGAAAAAAGACGCGGTGGAAAGTTTTCGGAAGCTCATTGGAGCTACCGATCCCGCAGAGGCAGCGAAGGGCACCATCCGCAGACTTTATGCAGAGAACAAGGGGGAAAATATCGTGCACGGTTCAGATTCCCCCGAAAATGCACAAAAAGAAATCGCGTACTTTTTTGGTGAGTCGGGTATTCCTGCAGATGTTGCATGATGCGCTATTTGGTAATATTGATGTTTTGTGGAGTCGGAACCGTTTTTGCTCAGGAAACCGTTCGAACTGGTGCAGACGTGTTGGCAGCCTCGAATTTTGATCGCTTGGATGGCAAGACGGTAGGGTTGATTGTGAATCACACCGCGCTGGTGGATGACGAACATCTGATCAACTTGGTGCATGCTGCGCCAAACGTCCGTGTAGGGGCTATCTTCGGGCCGGAGCATGGGTTGCGGGGTACGGCTGAGGATGGAGAGGCAGTGAGTGATGGCAAAGACCTGCTTACCGGTGCACCAGTATATAGTCTTTACGGGGCTACTCGTAGGCCAACGATAGAAATGCTGGCTGGCTTGGATATTCTGATATTTGATATACAGGATGTAGGTGCACGGTTTTACACGTTCATCTCTACCATGGGATTATCAATGCAGGCGGCAGCGGAAGCTGGTATCCCGTTCATAGTTTTGGATCGGCCAAACCCGCTCTCCGGTGCTTACGTATCGGGCTTTATTTTAGAGCCTGAGCAGGAATCTTTTGTAGGTCAGTATGCAATCCCTATCGCGCATGGTTTGACCGTGGGAGAATTGGCGAGCATGATCAAGGGAGATGGTCTGATGCCGGGCCTGGAATCCTTGGTTTTGGAAGTGGTCCCCATGGATGGTTGGGACCGGAGTATGCAATGGCCGGACACAGGGCGTCCTTGGGTTGCCACTAGCCCGAACATCCCCCGGTTTGACAACGCTCTGGTGTATCCCGGAACCTGTTTCTTTGAAGCCACTTCCGCGAGCGAAGGGCGCGGGACCCGTACTCCCTTCCTTCAAGTAGGATCAATCAAGGTGGACGGGGGCCAGATAGCTGAGGCGCTCAATAATAAATCACTCCCTGGGGTGCGCTTCGAGGGAGTCGAGTTCACGCCGACGCCTCTGCCGAATATGGATTCTGCTCCCAAGCTAAACGGTCAGACCATTCGTGGCTTGGGTGTTACGGTCACAGATCGGAGAATCTATCAGCCGGTTGAAGTTGGAATCCATATCCTTCATGCATATTATCACGCAACACCAGTCGCAAATCAATTCTTAACAAGACCACAATGGCTTGCAAAACTCTCTGGTACGTCGAGGCTTTTGGATATGCTTTCTTCCATGACCCCGGAAGCCATTATAGCGTCATGGGAGAATGACATTGCTGCTTTTACTCAGCGGAGCGAGCGCTACTATCTTTATGACTAGATCGGCGCCAAAGAATGGCATAGATAATCTCTAGATATCCGCCGAGAATCAACAGTGGAGCAACGTAAAGCGAGAGTATGCCGTCAACCTCATTTTCCAGACGCATGACAGCGTATCCGATCACGATAGCTAACACGCCCAGCGCAATCAGTACGTAATTGTGCACCGAGAGGATCATGGAACGCTTCTTTGCACGACGTTTTCTGGACCGAGGTCGAGTACGTGTACGGGAACGGGACATATACAAGAGTGGGTTGCGGGTACTTGCACCGATCCACGCGATTTAAGTTTCTAGAGTATGTATAGAGTACTGAATCTGACTCTGGCTGGAGCTGTTGTCGTTGTTCTCCAGTGGCTCTTCTTCGGTAGATTGGAGCTCTGGGGAGCTTATCCCGACGTAGTGCTGCTTTTTTTGATTTGGCTTGCAGTACGCCATGGTCGTGTGTACGGGGCCGTCGGAGGCTTTTTGGTTGGTTTCGCGCTTGATGCGATTTATGGTCTGTGGGGGATCCAGATGTTTGTCAAAACATTGACGGGTTTCCTGGTGGGTCTCGTGGCTACCATTCGAACCGAGGCTCTGGAAAAACTTATACTCCGTGTGGTTGAGGCCACTTTGGTGACTACGCTGGTGCATAATGTTCTCTTGGTACTGTTTGTTATGCTGCAATCGGGGACGAGCGGGGGTAGTCTCGCGTGGGCGATCTGTGTTGGGAGTACATTGTACACAACGTTCGTCGCTTTTTTACTTTCGGTTTTCCGGAGCAGGTAGGAGAGCAAGTCGGAAAGGTGGTCTCTCTTTGGTATGATTCCAGTTTTTAGTTATTACAGAGACGCACTTGGTTTAGCTCTGGCCGACAGACATTTGGATTCAGGGGCCAGGCTCACGAGATGAAATATCAACCGTACGCGCGGGCACTAATCTCAAAAGGGGCAGTGAAATAACGTGTGAATAATTCACCCTGTGCACTCGTTGCAACGAAGCATTTGCATCCAGCATCAGACCTGCGGGAGGTGCCTGCATCAGGTCCGGAGGCCTTGACTTCGACCGGGAAACGGGCCAGCGTTACGATATCGGGGTTTATCAGATAGACGGCCGCTAAGGGGTCCCAAGCGTAAAATATTCCTTGCTCTGCAAATGGGCGAACAGTTTCCAGTACTTGCGAAGTCATGCGCCCAATCGGGCAGCGAGCCATTCGGGTGAACCCATCAATGAAGGGAATTTTTACCGGCACTTGGTTTGTTGCGTCCAGAGGGATGAGTGTGATTGGTAGGTCTGATGAAAAAACTTTTGACGCCGCTAATGGATCTACGAAAAAATTCCATTCGGTTTTTCCTGTTGGGGATACGAATTCATCTGAATCATTGACATTACCGGGTACGTCTACTGCTCCACCCATGATGACCAGTTCTTCCATGGCAGGAGCTGAAGCGCGTGTCAGCGTGGTCAAGTTTGTAAGTGCACCGAGAGCCAGTACACGAACGGGGCGTGAAGCCCGCGAGAGCCGGCGTTCCAGAAAAGAAACAGCGTGTTCCTCTTGGGGTGGGACATAAGCCTTGGGCAGACTTACACCGGGGAGGTCATCAGACAGCTTGCGCCAGCGTTCAGGAAAGGCTGCATTTCCTGCGAGGGGTTTTGTGTGGCCGATGTAAACTGGGACGTGTCCGGTACTGAATGCAGCAACCATGCGTGAAATATTTATCGCGGCGCATTCAGCATGGGCAAGGCCATATGCAAGCGTAATTGCCTCCACCGTGATGTCGGGGTGAACCAACAGGTAGCCCAGCGCTAACAAATCGTCGGGGCCGGCGTCAGTGTCAACGATAATGTTTTTGCGGGGCATGTTCAGGCCTGGTAAGACCCTGCAGTAATGGGCCCTCCTGAACCCGTCCAGTCTGTGTGAAAAAAATTTCCACGCATATGATCAAGTCGCTCATAGGTATGAGCACCAAAATAATCCCGTTGAGCTTGAATTAAATTAGCCGGGCTGCGTGCACGTCGGTAGCCGTCGTAAAAGGAAAGTGCACTGCTGATAGCGGGTATAGGAATACCGTACATGGTGGCTGTTGCAACTGTGCGGCGCCATGCGTCCTGTGCCTCTGAAAGCGTTTTTGCAAAATAGGGAGCTACCAGAAAACTTTCCAGATCTGCGTTGGTGTCGAATGCTTGTTTAATTTTCCCCAGGAAGGCTGACCTAATAATGCAACCGCCTCTCCACATGAGGGCGATATTGCCATAATCCAAGGGCCAGTCATAAGTATCAGCGGCAGCATGAAGAAGCATGTATCCCTGAGCATAGGACATGATTTTGGAGGCGTACACTGCCTCATGCAGATCACGTATCAGTGCGGTGCGGTCTTGGTTGTATGCCGGTGAGGGGCCAGACAGTACTCCTTCGGCGTGGGCACGTTCGGTGGTCAGAGAGGAAAGGAACCGGGCAAAGACAGCTTCTCCGATCAGTGTGAGTGGAATCCCGGTATCAAGCGCAGCGATAGCGGTCCATTTCCCAGTCCCTTTTTGCCCGGCGCTGTCGAGAATCATATCCAGTGTGGACTCCCCCTGTTCGTCCCGATAAGCAAGGATGTCCCGTGTGATCTGGATTAAATACGAATCAAGCTTCCCTGTATTCCAGTGCGCATAGACCTCATACATCTCCTGGTTTGAGAGTCCCAGGAGCTCCTTCATAATGTGGTACGACTCGGCAATGATTTGCATGTCGCCATACTCAATGCCGTTATGAACCATCTTGACAAAATGGCCGGCTCCATTGGGGCCGATCCACTCACAACAGGGGGATCCATCCACTTTGGCGGCGACACTTTGCAGGATATGTTTCACATGTGGCCATGCCTCGGGGCTTCCCCCTGGCATAATGCTTGGACCAGTTCGGGCGCCTTCCTCACCTCCGGAGACACCAGTTCCAATGAATAGTAAGCCATGCGTCTCCAGTTCGTGCGTGCGTCGGATAGTATCGTGGTAGTTTGAATTTCCCCCGTCAATAATGATGTCTCCTGGTTCCAGCAGTGGTACTAGATCCAGAATTGTCTGGTCGGTGGGCGCTCCTGCTTTTACCATCAGCATTACGCGTCGCGGTCGTTTGAGTGCGGCTACGAGTTCTGCCAGTGAATGTGCGCCTTCAATGGATGTGCCGGAAGCTGGTCCAGCAATAAAATTCTCCACTTTGGAAACTGTGCGGTTGTACACGACCACGGAGAATCCGTGATCGTTCATGTTCAGAACCAGGTTCTGACCCATTACGGCCAGCCCTATCACACCGATGTCGGCAGTGGGATGATTGCTCATGAATTTGAGTCTGACTACTATTTTTATACTACGCGACAGAACATCAATCGCGCTCATTCAGATCAGCTTGATCGGTCGGTCGGTTTAACGCCTTGAGGCCAAGAAAAGCCCCGGTCCGATTGCAGCAAGATTGCAGTCATAGCTCACCATAGCTTTGGCCCGTTCAAAGGACGCCCACGCTTCACGATAGTTGTTTTCGCGGTCTCAGATCTTCTCCGGCAGGTGCGCGTGCCAGTAATGGTCCGGATAAAACTCGTTCTGGTTGACCAGACCGGTATAATCAAACTCCATGATCGTCTTCTGATAGCATCACTGCACACGGAATATTTTCAGATCCCCCTCGAGCTTCTCCCAAGAAGCCATAAGATATCTCATCAATCTTGGAATCCAACGCCGGATGGGCCATTGGGGGGGTTATCACATGACAGCGGCTGATTTTATTTGATCAGTTGGCCTGAACTCTGCCGGGCTCACGTACCTGGGAACCCTCAATGCCGGCTAATCTGTCTCCAAGGATCACACGCATGCTATCTGCCATTGTACTCAAACGGGTTACCACATCAGGATGGTCGGCAGATACGTCTGTGGTCTCCCCGATGTCAGCAACAAGGTCATATAGCTCCAGCCCAGCCTCAAGACTGATGTACTTACCTGGTATACCATCCACGCCGGGTTCCTGATCGAGCATGCTTCGATACCGATGCGGAAAATAAAGCTTCCAGCGACCGCTGCGCAGGGCATGCAAATCATTGGTTCTGTACCAGAAATAATAGGCCGCATGAGGTGACTCAGTGCTTGTGCCGGTCATGAGTGGCCAGATATTGCGGCCATCTATAGGGTTCTCAGGCAGTGGAGCACTGATGAGATGTGCCAGTGTGGGGAAGATATCAATGGTCATTGCCGGGGTACTCACGGATGCTCCTTCGGGCAGTACTCCCGGCCAGTGGGCTATGAAGGGCACTCTCACACCACCTTCCCAGGTCGTCCCCTTTCCTTCACGCAGGGAGCCTGTAGTGCCGGCATGGTTCCCATAGCTAAGCCAGGGGCCGTTGTCGCTTGTGAACAGGACCAGTGTATTATCATCCACTCCAGTTTCCTGAAGGGTCTGCAGGATCTGACCCATCGACCAATCGATTTCGTGGATCACATCTCCATAGAGCCCGGAGCCAGTAGCCCCTGTACGCTCTTCAGAGACAAACAGAGGTACATGCGGCATTGGGTGTGCGATATACAGAAAAAAAGGTTGTCCAGCTTCCGCTTGGGATCGGATAAATTCAGTGCTCCGCAGTGTAAAGTCTGTCGTGAAGCGAGTTTGGTCTGTGTTGTATCCTACGATCGAATCGCGCTCAATCGTCGGTAGATCTCCCCAGGCATCCGGGCTTTCGGGGTGAAAGGGCCACATATCGTTTGAGTAGGGAATACCGTAATAGTCGTCAAATCCATGCTGCAACGGCAGAAATTTTGGGTGATGCCCAAGATGCCATTTTCCGTAAGCTGCGGTAGTATAGCCTTGCGACTTGAACAATTCGCCAAGCGTAACCTCGTCTACACTAATTCCGTGTGAGCTTCTCGGACCAAGCGCACCGTGGATTCCGATCCGGTTTGAGTAGTTACCGGTCAGCAGTGAAGCCCTGGAAGCGGAGCAAACAGGCTGACTAACGTAGAAATCCGTAAAACGGACGCCTCGTTCGGCCATCCTATCAAGGTTTGGCGTTGTATAATCGGGCGATCCGAAGGCACCAATGTCACCATATCCCATATCATCTACGAACATGATGACAACATTGGGCGGATCCAGGTGCTCCTGTGTACAGGCAGGAAGAAGGAGGAATAGAAGCCAGTAAGGTCTTAACATTGCGATTTGATTAAGCTGAGTACCAAGATACCGTTACAAAATAATTACATTAGAGGCTTGAGTGGCACAAGGTTTTGGAAGATTAAGTCCCGAGCTTGTTGTAAAAGAAGCAGCGAGGTTGATGGAGCGAAACAAATCCCTCCCAGTTTTAAGGTTAGCAGTACGGGAAAGGAGTTAACCAAAACACGGAGAAAAATGACACGATCGCAATTGATCCAGATAAATTGCAGGATGTTACCAAAGGAGCTTGGTTTCGGAAGCTGATGACGGAGATAGTGAGCGCATAAGGTTAGGAAAATGACAGCACAGTTGCGTAGCACGAGAGATGATCTTCGGGCGCTCCCCCGGCTTCCTTTGAAGTGCTGGAACACCTTACTAGGGTAATACCTAAAACTAGTTCGCAGCAGAACAGAACATAATTCTACAAGACCTGACACAATGCTAACTACGAATAGGATGTCTCATTTTTCCATGAAGTACTCTTTTTTGTTTCTCCCTGTATTTTTCTCTCTGGCTACGGCGACGGCCTGGGCACAGAGTGAGGCGCGTTTTTATGTGGGTGCGGAAATTGGAGCTCTTCGATCGCCTGCTGTTACGGTGATTGGAGACAGTAACGATCGCAGCAGTTTATGCGATGAGTTCATAAACCCACTTTATGCTTCAATACCTGGATGTACGGCAACTAATCGAGGTGAAGGTGACAACTATCAAGTTCCATTCGATGGGACGGCTGGGACGCTGGCTAACGCGTTCGTTGGGTATCAGGTATTTCCCCATCTTCATGCAGAGCTGGAATATGTCACACGCACCAGTAATTATGGGCAAAGGTCTGGAGTGCGTTCAGCGCAGGGTGTAAACTTTGATAAGCTCAGTGATGAGATTTCCCTTGCAGAAGAGTGGCTTGGAACAGTAACTTCACGGGGCCTGATGGCGAATATGTATTGGAGTCCATCCTTGGCTGATCATATTATTATCAGACCTTATGTAGGGGTGGGCATTGGGTTTGGTTCCACAAGAGTTGGCTATGGCAGTGTCTGGTCTAGGAGTACGAGTCCCGACGATATTGCAACAGGATCAGACCAGCCCAATGCAGATGAGATCGCCCGTAATCTGGCCGGAACGGCCAGTAGTGCACACGACACGATGAAGGATACGCAACTGACATATCAGTTTCTTCTCGGATTTTCGTATCCCGTGAGAAGATCGGTTTCTATTGATGTTCGGGCTAGGTGGATGGTGTTTCAGGAGTTCGAGGGAATTATTGTGTGGGATCCTCTACGGAGTCATGTGCCTAATATTCGAAAAGACGGTAGTGAACCGGTCCATGGGGCCATGTCAACTGACGATTTGTCATTCTTGGGTATCAGTATCGGGATGAAACATCATTTTTAGTGTATTGACGCTGGCGTACATTGCGGTTCAGGATCTTCAGGATCGTTGAATTCCAACTAAATTTGATACGATGCCCCGGATACGACAGCAATTGCTCTACAAAGAGGCGTTAGTCTGACCCAGAAGCAATGAATTCAGGGACGGAGAAGCATTTAGGAAGCGAAATTCAATTCTGCTGTGCATGTGCGCACTACAGGGGTGCCCACGACCCGACCTCTAGGAAGGGGGAGTAGGGGTGTATGCACATGTGGCATGGGGTGCAGGTCCCGCAGATTCCTTCTCTCCACTGACTATAATCACCCCGACTACGAACACCACGCGCTTTCTGCGCCGCGCACCGGATGGACTACTGACGTGACAATAGATAACGCCCGAACGCAAGACGGCTGTGGGGCTGTGGTATAAGAGGAGATCAGAAGAACACGGCGGCGCATGGCCCATTTGCGAGCCTTTATTCCTGAACCTGATATACAACGAGTGTAGTCACGTCGCCTTGATCTACTGCATAGGCTCGGTCTCCCCGAATGACGCACAGGTTTGTGGTCACGGGGAGGTGTATCTGTCCGAGGAGCCGGCTTTCGGCATCGAGAACAAGCCACTCTGCGGTGGTGTCCTCAATGGACGGTGTTGTGACCTTCAGCCATAGACGGGCGTCATCGTCCACCACAAATGTACCGTATGCAGGTCTGGTTGCCGGCAAGTCCTGGTCCAGAATCCAGTTCCTGAACTCGCCTGTCCAGCCGTTGAGCTCAAGATTTCGCTCGATCTCTTTTCGCGTCAGTGGAACAGGTGGGAGGGTATGTGTGATGTGTCCGGTCTGCATGCCGCCCGGCGCGGTGACCGCGATGTCCACGGATTCGGTCCATCCCGAATAAAGGTTGTCATCGGGGCCCAGGCGAAAGACGGGGTAGCGTCCGAAGGGCGTGGGTCTGGCGAAACGGGTTTCGCCTTCAGCCGAAACCAGCCAGTCGGAAGCCGGCAATACATGCAGCGGTGGCGGCAAGACCTGTTCGGTCCAGTCGACTTGCATGACATGGGAGCGGCGGCCTTCTGGTGATTCACCCGGTGAGATCGGAATTTCGTAGGCAAAGAGGAAGCCCGTATCGAGTACGCCGATCAGCCATGACGGCTCTTTGTGGCCATCCCAGGAAACCGTAAAGTCGTACGCCAGACCCAGGGAGCGGGGCTCAAATGCAGACAGGCGCCCCAGCATGGAATCAAACACGTAGAGCGTATCGCCGGGGCCTGCGTAAAGGGATTCGAGCCACTGAAATTCACCTGGACCGCGACCCTTTTGGCCAATGGTTGTCACTAGGTCACCGGTTGGCGCAAAGACATAGATCATCGGGTCTTGCCACTCGCTTATGAAGATGCGGCCCGTGCGATCGACAGCCACGAGTTCTCCGATGCCTCCATAGAATAGGACGCCGTCCCCGTTTTCTTCGTCGCCCAACCGGAAGAGCTCAATCAGCTCCGGCGTGGACGGCGAGTGAGCGTTTGCTTTGTCTTTTACTCCGGATACGAAGGATGGAAGGACAGCAGTCGCAGCGAGCAAGAGGAGGCAGGCCGTAATTCCCCTCGAGCGGGATGACGTCAGCAGTTTATGCGTGGTATGGCGGGGCATGATACGCGCTGTCATGTACAATCCTCTCATCGAAAGTACCCTCCTATACTGGGCTAATCGGCGTTAGGGTCCCTCGATTTAGCCATTTCGGTAGCCATTACCACGAGCCCGGGTCGAAAGGTAATGGCAGCTCCGACGAATTCATAATCAAGCATTATAGCCTCTGGCCTAGTGTAGTATACCAGAATGATCAGCCGTCGTAATTCCTAAGGGCTCCCTTCCGATGGTTATGTTGCCAAGAAGTGTAACAAAAATGTAACCGGAACACATACATCCCCCGAGATAGCCATGATCACTGTTGAATAGGTATTTCTTCTGGACCCTCGGCAAACTTCGTCACGCCCTGCGGATGCTCGTGTGCCATCAGGGTGTTCCACACCGCCAAGTCATCAGGGGTCTGCACGCGTTCAAACCGCAGTCCCTCAGGGGCACCAACCCGATCCGGTACATCGGTCGGGGGGACTGGATCGGGCAGCAAGCGGGCGTTAGGGCGACGTCCCCAAATGCCAGGAGATTCATCTTTTGTTGGATCATTACAGTACTTATCAAAACCGCGCTCATCCACAACTAGAAGTTTTCGCCGTCCAGATTTCGCCTTCATCCACCCCCACCAGTTGCTCTTGGCTGAATTTAATCGAATGCTGGTTTGCCCCCACTACGGATAACCAGATCTGGCGCGGAACGCATCGCACTACCAAAGAACTGGACGTCACGATTGAAAGCTATCTTGAAATCTACAACGAGGACCCAAAGCCGTTGTATGGACTAAATCCTCAGATCAATCCTAGAATTCATCAAGACCTACTGTACGCGGATTAATGACACACTACACTAGTACGAAATACTCTTCGCATTCCAAACAGAATAAATAACGCAGACCAAGCGTCCTCTCCTAAGCCCCGCTTTCGGCATTGGAGAAGCTTTGTCACGCTCACTGCGCAATGTACCGAGAGCGTGTCCTCGCGAGCAGAAAGTACCATCAATCACGGGTGTCTGATCACAAGTTCCGCGACGCTGAGTACATAGAAGCCGTGTTGATTTTGCCGCCGAAGGTACAATCTATCGTCTTCGTCAATCCAAAGGAGTTCAATTGTGGTCATGATCTCAATACTACGATTCAACTTCTGATCGTCAAAGCGCAAGGGGCCATAGCCCAGAAGTACACCAGCTTGATCAAACAGCTCAACCCGTTGGCTATATTCCATCTGATCGCTAAGATTCCTCCGTAGCGGTGTCTGCATCGTGAAGTTCGCGATCTCTCCACTACCCAAAATGACAACACCCAGACTCCAATTGAAGATTCTCGCACGATGCAATCCCGATGGTCCGCTAATAACTATGGAGGACCTTTGCAATTCTGGATTAGCTTCAAACTCCTTATCGCTCACTAACACGTAAGATTCTTTTGGCACAGGGCCACCTTCCAGCTTCTCCATGACCCATGAGCCTCCTTCATGTGTGTATCGGTAAGCGTATCCACTGTAGACAGTAGGCACCAGCACTATCTTGTCGATTCCATTTGTGGCCATTTTCAACGCGTCAACAATGTCAGAACCCGCCTTTTCGAAGGGTTCGTCTAGGTTAAAGATCTCACCCAATTCCGCGAAAGCCTCAGTAGGGTTAAGGGCCATATCGTAGTGATGGAGCGTCTTCGTGTCAGCGATATAGGGCAGCTGTTGCTCGGGGTCATCATACATCCTCACGTACCTGAGCACGAAGGAGTTTTCAAGAGACAGAATTGGGTGTGGAGCTCCTCTCAAGTCATCAGCAAATACCTTTGTTTCAAACTGTGGTCCGAGATCCGAAAATACCGTGAATCGTCTACTATCTCGATCAGCCACGATCAATCTGTTGCGGTCGTCAACATGCATGCTAACAATCTCACGCATTTCTCCCGGTCCCTCTCCTCTTTTTCCAACCGTAGTGACATACTGTCCGCTTTCGTCGAAAACCCGAACATCCGCACGCCGACGATCATGGACATAGATGTAGCCCTTTGAGTCCGTCCGGACTAATTCAGGAACGGTAAAGAGGTATTCAGCGGGCGCATCTTCATCATCGCCAATGACCAATTGCTCAATCAGCGTGAAGGACATCTCCTGAGCCTGCGCGGATGGCAGTATCAATGTGAATGCTGCCATCGCACAGACGCATGGTAGCACGCCAAAGCGACTCTTCATGAATACAACATGCGTTATGGTACCGGAGAGATAGTTTGCGGCAATTCACCCATAGCCTGCCCCAGTACGAGCATCAGCTTTAATTCTGACGACAGTTGTTTGTGGCAAGGCACGTTAGACATGACAGAGGCCATCAGGAACATTCACACCGCTCTCATTGGACTCTGCACCCTCTAAAGGCATCACGCCACCCCCATGATTATACAAGTGTAATGTAGCCACTACCTCCATGGTCATTAGTGGAATGAGTTCTGGTTGGGTGAGTTACTCTCTCAGCCTGCTTGTTGCTGTGACGACGGTACTGGGTGCATAGCCGATACGGTGTGCAACCGCTTTTAAGGTATGGCCAGCGGGTAGCGTGATCGGGGATGTATAAAGCAGCCAGCGGTCTTGCAGGGGTTCACCAGCTTCAAGCATCTGATACCCAATTGAAGCACCCTCGGTTGAACTGTCAAGCCTCAAACTCACCGCATCCTTGCCCGGATCAATCATTACTTCATACAGCAGAGGTTCCTCCATGAAGCTGCTGACCAGTTCACCTCCGGCGATTATCTCAATCACCGCGTCAGCGGTCTGGGGTTGCGTATGATTGGGCCATAATGTAGCGACAAACTCCATTTCATCCATGGCACCGGGATCCCCTGTGTCTGCCATCCAATTTTCCAATTCGGTACGCATTGAGGCAAGACGCTCTGAGTAACTCGGATCGTCGGCTAGGTTGTGCAATTCATAAGGGTCGTTTTCTGTGTCAAAAAGTTCTTCTTCCGGTTTAGACTCCCTGAACCATTGCGCCTGATATTCATCAAGTTCCCCCAGATCCCGCAGACGGAGGAGCTCCTGCATGGTGGCCATCTGTTCTCGGTAGGTGACGGCCAAATAATAGCCGAGGTCTGGTCGGAGGTTGAGGATGTACTTGTATCGATGATCCCTGACTGCCCGTTTGGTGTCATACTCCGCGTCAAATCGGTCAGCAGCAGCGTGGATAAACTGTCTCGGTGTACCTGCCCGCTGAGCACCCAGAAACGCCTGCCCATCCAGGTATTCCGGTAAGGGTATCCCCGCCAGTGAAAATGTCGTAGGCGCCAGATCAACGAAGCTAATAAGCTGATCATCTGTTATGCCCGCAAACTGTTTGTTTGGAAATCGTACTGCCAAGGGGACATGCAGGCCCGAATCATAGAGTTGGCGTTTCTGGCGGGGCAGGGGGCCACCATGATCCGAGTAAAACATTATGATCGTCTCTTCCAGCAAGTTGTCAGACTCTAGATCATCCAAAATGGCTCCGATACGCGCGTCCAGTCTGAGAATATTAGAGTACATCCGACGCACGTCCTGACGGACTAGGTCCGTATTCGGAAGGTAGGGTGGAATAGGTACCTCTGAGTCCACTGCAACCAAAAGAGTATCGTTCGCCCGTGCCCAGATTTGAGATTCGTGAGTCACACCAAAATTGACTATTGAAAAAAATGGCATGCCCTCAGGTCGATTCCTCCAGTGCGCGCGCGGGCTGTTCTCATCCCATGCGGTAACAGGCGCTTTGAATTGATAGTCCTGTTTGCTGTTGTTGGTTGTGTAGTAACCATTCTCGCGCATCACTTCGCTCATCATGCGTATTGGTGGATCCGGTGTTGCTTCATAAGGGATCACCCTAATCTGGTCCATGTATTCGACTCGGGAAGAAGTACGCATGTGCTGTGCACCTCCGCGTGTAGTGTAGATCCCCGTTGCAATGGAAAAGCGGCTAGGTGCACATACCCCCGAAACAGAGAACATGTGCGTATATCGCACCCCCTCATTGAATAGCCGGTCAAGGTTTGGAGTATGGATTGTCGAGTCGCCATAAGCCGCAATAGTAGGGCTCATGTCCTCTGCTACAAGCCATAGAATGTTGGGCTGATGTGGCAAGGTCAGCGTACCATAGTCTGGAGAGTTGTCCTGCTCAGCAGATGTGCAGGCGGCGAGAAGGAAAAGGAGTGTAAGTAAATGTGCTTTTTGCATAGGTTTGTCAGGATCAGGGATCCAGAAGTTACAAACGGTTATGGATGGAGACAGGAAAATTATGGAATTCTTTGGCGTTAGGACCGAGAATTCGCTGTCTAGGCAGTATTTTCCCGATTGGGCTCGGGCGCTTGGTATTCAGAGAGCGGAATTGCGCGGGGTGAATTTGCCCATTGACGGGACGCTGGATGTGCATCGTGAAGCGGTTCTGCGGATGAAGCAGGGCCCCGAGATTCAGGGCGCTCTCGTTACTTCACACAAACTGGCGATCGTACGGGCAGCTGGCGATCTCATCGACAGGCGCACACCGGCTTCGGAGTTGACCGGGGAGGTGTCGGCACTTTATAAGCGTGGAGATGAGCTGTGGGGGCACGCGGTTGATCCTGAGAACTATGGGTTGGCAATAACGCAGATTCTATCTCATGATTGGTGGGCGAGACATGAAGGGGCGGGTATCTTGTCACTTGGGGGAGGAGGAGCTACAGTCGCACTCATCGTTTATCTGTTGCAACAAGCCATAGATCGACCTGCATTCCTGCAGATTGTGGAAAAGCGCTCGGACAATCTGGATCACTGCAAAAGTATCGCCAATCGCATAAGCTCAGATACAGTTAAGCTGGAGTTCTTTCATACAAATGATCCACTGGTTTGTGATTCCTTGGTGGCTGCGCTGCCTCCATACTCTCTGGTGATTAATGCTACCGGAATGGGCAAGGATATTCCTGGATCTCCGGTGACCGATAACGTATATTTCCCGGATAATACAGTGGTATGGGATCTAAATTATCGCGGTCCCCGCGAATTTCTTGTCAGGGGGGAGCTGCAGCGAGCCACACGCCCTATAAAGGTATTCGATGGTTGGTACTATTTTCTACGTGGTTGGTCAAGTGTGATGGGACTCGTATTTGATATCCCCATGACAAAAGAGCGGCTCAGATCGTTCTGCGAAGTTACGGAAGGCTAACAGGTTCGGCTTAATTTGTGTTTTATTTTAACTTGAAACTTCAATCATACACACAGGGAACATGCAATTAGGATTTGTCAGTGCCATATTACCGGAGTATTCGGTGAAGGATATTTTTTATTGGGCGTCGCAGTTCTCCTACGACTGCGTGGAGCTTATGTGTTGGCCACAAGGAAAAGCCACGCGCCGCTATGCCGGGGTTACGCATGTAGATGTGCAATCAATGAATTCAGCGAAGGCTCGCGAATTGCGGGAATTGGCGGCTGACTACGGATGTTCCATCAGTGCATTGGGGTACTATCCCAATCCATTGTGCCCTGATACCGAAGAGGGAGACGTTTATATCACACATATTCGACGCATGATCGATGCGGCGGCGTTGCTCGAGGTGGATACGGTAAACACGTTTATTGGCCGTGATTGGCATCGCTCGGTTGATGATAACTGGCCGCGAGTGCTGGAAGTATGGAAGCCAATTGTAGGCTTTGCTGAGGAACGGGATATTCGCATAGGGATCGAAAACTGTCCGATGTACTTCACGGATGATGAATGGCCTGCAGGCAAGAATATTGCGCATACACCAGCTATCTGGCGTCGACTCTTTGCAGATCTGGAAAGTGCATCCATAGGACTCAATTACGATCCATCCCATATGATTTGGCAGCATATGGATTACTTGAAGCCCATACGAAATTTTTCGGATCGTCTCTTTCACATTCACGCCAAGGATGTTCGACTGGATCAAGATCGTCTGGACGAAGTCGGTATCATGGCTACTCCCAATTCCTTCCACACTCCAAAACTACCTGGCCTGGGGGATGTGAATTGGGGGAAGTTTTTTTCGTTGCTCACAGACGTAGGCTACGATGGAGCGGTCTGTGTCGAGGTAGAGGATCGTGCTTATGAAGGATCGGCGGAACTACGGAAGCGTGCCTTAAGACAGAGCGCCACCTATCTGCGTCAGTTCATTCCCCTTCTTCGATAGAACGAGCAGTGCATCCTGGCCTGTTGATTTGCATTCAACGGGCCCTAAGTGTGTATTCGAGATGGCCCAATTATTGTCAGCTTCTCAAAGAGAAAAGGATTTTTTTATTGCCATTGACTCCGATGGCTGTGTGTTTGATACGATGGAAATCAAGCACAAGGAATGCTTCTGCCCGGTGACGATTCGCCATTATGGCTTACAGGCGGTCAGTAAGTTTGCCAGACAATCCTGGGAGTTTGTGAACCTTTACTCGGTGCATCGCGGCATGAACCGCTTCCCTGCACTGGTAGAGGTAATGGATCAATTACGTAAACGGCCGGAGGTTTTGCGCCGCAACGTTTCTATTCCGGCTTTGGAAGCACTGCGGGGCTGGATCAACTCAAAACCCAAACTGGGTAACCCGGCACTCGCGGACGCTGCTACAGGCAATGGGGCGCTGGCGGACGCCTTGCTGTGGAGTGAGACAGTTAATAAATCAGTGACTGAAATGGTGCACGGGGTTCCACCATTCCCATATGTACACGATTCACTGATACGGGCGGCCGAACATGCGGATATGATGGTAGCTTCCAGTACACCTGTGGAGGCACTGCGACGGGAATGGAGAGAACACAGACTATCAGGCTATGTAGGGCTGATTGCAGGTCAGGAAATGGGCCCCAAATCCCACCAGCTATCTACCACTGCTGCAAGTCAGTATGCCCCTGATCGCATGCTCATGATTGGGGATGCATTCGGTGACTATCGTGCTGCCCAAAGTGTTAATGCATGTTTTTTTCCTATCCTTCCAGGCGAGGAAGAAGCGTCCTGGGAGCGTTTTCTGAATGAAGCGCTGGATCGGTTCCTCTCGGGTCAGTATCGGGGAGCGTACGAGAACGATCTCATAGGCGAACTCAGCGCGAGGCTCCCGAAACATCCACCGTGGGAGTCGCAGTAGAGCAAAACATGCTCAGGTACGCAGGAGTACCTTAATCCACTCCGGCTCTGCCTGTCTGTGTAATCGGGCAAAGGCTTCGGGGCCGTCCTCAAGCGGCAGAGTTGCACTTATAAGCGGGGATGGATCCAGCTTTTTCCGGGATACAAGGTCGATAATTTCATCGTACTCTCCCGCATTCGCATATGTCCCGGTCAGGGTTAGCTCCTTAGCGACAACACGTTGAACATCAACCGGAGGGTGTTGGGAGGTATTTCCAACAAGCACAATGCATCCCCCCGTTTTAGTGTGATGGATGGCTTTGGCAACCGTTGATGCAGCCCCTACGGCTTCAAAAGTGAGATCCGCATCGATTGTCTGTGTACTTTTCTCGGGATCTAGCATTCGGTCAGCACCAAGCCGGCGTGCCATATTTTTTCGATTCTCATGGGGCTCTATGACGATAATTTCGTTCGGCTCCTGCAATCGCACAGAGAGTAGGATACTCAGGCCGATCATTCCCGCGCCAATAATAAGAACCCGGGCGTTTTGGGCATTGCCGCCTCTGCGTGCGGCGTGCAAGCCAACCGAAAGCGGCTCGAACATGGCTGCGATATTGAGAGGTAATCCCTCGGGTACGCGCTTAAGCACATGGGCGGGCACGCAAACAAAATCTGCCATTGCGCCATCACGCCGAAAACGAGGTGTGCTTACCCCGAACACCGTTCGATCAGAGCAGCGGTTCACCCGGCCGGAAGCACATTCGGAGCACATATTGCATCCAACAGTGGAGTCGAAGCAAACTTCTTCCCCCGCCTCAAATCCATTTGAGGATTTTGCGACCCGGCCAGCCGCTTCATGACCCATAATGAGTGGGGGAAGACGACGTCCGGTTGTTCCTGTGTATCCGTGTACATCAGATCCACAAATACCGACCGAGTCTACTCGTACAAGCACCTCGTGGGGAAGCGGCCGAGGATCAGGTACATGTTGTACGCCAATCTGAAACGCTCCCGTATAAACAAGCGCACGCATGGATCAGGTTACTGAGGCTGCGTCAGTAATGCATCCATCACTGGCCGAGGATACTGTTCGCGCATACCGCAAGAGTACACCAGCATCTGCCTTAAGCGGTGGGGCGGACCAGTTTTTCCGTCTTGCATTCAATACTGACTCGCTGATTTTAAGCGTCAGAACACGATTGACAGTGTCAATGGTAATGGGATCTCCATCTTTCACGAGCGCGATCATACCGCCAATCTGTGCCTCGGGTGTGATGTGGCCAACCACGAACCCGTGTGTGGCGCCGGAGAAGCGACCATCGGTGATAAGTGCTACCTTGTCGCCTAGCCCGGCACCCACGATTGCACTGGTTGGGCGGAGCATTTCGGGCATACCGGGCCCTCCTTTGGGGCCGCAGTAGCGTAGGACGAGCACATCTCCGGTTTTGATTTTGCCCCCGAGAATAGCTTCCATAGCATCTTCTTCGGTATCAAATACACGCGCAGATCCGTCAAACCGCTCCCCTTCCTTGCCAGTAATCTTAGCGACGGCCCCTTCTGTAGCCAAATTTCCGTAGAGAATCTGCAGATGACCGGTTGGTTTGATGGGGTGATCGAGTGATCGTATCACCTCCTGTCCCGCTGTCAGATCAGCCACTTCTGTTAAATTTTCTTCCACCGTGCGTCCGGTAATAGTTATGCAACTACCATGCAGCAGATCGTTTTCAAGGAGCATCTTCATGACAGCGGGGACGCCCCCCACGTTGTAGAGATCTTCCATCACAAAACGCCCACTGGGCTTCAGATCGCCCAGTAGGGGAGTTTGATTGCTTATGGTCTGAAAGTCGTTCAGTGTCAACGGTACCTGGGCGGCCCTGGCCATGGCAATAAGGTGGAGCGCAGCGTTAGTTGATCCCCCCAGGACGATAACCACGCGTAATGCATTTTCGAATGCTTCGCGGGTGAGGATATCTTTTGGTTTGAGATCCTTTTCCAGGAGCTGATAAATAACCTCGCCTATTTGTCCTGTTTCTGCTTGTTTTTCGTCGCTGACTGCGGGGTATGACGAGTCAAAAGGCAATGTCATCCCTAGGGCTTCAATGGCAGAAGCCATGGTGTTCGCCGTATACATGCCTCCGCAGGCGCCGGCGCCAGGACAGGCGTGACGGGCAATTTCCCGAAAATCCTTATCGGTTATCGATCCTGTGGCCCGCTGGCCAGCTGCTTCGAATGCGGATATAATATCAATCGGTTTCCCCTTCCAGCATCCAGGCTTGATTGTGCCGCCATACACCATCAGTCCGGGGCGATTCAGCCTTGCCAATGCCATGATGGATCCGGGCATGTTTTTATCGCATCCTGCAACGGCTATCACGGCATCATACCATTGAGCTGACGCGACCGTCTCAATGGATTCAGCGATGAGATCGCGGGAAGGAAGCGAAAAACGCATCCCTGAAGAGCCCATGGAGATTCCGTCGCTTACCCCAATCGTGTGGTATATCAGGCCTACAAGATCCTGTGTCTGAACGCTGCCTTTGATGCTTTTTGCCAAGTCATTGAGGTGCATGTTGCACGGGTTTCCTTCCCAACCCATGCTCACAATTCCAACTTGTGGCTTATCGAGATCTCTTTCTGTTAGGCCGATGGCGTGCAGCATAGCACGCGCACCACTTTGCAGGGGATTTTGTGTCACCTGTTTACTGTATCGGTTCATCTTTGTTATGTGAGAGGGAGAAGAAGTGACAAGATCACAGACATCAAGCCTGCAGAAATTCCCAGAATGACTAGCAGTGCAGACCAGGATTTGAGTGTCTCAACCTCGGTGAGGCCACTCATCTTTGAGTATATCCAGAATCCGCTGTCATTCATCCAGGATCCGACCAATGAGCCTGCACCAATGGCGGTGCCCAGGTATACCACATTGAACCCGAGATCTTGCCCGGGTGTGATCATAGCCGCCAGCATAGCTGAGGCCGTGATCATTGCTACCGTTGATGATCCCTGGGCAAATTTGAGCAGACTGGCAATACCAAAACCAAATACAAGCATTCCCAGCCCCGACGTTCCAGAGGTTCCGGCAAATAGATCACTGATTGCGGGCCCAATTTGGGCTTCTTTAAGCATTGCACCGAATGTCCCACCTGCGGCGGTAATGAGAATGATGAGCCCACCGCTCATCAGTGACTGCTCAATCAGTTTGCCAAGATTCGCACGTGATGGTTTCCGCATTTGGATATAAACAGCTGTGGATGCAATCGCGGCTAAGAGTAGTGCCATATTCGGGTCACCCAGTACGATGATCCAGCGAGCGAGTACCGTGTCGTTATCCAGGAGAGGGAGGAAGACCGTCTTGCCCGCAATCAGGAGTATCGGGAGGACAATGGGCAGTACAGAAAAGCCTAAGCCAGGGAGTGTGTCGAGCACAGTTGTATCGGCATCTACACCCGGGACCTCGCGCATCGGGACGGTCATTCTCCGATTCAGCCAGCCGGCATACATCAATCCAAGAATTGCAGCTGGCAGTGCCACAATTGTCCCTACCAGAATCATCGTGCCTAAGTCCACGCTCAGGTTTTCGGCGATAATCAAGGGCCCTGGTGTGGGAGGTACTAGAGCATGCGTAGCTGCTGCCCCTGCTGCGATTGCGATAACGTACTTGAGATAATTCCGCCCGGTCTGTGAGAACAGCGAGCGGGCAAGGGGAATCAGCAAGTAGAAAACCGTATCAAAGAATACCGGAATTGACAGCATGAAACCACTGGCTGCCAAGGCAGGGCTGCCCCGTTCCTGCCCCAATAAACGAATAAAACCCTGAACAACACGGTCGGCCGCACCGCTGTTCATCATGGTTACGCCAATCACAGCTGCCATGGCAATCACTATGCCAATGCTTCCCGCAGTTGTTCCAAAAGCGGTGGCTACGCGTGCGATCTTGGTTGACCATTCTCCGGGAGAAAGAATACTAATCACAATAGCCGCGGTAATAAGCGCGACAAATGCATTGATTCGTAGGCCTACAATCATGCCCACGACAATGATAATGCCGAGCAATAGAATCAGTATGGGGATCATTGCAATTATGGATTGAGTGAACGTGCGACCTGCCGGGCCCTGCCGAGTCCATCAATACCGAGCTCGACAACATCCCCCGGTTGCAGGAATCGTTGTGGTTTCAATCCCAAGCCGACCCCTGCCGGTGTGCCCGTAGAAATCACATCACCTGGCAAGAGTGTCATGAAATGACTCGTGTAACTGATAACCTCCCACACATTGAAAATAAAATCGGATGTTGTGCTGTCTTGGAGCATAGTTCCATTGACTGACAACCATAGTTTGAGGTTATTGGGGTCGGGGATTTCGTCGGCGGTTGCAAGGAATGGGCCCAGTGGTGCAAATGTATCAAAGCTCTTTCCCTTAACCCATTGACCACCACGTTCCAATTGACTTATACGCTCACTGTAGTCGTTGTGCAGTACGTAGCCTGCGACATAATTCGGGGCCTGTTCGACGGTGACGTAGTTGGCACGTTTGCCAATAACCACGGCCAATTCGACCTCCCAGTCTGTCTTGTCATCGGGAATGATCACGTCATCATGAGGGCCGCAGATGGCTGAGCTGGCTTTAAAAAACAGGACAGGTTCTGCAGGGGGATCCATCCCGCTTTCTTTGGCGTGCAGCGCATAATTAAGCCCAACGCAAACGATCTTTGAAGGGCGGGCAATGGGTGGACCCATACGCAAATCAGGATCTAGTTCCCGCTGAGATGTGCTTCCGTGAAACCATCTACGTAGCTTGGCAAGTCCGTCCTGGTCAAAGAAATGTTCGTCGTAGTCATCTACGACCGGAGTAGTATCGATACGTCGGCCGTCATCCAGGAGCAGTCCGGGTTTTTCCTGGCCAGCGGGCCCAATACGAATGAGTTTCATTATATGCAGCGTTAAGGTTGTAGTGTGAAGGCACCGCCATCCATAGGAAGCGAGACCCCTGTCAGAAATGCACTTTCATCGGAGGCAAGGTAGCAAATCAGCGCGGCAACCTCCTCAGGCGTAGCCATACGTCCTATAGGTTGGGCTTTGGATAGCCTGTTGAACATCTCTTCCTTCGTATCCGGGTAGTACTTTGCCAGGTATGCATCTACGAACGGAGTATGTACGCGTGCAGGCGCGACACTATTGCAGCGGATACCGTCTTTTAAGCTGTCCACTGCCATGCTGCGAGTCATAGCCGCCACGGCCCCTTTGCTCGTGGAGTATGCAAAACGATCAGGAATGCCAACAGTGGACACAATCGAAGAAAGGTTGATAATGCTTCCCCCACCTGATTTTTTCATGTGAGGCTGGGCTGCAAGCATACCGTAGTACACGCTCTTAACATTAATCGAATACATGCGGTCCATATCCTCCTCGGTTGTCGCATCAAGGCGGCCAATGTGGCCTGCTCCAGCGTTGTTTACGAGGATATCCAGCCTATCATGGGCTTGCGCGATTTTGTTTATGGTATCCATTACAGCACCTGGGTCCGTAACATCGCAGTGGTGAGCCTCACAGTGTGAACCGAGCTCGCTTGCAACCTTGCGAGCGTTTGGCATGTCGATATCAAGTAGGTGTACAGTTGCACCCTGCTGTACGAATACGCGACAGGTCGCTTCACCAATTCCCTTGGCACCGCCGGTGACAATAGCTATTTTGGATTCGAGGCTGAACATGATTCGAGTAATTGCTTATGGCTGCACAAAGGTAGACTGTTGACGTTTCAGATGATGTACTAAAATAACAGTTGTTTCTGATGTCACAGCAACTTTTTGATCTTTCTGGACGGGTTGCACTGGTAACCGGTGCCAGTCGTGGACTGGGCCAGTACATGGCGCGGGCCTTGGCGCGGGCCGGGGCTGACATCGCTATCACAAGCCGTGATCGAGGGCGCCTTGCGGAAACCGAAAAAGATATTCAGAATATTGGATGTCGAGTACTTTCGGTGGAACTGGATGTTCTGGATTTGTCCAGTATTCAATCGGCTGTCCAAAATGTGGAAGCACATTTTGGGCGACTGGATGTTTTGGTGAACAATGCTGGTTGTAACGTCCGCCGCCGTGCCTTACAGGTCACTGAAGAAGATTGGGACATGGTGGTCAATACAAATCTGCGTGGTGCCTTTTTTGTGGCGCAGGCTGCTGCGCATATCATGAGGGCGCAGCACTGGGGTCGGGTGATTAATATTGGTTCAGTGACTTGTGTTGCGGGTTATGCGGGGATGGGGCCTTATTGCGCAAGTCGAGGTGGTATTAAGCAGCTTACAATGTCGTTGGCCCACGACTGGGCCGAATATGGTATCACGGTCAATTGTTTGGCTCCAGGCTGGTTTAAGACAGAACAAAGCAGGACGCTTTACGAAGACGAGACTTGGCTCTCTATGCTCAAGGAGCGGATACCGATGGCCCGGCCAGGCCGACCGGATGATCTGGATGGTATGGTAGTTTTTCTGGCGTCCGAATCTAGCCGCTATATCACGGGTCAAACCTATCTTGTTGACGGGGGAGTATCCATTGGGGCCATCCGTGCGATGCCACAAAGTGAACTGGGGTAACGTTTTGAGTCGGCGGTATTTTGGATTTAGCCGGTTGTGCTACCTATGTGTCGCCTACGAATCAGAATTTACCGTGACAGACATTATTTGTCCAAAAATTTCTTGAGTTTGATATCAGATGCATAGAATATCTTCATGCGGTATCCCCAGATCTTCCGTCGAATCTCTTCACGAATTTCGGCAAGCTCAATCTCGATCTCCCTTATTGCCTGTTCTCGCACCTCCGGTGAAAGCTTTTCGCCCGTTTCGTTCTCGTACTTCTGAATGGAATACCGGGCTACATCAATGAATCTTTCAGTCAAAATATTTTGACTGAAGGTATCCAGGAAGCGAGGAGAATCGCTGGTTTCCTTTTCTTCCATATCAGGCGAGCTATCCTCCTCAACAGGTAACTCAATCCCAATCTCTTTAAGTGATTCGTCCAGAGAGTCAAATATCCGAACAATCCTTTTGAAGCCGCTGACCCCCATCACCTCTTGGACTATCCCAGGGAGTGAACATAAGCCAAACAGCTTCTCTGAAGCTGCATATTCTTTTGCTACGATAAGCAAAATGCGCAACCCCGCGCTAGAAATAAACGAGACTCTGGAAAAATCCAAGATCAGGCTCAAGTCATCAGGCTTGATCTCCGTGTTAATCAGGTCATGAAAAGTCGTACTACTCTGATTGTCGATTCTTCCGTGAATATCACCAAAAAGAAAAAAATCCGATCTTCTCCAAGAAATTGACACCGACATATCTCAACGAATAAATATTTGGTATTTGTTTTGTAATGCGGGTATAGCTTTGCCCTCCAATTTTCCGCGGAGACGTACGAGGCGTCGCAAGACAATCCCAAATCTCTGGCAGCGGTTCATCCGAAATCTGGAGAAATTTGCATTGAACCACTCGGTTGGCTGGACAACTGGAGAGCAGCTCCCCGGGTAGGACTCGAACCTACAACCCTGCGGTTAACAGCCGCATGCTCTACCATTGAGCTACCGAGGAAACGGGCGCAGTAACCGCTTAAGCTGCATCTTGTTCCGAATCACGGGGCTTTTTCATGGAAACTTTGGCCTGCAAAATGGTATCATGTCGACCCTGCCCTGGTGGCGGAACTGGTAGACGCGCAGCATTCAGGATGCTGTGCCCGTACGGGCGTGGAGGTTCGAGTCCTCTCCAGGGCACTCGTTGACCCGCGCGGACTTCTGTCCGCAGGGGGTGTTGGGTTGTTTCCCTTAGCTTTTTGAGCATTGTTGCCGCTTATTAATTTAATCTCTACCGTGGCGGCGTCAGGTTACGAATCTGCTCTATGACTTCATATAAGAGTCGTATCCGCAACTTCTGCATTGTCGCGCACATCGATCACGGCAAGAGCACACTCGCCGATCGCCTGTTGGAAATTACCGGCACAGTCGCAAAGCGCGACATGCAGGATCAGGTGCTGGACTCCATGGATTTGGAGCGTGAGCGTGGCATTACGATCAAGAGTCATGCCATCCAGATGACGTATCGGGCCGGGGATGGTTTGGACTATACCCTGAATCTGATTGATACGCCGGGCCATGTTGATTTTACCTACGAAGTATCGCGGGCCCTGAAAGCCTGTGAAGGAGCTGTATTGGTCGTAGATGCAGCGCAAGGAATCGAGGCCCAGACAATCAGTAATCTGTATCTGGCACTAGATAGTGACCTGGAAATCATCCCTGTATTAAACAAAGTGGATTTGCCCGGGGCACGCGCGGATACTGTTGCGATGTCTATCGAGAGCCTAATCGGTGAGCCAGCCGAAGATGTGCTCTCTATCAGTGCGAAGACTGGCGAAGGCGTTCAGGAGTTGCTGGAAACTATAATTCAACGGGTACCATCACCAGAGGGGCAGCCTGACAGCCCATTGCAAGCCCTAATCTTTGACTCACTCTTTAATCAGTATCGTGGCGCAATAGCCTATGTGCGCATCTTTGAAGGCACACTGCGCAGGCGGGAGGCAATCAGGTTTATGGCTACAAAATGTGAGTATCTGGCAGAAGAGATTGGTGTGCTGAGACTCGGAATGCAACCGACAGAAGAACTCTCAGCAGGAGACGTTGGGTATGTTATCGGGTCGATCAAAGATGTCAGAGATACGCGTGTGGGGGATACTATCACACATGCGAACCGGCCTGCTGCAACTGAGATTGCAGGATTTCGAGAGGTTAAACCGATGGTGTTTTCCGGTGTGTATCCCACGAATACCGAGGACTTTGAGGATCTTCGCGCCTCGCTGGAGCGACTTCAACTCAACGATTCTGCCATTGAGTATGAGCCAGAGACCTCAGTAGCACTTGGTTTTGGGTTTCGCGTGGGTTTTTTAGGGCTTCTTCATATGGAAATCGTCCAGGAACGGCTCGATAGAGAATTCAACCTGGATATTATTACAACGCTGCCAAACGTTAAGTATGAGGTCGTAACGAATGACGGAAACATTGAAATCATAGAAAACCCCAACAAAGTACCGGCAGCGGGTAAACTTGATCACATAAATGAACCGTTCGTAAAAGCAGAAATTATCTCCCCTTCAGAGTACATTGGCAATATCATGAAGCTATGCACTGATCGAAGAGGAGAATTTGTTAATCAGACGTATCTGGGTACGGAGCGGGCTACGCTGGAGTACCAGTTGCCGCTAGCAGAAATCGTTTTTGACTTCTACGACAAGCTCAAGAGTTTCTCTCGCGGCTACGCATCGTTTGACTACGATTTCTCTGGTTACCGCCGAAGCGATTTGGTAAAACTCGACGTACTTATCAACGGCGATCCGGTGGATGCATTAAGTGCGATAGTTCACCGAAGCAAAGCTTATGAAATGGGCCGCAAGCTTACGGCTAAGCTCAAAGATCTGATTCCACGCCAAATGTTCGAGGTTGCGATACAGGCAGCTATTGGCAGCCGTGTGATCGCACGAACAACAGTAAAAGCAATTCGCAAAGATGTAACAGCCAAATGCTATGGGGGGGACATTACACGGAAACGCAAGCTTCTGGAGAAACAGAAGGAAGGTAAAAAGCGCATGAAGCACGTAGGCAATGTTGAAGTTCCACAGGAAGCATTCCTGGCTGTACTTTCAATGGAGAACTAAAGTTATGCGGCGAGGCTTCTGTATCATATCAATGCTGTTAGTGTACACGTTACAGGCCCACGCGCAAAATGGGCGTATAGCCTGGGATGAAGTTGGCTTTGTCTACGCGCAGGAGAAATTCCAGCGGATCTACCAGGCGTACATAGAGACGTATGGAGAATATGTTGATCCCCTAGAGCCGGCCCGATTTCCAGTAGCCAGTGACTCCCTTTTTGGATGGATCAGAGAAGCGATGGGCATGCCCGTTGAGGCATCTTCGTCCGGGCCATTTCAAGGAGAGATAAATGCATGGACGCTGGTGTCAATCGATGGACGAGCAGATTGGCTGACACGATTTGGTAGTGTGCAGTGGGCATATATGGGGAATAATTTTTTCACGTTACTTGACACAGTGGCTACTCCCGAAATACGTGCTCGCCTGGAGGCATACTTTGGTCCACCTACGCAGACGGCAGTGGAAACAAAACAAGGCGATGAAACTCCCTCTGACGAGAATGGTCAGTTTGAGTATTGGTTCGTGGTCAATGACTCAATTCCAATGATGATCATGGATGTTCGGGGGCCATTTGACCGTGGGGTGATTGTAGCAACGGATCAACGATTTCGATCAGTCCTCTATCGTATGAGACAGTCGCTTCTTGCAATAGTAATGCGCCGTACAGAGCCAGCACCGTATGTAGATTACTACTACAATTTTGTTACAGATAAGTGGTATTCAACAGGATACGACGGTGCAGAGTATTTTCTGAATCAAATACGTCGACCAAATCTGACACTTGGTAGACCGATCCAAGCCCCATCATAACGGTCCGGGACGGACGAAATTCATTTTGGTAACTGATGCCTGAATCACTTGGCAAGAAGGAAAGACAACAGCGACGTGCGGAGAGGGCGGCGCAACGCTCGCAGCGTAGCGGTAAGAGTAAGAGTGAGAAAAAGAAGAAAAAAGGGCCGCTGAGAGAATGGCTGGATGCCGTTGTATTTGCGATCATCTTCATGGTCATTATGCGGACGGTGTTCTTCGATTTGTTTCAGATCCCTACACCCTCTATGGAGAAGAGCTTACTGGTTGGGGACTATATCGTAGTGTCAAAACTACATTATGGCATGCGGACCCCGATGACTCTAGGCATTCCCTTCACCCAGATATACGTGCGTGGACTTAATCTTCCATGGACGCGGTTCCCCGGTTTTTCTGACCCTAAGCGTTTCGATGCCGTTGTCTTCAACTGGCCGGCAGATGAAGAGGGCAAGCCCACTGATCGCAAGACGTATTACATCAAACGTATCATTGGTGTGCCGGGTGATACGCTTGAGATAATTGACAAAGTTGTACACATTGACGGCGATACGTTGTTTTTCAAGGAGACCAAAGAGCCCTTTAAGGATACCATGCAGCGCTTCTGGTATGTCTATAAGGAGGATCCACGGATGCGTCTGCCAAGTGCGCGCCTGGAAGAATTGGGAGTCTCACAATACTGGCCGACGATGAACCCCACTGTCGTACGGATCCAGGCTACTGATGCTGCCGCGGAGGCCATCGAAGCGTGGGAATATGTGACTGCAGTCAGACCTGTTGTTAGGGAAACAACCGCAAATCGGGCTTATTCGCTATATCCCCCAAGCAGCAACAATTCGACGGATAACTACGGGCCAATAATAATTCCGGGTAAAGATCTCGTTATGAATCTGACGCAGGAAAACTGGCCGGTTTATGAGCCCGTGATCACCGAATATGAAGGACATACTGCATCCCTGAGCAGTGATGGCACCATTCGCATCAATGGCGAGGTACGGGATACATATACCTTCACTCAGAACTACTACTTTGTAATGGGCGACAACAGAGATAATTCCGAGGATAGTCGTTTTTGGGGCTTCGTTCCGATGGACCACGTTGTGGGACGTGCAGTTGCTGTCTATTTCTCATGGAACAGCGAAGGCAGTCCGTTCATATTGGGTCAAATTCGCGGTAAGCGAATGTTTCGTGCTATTCAGTAAAAGCCCAGCGTACTTTGGATGCGCTCGGGGGTGCGATCAGGGATCAATCTGTTGTGATTTGCGCAGTTCGTCGAACCGGATCTGTTGGGGGGTAGCGGGAGGCACGTCATGAGGGTGATTGGGCAGGTCGACGAGCTTTAGGAACGGATAGCGACGACCATGTTCAAATGGTTGCGGTTTGCCGCGCGGCTCTGTACCGATAACCAGCACTGTAGTACCCTGCTTCAGAATTTTTGCCCCGGCAGATGCAATTCCAGTGGACGTGCTGGTAGTTTGCCATGTGTCGCCCCAGTTGTAAACCCATTGGGCATCGGCATCAACCAGCCGCACACATCCGTGGCTCATAGGCCCGCCGGTGGGCATTTCGTATTGATGAACATGCATGCCGGCGGCAGAGTGGAAATTCATTACCCAGTACATTTCCCAAGGCTCGTCGTCCGGACTCTCCGATGATACACGGTACTCCTCACGCCAATTGAAATTGTAGCGGCCATAGGGGGTTGGCGATTCATCCGGGTCGCCGGTATTGATGATTCCCCAGCGCATAAGGCGCCCATACTCATAGGCGGCAAAGGCCTGGATGGTCTTGTCCATAATGAAGAGCTTATCAAATTCCCGGCCTCCGGCATAGTAGCGCGGAAATGGTGAGTAAGCCCTGAAATCCAATTCAAACCGCGTTGGAGCAATGATCGTATCACCGACAGTATAGGTCTGCATCATGCGACGATTGATCATTTCTACAAGCATTGAGCGTCGGGTTCCAAGTTGGGTGTTGCCCTCACCAATTTCCCGATAGAACACATTCCGGGCCAGCACACTGTTATCCCGGTCATTTTCGAGGACATGATACCTATAGAAAACCTCCGGGATATGTTCGAGGCTTTCGAAGCGCAGGTTAAGCAGGTCTGCGACTGCATCCTGGTCAATGTATCCGCCCGACTGGGCGTATACGGCCGGTATAAAAATGAGGATCCAAAGTAGTTGTAGTAAACGCATCTGAATAGTTACAGTGATTTCCTCAAGATATTACTTGAAGTTTTTTGGGGATGCAGGCATCCCTCGTTAATGAGTTTCCCAATCATTTCGATACTTCCGAGCACAATCAGGATATTCCCCGCTTCGATTAGATCATCAGGCCCTGGATAAAAATGCATATCCTGATCATTTTTGTCTTTAAGCATTGCGATGACGATAGTTTTCCAGAACTGTCGAAAATCTGCTTCTCTGAGGGTTTTACCAGCTAGGGGTGCCCCTTCCTCTATCAAAACCTGTTCCATACTCAAGCCTAGGTCATCTGCCTGCAGTACGTAAGACATAAACTGGTCTACATGGGGGCGTAAAACCATCTGAGCAATTCTCTCGGCTCCAACCTGTACAGGTGATACCACTTTTGAGGCTCCGGCTTGGAGCATGCGCCGTCGGCTAACGGTATCGGACGCACGTGCCAGAATGAATAATTCAGGGTTATTCTCACGTGCAACAAGTGTGACGTATACGTTTTGGGCGTCGTCAGGCAGTAGTACGATAAGTCCGGTTGCATTTTTTATGCCTACCGATAGCAGGGCGCTGTCCTGCGTAGCATCTCCACTGATTGCGTTTATTCCGTTTGCAGTCAGACGTTCTATGATGTCTTCATTTTTGTCCAGAACTACAAGGGACTTTCCTGCCCCCATGAGCATATCTGTGACATCCTTCCCTACACGCCCATAACCGCAGATGATATAATGGTTCTGCATGTTTTTGATTCTATACATCCGGCGACGGTTTCGGATCAGAGTACCTGCTACAAGCAGACGCGCCCATCGTGCCGCCACATAAGCTAAGGAGCCTATCCCGATGGATGCAAAAAAGATTGTAAAGATTCGCCCTTCATTTGACAGCTCCCGCACTTCGGTAAATCCGATCGTTGATAATGTTATGAAGGCCATGTAGAGTGAATCTAGTAGCCCCCAACCTTCCAGTATAGCATATCCTGCTGTGCCGACCCCCATCCAGACAGTCAAAAATAACGTGCTGTAGGTAATCTCACGCCTTTGAGGAGTTCTGTCGCGCAATTGCCAACGAGGCGCTGCAGGCATTACATGTAGGAGCTTATGCTATGGTCTCGGGTGCACGATACATTCGGCTATATACAGAATCTGCAAGCGGAAGCTCAAATTCCTTGGCGCGCAGCATCCCCAAGGTGTATATCCCGGGGTTAAACACTCTAGTAGTAGAGCTTATCTGACCTTCAGAAACCATTTTTCGAAAATTCCCGCGAGAAACATAGTTAACCTGACCGCTCTTTGATCTATAATAAATCAACATAGACGAAAGCAGACGACAGTTTTCAGCCGCAGAAGCTTCTTTGATCGCACGCATAAGTGCGTCGATGCCGCAACCACTGATGGTGCCGTCAATAACCTCGCCGGCAACCAATAAAAATCGGTCAGCTTCAAGCACAGCCACTCCTCGAACAGGGCGCCCATGTGAGACCCATTGCTCGATAAATCGTTGTATCCGAATGAGCACATCCTGTAGTCCGGTTTCATCACCATCAAGTGCTATGACCCAAAGGCGAGCGTCGTCGGGTAGATGGTGCAAGCTATGATCAGTCGCCTGAGACATCAGTTGGAAAGAAAAATTTCGTCGGCTGGGGAACCCGGATCGTCCGGGTCTGCCTCAAGAATACTGCGTAATTCAGTGACACGCTGTTCAGCTGCATCCAGCCGTTTCATACATTCTTTGGCAAGACCAATACCTTCCTCGTACTTTTTCAAGGCCAGTTCCATTGTGTCGGAATCTTCGGACAAAGCCTTTGCAATGGACTCTAGGCGCTTAAGAAGCGTATCAAGCGAGTCTTTGGTCTCGAGGGGATCGCTCATGGGATCAGACAACGATAAAGGAACGTCGCAGACGGTCCATTAATTATACACTTAAATTCTTAGAAAGATGATTTTAGGCCTTAAAGGGAAGGTTGCGGTCGTTACCGGTGCCAGTCGGGGATTGGGTAGGGCTATTGCAATGGGGCTTGCAGCAGAGGGATGCCGCCTTGTAGTTTGTGCCCGCGGCAAAGAGGCGTTGGAAGCTGTAAGGGAAGAGATAACTAGACGTTATGGTGTGCCTGCACTGGCGAAGAGGGCAGATTTAACGGTACCGGGAGAACCGGAAGCTCTGATTAAAACTGCGGTCGATCATTTTGGAGCGGTGCAGCTTCTGGTTAACAACGCTGGTGGCAATCGCCGGGGCAAGTTCGCTGATTTGTCGGATCAGGACTGGGATGACATATTAACACTGAATTTAAAGATGCACCTGCGGGCCAGTCGTGCAGCAATTCCATATATGAATACAGCCGGGGGTGGGGCCATTTTATTTATAGGTTCCATTTTTGGTCGTGAAGCTGGTGGTCCCGGGCTATCAATTTACAATGCGACCAAGTCTGCGCTCATCAGTGCCGCCAAAATTATGGCGTTGGAGCTGGCTCCAGATAACATCCGCGTAAATACACTGGCACCTGGTTCTATTCGTTTCCCAGGAGGATCCTGGGACAAGAGGGTAAAAAGTGATCCAGAAGGGATGAAGGTCTTTATTGCGGATAATCTGCCGATTGGACGGTTTGGAACGGCGGAAGAGATTGCGGACGTAGCTGTATTTCTGCTTTCTGATCGGGCGAGCCTGATTACCGGGGCCTGCCTGAATGTTGATGGCGGCCAGTCACGGTCTCTAATCTGATCTCTACGTGAATCGCAATAGACGCAGGCGCATCTCACGTGTGTCCGATTCCGGGCGTCTCCATTGAATCAGTATTGGGCTTTGGTAAGTACCGATCATTACGCGTCCCAGAGGGGCTTCATCTTCCGCGTTAATGAGTAAACGGATCGTACTGCCCAAATTCATCCAGCGCGCTTCAAGAGGAGATGCTATCCGATCGATTACATGCTCCAACAGGGGTAGGTGCATACCCAGACGCTCTACCATGTATTCAAGAATAGAGACACTGCGATTTGCTACTCTCAGGCCATCCCGGATGGCAAGGTGTATTTCATATAGAAGCATGTCCTTGGCCTTACTTGGAACCATCAGCGGATGCCGTGCAAACTGGGGGACATTGTACAACATATACCTAAGTGGATTCAAAAGTACATCAGTGATATCCCGTTCAACAAGGAGCGATTCGAACTCATTCACCGTTACCCCCGCATGTTTCTCGTCTGGCGCCAGTTCAAGGGTGACGAGTCCTCGATGAATCTGGTGTTTAGCCACGAGGGCCTGCAGATCGGGCAAGCTTTTTTTGAGATCCACTGCACACCGATTTTTCCCGGGCAAATCAATCTGCAACGTTTCTTCGTGTACGCAGTCCGCGTCGTTGTATCCCACGGCTATTGATTTTCTGGACCGAAAGGTCTCGTTGGACTTACCGTCAAGATCAATGAAGTAGACAGGTTTTTCCGGGGCAAACTTGTACAGAACACAATTGCACAATCCGAGGCATATGAAAGCCAAGTGTGAATCTGCGTTCAGGGGCTCGTGTTTGCGTTGCTCAGCAGACAATTCACTTCGGAGCTCCATGCGATCATGCCAGTAGGGTGCGCCTTCCGGGAAGAGTCTGTGAGCCGAGCGAACGAGTGATTCGATACCTTCGCGATTGTTGCCCAGTTTCAGGGCAAGAGGCTCCTCCAGAAATCCTGCCGTGGTATGAACTGAACAGAATGCAACCCTGTCAAAGTTGGAGAAGATACCGGAGTCCACTTTTCCCACCGTCTTCCCAACGTTCATTATATCAAGCCGGGATCGGGGGGAGATCTGGAGTGTGGTTGCTATTGTGGGGCGACTACGGATTGTACTATCGTGTTTGGGGACAAAGGACAGGTATCGTTAGTCGCTGATTACGGCTTCCCGACACCCGTCGACAAAATGGATAGACACCCGGTCACGTGTATCCAGTTCTTGGCTGAAACGCACAACTTTGCCTTCCCGTTCTAAGCGAACATAGCCGCGTGTAAGGTATCGACGCGGGTTCAGTGCAGTGATTTTTCCGTTGAGCAATTCCACCTGGTGCCTATTTGTCTGAATGCGACTATTCAAAACCTCATTCAACAGGTCTACGTAATTGGTCAATGTCTGTTGTGCGTCGCGCACGCGGTTGATCGGCGTATTAAATGTATACGATTCTGTAATCTGGATAATTTGTTGGCGCAACCTGCTTATTCGGGATATAACAGTCTGATGCATTTGTTTCGTGTATCCTTGAATATTCCAGACGAGTGACGAAAGCTCTGGCACGATGGTTTGAGCAGCATGCGTGGGGGTAGCAGCGCGTACATCAGCCACAAAGTCTGCAATTGTCGTGTCGGTTTCGTGTCCAACGGCACTAATGACGGGGATCTTGGAGGCGAAGATCGCACGTGCGACAGTTTCTTCATTGAACGCCCAGAGGTCTTCAAGCGAACCACCACCACGTCCAACTATGAGTACGTCAGGACGTCTGGTTGCCGTTAAACGATTGAGTTGTTCAATGGCGTGGGTAATATCTGGTGCAGCGCTCGGACCCTGAACACGAACCGGTGCCAGGATGACCTCGGCAATTGGAAAGCGATCCCGCAGGATACGCAGGATATCCTGTAATGCTGCTCCTTCCCCTGAGGTAACAACACCAATGCGCTGGGGGATTGCAGGCAGCGGTACTTTTTTACTTTCATCAAAAAGCCCATCCTGGGTAAGCTTCCGGTGAAGCTCAAGAAAGCGTTTCTGGAGTTCGCCGGTGGTGTGTCGACGCTCGATCCTTCGGACATCGAACTGGAGATTGCCGTATTTCGGATAAACAGTAGGCGAACCATACACACGCAGTAATTGCCCCGGCTCAGGAGTGAACCCTACATACTGTGTTCGACTTTTCCACATCACGCATTTGAGGGCACTTGATTCATCTGCAATTGTAAAGTACCAGTGCCCCCGACTCGATTTATGTTGAGAAAGCTCCCCTTCGACCCAAGCGGTCCCACTGGTTTCAATGTACTCGCGCAGAGTCGCCAAGTACTTGCCTACGGGGATGGCCGTTTCTGTCGAAGGTCCTCTCATTTGTCCTGCCCAGTATTTGAACTACACAAATCATCTGTTTCAAACGAAGATACGGGTATTCTCTGTATGATGGACTACCAAGACGCAGGGTACGCATGTTTGGCCAGTTCGTGCAGTTGGGCGCGAAAAATACATTCTAAACCCACGACGATTCTGTGAGTTACAGGCCGATGTTTTCCTCGACAAAAAAGCCTAAGCGCATCATGTTCGTGTGTTTGGGTAATCATTGTAGAAGTCCACTCGCTCATGGCTATTTCCAGTCTCTCCTAGAGAAGCATGGACTCGAAAGTGACATAGAGGTGGCTTCCTCGGGAACGAGTGGTTGGCACATCGGTGAAGCCCCGGATCCACGGATTTCTCGTGTTGCGAGGCGGCATGGTGTCGGTCTGGAGCACATTAGAGGGCAGAAGATCACAAAGGCCGATCTGAGGACATGTGACCTCATATTAGTTATGGACAGATCAAACCTGAGAGATGTGCTTTCATTGGACAGGGATAACCGTTACATCGATAAAGTGAGTCTGTTGCGGACCTTTGATCTGTCCTCTATGGACGATGAAATACCAGATCCATACTACAGCGGCATCTTTGAGGAGGTCTACACGATTGTATCTCGGGCATGTGATTCCCTGTTGGGAGAGATAAAAGGTCACTTGGAAGCCCAATGAGTCGGGATTAGGCCTCGCCACGCCTCCCAGTGCGATCGTCCGAACAAATCCCTCCACGCATGCGCCCCTCTCCTACACTGCAAAATGTAGAGAATTTTGCAGGGTGCATCCTGCCGGGGTGGTTCACAGCGTAGGCTGCTATTGGTTGTCCACAATCTGTGCTGTGCTTCGGTTTGCTTCGATATGGATATGCAAGATGGAGGGAGAAAGCGTCTGTTTGTTGTGGTCGTCTTTCGTTGTGAGTGGTTTCTCTTAATCAATATTGGTGCATTTTCACTTGTTATAAGTATGACTCAAGACCTGATCTTTTCATCGTTCCAGCTACATTTGCACGTGGTCTGTGTTTCGGAGAAATCTCCCCCCACAACAATACGGAATCGCCAGAACCATCAAAATACGTGGCAGATGGTTCCATCAGTCTTAAATAAGATCACGATCTTCCTCATCAATTTGGCCGCGCGGGTCCATGCAATCAGTGATCCAATTTCTGTCGTTGTCCACATGGCTGAATACTGTTCCGCATTTTTTAATAAGATCCTTGACGCATTCATTACGCTCTTGCCAAGTATCTGCATTATCGCTATTTACTGGCGTATCAAAGGGGATCGAACAGTTTTCAGCGTATGCACCAGGGGTTTCATAGATCTCATCCGAACTTGTCATTGAGCAGCCTGTCATCAAGCATAACAACACCAGAGCGGGTAAGAACCTCCGAGAAATAACAGTCAATGCGTTAGTCATGATAAATCTACGTTATTGCTAGAGTGAGTGTATCCCGATGTACCACCTGTATCCCTCATGAAATACTAAACAGGGTAGTTTGTTGGTGTAGTCAATGAAGTGGGAGACTGGACAGTCATGGCTTTGAATCGTTGAGGTTGAGTCGTGTTCGTTTCATCTTATTGTGACCACAGATACAGCCCTATTTGGTGGAGTGTGATTGATGCCGCAAAGCGATCACACAAGATGCTTTGTGCACCGTCTATGTTACTGTGCACGGGATTTCCGTTAAGAGGTGCCAGACCGAGGATACGTAAGATGGTTTAGAACTGTTGCTAAGGCAAACCATTAGTGTGAAACAAGTCGTGCTACTCGGGGGTACCTTTTTGTGCAGCCCCGAGTGGGCCGCAAATACAATGGCCTCCGGGATCGAGGTATCTGCACGGCAAGGAGCATTCGGGTTATCGATCCCCGTGATCCGTGAAATGGATACGTGAGTAGCTGCTATAAGATGGTTACTTAGGTGTAAATTCCCTGATGATAGACCACACCAAATTTCGGCAGTCGCTTGAGCGACTGCAGGAGCAGAACAAGAATTACTTAATGCCGAATCCGGCACTCCTCGAGCTTGATCGCGAAGGCATTGCCGAGTCGGTAATTCAGCGCTTTGAAACCTGCTATGACTGCCTGTGGAAGGTTTTGAAGCGATATCTAATTGAGGAACTCGGCATTGCAGATCCACCTAACAGTCCAAAACCTATCTTAAGGTCGGCCTTCGAAAACAACTTACTGGAGGCTCCCCTGCCTCAGTGGCTTAAGTACGCGAACGCCCGGATCAACACATCCCATGACTACGACGGCGAGAAGGCCAAGAATTGCCTTGAGTTGGTGCCGGATTTCATAGATGATGCCATTCGTCTCTACCAGACAATAACTGGGACAACATGGAGGCAATAAGCTCGGTTGCTGATATTACCGCGAGAGAGCTCAAGATCATTCAGAAGTTGCTTGAGAAGTATCTCCCAGACACGGTCGCCTGGGTTTATGGGTCCAGGGCAAAGTCGACTGCCACCTCGAAGTCGGATCTGGATCTCGTTATTTTTGCAACATCGGAACAACAGCAGCAGGTTGGCAATCTGCGGGAAGCGTTCGAAGAGAGTGACCTACCATTCCGGGTGGATCTGTTTGTGTGGGATGATTTGCCGGAAGCATTCAAAGTGCAGATTGAAAAAGAGGCTTTATTGTTATGTTAGTGGACAGGGAGCTATGAGAAGCTATTCCTGGATAGAATGAAACGACAACTGGGGCATTTCCCTTCAATTACGGAAAGGATTTGTAAAAAAGCGGTACTTCATCAAATAGTGTGAAAGCGTCGTAGGGCGTAAGTGGCACGGGCTCAGGGGAGGATTTTCGCGAGAGAAGTACGGACGATGCAACTAATTCTCTCCAAGCCCTACAGAAAGATTAGTCAAAGTGGCGAGGCGTGCTTTTTCTTGATCCATTCGGGGCACAAGTTGATTGGAGCCCCCTGGAGGCAATCGCTGGGTATAAGCACCTGACACTTGATCCTTTTTCCCGCGTCCACGATTACACAGACGCTACTTCGGTCTCGAACCCATAGCGATATTTCTCCGAGTGGGCTCGTACGTTGACGAGAGCCTAGCGTAAATAAACTCGTAGATATTTACAGGAAAGGCGCAAGGAGTTGTTTGGCGAACGATTTCTTGATCAATCCAGCACACTTAATAATTCAAGGAATTCAGCTCTGTACGAACTCATGTTCTGCGCCGGTGACGGCAGATCAGCTGCCATTGGACTCGCAAGAAGATAGTCGATTATCTTCTGGATTCAATGAATGAACAATAGCCATGTCAACTAAATCTGGCATTGAGTGGACGGAAACGACTTGGAACCCGGTTACAGGGTGCACCAAAATCAGTCACGGGTGTAAGTTCTGCTATGCGGATCGTATGGCCAGGCGGCTTCAGGCCATGGGCTTAGACAAATACCGAAACGGGTTTTCGGTCACCATGCACCCCTTGACACTCAAAGATCCCCTGAAATGGCGGAAGCCACGCCTCGTATTCGTTAATTCTATGTCCGACCTCTTCCATGAAGAGGTTTCTGTGTCATTTATCAAGGCCGTCTTTAAAACGATGAACCAGGCATCGCACCACACCTTTCAAGTGCTTACCAAGAGGCCTGGTCGTGTTCTCGAAATTGATGGAGGCCTGACTTGGAGCCCAAATATCTGGCTTGGAACCAGCATTGAGTCACATAGATGGCAGTTTCGCTTGGAAGAACTTAGAAAGACGAGTGCCCAAACCAAGTTTTTGTCACTTGAGCCGCTGCTCGGACCGCTTCCAGATATTCCAATGCAAGGAATTGATTGGGTAATTGTAGGGGGAGAGTCTGGACCGGGTGCCAGATCAATGGAGGTGGACTGGGTGAGGGAAATCCGGGACTTATGTGTGCGCGAGCATGTGCCGTTCTTTTTCAAGCAATGGGGCGGTGTATTCAAGAAGCGGACAGGGCGTACGCTGGATGGCCGGACATGGGATCAGATGCCCACACGTTGACACGAGAATCATATCTACGTGAACGGGTTTTTAGCTTGCTCTCTGAACTGAAATACTCCCACAAATACTAATATTCATGGACCTGCGTATACGGCATCCGGGATATGTCCGCGCAACATACATCCAGCTGTCGTCACCTATTTTATCCCAGAGCTTCATCTTAGAAGTGTATGCCGGTATTGAGATTCCTCTGGAATTCTCCTACACCAACTGACCGTCACCCGGTGCATTGCACCGAGCGTTGCAGTCCGGGGTATAACACTTCATCCAGACAAAGCTTGAAGGATCGTAAACGGGGGACGTGAGCACCTGCCGATTGTCGTTCCGAAAGAAGATGTGTTTCTGTGAACCAGACATGTGACTATCGAACCAGGAGTCTGCGTCAACGCCGCTGGAACCGTGTGACGATTCTGTTACGAAGCACAGATGACCTGGAGGCTATCGCAATGAAGTAATACAAATCATGACTGTTCTCACCATCGCGTTCCCTTTTAGAGAATATTTTCAGTGTTGCGTATGATGACAGAAAGCGGTTACTCACGTATACAATCCCCTTGATTACACAGATTCCCGGCGGCGTAACCATTTTCATTTTGGGGATATGCCTGTTTGTTTATGCCTGTCTGGTTACAAAAGAGATCGATATCCGTGAGGTCGTGCAGCAGTACGTCTGGATTTGCCGACCTGAGATCCTGGTAACTGGTGAAGCCGGTTGCTACGGCGACGGACAAGGCGCCAATGTCCAGTCCACAGGTTATATCATGCACCGAGTCGCCAATAATTACGATTTCGTGTCCAGGAAATACCCTTCCACTGTATTCGAGAGCTCGGGCTGCAGCAATTTCCGGGAGCCTGTTTCGATCAGCATGATCGCATCCGAATGCACCAAATGGAAATAAGTGATCCATCCGGGCCGCTGCCAGTTTGCGATAAGCAGTGAGGCGAACATTGCCGGTCAGGAGGGCAAGCTGAACGGTTTCGATGGTTCGCAGATGCTCAAGGAGTGCTCGCACGCCATCTGAAGGATGCACTTCGTTTGAGGCATAGGTAGCATGGTCCGTATAGTGTACCAGTGCGACTGGCAGCAAGTCGGAAATCTGTTTTGGCCCAAAGCCAGCCAATAGCAATGCCTCTCCAAGAATCTGTGGATCTGTACGACCGGAAAATGCCACTCCCTCGGTGGAGATTGGCTTACCACAGAGCTTGCTGAGTACGTATTCAATATGCTCTCGGCCCGATTCAATAGGCTTGAGAAGTGTTCCGTCAATATCAAACAGAAGCAGTTTCATGCCGAATATTGAGTTTGCAGGTACGTGCGATAGGTCTCATCCATGACAGCCTTCAGCCAGGGTCTATTAGCCAGATACCATTTGACGGTTGTACGCAGCCCTGCTGCAAGCGTGTGATTCGGCTTCCAGCCCAATTCGGTTTTGAGCTTACTGGCATCGATTGCATAGCGATAGTCGTGTCCTGGACGGTCCTTGACAAAAGTTATAAGACTCCAGCTAGTCCCTTCCGGTCGGTCCAACTCTTCATCCACTATGGTGAGCAAGAGGCGAAGCAGTTCCAGATTGGAGCATTCTCCACTGCCTCCCACCAAATAAGTTTCTCCGTTTAAGCCGCGATGCAGTATGAGTGCCAGTGCCTCACAGTGATCCTCAACATGAAGCCAGTCACGCACATTTTCGCCCCGGGAATACACCGGGATTGGTGACATCTCGAGTGCGCGCACGATCGCCAGTGGGATGAGTTTTTCTGGGAATTGGTATGGCCCGTAGTTGTTGGAGCAGTTTGAGATTACCACTGGAAGGCCGTATGTAGTAGCATATGCGCGAACAAAGTGATCTGCTGCAGCCTTGGAGGCGGCATAGGGCGAGCGGGGGGCATAGGGAGTATCGATCGCAAATTTACCGGATGCCCCAAGGGCCCCAAAAACCTCATCCGTAGATACATGCAAAAATCGATATTGCCGTTGATCGGAATTGGACCATGCAGTTCGTGCAGCTTGCAACAGAGAGACGGTGCCCTCCACATTTGATTTCACAAAATCAATGGGGGCATGAATTGAACGGTCTACATGACTTTCGGCCGCAAAATGCACTACCGTTGTAAATCTGTATTGTGCAAACAAGTGCTGTATCAGCTCCAAGTCACAGATATCCCCATGTACAAAGGTGTAGTTTGGGGCGTTTTCTATTCCGCGAAGACTTTGAAGGTTTCCTGCGTAGGTTAACTTGTCGAGGTTTACGATTGTGGCCTCGGAGAGCCGAGGCACCATGAGGTGCAGAAAATTTGCGCCGATAAAGCCGGCACCCCCCGTGACTAAAATGCGAAGTGGTTGGTGCAAAATGGTGTGCTCACTTTGGTAAGAAGAATTGGCGGTAACGCCTCACCCTAGGCATTGATCACATCTGTTGCGACCCAGACGGTAAGCAACTCTGGACTAACACTGAGCAATGCCTAGCGAGGGCAGTTGATGGGCTACGATTCATGGGCATTCACACGGCGTCTCCAAAAGAAATAAGCGGCTGCCGGTAGGCCGGAGAGTACAAAGGACAGGTCAATCAAAGACTGCTGCCAATCCAGTACGCCGCGGACGAGGATTAAAGCCAGGAGCAAAACAAGGTAAAGCGCAGGAAGCACAGGGTAGCCGGGCACTTTGAACAGCACATTACCCTCACCGACCTTGCGGTATCTCAAAACAAACAGTGCTGCCGTGGTGACTGCGTAGAAGATCAGAATGACAAATACCATGCCTGTCGCAATGGCCTCAAATGAGCCTCGGACCAATAGAATTACTGCCCCCCAACCGCATTGAAGCAGGACCGCGCGTGATGGGGTGCGGTAAGTAGGGTGCACGTAGTTGAGCCAGCGGAAAAAGAGCCCATCTTTCGCCATGGCGTAGTAAACCCGCGGAGCAGCAAGGATCGTCCCGTTCAGGCTTCCCGTTGCCGAAATTATTACCAGGATCGCAAAGGCTCCTGCTCCAATAGGTCCAAGAAGTACGGTTGCCAGATCTGCACCAACACGATTCGTTTCACGAATGGCTTCCAGTCCCAGAGTATTGTGGTAGACAAAATTCGTGGCCAGGTAAATGACGAAGACGACTACAAACCCCAGCATTAGTGCGCGTGGGAGAGAGCGATTCGGGTCCTTCATTTCTCCTGCGGCGTACCCGAGCCGCTCCCAGCCGACCAGAGTAAATAGGATCAGGAGAATAGTATCAGCTATACTGCCGGTAAACCCAAGTCGACTTTGACTTGCAGCGGTCTCTCCAAGTTTGCTTTCACTGCCTGGCAGTGCTACCAAGCCAATAATCACCAGGAGTAACAGCCCACCAACCTTGATCACTGTCGAAAAATTCTGGTAGACCTTGGCATACTGGATTCCGGTATAGTTCAGGTAGCAAAGGGCTGCGATGATACACAGTGCCAGGACAGTTTCTTGCCAAGGTAGCAGATCTACGAAGAATTCGAAGTAAGCAACCGCAACCAATGATAAGCCCGCCAGTGGGCTGGATCGGATAATAAAAATCTGTGCCCAACCAAATATGAACCCTGCGAGCGGCCCAAAGGCACGGTTTATATACACGTACTCTCCGCCTGTAACAGGTAGACGTGTGCCAAGCTCTGCATAAATGAGGTACCCAACGAATGCAAGGGTGCCGCAACCCGCCCAGAGCCAGATGATCTGGCTGAATGAGCTCATGTTCAGTGCTATTTGCTGCGGCACAGCAAAGATACCAGCCCCAATCGTTATGCCGATCAGTACGGCCGAGGTATCAATCGTGGTCAGGACTCGTCTAAGTCCTCGAGGTTGAGACATGTTTGTTAGAAGCCGATGGCTCGTCCGTCGTAACTGCGTGAATCCGCAGCACCGTAGAATGTGTCGTCTTTAATCATTATGCAATGTGCTCGTCCCTGAGAGCCCCGATAACGTACAGTATGCCCCTTGGCCTCATAGAGACTCTTCGTATCTGGCGATATTCCCAATGATTCAAAGCTGGTAACATCCGGGAGCCACTGATGATGAATCCGGGGAGATTCTACGGCCTGCGCTATGTTCATGTCGAAGCTCACGACGTTCAGGATTATCTGGAGAACGGTATTAATGATCGTACGTCCCCCAGGAGTACCCACGACCAGGAATGGTTTACCGTCCTGTGCTACGATGGTTGGGGTCATGCTGCTCAGCATTCGTTTTTGCGGGGCAGCGAGGTTGGGTGGCGTGCCAATGTATCCGTTTGTATCTGTGTGGCCTGGGATTGGGTTAAAATCTCCCATTTCATTGTTGAGCAGAAAGCCCGTTCCATCGGCTACGATCTGAGATCCATAGCTATGTTCGAGTGTGTATGTCAGCGAAACTGCATTACCCGCAGCATCAACGACGGAAAGGTGGGTCGTTTCTTCGCTTTCGGCCGATAAATATGATTGGCTTAGCTGTTTAGGGTCACTTTTGGAAGCTTCCGCTTCATGGATTGATCCTCTTAGCTTATCTGCATGGGTTTTGCTAATCAGACGATCAATTGGCATATCCGGGTTGAAATTTGGGTCTCCCAGGTGCTCCGCACGATCAGCAAATGCACGCCGCATCGCCTCTGTCACCAGGTGCAGGTATTGCGCAGAATTATGCCCCAGAGCTGACAGGTCATAGGTTTCCAGAATATTGAGCATGGTGACCAATGCCACTCCTCCGCTACTGGGTGGGCTCATGGAATAAATGTCATATTCACCAAAGGTCCCGTGTATGGGTGCTTGCTCCTCCGCCTCGTATAATGCCAGGTCTTCCATGGTAATAAGTCCACCGTGGCGGGCCATGAATTCGCTTAAAAGTCGTGCAGTCTCGCCATCATAGAAGCCATCGTGTCCATGATCCCGAATACGTGCCAGTGATGCCGCTAGGTCTGGCTGTTGCCAGATTTCTCCGGGTTCAAAAACATCAGTGCCGTTCTTAAGGAAGGCCTGGCGGGTAGCCGAGTACAGGTGAGAAGATGTTTGCGCGAGATGTCCTAGAAAGCCCTGCATTGCACGTGTAGAAGGGAAACCTTCGGCAGCCAGCTGGACTGCCGGTTCTACGAGTGTGCCCCAGTCAGCACTGCCCAGACGCTGGTGGGCAAGCCAAAGGCCGGCAACCGTGCCGGGTACGCCAACCGAAAGGGGGCCCTCATGGTTGGAATTATCTTTAATTTTGCCATCAGGCCCCAAAAACATGGTTGCTGTGGCTGCCAATGGAGCTTTCTCCCTAAAATTGAAACTGGTCACATAACCATCTGCACCGTGGTACACCAGAAAACCTCCTCCACCAATATTGCCAGCCGATGGTAATGTTACGGCCAATGCAAAAGCGGTTGCTATGGCGGCGTCCACGGCATTGCCCCCATCGCGGAGCACCTCCATTCCCACTTCTGAAGCCAGATAATGACTGGAAACGACCATACCGCTGTCAGCCGCGACCGGAATACGCCCGGCTTGGGCTAACACTGAGCCTACAAATAGAATTAACGCAGTTAATACCGCAGCACAATAGCGCACCATTTTCGTTGAGGTTAAGTTATAATTGGGAATTATATACGACAGTACCCAAGGGTACTGTGTTCATTTTTACGTTTCATTGTCTGTTGCCTGCGAACAGGTCTTAC
>LXNI01000256.1_pt1 | contig 67178 bp, 63 predicted proteins | sample 809091 | NCBI WGS metagenome assembly LXNI01 (sample SAMN04870527, study PRJNA318959) | sponge metagenome | biome: 01000161; feature: marine sponge reef; material: water | host: Sarcotragus foetidus | place: Greece: Milos, Mediterranean Sea | collected 2013-05-29 | depth 5-7 m
AGCGTCTGCGCGTCCCTCCGGGATTCCCGAGCTTCCCCCGAGAGCCTGTAGTCTCTCTCCTCCAGCTCGGCGCTCCGACATTATGCTGGTGCAAATGAACACCCCAAAGCCATCTGCTGTATGCCGGGAATAGTGTCTGTTTGATAGCATCGTACGGGGTGGTTGCCCCGAAACCCGGGTTTGGAAACAATTTGTTTGATGAGAGTGTTTGCTGGTTTCAGTCTGAACAGCAGTCAGCCTCGGGACGGGATTCTGCATAGGAACACTATAACCAGTAATCCGATCAGAGACATGATCAGTCGGGCCGGCGTGTCTTCCAGTATGAAAATGACGGTTATTGAAAAGGTAACCAGGATCATGGTCATTGCCAACCACTTTGCCCGTACCGGAATTGACTTTTCTTCCCGCCATTGACGTATTGGAGGTCCGAAAATCGGGTTGGCCAGCAGCCGATTGTAAAATCGTTTCGATGACCGGGCGTAACAGGCAGCAGCCAACAACAAAAACGGTGATGTCGGTACAACCGGTAACACCAGGCCAATGATACCAAGCCCGACACAAATTGTACCCGCTGTAATAAGTAACAGTTTTTTTGTTCTATCCAAAGTATCTTCTGCCTGATCAATCATAAATAAGCATCCTGACCGTGTGCCTGCCATTGTATATTGCATTGAGACCCGGCACTACGATAAAGCGCAGCAATGCCTTGAATCAGGACGCTGACTTGCTGGTATACTCTTGAGATGTATGACTACCGGGAAAGATCATGAACAGATCAAAAACCTTTAATCGGTCAGATGAAGACGTCTGCAACATCCTGTGTATGGAACATGTGAATGTAACGGTTCCAGACCAGAGTCTTGCGACTTACTTCTACGTCAATGGGCTGGGATTTACCCGAGACCCCTACATCGATTTTGGTCCGTTTAATGTCTGGATCAATGTCGGCAACCAACAATTTCACTTGCCTACAAAAGATCCCCAGGTCATTCGCGGTCATGTCGGGGTTGTGGTACCCGACCTCGATGAACTGGAATCGCGCCTGTCCAGAATAGGCTCACGCCTGGAGAATACCAGTTTCTCTTACGAACGATCCGGCAATACCATCAATGTCACCTGTCCATGGGGTAATCTCATTAAATGCCACACACCGGGTAAATTCGGCAACATGAGTCTTGGTATACCCTATGTTGAATTTACCGTACCGGAAGGGACCTGTCCCGGCATAGCCAGATTCTACGAACGTGTTTTCAGTTGCTCAACTACTGTGAATAAATCATCGTGCAGTGTCGAAATAGGCAAAGAGCAGTCATTACGGTTCAGGGAATCCAGTGAGTCAGTTGCCTATGATGGACATCATATCGCCATCTATGTGGTTAATTTCTCCGCTCCTCACACATACCTGAATGATAATGGACTGATCACAGAGGAATCCGATGCACATCAGTATCGATTCCAGACCATCATTGATCCCGAGAACGGCAAGGAGTTGTTTGACATAGAACACGAAGTCCGCAGCCTGTATCACCCGATGTATGAACGAAATCTGGTAAACCGGAACGCAGCGCAGACATTCTTCAACTACAGGCAGGGTCGTGATGCCTTCGTGCCATAAGTCACTGCACTACACCCGTGTTACACTACGCACCTTACAGCATCCTGGTAACTTTTCACTCAGAACATCCGGTTCACAAAAGGAGCAGACATCATGATTATCACCACCACAAACGTAGTTGACGGCAGTAATATCAAATCTTACCTTGGAATAGTTTCCGGCGAAGCGATTCTGGGCGCCAACATTTTTCGCGACCTGTTTGCCACGGTCAGAGATATTGTCGGAGGCAGATCTGCTGCGTATGAAAAGGAACTTGCCAGGGCGCGAACCATGGCCATGGATGATCTGGCGAACCAGGCTGAAAATCTTAATGCCGATGCGGTAGTGGGCGTGGATATCGACTATGAGACCGTTGGGAAAAGTATGCTGATGGTCAGTGTGACCGGTACCGCTGTTACCCTGGTGCGGGACAGACGGTGATGTCCGAAAACATGGGCCTGTTTGAAGTAATGTACAGCTGTCGGGCAATGCGAAGATTGGATAGTCGTGAAGTCCCGGAAGAACTATTGATAAAACTCATAGATGCAGCAAACCAGGCTCCGTCGGGGTCCAATATGCAAAACGCTCGCTGGCTGGTCATTCGTGATCCCGGGGTCAAGCAGAAACTCGCCGAACTGAATCGTAAAGGTGTTGAATCCTATATCGGTCCTCAGACCAGCCGACCAGATGCTTTGCCCCATCAGTCGGCAGCCAGGCGCATGCGAATGCTGAATGCGGTCATCTGGCAAATGGAACACATGCATGAAATACCGGTGCTGATCATTGCCTGCCTTGAATTCGGTACAAAGGTCAAACCCGGAATGTTGGCAACCAGCGGTGGTTCCATCTGGCCGGGCGTTCAGAATCTCTTGCTGGCTGCGCGGGCGCTGGGCCTCGGCGCCACACCGACCACTTTGGCGCTCTCTGACCACCAGGCGGTCTCGGCTGCTTTGAATCTCCCCGAATCCATGGGTGCAATCTGTTTGATTCCCGTGGGTTATCCAACCGGCAGGTTTGGACCTGTCACTCGCAGACCCGTAGAAGAAATTATGCGCTTTGATCAATGGCAGTGATCATTCATGATTCAGACCCGCTATACGATCACTGAAAATACGGAGTCACTGACATGACTATGCAACAAACCCCTTTGCTGATGTCCCGAATTCTGGGCCGCGGCGCCAGACTTGACCCCAACGAAGAAATAGTCACCCTGCTGGAGAACGGTACCCATCGGCAAACCTTGCAAATCACCTGGGAACGCGCCAATCAACTCGCAGGAGCGTTGCATGAACACAATATACGGACAGGTGATCGTGTCGCCAGTTTCATGTGGAATAATTATCGTCATCTGGAACTCTACCAGGCCGTAACATCCATGGGGTCTGTTCTCCATCCCCTCAATATCCGTCTCAGTCCGGTGGACCTTGAATACATCATCAATCATGCACAGGACCGGATCATCTTTGCCGATGAAGATTTGCTACCCCTGCTGATACCCTTTCTTGACAAGATTCCATCTGTGGAATTGTTGGTTATTTGTCAACAGGAAGACAACAGCGAGACTCCTTTTGGAAATACACATTTTGAAAATACACGTTTTAAAAGTACTCAAATCCACACCGTGGATTACGAAGACTTTATCGTTGGCAAACCGACAGAATACAGCTGGCCGGAGATCGATGAAAACTCACCCATGGGACTCTGCTATACCAGTGGAACTACAGGTAAACCAAAAGGAGTGATGTATACCAACAGATCGACCTACCTGCACACTGTAACCCAGGCCATGACCGATTCCATGAATCTGTCTTCCCTTGATTCCGTATGCGGTATCGTACCCATGTTCCACGCTATGGGTTGGGGATTGCCCTTTACCGCTTCCATGCTGGGTTGCAAGCAGGTTATGCCGCATCGATTCATGGACCCCGCCCGCCTGGTAAAATTGATGGCAGAAGAAGAAGTCTCTATTTCCGCCGGGGTGCCTACAATCTGGCAGGGTATTAAAACCTTCATTGAAGGAAACCCGGATAAATTTGATCTTTCCAGGCTGACGAGATTGACCTGCGGAGGTGCCGCACCACCAGTTGCCATGATGCGATGGTACTGGGATAACCTGGGTATAGAAATGATCCAGGGATGGGGTATGACAGAAACCAATCCACTTGGAACCCTGTCGAGAAAAGTGGCCAAACGGTCACACATGCACCTCACGGAAGATCAGCAATTTGAAAATATCGCCAAAGCCGGACTGCTTATGCCGGGTTTGGAGATCGAAATTTTTGATGAAAACTGGAGTCCTCTACCACATGATGGCGAGAATGTTGGAGAACTGCTGATCCGCGGGCCCTGGATCTGCTCGGAATATTTTAATGATCCACAACCAGAGAAATTTCATGGGGACTGGCTGATTACCGGAGATGTGGCAAAAATCGATCAGGAAGAATACGTCATCATCGCAGACCGGTCCAAGGACCTGATCAAGTCCGGCGGAGAATGGATATCATCAGTTGATCTTGAAAACCATATCATGTCCCTGGAAGGCGTAAGACAGGCTGCTGTAGTCGCTCAACCGCATCCAAAGTGGGATGAACGTCCCGTGGCGCTGGTGATCCCGGCAAAAGATTCCAGGATCAACGAAGAACTGATTCTGAAACACTGTGTACAGATGTTTGCCCGATGGCAGTTACCTGACGAAATCATTTTTGTAGATGAAATACCGCTGACATCGACGGGGAAAATAGACAAGAAAACGATTCGCAGTGACCTGGAAGCCCGGCATTACAAGCTGCCGGATTTACGTGCGATCTGATAATCCTTCCTGCTTTGATACACACCTGGATAAATCATGACTGAATTCCATGTGGTTGCGGCTACATCCGAACTTGAAAATGATGGACAGATGTACGTGCAACTGAACGGCGAGGATATTCTTTTGTGTCGGCATCAGAACAACTTTTATGCCATTGCCTACTTCTGCAGTCACGAAATGTACGCCCTTGAAGGCGGAATGTTGCACAATGGGTGCATTACCTGTCCATACCATGGTGCGGAATTCAGACTCAGTGATGGCGCTGTGACCGCGCCGCCTGCCTGGGAAGATATTAAAACCTACCCGGTCAAGGTGACATCAGATACCGTCGCCATCGCTGTCAACCGTTAATTTTTATGGCGCCCGATGGCCGGATTGACGACTATCGATATTCGTGATGTAGTGCGCAAAATTATATGGGGTAATGGATATGACCGAATTAGTCACCGTGGATATCAACGCAAACGGCGTCGCCGATATACGCTTCAATCGTGCTGAGAAGTACAATGCACTTTCAGACAGAATGTTTGATGCGATCACCGAAGCAGGTGAATCACTGATGGACAACAAATCTGTACGCGCCGTCGTCGTTTCCGGTAACGGACGCGGTTTTTGTGCAGGACTGGATTTTTCCGGTTTCCAGGGTATGACGGGTGAGTCTCAGGATCAACAGATAAATTTTGAAAAAAAGTCTACCGCAAGAACGCCAGGCAATTCATTTCAACAATCAGGTATGGTATGGAAATACATACCCGTACCAGTGATTGCTGCCATACATGGTGTTGCATTCGGTGGTGGGTTTCAAATCGCCATGAGCGCCGATATTCGTATTGCAGCTCCGGACGCCCGCTTTTCGGTGATGGAAATAAAGTGGGGGCTTATCCCGGACTGCAGCCTTACCCAGACATTAAGAGATGTCGTTCGACTGGATATCGCAAAGGAACTGACCTTTACCGGGCGTATTTTTGATGGTGCGGAAGCAGCACAACTCGGCATAGTCACCCAAGTCAGCGACTCTCCGCTGGAATCTGCATTGGCTATGGCAGAATCCATCGCAGCAAAATCACCTGGCGCAATCCGCCTTGGGAAACAGTTGTTAGAGAATGCCTGGCATGCAGACCGTGATACCGGGCTGGCGCTAGAGGAAAAACTGCAAAGACGGCTCATTGGCAGGACCAATCAGGTAGAAGCCGTGAAATCAAACTTTGAAGAAAGAGTTCCTCAATTCGTCGACCCGGACTGAGTGGCTGTGTTGACCAATTTCCATTTCATTTAAGGGTATATTTAACGAATTCCTGTTGTTATTACTGGATATCATCTTTGTAATGACTGGCCAGTTCTTCTTCCTGTTTTTCTTCAAGTGCCCGGACAGCCTTGATATGTACCTCGATAAATTCATCGACCGATTTGTAACGGAATACTTCCTTCCCGCGGAACATGACCACTACTCCAACGGGATTTTTGCTGTAGAAAATTCCGGTTTTCACCTTCTTTTTATCAGGATTCACTTCAGAATTCCGGGAGGATTTCTTCAATGAACAGGCGGGTCTGCTGTATCATTTCCTGGTGACCACGGGCAATCGGCAGCATGACAAATTTTGAGCATCCCGCTTTGATATATTCATTGATACGATCAATGATGTCACCGGCATCACCGGATACCATATACTGTTCCGGGTCCCGGACTCGCGCCTTCAATCCTCTGACGGCTTTTTTTACCGCCTCATCTTCCCTATGACCAAAACGAAAGGAAAACGACGCGCCATAATGGTCGTCATCGATCTCCCTATTGGTATCCTGCAAAGCCTGTTTAATACCTTTCACCATCACCGCGGCCTGCCCCGGTGTGTCGATACCACCCAGCCAACCGGTACCATATTTTGCTGTTCTCTTCATGGCTGCTTCGCTGGACCCTCCAATCCACAGGGGAATTTTGGCATTCACCGGCCGTGGTGAGATCGTAGCATTCACATATTGGAAGAACTCACCATCAAAGCAGACATCTTCTTCCTGCCAGAGTCTCTGCACCAGTTCCAGAGCTTCATCCGCACGTTTGCCACGACGTCTGGTCGGAATTCCTGTAGCCTGGTAATCCATACTGAAGGCGCTGCCTAAACCAAATGCGGGTAAAACCCGACCGTTACTCAGGACATCAATCGTTGCCAGTTGCTTTGCGGTCAGCAGAGGGTCGCGCAGAGCGATTGATGCCACGTTCATGCCAAACCTGATTTCCTCGGTAGCACCTGCCAGCGCCGCCATGGATGCGATGCACTCAAGCATGGGTTCCTTCGACACCAGGCGATCAGTCTGCCAGATGGAATCAACCTGTCCCCGTTCGCATAACTCAACCCACTGCCAGTAACTTCTGACACTGTCAAAAGGGAACCTCGAAATGCCAAGCCCAAGACCAATCGTCATATCTGTTCCTTAAAATATAGACACCAACATATCCAGGATCGATTTTGAGTCAATAGTTTCATGGCAATCTTTATCAACTGTTCCCGACCTGAATTAACCATCTCAATCTCCCTCAAGTCACAGCACCCCAAAGAAGGAAGCATCTCTTCTTGAACATTTATACATTAGCCTTCAATCCTCCGATGGAAGTGCCGACTCGAGCCAGGTGATCAACGTACTGATGTCTTTGAGTTCAATGTCATTCTGAATGTCTGTTACCAGTAATACCTGATTGCGACGCTCATCAGCAGTAAGCCTGGGTCTCTTGTCGGTGTATCCTTTATCTTCAAACCAGGATTCAAGTTTTGCAATACGGCTCTTGTGGAATCCCCAGATTCCCCTGTTTTGAAGCGACTCCAGAAAGCATTGTGCATTGCCAGCCACAGATGGTGATGCAGCAAGCTCGGTACCTTTATCGATGAATGTGCTTGAGAATGCGCCAGATTGCTCAAGTTCTATGCGTCCTATCTGGCGGCCGCGTCCCTGCCTCCAGGCCTGAACCCAGGCTTCAGTGGCATGACAACGAAGCTGGAGTATTGCTTTTTTACCGGGGTCCTCAAACAGAACTGAGGACGTATTCTGATCCAGGAGTGTCGCAAATGGTCCAATGGCATCAACACGCCAGATTTCCATAAGAGAATGCAACAATGTCAGGTCATCCCGCATCAGATGGAAGAGGTGAATTTCGCCGGCTTCACGGTATGGATCAATCCCTGGCACACCGAGCACTCTGGCGTATTCCTCTGTGCTTTTTCCGGGCGCAGGGATTGGTTGCCGTGGGGGAATCTCGATTACAGGCGGCAGGGTGGATGGAATGGATCGAACTTCAGCAAGATCAATAAGATGGGGGCTCATGCCTATTGCATGTCGCCACAGGTCTTGTTCATGTTGTCTTGCGGACAAATAAATGACTTGAATGCCATCTTTTTCAGTCAGGGTATCCAAACTCCTTGCCATCACAGTAAATCGTTCTTCATCGCTGGTCGTCAGCGCTTCGTCAAGAAAAACCGGCAGTGTTTCACCTGTTTGTTCCTGCCCGCGCATCCAGGCCATGCGAACTGCCAGGAGGAGTTGCATGCGTGTTCCTGTTGACAGCTCTTCCAGGCTTCGAGGTGCATTCTGCTTCGTGTCAATTGCGGTAAATTCGCCATACTCGCTGAGTTCGAGTTTAAATGCGTGCGCAGTCACTTCGCTAAAGAGATCCTGAGCATTGTTTAAAACCAGCGGCTGATGCTCGGACCTGAACGTCTTTTCCACATCATCAAGCAGGAACTCCGTGGCCTTGTGTGTCAAGACAGCTTCACGTTGTTTGACGAGAACGGCGCGCGCCTCGGCAACAGCCCCGATGGCATCCTCAAGCGGATGCCGTTTTTCGATCTGTTCGATTTGAGCAATTGTTGAAGCACGTTCGTTGCGACTGGCTTCGAGCTTCCCGGACTGTCGCTCAGAATCCTGCAGTCGGTAATCCAAAGAATCCTCTTCCCCGGCATCAACCAACGCCAGTAATTCAGCCTCTTCCTTGAGTTCGGAGCGTATCAATTCTTCATTAATTTTTGCTTCCTGCAGTTGTTGACGAATATCAAGCCAATCCTTGCGACGCTCGAGACAGTCTTCCAGTGCATCAAGTTGTCCGGGGGCAAGACCTGCGTCCTTATACACCTTTTCCATATCTTCGGCATTCTGACGGAACTGATCTTTTAAAGATGCAATCATCCGTTTCTCGGTATCGACAATACCCAATTCATCCTTCGCAGAGATCAGACGGCGCTTCAGGGCATTGAACTCAGGCTCCAGTCGATCCATATCACCGGTGAATGCCTGTGAAAAGTCCGGTTGCCACCTGGATAGTATCTCCACAACCTGCTTTGTAGTTTCATTGATCTCCTCTTTGAAGCTTTTCACTTTCCCTTCAGCGTCGACGAGGTTGCCACGCTCCTTGTCCCAATCGCGTGTCAGGCGAATAAAACGATCAATTGCAGACACCGGCAGGGTCGGGTCAAACCCTATGGTTTCAGCCAACTGTGTTTTTTTTGTCTCCAATTCAACGAGCCCGGTTTCCTGCTCCTCAAGTTCCATCTTCAACTGTTCAGACCCGGCAGCACTTTTGCGTTGCGCCACCAGAACACCCAGTTCGTCTTCAAGTTCTTTCAAGCGTGAACGTACATCCACTCTCTCCCAGGAGGGCGCATCCAGATCCGTGTCAGTAAAACGAAGCTCGGCGTCCCTTCTTCCTGATGCCGTGCCCGGTAATGTAGTCCTGTATATTTTCCAGATTGCCCAGATCATGCAAAAACCAGCGCCTGCACTGCCTGCGAGTGACCAATTTGCATCATTGAAATAGGTGATAACCGCAGCACCAATGGTTGCCGCGAGAGAAACGAGCAGCAACGTCAGAACCAACTTGATCAGCCTGGCGCCCGTATCCTGGCCGACGACGCTCAGCCAGTCACGCAGGGCTTCGATTGCCTTGTTCAAATCCTTCATCAGGTTTTCGTCAGGTGGTGTACCGGCAAGTCTGATCTTTGTCTCAAGTTCGCGCTTTGCCGCGCGCATCTTCAGTAATGGCTCTGCGAAATCGTCCGCCTGAGTGAGACTGCCAATGTCCAACTTTGGAGCGCCCAGACCACCCAGTTGAATTTCCACGTTGCTGACATTGCTTTGCAACTGCAGAAGCCTTTCACCTTCATTGTTATGTTTACCCCGTAACTCATTGATATGTCTTAATTTGTCTTCCACAGTGGCAATGTCGATGTTGGCTGCCTCTGGTTCGAATGAAGCGAGCTCAATCTCCTCCAGGTGCGTTTCGGCACGTCTATGCTCCTGTTCATGCTGCCTGCGTTCTTCTTCAACTTTTGCCTGTCGTTCATTGAGATCATTCAGCCGATCGATTTCCGTACCCTTCAACTTATCCATGTTGGATGGGAAGACTTTTAGCTCATTAATCATCCTTTCGCGGTAACGAACTATCTGCAGCAGTTGTTTCGCACGGCGAATCTGTTTGGCGCGCACTTCGGCAGCACGGGCGGTCCTGATCTCTTGTTCAATGGCAGGTAGTCTTTTCTGCTTCAGATTTAATTCAGTAGACTCACTCTCAATTCGACGAAGTTCCCGGGTTGCCTGCTGTAATTGACGGCCTTCGCTATGTGCAAATCTGGCTGAAAGAGGTATACGCACCCTGGCTATATCAAAACCACCCCGCAATGACAGTAATAGTTCTGTAGCCAGGCCTTCATCTGCATCGTCAGCCTTTAAAAGGTGCTCCATTGACAACCGATAACGTTCGATCTGTTCCGGTCCTGGCAGAGCGGGTCGAAGACTGGGTTCACCATTGCGGGTCCAGGTAATCTGTCTGCCGGTTCGAGTAACCTTGAAATGCGCTTCTCCACTGCTGAATTCGGCCGCAAGTGACAATGCGTCCGGATCTTCCCTTTGCGGATTTTGTAAAAGATAGCGCAGCGCTCGCAACAGGCTGCTTTTGCCAGTGGCGTTTGGTCCGGTAATCAGGTTGATTCCATCCTTCAGGCCTTCGACAACAAAGCCTTCCGAAATGCCTGGTAAACGCTGTATGTCGAGACGTTCGAGTTTCATTTACCCGACTCCGACTGTTGTGCGAGCAGTTTATCGAGTGCCTGTTCGCCTGCGTTCCTCAGTCGTCTGGCTATTTGATCATCAGCAAGCAGTTCGGGTTCTTCATCAAGCGCCTGCCAGACCGGCTGGTCGAGAGATTTTCGAAATTGTTCTTGCGCTGCCCTGATCATTTCGATACGGGCATCATTATCCTTTGGCTGATCAAGCAGCAAGAGGCGTTGCGCGAGCAGGCCAGGCAGGTCATCCCGTTCGGCAAGATGCGCCAGTGACACATCGGGCAGAGTTTGTACTTCCTGATGCTCGACAAAGTAATGTCTTCCATTGACTTCAAAAAGGAGTGATTGCCGTTCCATCGTACTGAGTCTGTTGCGCACTTCGTTACCAAGGTGAGTACGTCCGGTGTAGGTCACCCTGAGTCCAATAATTTCGGGTGTCCACCGGGTGTCCGAGAACTGCCGGTCGAATTCTGAAGTCGACGTTATCAGTATATTTTCCAATTCAAAGACATCGGCCATGTCGCTGAGATCAACTTGCAGGGACTCCCAGCGCACCGGGGCCAGTGGCCACTGTTCAACCTCGGTAATGCGTCCTTCGGCAATCTTCACCAACCATGGTCCACGTGCACCTGATTCGCCCGGGTCCATGCCGGAGAGGCAGCCGAGATAACCATTGAGGTCATCAGGTGTCAGGTTGTCCGGCTTGTGTATATGTCCCAATAACCAACCATCAAGGCCTGTAGCAGGGAACTCACGGCTCATAACGGGCGCATATGGACTCGCATGCTGGTCACGGTCACAGTGCAGCAGGCCCAGGTTAATACCGGGGTTTCGTTCAAAGGTCCAGCCTGTCAATGGGCTTGATGTGACGCGTTTCTCCGGGAAAGACCAGCCCCATAGATGAACTGTTGCATCTTCTGAATTTATTGCATGGGATTCCCACTGCCCACCCCGTCCAAGTAGTCGAAAATCGGAGATATCCTTGAACAGGTCGGCAAGGCGCGGCAGTACATTCACGTCATGATTGCCCGCTACCGCGATGACCTGGATGCCGGCTTTGGTCAGTCTGTCAACATTGGTTTGAAGCTCACGTAAAGCCTCAAAATAGTCGTCTTCGCTTTCGACAACATCACCCGCGAATAAAACTGCATCAACGTCATTCTCGATGGCTGCGTCTACGGTAAGTTGCAAGGCCTTTGCAGGGCAGAAATCTGCAGCTCGATCGGCTAACTCTTCTGGCAGGCGTGAAGGACGTCGGCCCAGATGTATATCGCCCAGAGCGAGGAGTTTCATTCTATTCCAGGTCATGGTTATGAGGTCATAACTATGACCTCTTTATATTCTTACGACAACAGGATAATCGCTTTTTTGCGGTTCTTCTGTCTGGCCAGATCCAGTGGTGTGTTTCCCATTTTATCCTTCAGGTGTTTCCTGGCGCCATGGTTCAGCAGGTCCTGAATCACGTTTTCGCGTATTCCCTGAAGCGCCGCATAGTGCAAAGCGGTCATGCCTTTCCTGTCTCTATCATTGACCATGGCGCCATGTTCCAGCAACCAATGCACATTTGCCGGACGTTTGTAATACATGAGGTCGGCAAGCGGCGCCCTGCCCTCTACTTTGTTATTAACGTTTACACCGGCGGCATACAGTAAATCCAGCATCTCCTCGTCACCGTCAAATGTGGCTGCAAATATTGCATAATCCGGATTTGCACCCCGGGATAACAGAAAACCAACCAGTTGATGATGATGCTGCCACCCGACTGCCCGCCACAACGCAGTTGCCTGGAATCCTTCCCCGTTATCCCTCATGGGTTCCGCGTGGTCAATCACCGCATCGGCATCCAGAAGAATACCGGCACATTCCAGCGCCAGTGCAGACCCTTTCGAGCGCCACATGCCTGAGAGAGCCAGATAGTGCAACAATGTCCTTCCTTCTGTATCCAGTATGTCCGGGGAATTGTCCCTGACCCACTCAACGAGTTTGGGCTTGTTGTACAACATGGCATCAATATGAATATCCGTTTGGGCGCCGTTTTCAAGCAGCAGATCGACATAGGACACAAATCCACCAACGGCTGCATTTCCAAGTGCTGTCAGCCTGTGCTGGCCACCTTTTATATCAAGGTCTGCTCCCCTCTCGACAAGCAACCTGATCGTTTCAAGATGGGCTGGCGTCCTGGGAACCGTAGCCCGTGGCTCAATCACACGTATCAGAGGCGTATGCCGATAAGCATCTCCCGATACAGCATTTATATCCGCCCCCTGATCCAGTAAAAATCGAACCATATCCGGCTGCGCAGTATAGGCCGCATCCATCAGAGGCTTCCAATGATGGACAGCATCGGGATACTCCCTGGCAGCTTTTTTGACAGCCTCTATATCTCTGCTGCGAACTGCATTTGACAATGGTTTGTAGTTTATCATCGGAATAAATGGGAAAAAAAATGGGGTCGGGGTAATATTCATTTTACCCCGACCCCATTTATTTATTCTACACTGACCACAATTATTCCTTCGCCTATGAAGATTCACACTTTTCTTACCGACACCGTAAATCAGTCACTCAACTTCGACACTTCGGACCTCGCTGAGTTGGACAGGGCTTTAACTTCCTGTTCCAGGCTTCCCCAATGCGAGATCCGGCACCACTTTGACAACACAACTTTTCCTGATGAAGCTACAGATGCGGATTTTGTTCTGACCTGGAAATTCGAGAGTCAATGGTATAAGCGTTTCAGTCATTTGAAAGGTGTTTTTACCCCCGCAGCCGGTGACGATTGGGTTGCCGCCGACCCATCCGGGAAAGTATCTGTGACTAATGGTACTTTTCACGGTCCAGTTCTTGCCGAATCATTGCTGAGCGCCATTTTATTCATGAATCATCGAATGCCATCCATGATTCGTAATTTTCAAGCCAGACTTTGGGACCGGAATCTGCAGACTGGTTGTCGTTTGCTCAGTAATCAGACGATATTGATCATTGGCATGGGTCATATCGGCATGCACTGTGCTCAGCTAATGAAACCACTGGTTAAACAGGTACTCGGTGTCCGTCGATCGGCTGTTTCAACAGAACAGTTCGAAATATATTCTATAGAACGACTTCCAACGTTGTTGCCGAAAGCTGACCACGTAGTTTTGTTGCTGCCTGGTGGGCATGAAACCAACCGCTTTATGAATCGGGACCGGCTTGACCTGATGCAACCTGGTGCTTATATCTATAACTTTGGTCGTGGAAATTCCCTGGTTGCAGCAGACCTGATGCCTTGCCTGAATCGTCTCGGCGGTGCGTTCCTTGATGTAACTGAAGATGAGCCATTGCCTGCCACTTCACCGTTATGGCAAAAGGAAAACGTATTCATTACCCCTCACTCTTCCTGTATGTACAAAGACTATACGGGGTTATATATCCAGGAAGTCGTGCAGCACATGTCATCGGAGCCCTATAATTAGTTCCTACCAGAGAATTCAACTAATTTGTGAATATATCCTTTCATACCATTGATTTATAAAACAATAATATGTGAATATCTAACTAAAACTGCCGGGAGCAGACTTATTGATCTGAACCGCGTTTTTCACGCCGGGTGGGCGCTGGCTTTATAGACTCGAGAAAAGACGAACGTTTCTTATGTGTCAGTTTTATCAGTGGCACCAGTAACAGGCCTATAAAAATCATCGCGGCAACAAAAATGAAAGACATGATCAGAAAAACCTTTATGACTTCCGTATCGACATTGAAATAAGTGACTGCGACCCAGACAAAGGCTCCGGCAAAAAATGAAGCCGACAAGAATCGGCGAAACAACGGATCACGCAGTATGTTTTTCACCCACATCGACTCACTCTCAGTCAATTCCCAGTAGTTCAACTTCAAAAATCAGCAATGCGTTCGGTGGAATTCCTGAGCGGCCACCTGGTCCATATCCAAGTTCCGGATGCACAAATAACCTGGTTTTACCCCCTGTCTTCATCAACTGCAGTCCCTCCGTCCAGCCAATAATCACCTGGTTGAGTCTGAATTTTGCAGGTTCCCCGCGTTGAACCGAACTGTCGAAGACATTACCGTCCAGAAATGTACCCTCATAGTGGACCGTAACCTGATCTGTCTCTTTCGGGCTGCTTCCCGTCCCCTCGATAATGACTTCGTACTGCAGACCTGAATCTGTAGTAACGACATTTGGCCTGGTCCCATTTTCCTCCAGAAATGAATCAGCCATTGCAAGATTGTCCGTACTTTCATTATCTGCCGCAGCCTGTTGCTTTGCCTGTTGCTGTTCCTGACGAAGATTTATTATTTTGATGACGGCCTGCTGCTGTGCTGCATCCAACCTTGGACTCTTACCTTCCAGAGCATCTGCAAGTCCCTCAAGGAGTTGCTGTTGATCCACATCTCCATTACCAAGCTGTTTCAGATTTTCGCCAAGGGAAAAACCAAAGAAATAGCCCCGCTCCCTGCTCATTTCAGGGTCCGTTTCTACTGACCCCTGTTCTTCAGCATAGCTTGGTAATACACCCAGGCTAAGCACCATGAAACTGATTATTAAGCGTTTATTCATAAGTATTTCCATATTGTAAGGACCGGCTTGGATAACGGGTGTGTATTATCACACATATATCAAAAAAATCTCATAACACCGTATAATAGATACATTAAAGTCTGGAACCACGATGAAAATACTGACTCTCTTGTTGATGGTTGTCGCCCTGGATTGTTCGGCGAATCTTGATGAGGATCCCCTTGCCCCTGTTCCTGAGCATACCAGCACAACACGAAGTATCGTTTATGAACTGGTAGATAAGCACTATGTTTCTAAAAGTATCAACGATGTGTTGTCATCAAAAATTTTCGATGCATACCTGCAAAACATGGACCCGGGCAAGAGTTATCTCCTGCAAAGTGATATCGATGACTTTGAAATCTATCGCTATGAACTGGATGACGCCCTGCGTAAGGGTAACCTGGCGCCAGCTTATGAAATGTGGAACCGTTACCAGGATAGATGGGAAACCAGGATAAAAAAAGTCATTGATGTACTGGAAGAAGGTATTGATGACTATGACTTCACAAAGGATGAAGAATTTCTGCTGGACCGAAGTGATTCACCCTGGGCCACGAGCGACGAGCAACTGGATGAATTGTGGAAGAAACGAATCAAGCTTGCAGTGCTGAACCTGAGACTTGCCGATAAGGAACATCACAAAATCCAGGAAACCCTGCTTAAGCGTTACCAACATCAACTTGGGATGATATCGCAGACCAGAAGAGAAGATGTGTACCAGTTGTACATTAATTCCTTTACTGAAACCTATGATCCGCACACACAGTATTTTTCTCCCAGGAATACTGAAAATTTCAATATCAACATGAGCCTGTCTCTCGAAGGTATTGGCGCTGTTCTGCAGCAGGATGTCGAATTTACCAAAGTGGTTAACCTGGTGACGGCTGGCCCCGCAGACAAGTCTGGATTGCTGAAACCAAATGACAAAATTATTGGTGTCGGGCAGGGAGCAGAAGGAGAGATTGTCGATGTCATCGGCTGGCGGCTGAGTGATGTTGTGCAGCTTATCCGGGGAAAGAAAAATACCATCGTCAGACTTGACATCATTCCCGCTGACGCAGAAGCATTAAATTCAAAGATAATTCAAATAACCAGAAACACTGTAAAGTTGGAAGAACAGACGGCAAGATCCAGCATCATTGAGCTTGAACAACACGGTGAAACACACAGGTTGGGCATCATTGACATTCCAACCTTTTATTCTGATTTCAAGGCGCTGAAATCCGGTGACCGGGATTACAGGAGTACTACTCGTGATGTGAAACGGCTTTTAGAGGAACTCATCGCCGAAAAAGTAGATGGCATCATCATTGATCTGCGCAACAACGGCGGTGGTTCATTGGAGGAAGCAAGAAATATGACCGGGCTCTTTATCGACAGAGGACCCATTGTACAAATACGCTATACAAACAGTCGCGTTTACACAATGAAAGATAATTATCCCGGCAGCATCTATGACGGTCCGCTGGCGGTTGTCGTCAATCGATTGAGTGCTTCCGCTTCCGAGATTTTTGCCGGCGCAATTCAGGATTACCAGAGGGGCATCGTCGTAGGCACTCCAACCTTTGGAAAGGGAACGGTTCAAACCATCGTCCCACTTCCGTCCAGTCACGGTCAGTTGAAACTGACTCAGGCAAAGTTTTACCGCATTTCAGGTGACAGCAATCAACATAAAGGAATCATACCCGACATTATTTACCCGCAGGAATTCGATCCTGAAGCCATTGGTGAAAGCGCAACTGAAAACCCTCTGCTATTTGACACTATCAAGCCAGTTAAACATCGAACGGCTTCTTTAATCCGTCCCCTGATACCCGACCTGCAGAAACTTCATCAGGAGCGTGTATCAACCGATCCGGAATTCATCTATGCAAAGGAAGCCATGGCTTATCGGCTTGAACGATCCAATGACAAAACCATCAGTCTGAATGAGGCAACGCGGATTCAGGAAGAGGAAGATTACGAGTCATTCATGTTAGCACTGGAAAACGATAAACGCAGCGCTCAGGGACTGGAGCTGCTCACGTCACTGAGCGAAGAGGAACCAACCGTTGCAGCGGCAACACCTACTGGCATACCCATGGTGGTCGATGAGGGCAGGGAAGACAGTCAGGAACAGGAGGATTTAAAAACCACAGGAAATGAAGTCGCCGGCGTGGGTTCTGTTAACCAGAATCCGCCGGAGTCACGGGAGAAAGAAAGCGAAGAATCGGACGCATTCCTGAACGAAACCGGTAATATACTCCTTGACCTGATTTCACTACAGTTAATTTTCGTGCAACAACAGGGACCAGATCCGTTTTTTAGTCTTTCTTTATAATCACAGGGTCATCACACATCAAAGCCAGCAGGTCCTGTGTCTTCGACAACATGAGCAATCTGTCACTGCGACTTTCCACGTTCAACCTGACGAGGGGTTCGGTGTTGGACATACGAATGTTGAAACGCCAGTCAGAAAATTCCATGCTGAGCCCATCGGTATAATCCACAGTTTCAGAATCCCGGATATAACGGGTTTCTATGGTCTCGATCACCTTCTTTGGATTTCGAAGACGGCGATTGATTTCCCCGCTGGCCGGAAACATCGCAATCCTTTCATCTACAAGTTCCGCCAGCGATTTATCCCTGCTGCTCATCAATCCCACTATCAATAGCCAGGGAATCATCCCACTGTCGCAATACGAGAAATCCCGGAAGTAATGATGCGCACTCATTTCGCCTCCATAAACCGAGTTTTCCTGGCGCATTCTCTCCTTCATGAACGCATGCCCGGTTTTACTGCAGATGGCTGTGCCTCCGGACTGATTGACAACGTCAATAGTATTCCAGGTTAATCGTGGATCATGCACGATACTGTTGTTACTGTCCCGCTGCAGGAAAGTTCCTGCCAGTAAACCGACGATATAGTAACTCTCAATAAAACGGCCATTGGCGTCAAAGAAGAAGCATCGATCAAAGTCACCATCCCAAGCCACCCCCAGGTCAGCCGCATGCTCCCTGATCGCATCGATAGTGGGTTTCCTGTTTTCTTCGAGCAGCGGATTGGGGACGCCATTGGGAAATCGCCCATCCGCTTCGTGGTGGACTTTGGTAAACCTGAAGGGCAGGAACTCTTCCAGATGATCGATAACTTCACCGGCGCCACCATTTCCTGCATTTACGACAATATGAAACGGTTTGACGCTGCCGGTATCCACATAATCGAGTAACCTGGCGATATATGCCGGACGGAGGTCCTGGTGTACCACTTTGCCCCTGCTGCCAACGGCGCCGAAATCATTCCTGAGTACCCGTTGCCTGATTTCTTCAAGACCTGTATCGCCGCTGACCGGTCTGGCATCCTCCCTGACCAGCTTCATCCCGTTGTAATCTACAGGATTATGACTGGCGGTTACCATGATGCCACCATCCGTCTCCAGATATGCAGTAGCAAAGTAGACTTCTTCTGTGCCGCATTGCCCGATATTGATGACGTCTGCCCTGCCGTCAGTCAGTCCATTGATCAGTGCCTGCGTAATTTCAGGACTTGATAAACGGACATCGTGGCCGACGACAACCGATCCGGGCTTAAACAACGCGGCATAGGCGCGACCTGTACGGTAGGCTATATTACTGTTGAATTCATCCGGGACACGACCCCGCAGGTCATAGGCTTTAAAACAGGTGAGATCTTCCGGCATGTGTATGCCTCCGGGGAAAAAATGAAATGGATGTCACAACGGATCATCCCAGCTAACCATCAGCCGGTAATCCCGCAGATTTGTACCGAGTTCCACGTCTGTCTTCAGGGTAACCAGTTGTCGGCATCGTCTGGCAACGACTTCATGATCCCTGATGTTTTTTAAATGCCTGTCATCCACCTCACTCTTTAACATATTGTCCAGGGAATGCCAGGATTCCAGAAGACGCGAGGCCGTTTTGGCGCCAATGCCGGGGACACCTTTGATGTTGCCGGAACTGTCACCAACCAGAGACCAGTAGTCAACGAGCTGGGAAGGAGCAACGCCGTACCGGTTCTGTACATCGTCGATTGTAAAGCGGTGACTGTCGAAGTGGCTCACTACCGAGATGTGATCCGACAGCAGTTGAAGGTACAGTTTGTCGGATGACAGGATAATCGCCTCATGGGTCTTGCCGGTACCTTGAGCAAAGGTTGCAATGATGTCATCAGCCTCATAACTGGCAAGAGAAAAGGAATTAACTCCCGCCTTCTGAAAAGCATCTTCGAACTGCTTTATACCTTCCAGCAGTGGTTTGGGAGTTGGCGACCTGCCTGCCTTGTAATCTCCATAAAGAAGATGACGCCAGGTTTTATCATGATATTCAAGAACCACAACGGCATGGGTTGGCCGATGTTCTTTAAGTGCTCGCTGCAATGACTGCACAGAAGCGCGAATCACGGCATTGATATCCGGGTCTGGTCGCGCCTCATAGATTCTTCGAATCATATTGAAACCATCCACCAGCAGAATCCTGAACTTATTTTTCTTCACTGGAATGACACAATCAGTATCCTGTTGCGGCGCCTTCATTACGAGGATCTTTGATGCCATGAAACACGCCGTCCCGGAACAGGATTGAGTTGGCGTCCCCAATACCTCGACCCGAACTGTATTCGATGAAATTGCGATGACCCATCTGCTCAAGTTTTACTCTTGTATCGGGAGAAATGGCAAATTTGTCATGCTTGATTTCATCCGGTTTCCATTGATGGTGGAACCTGGGAAGGGAAACCGCATCGTCGATACGCATTCCATGATCAATGACATTGATGATGACCTGCAGCACGGTTGTGATAATCGTCGACCCACCCGGTGACCCGGTTGACAATACCGGTTCACCATTTCGTGTCACAAGGGTTGGAGACATGGAACTCAACATTCTCTTTCCCGGCTCGATGGCATTGACAATGCCGCCAGTCAGACCAAACTGATTGGGTGTATCAGGGCTGACGGAAAAATCGTCCATCTCGTTGTTGAGCAGAATGCCAGTACCGGGTACGACAATCTTGCTGCCAAAGCCACTGTTCAGCGTGGTAGTCAACGCCACCATCATGCCACTGGCATCCATGACTGAAAAATGCGTCGTCTCATGACTTTCCTCAGGCCATGATCCAGCACTCACATCTTTACTGTTACCGGCATGGTCAGGATCAAAATCAGCAAATCGAATTCTCGCATACTCCTTGCTGATCAGCTTTGAAATGGGCAAATCATGAAAATCCGGGTCTCCCAGATATTCCGCCCGGTCGGCATACGCAAGTCGTTCTGCTTCAACCATATGATGGATGACTGCCGCACTGCCCCAGCCCATCTCCTTAAGGTTGAATGGTTCCAGCATGTTCAGCATCTGCACCAGCAGCGTACCACCGGAACTCGGAGGACCCATCCCCCATATGTCATATCCCCTGTAATTACCATGAACCGGAAGGCGCCACACTGAGGAATAGTCAGCGAGATCATCAAGGGAGATATCACCACCTCCCCTTTGCATCTCGGCAACGATCAGTTCCGCAATCCTGCCACGGTAAAATCCATCCTTTCCTGTATCCGATATTCGTTTCAGGGTATCTGCCAGGTCCGGTTGACGCCAAATGTCTCCAGCCTTGTAAGATTCACCATTGTTCGTAAACTTGCGAACCGATGCAGGATATTCCTGTATATCCGGTTGAATCCGTCTGAACTGCCGCGCCAGACCCTCGGTTAATGGGAAACCCTGACGGGCAAGCTCTATGACCGGTTGCAGTATTTTTTTACGGGACATGGTCCCATAGGTATCCAGAAGTACTAACAATCCGTCAACAGATCCCGGTACACCCGCAGCCTTGTGGGACCTGGTGGATAATCCGGGGATGACTGCTCCGTTTTCATCCAGATACATGTCTTTATGGGCATTGCCGGGCGCCTTTTCCCGGTGGTCCAGCGTCACCACTTTGCCATTTGTCAATTTGATGACTGCAAATCCACCACCGCCGATATTTCCTGCCGATGGATAGGTGACAGCCAGTGTAAATCCTGTTGCAACGGCTGCGTCAACAGCATTGCCACCAGTTCGCATGATCTCAACTCCCGCCTCGGAAGCAATGGCAGAACGAGAAGTCACCATGCCGTTTCTGCTGTAAACCGCCTCCGGACTGGCTGCCAGCAGACTGAACGACGGCATGACAATCAGTAACCAAATGAGACCTCTCACAACAAAAACTCCTTCAAGGTTTTTTTTCATTGTGCCTTTGAATGGATTGCAATGCCAGAGACTATTTGGAATGGACAGGTGGACTTTTTCCCGCGGCTCTCACAATATTGTATCCTTTAAACAATCAATTGGATTTGGCTGGAATTACGATGATCAACACACCCTTTAACCATGAAGATGCTGAACTGTATCAATATCTCTATGATCTCCAGGGATATCTGGTTTTTGAAGACGTATTGAGCAGGGATGAAGTTGCGACAATCAACCAATTGCTGGACGAGCACCTGCCGGAAGACCAGCAGGGAATGACACAGGGGAAAGCCGGTAAATATAACACGTATCGATTTGGTGTGGCTGGAGGCTCCTACGCATCCGGTCCCGGGTTTCTCGACTGGGGCAAACCCTTTGTGGATTTGATTGAACACCCGCTGATCATGGAAATCATGCGTATGCAACTGGGTGATTGTTTCCGGCTTGACCGCATCTTCGGCATGCATATGCAAAAGGGTATGAAAGCCGGGAAGCTGCATGCCGATTACGGCGCCTCGGAACCTTTCGCCAGGGCAGAACCCGGAAAGTACTACCCTCAACCCGGATTCCAGGCGCTGCACGGATTTGGTGTAGCGGCCCTCAGTCTGACGGACAGTGGCCCGGAAACCGGTGGATTGTGCCTGATTCCAGGCAGCCACAACAGTCATTTCAAATTGCCGGATCAGGTCCGGGGTGAGAAATATTCCGATATTGTCATTTGTCCCCGTGCGCCAGCGGGAAGCATGGTATTTTTCAGTGAGGCGACGACTCACGGGACAGCCGCCTGGACTGCGGATCATGAGCGCAGATCATTGCTGTACAAGTATTGTGCATCCCAGCTTACCTGGTCACGGTCCCGGGTACAGGCGCCGGAAGGCGCTAAACTGACCCACCGCCAACAATTACTGTTGGAGCAACCCGCGGGCGCCAAATGGTTCTTCCCTTCCCTGTTCGAAGAAGATACAGCAAAGAACTGAATCCGGATTATCTTGAATAGAAATTCAGACAGCATTTCCCTTCGTGATGCCCGACGACTGTTCCTCAATCGCCAGGGTCTGATTCGCCAGGCTCATTTCGGCCGTGGTAAACGCGCCGTTGTGCGCGCTGTCGACGATCTTTCCTATCTTCAGATTGATACCATTTCCGTGGTCGAACGGGCTCATCACCACGTTCTGAAAACCCGTATCGCGAACTATGTCCCTGAAATGCTGAATGAACTACAGGTAAAGGACAGGAAGCTGTTCGAGTATTGGGCACATGCCGCCGCCTACCTCCCGATCGAGGATTATCGGTACTATCTGCCGATCATGGAAGGCAGTGCCATAAAGCGAAAACCAGACCCTGTAATGGCGCCGGAGATCCTGCGAAAAATTCGAGACGAAGGACCTCTGCAATCAACACATTTCGAAAATCCCAAAGGACGAAAGTCAAACGGATGGTGGGACTGGAAACCTGCAAAACGGGTATTGGAACAACTGTTCCTGGCAGGAGAACTGATGGTAGTTGCCCGGGACGGATTCAGAAAAATTTACGATCTCCGTGAGAATGTTCTGCCAAACCACATAAACACAACCCGGCCAACGGATATTGAATGGTGTGAATTCCTTGTCAACAGGCGGATCGGCGCCATGGGCATCGCCACTGAATATGACATTGGTTACATTCGTACCGCAATCCGGCAACTGACCGCCCGGAATATCAAATCCTTGATGCAGAAGTCCCTATCCAATCTGGTGGAGCAGGAAGTCGTCATGCCGGTTACCGTCAATGGCATCACCTGCTATTCGCATGCAGACACCCTGGCACAATTGCCTGTCAGATCAGGTACAAAACGCGTCCGAATACTTTCACCATTTGACAACGCGGTGATTAATCGACGACGAACCATGGAACTTTTCAACTTCAACTATCAACTGGAATGTTATCTTCCGGAAAAGAAACGGCAGTATGGTTATTTCTGCCTGCCGATTCTGTACGGTGACGAATTGATTGGCCGGATGGATGCCAAGGCAATTCGCAGCAAAGGAGAATTACTGATCAGGAACATCGTTCTTGAACCACAAATTAAAATAACCGATCAACTGATGTACTGTCTTGGCCGCGGTATTACCAGATTCGCTATCGATAATCACTGCACTGCTGTATCAATATCAAGAGCCAGTCCTGGTTTGATTGGCAATCTGGAATTGATGTGATGGTGCGATAAATCCATTCCCCTAGTAGTAAAGTGAAATGGATAGGGATAACCACGACATACCCGCACAATGTAATGTATTATCTGAACATATATACCGATATTTAACATACTAAAGGGATAAAAAAATTGAACGAATATGATATTCAGCTTCCTTTAGCATCGGAAACCGAACCCATGACGCCGCTACAAACTCTGCTGGCACAATTCCGTGATGCGGCCGTGTCCGAACGTGAGAAAGGCTGAAGATCCCGGGTTTGACGGACATCAAAATAGGAGGGGGATTGTCAGAAAAACTAAGACATATAGTTCAAAACCCTTTAAATTTAAATTGCTGGCTACCATATTACTAACTATCCTGTGCTTGATTTATCAAGACAAGTCATAATAGTGTTGTTACCTATAGTTCGAGATTAGGAAAATGAAGACTCAAATAGCTAGATTTGATATGCACTACGAAGTGGTCTTCTCTCGTCCAGCCTTCAGCCATCTTGCATCGTTTTCACAGATCATAGAACCAATATACGACGCATTTAGCGCAGATTTTCCGATTCCTTCAGACGCGATAAAATTAGAAGATGGAAACACTATCGCAACTGCTGGAGTCACTCTCACACTGTTTTCCGGGCTCAGTGTGTTTGAAGCGAGACTAGATGGATACAAAGCAGACATTCTTAACCTCCGAACAACGGAAGATTTTGACCAAGCAAAGCGGCACACCACGTTCTTTGAATCCGCTATACTTGGATTCTTGACTGATGGAATCCCCAAACGTTGGAGACTCGTCACTCCCTATTGGTTAACGGTCGAGGAAGGTATGGACGCGGTTGGACACCTCATTAGGCGTCTGACCTGGCTTCCTGAGTCTCACGATCCATTTGAAATAAGTTCGACCAAGGTAGATTCACAAGTCAGGTTCGACTGTTCTAATACTGAAGACCAATGGACCGCCAGGATTACTGTGGACAAGTCGGCGATACCGAATGCGCATTTATTCTTAGAGATTTCTAGTCAGTATGAAACGGATTCCCATTTCAACAATTTTGACAAACGTACCGAACATCTTTCCATGGTAACAAAGTCTGTTATCGACAAACTGGGTTTAGTGGTGGAGTAACAAGGTTCAATGTTTAATAATCCATTAAACAATCGGTTGGTATCACCTGCAGTACGACATACAGCATCCGACGACCGACGACAATCGCGGATTGTCCAACATCATGATTCCTCTGTAAAAATTAACACGGACCGATATTTAGAAAACAATCGCCTTGTTCCGCCTTGGCCGATACGAGGGAGTGTCCAGTACAGCAATGATTACAGTGAAATTGGTGTACCAACACAAATGCCCAACAGCCAAATCAATTCCGATGAAGTTGGGAGCCAGTATGACTCGCCCATTCTAATTTCTTTCGCGCAGGCTCAGGCTAGACGTATCTCCGAGGAGACCATGCATCTTTCTAATCTTGGATTAGCTGATTCGGTAGATTCCTTTGCGACATGGTTGCATGCATCGTTAGAAGAGTTGGAGGAGTGTCCCAATCAAGCATCTGAAGAAGGATTAGAGCAACCTTCGAAAGTTGGAATGTCGAAGGCTAAGAAGATCTTAGAAAATCTCTCTGCTTACGTAACGGAGCGGCCGGACATATATCCGATGGACGAGGGTAGCATAGCAATTGATTTTCGGGGTTCTGAAAAGATGAGTGGGGTTTTGTTCCTGGTAGAGAAAGATGGTTCTGGAGCGCTTTTCCACCGGACTAAAACTTCTAAAGGTCGCCTTCGGGTTGATGATGCAGAAGATTTGATCCAGGATGGTGGTCTTTCAGAACTCAAGAGGGTTGGAATTCGTTAGTGAAGAAAAGGTTGGTTAAAGAAGCAACGAATTCCGTAGTAAAAGGGGAAAGACTTGGAAGGGAAGAGAACTCCAAAACCAATGCCAGGAAATCTTTTCGCAGACTGAATGAAGGTAATGCATGGGCTCCGGTCTCAAAATTTGAACCACCGAAAAACAGTAATGAAATCTCAGTTAACCGAATGGATTTGGCAAACGAAAACACATTTGCAGAATTGGGCAAGCGGAATGCAGCTTCACTCGGGAAATTGTTTTGGGGTTGGTATATCCTAACCAAGGAAGCGGTAGAGGATGTTGGCTGTAGTGTAAAGCAGTCCCCTCTAGATGAAAATCCTTATCATGCAGATATTATAATTCCAGTATCACTAGATGCCGAAGAAAGACGAGATGACGTTATCGCTTACGCAAGAGATTTGGCATATCAAGCAAATTTCCTCCCTTGGGGTGAGTGGAGCAATGGGTAGTGTCTCAGTTTGCAAAAGGCAATGAGTGGGGCGCATGCCAATAAGACTGCAGGCCATAGTCTAATCCTCTGACGACCTAGCTATAGCTGTGTACAAGGCGGCAAAGGCACCGATTACCCCACCAATTGACGCCGAACAGTACAAGAAGGGTCTTGTTCGTGCACTGATTCCCAGTCCCGATTCCTCTTCTGATCCGGTGTCAACTTACCCTGGCCTGGAAACGCATCGCTTCCGTCAGCCGCCAATGGGAGCTGCCAGCGCCTGATTTGGGTTTTTGTCCAAACTCCGGCCAGCTTCTGCTTTGCTGTAACCGTGTTCTGTCACCAGACTCACCGCCTCGCTTTGAACTCAGGGGTATATCTTTTTCTTGTGCGTTTGCTCATAGAACACCTCGTCTTGAATCATTATATAACGCTTAACTTGGTGTCCAGAATTTCGGGGGAAGATCATATTCCTCCGGTATTGATAACGGTCGGATTGCTCAATGAACTTCACCTCACAGAAGTTTGCGCAGGTCCATCACACGTTAGAACGTCGAAGAGATGGCTTGTGCCTTCTTGTATCAAACTTGATATGCCTCCTTCAGGATCTATAAAAAAGACATCATGCGTGTATGACCCGTATTCGTACACATACTGAATTACTTCCTTTCGCTCGATCTCAACCTGCCACCAAGGTGTTAAAACAGAGTCGTCACCCCACTGTCGATAGACCAGTGATGCTATATTCTCTCCATTGAGGTTGAATTGTTGTGAGTCATAGTTTTTAAGGACATATTTTAGGACATGTTTGATCGCTACGTTCGCATCCATGGCGTGAGTTCGTTCCAGATCGCGATCAAGTACTAGTGCACCTTGTAACCGATAGATCATAAATGTTTCGATATCAACCCATATGGTCAATGTGAGATCGGTGCGTACTTCACGGATGTACTGATAGAAAATGTAGGCAGTTCCATTGGCATGATTTTCCTTGAATGCGTACCGTAGCGATTCTGTTTCGCCAAAGCCGTAGTAGGGATAGAGAATTTTCAGATATTCTTCCAGGTCTCGTTCGTCATGGATGATTGTGTCTTCTAACTCGGGCGGGATGTTTTTGAGCGACGTACTTGATCGTTTGCCATGGTTGAACTGCTTTATCATGACACCTGACGAGTGTTCCAAGAATTGCTGTTTTAGCCTAATTTTTTTAACTGTATCTGGAATATCCGGGTCGATAGTGCCCACTGTTTTATCGGCGAGCACTGACATCGTCGAAAGGAGTAGCCCAATACATAAAATTACATACTGCATAATGAAATTTTTTCATTGTGTTATGAAATACCTAAGATCATGGAAAACGCAATCTAAAAGCTGCTTGTGTTTTATTCTATGCTCCTCCTTCCTCTCGCGGTCTATACAACGTAATAGATGAGATGGACGTATACTTCTCAGCTATAACAGAAGTCACGGATTGACGTTACTAGAATTAGATGACGAATGTCAACGCGAAATGAGAGCCCCAATCCCCAGATAGAAATCCCTAAAACGTATGAATCCTTGGCTGTATAATGGATAGCAACAAAACCCTCTATCACCCAATGGGTACAGCACAAGGCTTACCATGATTCTACCCTACAAACTCGAAACAACGAACGATTAATTGACCTCCCGCGCCGGTTTGTTGTCCATTGCTTAATTAATGGACCCCCTGCGGCTTGGGGCTCGCATTGATCGCCACTTTCCAGTGCCCCGCAGGAACCGGGAGTATCAGCCCTCGGAATTCGTCAGGACACTCATCTTGATGCAGCATGAAGGCAGTTTTCGTTTGGATGATGTTTGAAGCTCATTGCTGCATCTTCTCATAGAGGTGTTAACATTGGCGATATTGTACCAAGCAGGCCTGGCCGACGATGGCGACAATGCGGACCGTCGCTTCCTGTCCGTCTGCGTCGCTGAGGTGCAGATCCTCACCGAAAGCAAAATGCACCGGCTGCTGGAGCCCGTCGTTGATGGCGATGTTATCGGCGTAGAGGTAGGTGCGGTCAAGGTTGTCCAGGATCGGATTGAGCCGGCCTCGCAGGATTGGCACATGACCCGTTTCGTTCGGGAAGATGACAGCGCCGCCATCGACAGTTCTGTCAATTCGACGTCCAGTAGTCCGTCTACGGGGTTCCAGATGCTCTCCATGTGCGCCGCGAAGCCGTTTGTGGCGACGAAAACGGTCATCGGCAATTGAGCCGAATGTAAATCGAGTATTGCCGTGCCGCTTTCGTCCGTGACCGCGTTCTTCCACGTCTTGTTGGGGAACAGTGCGAGCACATTGGCGCCGGTGACCGGCTGGCCCGCGGATCAGACAGTGACGATACTGTCCGATGCACCCCAGTCGAACTCATGCAATTCCTTCCATGGGATCAGGCTGTCCATTCCCCGGCGTTGGGGTTGATCGCCGCCATAGACAACAACTACTGAGCATCGGTGGGTTGATTGAGCAAGGTGCCTTCGAACCCGTTTGGAACCGTCGAACAGATTGGACGATGCTGTCTCTGAGGACTTGGCTTCGACAATCGTGGCGCCGATCGGGTTTTCGACTATTAGATCGGCTTCCGCGCCGTTCCGGTCGCGGTAAAACGAGATTCCACTGGCTTCACCCTGGTTGGCCCGATGTTTGGCAACCTCCGAGACTACCCAGGTTTCGAAGATCGCGCCGCGAAGCGGATGAGCGCGGAGTTGTTCGGGGGTACGAATACCCAGCAACCAGCAGACGAGCCCGGTATCGTAGAAATGCAGCTTTGGTAACTTCACCAGTCGCTTGCGAAGATTCGTGTGAAGGACCGGAAGGCGGAAAGCGATAAAGCTGGTTTCAAGGACGCTGAGCCAGGCTTTCGCCGTCGGTTGCGAGATGCCGCAATCCCCTGCGAGCGACGAGTAGTTGAGCAATTGCGCTGTCCGACCCGCACAAAGTGTTACGAAACGCTGAAACGTCGTGAGATCGCCTACGTTGCTGATCGTCCGCACATCGCGCTCGATGTAGGTTGCGATGTAGGAACCGAGCCAGTCCGAGGCTTCCTGTCCTTCGTCGAATATGCGCGGGTAAGAACCGGTGAAGAGAGTCTCGTTGAGAGTCTCGGGGTGCCGGGGAAAACGGATCGTCTCGCCTCTCGTCAGCGGAAGGAGGTTGTACACTGCCGTCCGTCCTGCCAGCGACTGGCTGACCGATTCGAGCAGAGAGAGATTTTGTGAACCCGTGAGAATCCAACGACCTGGCGCTGGGTCTGCATCGATGACGCCTTGCAAGTAGGAGAGTAGATCGGGCACTCTCTGGACCTCGTCGAGCACTGCGCCTTGCGGAAATTGGGCCAGGAAGGCTCGGGGGTCCTCTGCGGCGAAGGCCCGTACGTCGGGGGCTTCCAGCGTCTCATACTGATGTTCTGGGAACAGAGCCCTGCACAAGGTCGTCTTTCCGCTCTGGCGAGGTCCGGTTAGCGTGATGGCCGGCCAGGTCTGTGCTGCCTTGGTCAGTCTTGGGGCGAGGTCACGTTCTATCATAGTGTCTAGAGCATAGCAGTTTCTGAGGCCAAATCAATATTAGATTTTGAAATAGCCTAAAATGTTCGACGACAAATACCCTTGCCGGTAGCTACTGAAAAGTGTCCAAATGAATTACCAGGACGCAGCTGCACTAGTCCCTGATAGCCAACTCAATGATCCGGAGCACTTTCTCCGTAGCCTTGGGAATGGGCGTCCCTGGACCAAAGATGCCCTGAACGCCGGACTTCTCGAGAAAGGCATAATCCTTTTTCGGGATCACTCCACCCACGATAACGATGATGTCATCAGCACCAGCTTTCCCCAACTCTTCAACAAGCAGTGGTATCAGGGTTTTGTGCCCGGCAGCCTGGGAAGACACTCCGATGACATGAACATCATTTTCGACTGCCTGTCGGGCAACCTCTGCGGGCGTGGAGAACATGGGGGACAAAACTATGTCGAAACCGGCATCTCCAAAGGCTGTGGCTATCACTTTGGACCCACGGTCATGGCCATCCTGTCCCATCTTGCAAACAAGCATACGGGGGCGTCGACCATTGCGCTCTTCAAATTCCTGTACCTGCCTGATGATGGATTGCCATCCACCGTCATCCTGATAAAGACTGCCATATACTCCTGATATGGTTCTTGTGTCTGCCTCAAAACGGGAATACACCTGCTCCATTGCATGCGAAACTTCGCCAACGGTCGCACGTGCACGCATGGCCTCTATCGATAATGCCAGCAGGTTAGAGTCACCGGCAGCCGCCTGTCGAATCCTGTACAGCACATCTTCCACTCTGCTTTGGTTACGCTGACCCTTTATTTCCTGTAAACGGGACAATTGTCTGGCCCGAACCGTGGAATTATCAATTTCCAGAATATCAACACTGTCTTCCTGATCCGTTTGATATCTATTGACGCCAACAATCACATTAACACCCTGATCGATCATGGCCTGTTTCCTGGCTGCCGCTTCTTCTATACGGAGTTTCGGCAATCCGGTTTCAATGGCCTTTGCCATTCCACCGTGGGATTCGACCTCTTCGATCAATTGCCAGGCCTTGTCAGCGATGTTTGCAGTCAGTGATTCCATCATGTAGGACCCTCCCCAGGGATCTATCACATTGGTAATCCCTGTCTCTTCCTGCAGGATGAGTTGTGTATTTCTGGCGATGCGCGCTGCGGATTCAGAAGGTAACGCAATTGCCTCGTCCAGGGCATTGGTATGCAAAGACTGGGTACCGCCAAATACCGCAGCCATGGCTTCAACGGTTGTCCTGATGACATTATTGAGGGGATCCTGCTCGGTCAGAGACCATCCGGATGTCTGGCTATGTGTTCGCAGCATCCTGGACCGTGGGTTATTGGGTTTAAACTCATCCATGATTCGCGACCACAATAGCCTCGCCGCCCTCATCTTGGCGATTTCCATGTAAAAGTTCATGCCAACACCCCAGAAGAAAGACAATCTCGGGGCAAAATCATCGATCTTCAGACCCGCGGCAATCGCCGTACGGATGTACTCCTTGCCATCTGCCAGGGTGTAGGCCAGTTCCAAGGCAGCATCGGCGCCTGCCTCCTGCATGTGATAGCCGGATATGGAAATGGTATTGAACCGTGGCATGTGCTTAGTGCAATAAGCAATAATATCGCCGATGATGCGCATTGACGGTGCTGGTGGATAGATATAAGTGTTGCGTACCAGGAATTCTTTAAGAATATCGTTCTGTATGGTGCCGGCAAGATCAGACTGTGCTACGCCCTGCTCCTCCGCGGCAACAATGTAGCCCGCCAGAACGGGTAAAACTGCGCCGTTCATGGTCATCGACACAGAAATCCTGTCCAATGGAATACCGTCAAACAGTATCTTCATGTCCTCCACGGAATCGACGGCAACGCCGGCTTTACCAACGTCGTGGGTGACCCGATCATGGTCCGAGTCATATCCGCGATGGGTCGCGAGATCAAATGCCACTGAAATGCCCTGCCCGCCTTCCGCCAGCAGCTGACGATAAAAAGCATTGGATTCTTCAGCAGTCGAAAAACCCGCGTATTGCCGGATTGTCCAGGGTCGACCGGCATACATTGTCGCCTGGGGGCCGCGAATATAGGGTTCCAGTCCCGGCATGGTATCGGTATTTTCGAGTCCCGCCAAATCCGCAGCAGTGTACAAGGCCTTCAGGTCAATACCTTCCGCAGTGGTGACCGTAAGACTATCAACTGATCTGCCTTTCAGTTGTTTTTCCGCCTCAATCCGCCAGTTCTCCAGGGAGGACGAAGGTGTCTTTTCATCGGTCATGAGTGATCACCGGGTTCATTCAGCTCTATCAAAACGCCATCACAGGACTTTGGATGAATAAAGATCACACGCATATTGTGTGCTCCCGGGGTTGGCTCTTCAGACAAAAACCGGTAACCCTTTGACTTCAGCCGAGCTACGTCACCATCCAGATCATTACTGCGAAAGCAAAGATGATGTATGCCTGGACCATGTTTCTCCAGAAATCGAACCAGTGGACCCTGCCCTTCCAGCGGATGGACCAGTTCAATACTGGTTCCGTCAATCGGAAAAAATGCAGTCGTGGTTTGCGCCTCAACCACGTCTTGCGTACCTTCGAAATTCAACCCGAAATCTTCCAGAAATCGATTGATGGCGCGTTTCAGGTCCGGCACCGCAATGGCAATGTGATCCAGTGACGTAATCATGAATTAATTCCCGGGTTCTGCTGATACCCCATGAAGTCAAGATATTCAGTCGTGACAGTCCTTATTCTGTCCGCACTGTCTGATTCCGATTCCTGAGTCATTTCAACATCCGGTGTTACCTTGAAAACCACCTGACCCTGTTTAACGATGGTTGCATCCATGTTGATCAACACCTTGTCGATCGTTCCGGAAAACGGCGCCAGTACCTTATTGAACATTTTCATCACCTCGATGATGAACAGAGGTTCCCCTGCTTCAAAATGATCTCCCTCCTGCACAAACGATTGCCGGTCAGTAGCCTCACGTGAGTAAAACATGCCGCCAACGGGTGCAGTAATCTCATCCCCGGAAGTCACTGGTGGAGGCGACAACGCCCTCAAGCTTTCCTGCCTGAGCAACTCTTCTGTGAACCGGTCTGGTATGGAAATTGAAAGATCAGATAACACGGACAGATCAAAGAAACCGGTTTGCATACCGACATAGGGCAGTATTGTCAGAATTTCCAGACCCAATTGAAAACCCTTATGAGCAGCCCTGACCTCCGCAGCCCGAGAGCCGAATATGGCAGCTTCACCGTTAAGGCAGGCTTGCACTTCGATCCAGTCATCATTGCCTGTTTTCTGTTGCACAACATCGTAGAAATCCAATGCATCCTGCAACAGGACCTGATCATGGTCCCAGATGACATATAACGCGGGACTTCCATTACCAGCTTCCATATTCAGATAGTGATAGAGATCACTCAGTACTTGTACGGGATTCGACAACCAGATGATGCCACCCTCGGTAAATCTGAATCGATGTCTGTTCAAAGACAACCAGCCAGCCAGAAAATGGGGTTCAGCAAACAAAATATTGATAACGCGAAGTAGCAGCGTTGTCTTTTTGCTCATGATTTCGCTGATAGCCGCTGCTGTTTCCCGGTCATCGGTCTGAGCAATGTGTACCTGTTCAATAGCGGCATATGTCCTGGCGATATCAAGGTTATCCGCCATTGCCTTCAACTGCCCTGTTGCAGTCAGAAACGCTGAAACAAAATCCGTTGTCGGCCTTGCCTGCACATCCTGTCCGAGCAGCCAACTCAGCAGACCATATTGAAACTGTAGATTTGTCCTGAGATTGTCCCCTGAGATTCGGGTACAGCGAAGAATTTCTGCCATGGATTCCAGTGATGCCTTCCTGCTTTCACCGGTACTCAGCAATAATGCTATGTTGGCATCATAAGCACCCGCCAGGTGATACTTCATGAAGACATCCGTATCTGGATTATGCAGGCAGATCCCCTGTTCATCACGTATTTCTCCAGGCAGGACAGGGGACCATTGACAGATAATTCCGCCGGCATGCGGTTTTAAAGCCTGGTCAGTCGCGTTCAACCTGACCTCCAGGGAGGCCATTTCCCGACACACACGTTCCGGTTCCGGAAGTCGCTTGCCATGCACCGCCAACAGAACCATCAATTCGACAATGGAATTTACCGTAAAGTAATCTTCCACATCATCGGGATTGGTAAACCGCAGTGCGTAGCACAATTCTGTAACCCGGTGCTCAACCTGTACCCGGGTATTCATCTCCATAAAGTAGTGGTGATCTCCATCCACGATACATTCAAAGGTGGAAACCGAATCAAGTCCGACGGCAGCGCCAAAACGCGCCGCTTCCAATTCCATACTTTCAAGAATCCCGAGGTCAGTCACCAAAGCTGCCCTGGCATCTGGACATTCTGCCTGTGCTATGGCCATTGAGAGTTCTTCCCGGGTTACGGAAATCTCCTGCAGTTTCTGTTCGTTCATCTGCAGGCTGCAATCCCTGCCCCCCAATGTGATACACCAGTCTCCATTTCCCACGACCTGTATTTCCTGGTGCCGTATTTTTTCCATATTGAGTTCGGCAAGAACATTCTTGTTGTCTCCGGTCCCATTGGCCTTTACTTCTGCCAGCACTTCCCTGTACATGGGATCTACCGCTTCGATAGCCTGCTGTAGCCGGTCTTTCCTGTTTCCGGAATATCCCCGTGGTGAATTCAGGATCCGTTGGCCTTTGCCACCACCACCGCCAACGGCTTTCAGGCGAATACGATGTTCAGGATTCTGCTCAAACAACATTCCGACCTGGTACGCCAGCATCGTGGAAACCTGATCTATGGTAATGAGATCAATCCCCTTCTCATAGGAGGCATTGAGAATCGACTCTGCTATCGCCTCTATAGAATCCAAATGCCCGATATCGACATCCAACTCATGATTCTGCATCAGCCTGACGAGGGATTCCCGGTCAGGACAGCGTTCCAGCAATGTCAATACAGTCACATTGTCCAGACCCGGTGTTACGGGAATATCCACTGCGAGTGCCGTACGTCTTGCAAGGTCTTTACTGCCTGCCTGCCGGATGGTAGACGATTGTGGTCCAATGAAGTTCAGTCCTGCATGTTCCAGACTCTGAACCAACGCCTCGTCTTCCGCCATGAAGCCATAACCGGCAAACACTGAATCATAGCCATGGTCGAGCGCAATACTGATAATCTGCTGAATGCGTTCGGTTCTTTCCTCCCTGGTTGCACCCGTATAATCCTGTACCCGATGCACTCTTGATGTACTGATCTGCCTGCGCAATTCTGGTGACAGTGCATTGGCATAGGTTATGGAGTCCTTTTCCGAGATCAATATGCCGTATTCGGTGATACCCATCTCTTCAAATACATCCATCGTCTCCATCCGGATCGGTCCACGACAAATAATGAGCGGATGAATATCGATACAGGCAAAGGATCTCTCCCATGCTGATTGACTGCTTCCCCGTTGACGATTCTCATGGATCAGAGGATTTTTCCGGTTCTGGACAGACCTGTGCATGACCTAGTGGAATTCCCTTTGAATACCTTTGAATGGACCTGGTTCATAGTGGTCCAGATGAAACAGCAAGTGTTCTGCCAGCACCTTCCTCAATTCCCAGGGCAATACAATCTGGGAAACCGAACCCAGACTCAGCGCTTCCCGCGGATTCATCAGTTCTTCTTCATAACGCTTTACCAACAACGCCTCTTCCTCAATCAGCCACTGATTCGCCCGGCGTTCCGCCTCAATATCCGGATGCTCAACACTACTGTCGAGTTCTTCTCTTTCCTGGGATATTCGTTGTACCAGAGAACCCCGCAGCGCTCGCAACTCGTCTTTATAAACAAATTCCACACCCGGCGGGCCCATAACCGCTACCCGGGTAGCCGGCAATGCAATGACCAGGTCTGCTCCAGTGGGATAATTATTGTAAGACGCATAGGCCCCGCCAATGGCATTGCGGATCAGGACCAGGAACCTTGGCGTTCGGAGATCTATTATGGCATCCAGCATGGCGCGCCCGGCCTGTACAATACCCCTGCTTTCCTGATCCTTCCCGGGCAGGAATCCCGTGGTATCTTCCATGAACACTACCGGGATGTTGTAAAGGTTACAGAATCTTATGAATCTTGCATTCTTGTAGGCTGCGTCGACATCTATCTGTCCTGACCCGACGGCGGAATTATTGGCCACAAAGCCTGTGACATGTCCTGCCAGACGACCGAAACAGGTGATGGTGTTTCGTGCCCGGTCCGGTTGAATTTCAAAGTAATCGCCGTGATCGCAAATCTGCTGGATGATTATGCTGACATCAAACGGCGTGTTAAACCCTGTCGGCGAGTTGAATACTTTCCTGAACAACAGATCAATGTCCGATGTCCTGCGATCAATTGGATCCAGGGTCTTTTGCCAGGGTGCAAATTCAGAATTATTATCCGGCAGGTAGCGCAGCAGTTCTCTCACTTTCTGCAAGGCCGTAACCTCGTCCTTGACAGTGATATCAGTGACGCCACTCTGACTGTGAACTTTCGGACCTCCGAGATCATCAGCTTCAATATCCTCTCCAAGAACTGATTTCACGACTCCCGGCCCGGTCAACCCAAAAAAAGTCTCTTCCGGCTGGATCAGAAAACTACCCTGACGCGGCAGATATGATCCGCCACCGGCGTTGAAGCCGAACATACACATAATTGAAGGCACTACACCGCTGATCTTGCGCAACGCCGTAAATGCCTCTGCATAACCATCCAGGCCGCCAACACCCGCGGGTACATAAGCGCCGGAAGAATCATTCATCCCCACCAAAGGGATCTTTCGTGAGCCTGCCAGTTCAAAGAGACGCGCCAGTTTCCTGCCATTCGTGGCATCCATTGATCCAGCTCGAACAGTAAAATCGTGTCCATACAAAGCGACATCGCGGCCATCAATATCGACAATTGCCGTGACCAGTGAGGCGCCGTCAAGATTCGGCCCCCAGTTTTGGAACAGTACTTTGGGGGGCTTACTGGTCAGGACAGCAATCCGCTCCCAAACGGTCATGCGGTTCTTCTGATGTTGTCGCTGTATATTGCGCGGGCCAGCAGATACAAAGGGTTTCCCGATAATATTCAGGGCTTCCGCCAGGGATTTTTCATAGTTGCCCTGTGTGCCGGAATTATGACTGCCCCCGGAGAATTCCACATTTGCACGGGTAGCAAAGGGATTTGCAATGGACGGTATCGGCTTTTTGCCCATGGGTGTTGCCTCAGCCTGAGCCAGAATTAATACCAATGATTATATAGACATACTCTGCCGGTTGCAGTGACCGTAATTCCGGCGTCAGTATCAGACCAGCAAACTTTGTTGATTCCCATATCGCGAATATTTATCCAGCACAGTCAAAGCAGTCATATTGAAGATTCCACGGGCTGACACTGACGGAATCAGTATATGTGCAGCTTTGTCCAGGCCATTGAGATATGGACCAATCATACCGGCATTGGAAATAGATCTGCTGAGTCCCAGGGCAATGCTGGCGGCATCCATATTCGGCATAATCAACAGATTAGCCCGTCCGGTCAGATGATTGTTTTGGTAGATGGATGAACGCAAATGCTCATTAAACGCAGAAAGCGCATGCATTTCCCCGTCGATTTCCAGATCAGGGTTATAGCCGCGCAATCGCTTAGCGGCCCTCTTCATCTTGTGGGCGCCTTCGTCGTCATAAGTACCGAAATTCGAATGGGAAAGCAGCGCCACCTTGGGTTCGATTCCAAATTTACGGATAAAATCCATACTGTGTTGGGTAAATTCAACCAGTTGGTCCTCATTAGGGTCTACGTTGACAAAGGGATCCGCTATGAATAGTGGACCATCCTGCAGCAATACGGCACACACTGATGAAACCCGTGGACGCGGTTGATTGGAAAGCACCGTTGTAATATCCCACAAGTGATGATCAAAACGACCCACCTTACCGCAGATCACGCCATCAACTTCCTCCAGAGCAGTCATCACGGCCGCCAGTACGGTAGTGTTACTGCGCAGTGTGATCTGTGCTGCTTCAACAGATACACCATTGCGTCCCGCCTTGTCATGATAAAAACGCCAGTATTCCTCATGGTTATCGGTTTCAAGAGGATCAATGACTACAATATCCCGGCCGATCTCCATTCGCAGGCTGAGCGCCTCCAGCTTGCGTTCGATGACATCAGGACGCCCAAGCACATAGGGTTTGGCTATTCTCTCATCGACTACTGACTGCAATGCGCGCAGAACATCTTCATTTTCTCCTTCCGCGAAAGCGATCTTCGAATCGATATCCACTGCCTTTTCGATTACGGGCTGCATGAATATTCGACTACTGCTGACATAGGAGTGCAGCCTTCGCCGATAAGCCTCAAGGTCCTTAACCGGCCGCGTCGCAACACCACTTGCCATCGCCGCCTCAACCACAGCGATGGGGACCTCTTCTATCAGGCGTGGATCAAAGGGTTTGGGGATGAGGTAGTCACGCCCAAATTTCAAACTTTGACCCGCATATGCTCTGCTGACTTCTTCCGTGGGTTCTCTGGTGGCTAACTCCGCAATGGCTTTTACGCAAGCCCGTTTCATGGCATCGTTTATCTGGGTTGCACCGCAGTCGAGGGCTCCTCGAAAAATAAACGGGAAACATAGAACATTATTAACCTGGTTAGGGTAGTCGGAACGCCCTGTCGCCATGATGGCATCCGGTCTTGCTGCCATGACTTCTTCCGGCATGATCTCTGGAACCGGATTTGACATTGCCAGAATCAGCGGGTTCTCCGCCATGGATTTAACTGCTTCCTGCCCCAACACTCCCGGTCCGGAAAGTCCCATGAATATATCTGATCCGACCGATGCATCGTCCAGCGTTCGTGCATTGGTGGTAACGGCATATTCTTCTTTCCACTCATTCATGCCTTCCTGGTGTCCCTTGTAGATCACACCCTTACTGTCGCACAGGATGACATTATCCTTGTTCATACCCATACTCACCAGAAGATCGACACAGGCTATACTGGCAGCACCTGCTCCTGATACAACGAGTTTCACTTCTTCAAGAGATTTACCCACGATTTTGAGGCCGTTATAAACAGCGGCGGCGGAAACAATGGCCGTGCCATGCTGATCATCGTGAAATACCGGAATATTCAAACGTTCCCGCAAACGCTGTTCAACGACAAAACACTCCGGCGCCTTGATATCCTCCAGATTGATTCCACCAAAAGTCGGTTCCAGAGATGCCACTATTTCAACCAGTTTGTCTACATCCGTCTCGTCAATTTCGATATCGAAGACATCAATATTTGCAAACTTCTTGAACAGAACCGCCTTTCCTTCCATCACCGGTTTACCCGCCAACGGTCCGATCGCACCCAAACCGAGTACTGCTGTCCCATTGGATATCACACCTACCAGATTACCCCTGGCGGTATAATCCGCAGCAGTCCTGTTATCGTTCGCAATGGCCGTACAGGCATAGGCAACGCCAGGTGAGTATGCCAGCGCCAGGTCCTGCTGATTAGACAGTGGTTTGGTCGGCTGGATGGCGAGTTTCCCCGGTCTCGGTTCCAGATGATACCGCAGCGCGGCTTGTTCCATTGTGTCAACCATGATACTCCTGCTTTTTTGGTACTCGAATCTGCTCAACAAGCGCCTGAACTTCGCGAGGTGGTGGTGGAGTAAGGCGCATGACCACAAGTGATACAGCAAAGTTCATCAACATCCCCAATGTACCTATCCCTTCGGGGGAAATGCCAAACAACCAGTGATCAGCGTTATTTAACTCGGGACTGATAAACTTGAAGAACACGATGTAGGAAAAGGTAAATGTCAGCCCGGTGACCATGCCGGCAATCGCTGCTTCCCTGTTCATCCGGGTGGAGAATATTCCCAACAATATGACCGGAAAAAAACTGGCAGCGGCCAAACCAAAGGCAAACGCCACAACCTGTACCACAAAGCCCAATGGATATATTCCAAGCAACCCTGCTGCAATCACGGCAAGGGCGGCGGCAGACCGGGCAAACATCAGTTCCTGGCGTTCATTTATCGATGGCATCAGACACTTCTTGAGCAGGTCATGAGAGATACTCGTGGACATCACCAGTAGCAAACCAGCCGCGGTAGACAGTGCTGCCGCCAACCCACCTGCAGCGACCAGAGCGACAATCCAGTTTGGTAGTGCGGCAATTTCAGGGTGTGCCAGAACGATGATATCCCGATCAATATACAATTCGTTCTCACCTGCGCCGGGTTCATTATTCAGCATTCGCTGCCCCGATTCACCCCTGCCCGTTTCATATACCGGTTTGGTTGGCATTAAAGCCGCACCACCCCGATACTGCACCAGGCCATCATTGTTTTTATCCAGCCAGGCTATGAGTCCGGAATTTTCCCATCGGGTAAACCAGTTCGGTGCTTCGGCATATTCCATGCCGTCCACATTGTTGATGATGTTGATTCTTGCAAAGGCGGCAACCGCTGGCGCAGTGGTATAAAGCAGGGCGATAAATATCAGTGCATAACCAGCAGAGATTCGGGCATCACGCACTTTCGGAACTGTAAAAAAACGCACGATCACGTGTGGTAATCCAGCCGTTCCGGCCATCAACGCTGCGGTAATAAAAAACATGTCAACGGTTGATTTGTTCCCCTCTGTAAAGGCAGTCATCCCCAATTCACTGGTCAATCCATCCAGCTTGTCCAGCAGATACATCCCTGACCCATCATCCATTGTGCTGCCAAATCCCAGCATGGGCACAGGATTCCCGGTCAGCATCAATGAAATGAATATCGCCGGTACCAGATAGGCAAATATCAATACGCAATACTGGGCAACCTGGGTGTAGGTAATCCCTTTCATTCCGCCAAGAACAGCATAGAAAAAGACAATGGCCATGCCGATAATGACCCCCATGTTGATGTCCACCTCAAGGAAACGTGAAAACACGATGCCAACACCACGCATCTGTCCCGCAACATACGTAAAAGAGATAAAGATGACACAAACAACGGCGACCAGCCGCGCAATCTGGGAATAATAGCGGTCACCAATAAAATCCGGCACTGTAAATTTGGAAAATTTCCTGAGATAGGGCGCCAGCAGCAGCGCCAACAAGACATAGCCGCCGGTCCAGCCCATCAGATAACGGGCGCCGTCGGCGCCTTCAAAGGCAATTATCCCCGCCATGGACAGGAATGATGCCGCTGACATCCAGTCAGCAGCCGTTGCGGCCCCGTTGGCAACCGGATTAACATGACTGCCGGCCACATAAAATTCATTGGTTGTAGCCGAACGACTCCAGATGGCAATGCCAATATAGAGAGCAAACGAAAGCCCGATGAACAGATAAGTCAGAAACTGTACACTCATACCCGATCATCCTCGTCTACACCATGGTCTGCATCCAGACGATTCATACGCCATACGTAAACAAAGATCAGGATGATAAAGAACAGGATTGAACCCTGCTGAGAAAACCAGAATCCAAGTTTGTAGCCGAAAAAACGGAATTGATCGAGAAAATCAACAATCAGAATGCCGCACACGAACGACACCAGAAACCAGACAGACAACAGAGACAGTATCAACACCACATTAGCGCGCCAATACGAATCGTTTTTATCAGACATCGACAGAACCCCACACCACAAGACCCTGCATTATGCAGTTATGGATGGTTGATGACCAATTCTAATTGGTTTGTTGCTGCGGAAAATCCAGTGTTGCTTACTTGTTGATACGCAACTGACCCAGAAAATCCATCTTGCCCAGAGGGACACCCTTCATACGCAGGATGTCATATGCAGTGGTCGCATGAAAATAGAAGTTGGGCAGCGAAAATGACATCAGAAAGTCTTCGGCCTTGAATGGAGCACTGGATTCTCCCCTCCTGAACTCCATATCTTTGCCCATCAGGGCATTCACCGATTCTCTGGAATACTGTTTCAATCCAGCTTGCGCTTCCAATACCCGATCCTGGAGTTCTCCATAATCAAGCTTCAATCGGGGAGGTGGCATAAAGACCCCTGCTTCGACTCCCTGTAATGCGCCGAGTGAATGATGCGCCACAGAAATGAGTTGGAAACCAAAGGGCAACATATCCGGATATAAGCGTGTCTTCACGACGCCATCAAGATCAATGTCATTTTCCTCACAGTACTCTCGACCCTTGGAGAGATATCCCGAGACTGCACCCAGAATCTGCTGAAAATTAATGACACTGATATCGTAAAGTGAAATAGACATATTAATGATCTCCTGATAACACGCTGAACAGAAGGTAATAACTACCCTTCTTTATAATCCCGCATACATTCAAGTTGCCAGGCATCCGGCGGCCAGTGACAACATCTTCTGCACATAGTATGAATGCAAACGAAATTGCCAACAAGTATTACAGAAATACCCCATCACCCTAACCAGCTTCCAACCCTCACAAAGTCCGACCCAAATCCATCTGCGAACAGCCTCGTTAACGAAACGATCTACCAAATAAGTACAATATCTGCGAACAGCCTCAATTAAGTAAAACTATCCCCTGAACAGGAGAAACTAGTGCAGGAAGGTGAACATTTTTCGCCGGTAACGGGTTGCAAGTTCATTGCCCTTCCCCAACAGATTGAACACTTTTATCATAGTCGTACGTGCTTTCTGCTCCTCCCAGTCCCTGTCAAACTGCAGGATCGACAGAAGAAGATCAAGCGCGGCTTCCATCTGATCGTCAGCAATGAGGCGATAGGCCAGATGCAATTTAAGCTGCAGGTCGTTACCATTTTCTTCGACCCTGGACTGCAACTCCATGATTGACGGCAGGTCTGCCACCAGTGAAATAAATTCCAGACGACTTTCAGGCTTCTCGATTCCTGCAGTATCCCCGGGTATCAAAGACAGCATCTGTTTAGCTTCGGCGCCCCGGCCTTCCATAATCAACAGATCACAAAGTTCCACCTGCAAGCCGTAATTCTGTGGTTCCCGGGAGACCAACTGCTGCAGCATTTCAATCACCCGGGAACGTTGCCCATCTGCGAGCAGGCTATTGATCTGTTCCCTGATTCGATCCATTGGACTCATGGTGAGTTGATCGAGCAGGGACCTGAGGGCTTGAGCATCCTGAGGACCTTCCAGATCCTGCACCATTTTACCCTGTGAGATGACCTTGATGGACGGGAGCGTTCTAATCCCCAACTGCTGAACCAGTTGGGCATTGGACTGAACATCTACACGAGCCAACAGGAACTTACCCTGGTACTCCCCCGCCAGTTGCCGAAGTACTATGGAAAGTTGACGACTGGGTTCCGCTGATTCTGCATAAAACTCCAGCAGTACCGGCATCTGCATGGATTTTTCAACAACATCTGTCTGAAAATTCCCGGCACTGACATCAACTATATTGGCTGCCACATTCATTGATTACTTCCCATGATAAAAAAACGTAGCCTAACTGTTTGAATGATATTTTTCATCCGAATGGCGTTATCCATTGCGTACCATCGTCCTGACCCGCCAGTGTCAATTCACCACGCCAGTCGTCCAGAACTTCTGTTATTGCAGATGTGACCAGAGCAGGCAGGTTATTTTTTTCGCTGATATGACTGATCACCAGATGTTGCAACCGCCTGATATCAATTCCGGCCAGTAGTGAGGCCGCCTGTGCATTGCTGAGATGGCCCTGTGAGCCACTGATCCGTTGTTTTAACCGATAGGGATAGGGACCGGAATCCAGCATTTCAGGATCATAATTGGACTCCAGCAGCAGTACATCAAGGTTTTGATACTGCCGTTGGACATGTGGCGTAATGTACCCGGTATCGGTCAGCAGTCCAACTCGATGGACACTGTTGGAGAAAACGAATTGGCAGGGTTCACTGGCATCATGGGGGACAGCGACAGGTTCTATAGTAATACTGCCTATGGTAAAAGGCTTGTGGGGGCTGAAACATTCTACCGGGTTGGAGGCGCTCATTTTTTCACAGATCTTTGTGAAAGCCCTTGAATCACGGGTTCCGGCTGTCATGAAAACCGGTATATCAAAGCGCAGGATAAAGGGTAAAACACCGCCTATATGGTCCGAGTGCTCATGGGTTACCAGAACGGCATTAATATCAGAAGGCTGGCGATCGAGACGTTCCAGTCTATGCACGGTTTCCCTGACTGAAAAACCCAGATCAACAAGGAGACAGGTATCTCCATCCTCAATCAATGTACCGTTACCGCGACTGCCACTGCCAAGAGACGCCACTTGCACGTTACGTCGAATACTCCTTGATGATCTTTAACAGACGTTCAGCGGTCAGGGCATCTGCCAGTGTGGTCTTGTCCTTGAGCACAGTGACATGCACTTCATCATTGTCTGATTGCAGGTGTACCAGATATTTATCTCCGCCCCCGGATTGCTTTGGTCCATCACCCCGTTTTAACAGGCGACTGAAGAATCCCTGTTTTGGCTTGTGGTCGATCGAGAACGACACATAATAATTTGCCTCTGTTCGATTGAGATCCTCCACGTTGATGCGTGCGTTCTCAAGCGCGGCGCCAACTGTTGCCCAGGCACGGTTGAAGTCAAGGCGATACTTGAGAACAGGGCGTTCCCGGTCCGTCACCAATTCTGTTCTTTGCTCCTGTAGCCCGGAAGCAATCAGTGAAACAGTCTGTTCCTGGTCTATATTCTCTCCAAGGTACCAGGCCAGCGCAGTCAATACCGCACCTTCGAGTTCTCCGTCATCCGATTTGTCGCGCCAGTCAACATCAAGCCGCACGGGACCGGTGAGAGGCCTGCGTCTGTGTTTCAGTGAAACCTCGGTACTACCGGTACGTACACCGGGTTCAATCCGCAGTCGGAATTTGTGTTGCCAGTTTGCCGATGTCTGCAACAGATCCTGTTTGATGGTATCAAAGACAGCTTCACCTGTACCATTCGAAGGTAACCAATTGCTTTCGATGATGCCGGTGCCGGGGTCCGCCGAGGCTATAATCAGATTATTATTCTCCCAGAACTCCAGAATTCCGGACCAGACTGTTGACGGCGGCGTGTCCAGGAAAACCCATCGGTCATCACCCAGCTTTCTGATAACAACTTTCTCTACCCCAAAGGTTGTACTCAATGCATCCGGCAGTCCTATCTTAAAATCCTGGTCTGCAAGGCCTCTTGTATCATCCACTTCCGGAATCGGCATCGAATCCACGAATACTGGCGTATCGAGTCCTTCCGGGATGACTACATGGCTGGTCTTACCCCTCTCCAGGCGTTCGCGTAACTCATCATTGCCAAACCAGCACCCGGTCAGGCTCAGTGTTAAGAGAATCAGTCCAATTCGTTGCATTTCAGTTAGTCACACCGGCTTGTCGCATGGCATCACGAAGTGCGTCATGGTACTCCGATGATAATTCCGTCAGCGGAAGTCTGATTCCTTTTTTGATTCGTCCCATCTCGGCCAGCGCCCACTTCGCCGGTATGGGATTGGACTCCAGGAACAGATTGTTGTGCAGTCCGGTCAGGGATTCATCAATGGACTTTGCCTCTTCCCTGTTGCCGGCAACGGCCGCGCTACACATCGCTGCCATTTTCGCCGGTGCAACATTTGCTGTCACGCTGATGGTGCCACTGGCGCCAGACAACATGAGATCACAGGCTGTTGCATCGTCCCCTGAATAAACAATCATTTTATTATCACAAAGAGACAGAATCTGTTTGGTTCTGTCAATATCTCCCGTCGCCTCCTTGATGGCTACCACCTGACTGATATCGGCAAGCCGGGAGACTGTTTCCGGTAACATGTCACAGGCGGTCCTCCCAGGTACGTTGTAGAGTACCTGCGGCAGGTCCACCGCTTCCGCAATTGCCCTGTAATGCTGATAAAGACCTTCCTGCGTTGGTTTATTGTAATAGGGCGTGACCAGCAGACAGGCATCCGCTCCAGACTCTTTTGCGGACTGTGTGAGTTCTATCGCCTCACTGGTAGCGTTGGCGCCCGTTCCGGCGATGACTGGAAGGCGACCGTTAACATGTTGCACCACATGCTGAATAATTTCACGATGCTCCTGAAACGTTACCGTAGAGGATTCGCCTGTTGTACCCACGGGAACAATAGCACAGGTACCCATATCCACGTGCCAATCCAGAAGGCTGTCCAGGGCTTCCCAGTCGATGTTGCCTTCTGTATCCATTGGCGTCACCAGTGCGACGATGCTACCTGAAATCATGGAAATGCCTTCTCTGGAAACCGGTTATATTACCGGGAGAAACCCTCGTTAACAATACAAAGGTCATGTCGCTTCCTCGGCCCTGGAAGGCCAGGCCGTGATAATGGCTTTAACCAGCGTTGCCAGTGGAATGGCAAAAAATACCCCCCAAAGACCCCACCAGCTACCAAATACCAGCACAGCAATAATAATGGCAATGGGGTGCAGATTAACCGCTTCTGAAAACAGCAAAGGCACGAGAACCATGCCATCGAGTCCCTGCAGAATAAAGTATGCCAATGCGATATAAAAAAGGGTGGCGGACCAGCCGAATTGCAGCCAGGCAATTATCAGAACCGGAATAGTCACTACGATGAAACCCAGATACGGTACGATGACGGAGAGACCTACCAGAAAAGCCAGGAGCAGTGCATAGTTAAGGCCGAACATCACAAACAGGATGTAACTTGCAACACCAACAATGAGAAATTCGTAGAACTTGCCACGAATATAGTTCGCCATCTGCATGTTCATTTCAACACCAACCTGATTCATCAATGGTCGGTTTCTGGGCAAAAATGACAGACACCAGGCCAGGATGCGGTCTTTATCCTTGAGCAGGAACAGCACCAGTATGGGTACCAGCAAAATGTAGATGACAAGTGATACGAGTACCGGCAACTGGGAAATTGAATAGGAGACAATCCACTGTGTAATACTGGAAGTATTGCTGTTCAAGGTATCAACCCATAACTGTATCTGTTGATCCGAGATAAGATTGGGATAATTTTGTGGCAGTCCGGCCAACATCTCCTGAGCCCGGTCAATCATGTTGGGCATTTCATTGAACAGATTCTGCATCTGCCGCCCGACATGAGGGATGATAAAGAGCAGGAAACCGATAAAACCACCCAGAAACAGAAAATAGGTGATAGTCAATGCCAGCCATCCTGGTATCTGCAACCGGACAAGATTCTTGCTTATATCCTGCATTACATAGGCCAGTACGATACCGGTCAGCAATGGCCCCAGGATAGATCCCATGGTGATGATCACCACGAAAAAACCAATCAGAATAACGATAAACAACACCGCTTCTTCGTTAGAAAGGTGCTTATTGATCCAACCCTTGACTACTTCAAACATATACAACCTCAGGCTTTGCGCAGCCAGTAACAATAAACGCCATCGTCTTCACTGCTCTTCAACAATGCATGACCGCTCTGGTTGGAGAATACCTCAAAATCCCGTACCGAACCCGGGTCGGTACTGATCACTTCAAGCACCAGCCCACTGGTCATGGAATTCAGTGCCTGCTTGGCCTTCAACAGCGGCAATGGGCAATTCAGGCCGCATGTGTCCAGTTTTTCATCGATCTTCATCACAAAATCTCTTTACTGACAGAATTCTCCTGTTGACTCATACTATAATGGAAAAACATGACAGATTAACAGAATCAACTGTCTGTGCAGTTCCTGACTGCCTGAACATAATGACCAATCATCGGTCTAATATTGCCAGTCTTTATTATCATTATAAAAGTGACACGGATCTTTCAACTTTTCTCGACCCATTATGCCAGACTCGTCATATCCTGTGTGACAGTTCTGTCATGTCTGATCTCTTTCAATGTCTGGAGTGCTGTTGATCAGAACCTGCCGACACTGGGCGATGCCTCATCAGGTATCGTATCTTTGAATCAGGAACGTGAAATCGGCCAGGGCTTTCTGCGTTCGTTACGCGCCTCGGCGCCAACGGTTGATGACCCACTTCTACAAGACTATCTGGAACATCTGATCTACAAGCTGGTTTACCACAGTCAACTCAAGGACAGAAGACTGGACCTGGTTATTGTCAAAAGTCCGGTTCTCAACGCCTTTGCCGTTCCGGGTGGCATCGTGGGAGTCCACCACGGGTTATTTTTTTATGCAGAGACTGAACACGAATTGGCGGCAATTCTGACCCATGAACTGGCCCACATCAGTCAGCGCCACTATGCGCGCGGGGTAGAACAGGGCAAGAAAACCATGGCGATCAATATAGCCGGATTGCTGGCAAGCATAGTATTGATGACCACGGTAGGCACCGATGCAGGGTTGGCGACGCTCACTGCTTCCCAGGGCGCCGGGTTATCACAACAACTACGCCACAGCCGTGCCAGAGAAGCCGAAGCCGACCGGGTTGGCATCACCAATCTCAAAAAAGCGGAAATGGACCCGCGGGCAATGGCCTACATGTTCGAGCGGCTGGAACAGGCAACTCGTTACAACACTGATCAGATTCCGGAATTTCTGCGTTCTCATCCTGTCACAAGATCAAGAATCTCCGATGCCTATAACCAGACCGAGAGCTACGCCAGGAAGGAGTTTCCTCTCAACATCGACTTTCACCTGATGAAGGCCCGGGTGAGGGTAATAACGGCTGATTCTACAGTTGATCTCATTCCTGTCTTTATTAAAGGGATGTCCCATGAAGACAAGGTTAAATCCACAGCCAATGCTTATGGACTGGTATTATCGTTGACCGCCAAAGCGGAATTGGATGAAGCCATGACCAATCTGCGTCCACTCCTTGAGAACTACCCCGACAAGATCGCCCTGTTGGCAGCAGAAGCCGAAATCCACCTGAAAGCGGAGCGCTATGATATGGCTATCTCATTGTTGGAGACAGCATTGAGTATCAGCCCTGACAACTATCCCCTGACTATGATCTACGCCCGGGCTCTAAACAACGTTCATCGATACGAAGAAGCACAAAAAGTACTACTGGACCTCTCCAGCAGACGCAGTAACGATGATTACCTATGGTATCACCTTGCAGAAACCGCCGGTTTGGCCGACGATATTCCTGGCGTACATTGGGCCCGTGCAGAATACTTTGTCCTGAGGGGAAATTTTGATCAGGCACTCAAACAACTTGAGTATGGATTACCATTGGTCAGGCGCAATTTTCAACTTGAAACAAAAATGAAGCAGAAGATAGCGGAAATCCAGAAACTGAAAGAGAATTAACGCCGCCGAATCGTGTTGCTTTCGGCAAACCTGACCATCCGCTCCAGCGGCAATAAAGCCCGCTCGCCAATCACAGGATCAATAACGATTTCGTTACTGCCTTCCTGCAATGACTGTTCAAGATTATCCAGTGCATTCATACCCATCCATGGACAATGTGCACAGCTTCGACAAGTCGCCCCGCTACCGGCCGTCGGCGCCTCGATGAAAATCTTGTCGGGAGCAGTCAGACGCATTTTATGGAATATCCCCTTGTCTGTTGCCACGATGAATTTCTCATTAGGCAATTCCCGTGAAGCGCGTATGATCTGTGTCGTGGAACCCACCACATCAGCCAGATCAATGACCGCTTCCGGTGATTCCGGATGTACGAGCACAGCCGCGTCAGGATATACATTCATCAGGTCACGCAACCCACGAGCCTTGAATTCTTCATGGACAATACAGGAACCATCCCACATCACCATATCTGCACCGGTCTCACGCTGGATATATCCGCCAAGATATTTATCTGGAGCCCAGAGTAATTTTTCATCCTCGTCCATCAGATATTCCGCTACTTCCAGGGCAATACTGGAAGTCACCACCCAATCGGAACGGGCTTTAACAGCAGCCGAAGTGTTGGCATATACGACCACAGTCCGGTCCGGGTGGTCATCACAGAAAGCAGAAAAAGCCTCTATCGGACAGCCAATATCCAGAGAACAGGTAGCCTCCAGTGTTGGCATCAACACCCTCTTCTCCGGATTCAGGATTTTGGCGGTTTCCCCCATGAACCTGACACCTGCCACCACCAGCGTGTTTGCACTCTGCCGATGACCAAAACGGGCCATCTCGAGTGAGTCGGAAACACAACCTCCGGTTTCTTCCGCCAGTTCCTGTATGGCGTCATCCGTGTAGTAATGCGCTACCAATACTGCATCCTGTTCTTTCAGCAGCTTTCTGATCCTGTCTTTGTAGCCCTTGATTTCTGCCGTACTTAACAGATGACTCTGGTGCAGCGGGACATCGAATGCAATTGAAGCCATATTTGTGACCTGACCTTTACGTCGGTCCTGATATTATAACCCCTTTTTAAACCATATATATTTGCCGGATGATTAGGATTCTGTTTCTGATACCTGAAAGTGACCGCCTGGTTGATGGTAATTATCTGAGATTTACCAACGAGTTGCTGAAAAATGATTGTGAGGTGTGCCTGTGCCTGGTGGATTCACTGGCATTGTCATATTCGCAGATAACCGCATCCGGCTGGAATGTCACAGCACCTATAAACGATGGAGATCCCGTTCCGTCCCTCACCATTTGTACCCTTGATGATTTTGATATTGTCTGGTTGTTTTCACTGGGTCAGCGTAATTCCTTCCTGGATAAATTTCAGATGCTGTATACCGTTGGCAAAAATGTCCGGTTCATCAATTCGCTGGACAGCATCATGCATCTGAAGAGCAAGTATTTTATTGCCAGCATGCCGGAGATGATCCGGCACCCGGAAACACACGCGGGATGCGATCCGGAAAAGCTGTTGTCTATTATTGAGGAGTCGCGGAGAACCTGGGTGGTCAAACCTCCCGCCGGCAGCCTGGGGCGTGATGTCTTTTTGCTGAAACCCGGAAATCCCAACAATCGTAGCATCCTCAAGTATCTCTGTGGGCAAGACCAGGATCAATACACATTGCTTCAGGAATACATTGATGAAATTGAAAATGGTGAAACTCGAGTGCTATTTGCCAATGGCAGGATAGTTGGCCAATACAAACGCCATGCAGTGAATGACCACCGTACAAACCTTTTGCAAGGTGCGATTAGCCAACCCTGCTCATTGACAACAGAAGAAGTCGACTATTGTATGGAGATCGGTACCTTACTGCAGACAAAGGGGGCCAACTTCGTTGGTATGGATATGGCGTATCCATGGGTAATTGAGTTCAATGTCATTAATCCTGGCGGATTACTGACGATCAATCAGTTGACCGGGGTTGACCTCGCACCAGGTATTATCAAACAACTTGGCATGACTTGAGTTTCAGAATCCAATGAGTATGATAGCGCCCTCCCGAGAAGGGCCGTTAGCTCAGTTGGCAGAGCATCTGGCTTTTAACCAGTTGGTCCCGCGTTCGAGTCGCGGACGGCCCACCATTTTAAACTGAGTATTGTGTGGGGTCTTCAACACCGGCACTTTGGAAACCCTGGCGGCGAATTACGCAACTGTCACATCGACCGCAGGCATATCCACGTTCGTCAAGGCGATAACACGATACCGTCCTGGCATAGTCTACGCCCAGCGCCATACCGCAACGGATAATCTCTTTCTTGTTCAGGTCGATCAACGGTACCTGGATATTGAAATGATCACCCTCAACGCCTGACCTGGTTGCCAGATTGGCCAGGGTCTGAAAAGCAGTGATAAATTCCGGTCGACAATCGGGATATCCGGAATAGTCGACAGCATTCACGCCGATAAAGATATCCCTTGCACCCAGCACTTCTGCCCAGCCAAGGGCACAGGCCAGAAATACAGTATTTCTGGCCGGTACGTAGGTAACGGGTATCTGGTTTTCACACGGGACATAATCCGGTACTTCAATTTGGCTGTCTGTCAATGCTGACCCGCCGAAGGCGCCGATATCAATTCTGGCAATACGGTGTTCCACTGCTCCCAGCGAATTCGCGAGGGACGCCGCAAACTGAATCTCGATACCGTGGCGCTGCCCGTATTCAAAACTGAGGCAATAGCACTCATATCCTTTATCAACTGCAATCGCCAATGACGTTGCGGAATCCAGTCCGCCAGACAACAGCACTACCGCTTTTCTGTCAGACACCGGGAATATCTCCCCACAACAATTTATGTATTTGAAGCTGGAGTCTTACCTGCAGTCCGTCTGCCAGGATCCAGTCCGCCAGATCTCTGGCGGATACTTCATTGTAACTCGGTGAAAACAGTATTTCCGAAACCCGATCCTGCAACGCATACTCACCAATTTTAAATTTCGACCACTCATAATCCTGACGATCACAGATCACGAACTTCACCTGGTCATCAATTTTCAGGTGTTCGATATTGCTGTAGAGATTCCGGTGAACTTCACCGGAAGCAGGTGTCTTCAGATCCATGACCACTGACACCCGACGGTCAACAGTGCTGATATCCATTGCACCACTGGTCTCCAGAGAAACGATATAGCCGGCATCACTCAGCATTGACAGCAATTCTGTACAGGAAGACTGCGCCAGTGGCTCTCCTCCTGTCACAGTGACATAGGAAGCGGTACAACCCTTAACCTCCGCCATGATTGTATTGAGGTCACGAGTCTCTCCACCCGAGAAAGCGTATTCAGTATCGCAGTACTGACAACGCAGAGGGCACCCTGTCAGTCGAACAAACGTCGTAGGTATACCGACGCTACGCGATTCGCCTTGAATAGAATGGAATATCTCGGTAATCCGCAGTGTTTTTTGCATCATCCACAGGCAGACCGGGTCAATCGCCGCAGTTTACCTTATTTTGAAGATGGGTTTCTGCCAGACCAGCAACAGACCTTCCCTGATGCTCCCTGATGACCTGCTTGAGAATCTCGGTTGCCCGCGCACAATTCCCCATAAGATTGTAAACCACTCCGAGTTTGTAAGTTGCGTCCGGTACTTTTGAGTGATCCGGGAAAAAGGCAATGACCTGGGCCAGCGCCTGCCTTGCCTTTTCGTATTGGGGTTGCGGCATGGCTATATAGACATCACCAAGCCAGTAATATGCATTTGGTGTATATCTGCCGTTTGGATTCTGATCGATAACCGCTCTTAACTGTGTCACCGCCAGGTCATATTGCTTATTACGAATCAGTTCAAGGGCGGTATCGTACAGGGTATCCTCATCCAGATTGATTATTGGAGCTGTGTCGGAGAGGGGATCAGCAGGCGGTGGCAGTGACGATGGAGCCTGAGATTCATTCTTTGACGTCAGTTTCTGGAAACGGGAATCCAGTTCCAGATAACGGTTATCCTGGGTCTCCTGCAGTCGTTCAATTTTATAGTTCAGTTCCTCAACCAGTCCGCGCAGCGTCATGACCTCCTGCTGCAACAATTGCAACTGGTACTGTCCCTCAACGGAGTCAGACCCGGATTCGACAGGATTTCCGAAAGATTCCGCTACTGGAGCAACCACGGATACTGCCGAGGATTCTTCAACAACAACAGGGTTCCGTTGGGCAGATAAAAATGGTGCGAGGCCCAGTAAAACCAGACTCAACGCACCATTCAGAATAGCATGTTTGCTTACCATAAACCTTGAAAAGATTATCGGTAGATAATTTCTACCCGGCGGTTCTGAGACCAGCCACTTTCATCGTGGCTCAAACTGACCGGTTTTTCCTCACCATAACTGATCACTTCCATCTGAGAAGACGAAACTCCCATCGACACCAGATAGGAACGAATCGCATTGGCACGTCTTTCACCCAATGCCAGATTGTATTCACGTGTACCCCGCTCATCTGCATGACCTTCCAGACGGGCACTGAACATACTGTCACTCATCATCACCCTGGCATGTTTGTTCAACTCTTCATGTCCGGCTCTTTTGACAATTGCCTGGTCGAAGTCGAAATAGAAAATACCCTGAAGAACTTCTTCTGTGACGTTACCCATGTCATCAACAGTCGAGATGACAAGATTACCATCATTGTTAACCGCAGGGGGTATCACCTTCGGTACAACGGGTTCAGGTGGCGCCGGTGGCGGCCTGTCATCCACAGTGGCTACAGGTTCCGGGGCTACAGGTTCACTCTCACAACCAGCCAACAAAAATGCGAAAAAAACTGCTGCCAGTATTACATGTATCTTCGGTGTCTCCATCATTAGCTCCTACATTCGCGCCTTTAGTGCAGATTAAACCACAAATCCGGCAATTAAATCACATGTCTTGTGACATTCCTGAAAAACCCTAGTCTGCAACCGGTATAAAATTCCTTTGTTTTTTTGGTGACCAGGCTGGTTCCCGAACATCTCCAGTACTTGATGGCAGGTTGAACTTAACACCACCGTCAATAGAAACCGCAGCCAGTATACCCCGTCCTCCATGTTGAGTTGCATAAATTAACATACTTCCATTCGGAGCGATACTCGGAGACTCATCCAATTCGGTTTCTGTCAAGACAGATAAACGGCCCCGCCTGAAGTCGAGCAGGCTGATATGGAATATTCCGTCTCGTCTGTGAACCATTACGAGTCCACTATCATCTGCCAAAAGACTTGCTTTTGCGTTGTAGTCGCCCTCGAAAGTCAATCTTTCGATCGCCAGATTTTGCAGATTAATCCTGTAAATTTGCGGTTTACCGCCTCTGTCGGAGGTAAATACAATGGACCTGCCATCAGCAGTCCATGACGGTTCGGTGTCAATCCCGTAATGCCGGGTGATCTGACGCAAACGGTGTGACTCAAGATCATATATCCAGATATCCGGACTGCCGGACTTACTCAGAACGATGGCCAGTTGGTTTCCGTCCGGAGAGAACGCCGGGGCGCCATTCAATCCGGGGTATCTCTTGAGCACCATCCTTTTATTCATCTCAAGATCATGGATGTAAATCGATGGTCTGCTGTCGGACTCGAATGAAACATAGGCAATTCGATTACCATCCGGGCTCCAGGCCGGCGAAAGTACAGGTTCTCCGGATTCCAGAACGGTCTGGACCTGGTGTCCATCTGCATCGGCGATATTGAGTCTGAAAATTCTATTCTGTAACGGACCCGAGGCGGTGACATACATGATTCGAGTTGAAAATGAACCGGGAATACCCGTGAGTTTTTCGAACATTACGTCACTGACGTGATGCGCCATAGGGCGCATATCCAATTGGCTGCCTATGATACTTTCAGACACTTCTACCGATTGCCTGAGGATGTTGTGCAGTTCGTAATGTACCTGTAATTGACCACCGACAGATTGGATATACCCAATGATCAGATATTCAACTTTCAACAATCGCCAATCGCGATACAGGACTTCATTTGCCTCATGCGGCAGACTCAGCATCTGTGATACCGGCAAAGCTTCAAACCGGCCGGAAAGTTGCATGTCTGAAGTTACGATACCTGCAAGGTCTTCTGGCAAACGCCCCTGACCTCGCCATTCGAAGGGTACTACTGCAATTCGCATGGCATTGTCCACGCCTTGCGTAACTACAATGCGCAACTCGGCATAGGCGGAAGAAACAAACAGGAAAAATATCAGACAGAACCGCATAAATTATCACCTTTGTCAGAGACGAAGATCCTCAGGACGAAAAACCACCGTGAATTCCCTGAAATTCCGTTCGAACTGACTGGAATCAGCGGGTACTTCAAATCGTTCTGCTTTTCTTACAGCCAGCAATGCTGACTGATCGAATGCATCATTGCCACTGGACTCTTCAACAACCACACTCGTCACCTCACCGGTAGGTACCAGAAATACACGCAATACTGCCTGCATACCATTTCTGGCACTGGGCGGTCGGGACCAGTTCTGAATAATGTCGTACCGTAAACGGGCGCTGTATGCCTGGGCTTTCTCATCATCAGTCACCGCCCGCCGCATGTTCAGTTCTTCTTCTATTGCAAGGGCCAGGTTATGTTCAATACCGATCCGTTCTGCCTCCACATCCACCACTTTATTGTCCTTCGGAATTTCCTGCTCTGGAACAATGGGTGGCGGCTGTTCAGCCTGGAGTTTCTCCTGCCGTTTTTTTTCCTGTTGCATCTCTTCCAGTTTTGACAGCCTCGCCTGTTCTTTTCTGTCGGCTTCGCGCCGGGACTCGAGCCTTTCACGTTCCTGCCTTTTTTGCCGTTCCTGTTCCCGTCTTTGTACCTCGTAGGGGTTTTTCCCAACTACCGTAGCTTCAATGTAGAAAGGTTGAACCGGTGTCACCTCGATGGATGCAAACGAAGACCAGTTCACCATTAACAGGCCAACCACACAGGCATGCAGCGCTACTGCAAGTACAATCGAATATTGATAGGTATATTTCATTCCGGTGGCTCAGTGATAAGACCAACACTCTCAGCGCCTGCCTCCTGCAGCACATTCATCAGGTTGATTATTACGCCATAATTCAACGTCCTGTCACCTTCAACCAGGACCACGATTTCCGGGTTGGCAGCGACTATCTTTTCTGTACGTTCTCCCACCATGCTCAAAAGTACTGCCTCTTCTTCATCACCCATATTCATATAATAGGTTTCGTCCGCTTTGACAGATACCACCAGCGTCAGTTCATTTTCGCTGAGTTCAAGCGGGCCGGAAGTCGCCTCGGGCAGATCCACCTTGATCCCCTGCGTCATTAATGGCGCCGTCACCATAAATATCACAAGAAGTACCAGCATGACATCAATGTAGGGAACGACATTGATCTCTGCCATGAGTCTCCTGCGTTTCGCCTTGGCCATTGATCAGCCCCCTTGTGTCAGGAATCGTGGACTGCACGGTTGAGTATGCTGCTGAACTCATCCGTAAAAGCTTCGAACCGGTTAATGATGATTTCAACTTTTGCGCTGTATCGGTTGTAGGCGATAACAGCAGGAATTGCGGCGAACAAACCGATCGCTGTTGCTACCAATGCTTCCGATATACCTGGCGCATAGGCTGCCAGACTCGCCTGGTTGACCGGGATGCTGCGAAATGAATTCATGATTCCCCAGACTGTACCGAATAATCCGACATAGGGACTGATTGAACCCACAGTTGCAAGAAACGGCAGATGAGTTTCCAGACGTTCTTCTTCCCGCGACATGGCAACCCGCATTGCACGTTGAACATTCTGCATAATGCGGTCCAGATCAGAATATTCCTGCTGCCTTGAGCGTGTAAATTCCTTGAATCCCTGGGCAAAAATATTCTCAATACCGATGATTTCCTGGTCACGCGCTTCCAGTTCATGATATATCTGCCGCAGGTCTTTGCCGGACCAGAATTCGTTCTCGAAAGTCGTAGCCTCACGACGAATCGATGCCAGTGAAAATCCGCGTTGAAAAATCATCACCCAGGACACCATTGACGCCAGCACCAGTATGAGTATCACCAACTGCACTACAATACTGGCATTGAGTATTAAATGTACTATGGATACTGGTTCATTCACAGATTCACCTCTCTTCTCATCACTGTTGTTCCTCAAATAAATCACTGGCTTGAGATCTGTCCGAAGGCGACTTCAAGCCAAAATGCTCATAGGCAATACCGTTAGCCACCCTGCCTCTTGATGTTCTTGAGACAAACCCCTGTTGTATCAGATAGGGCTCATAGACTTCTTCAATGGTATCACGCTCCTCGCCAACCGCTGCCGCAATACTGTCTACTCCTGCCGGACCTCCGTTGAACAATTCAATCAGCACCAGCAATAATCGTCTGTCCATGTGATCAAATCCATTGTTGTCCACCTTGAGCATGTTAAGGGCCTCATTTGCGGTACTCTGGTTAATCACCCCATCTCCTTTTACTTCCGCAAAATCCCGGACCCGGCGCAACAGCCGAAGGGCAATTCTTGGGGTACCACGGGACCGTAATGCAATCTCTTTGGCGCCATCGTCACTGCAGGGCACCGACAGGAGTTTTGCAGACCGAAGGGCGATGGTGGTGAGTTCAGAGATACTGTAGAACTCCAGCCTCTGCACAATGCCGAACCGGTCCCGTAGAGGCGATGTGAGAAGTCCTGTTCTTGTGGTTGCTCCAACAAGTGTAAATGGATTCAGGCTGAGTTTGATAGACCGTGCCGCCGGTCCTTCACCGATGTATATATCAACTTGAAAGTCTTCCATCGCGGGATAGAGAATTTCCTCAATCGCGGGATTCAGGCGATGGGTCTCGTCGATGAACAGGACATCACCGCTTTCCAATTGCGTAAGTATTGCAATCAGATCGCCTTTTTTTTCTATTGCGGGACCCGATGTCGAGGTAATCTGCGCTCCCATTTCGTTGGCAATGATATTGGCCATGGTTGTCTTACCAAGTCCTGGCGGTCCCAGTAACAGAGTGTGGTCAAGACATTCCTTTCTGCCAAGCGCAGCCTTGATGGAAATCGACATCTGCTCAACAACCTGTGTCTGACCGCAATATTCCTTGAATGTCCTGGGCCTGATGGCCCAATCCTTTTTCGACTCCAGCTTTTTCTCTTTTGTTGCTACCAAGCGGTCACTTTCTATCATCTTTCAATGTATACCTTATTCTTCAGGAAATTAAACATCAGATAACTTCCTTAATGCCTGCCGGACCAGATCGGCGACATCCAGCGTTGCATCCTCCACCATAGACAGCGCCAGTGATGCTTCCTGAGGTCTGTAACCCAATCCGATCAGGGCTGCCTCTGCGTCCGCAAGATTGTCCTGATCCATGCTCGATTCTGCTACTTCAATATCTGACAGTTCCCAATCCGGCAACCGGTCACGCACTTCAAGAATAAGCCTTTCTGCTGTCTTTTTACCTATACCCGGTATTGCAACCAGCGCTTTCACATCGTTTTCACGCACCCATCGGACAAAAGTCTCTGAGCCTGTACCAGATTGAATCGTCATTGCAAGGCGGGGACCAACGCCACTCACTCTTATCAGGATACGAAACAATTCACGTTCACGTTCAGTAGCGAACCCGTATAACGAATGCGCATCCTCCCGTACAACAAAATGGGTGTGCAGGACCACTCTTTCCTCAATTGCTCCCAACCGTTCATAAGTCGTCAGTGGTATACCTATTTCATAAGCAACACCGCCGACATCCACCAACACCTGAGCGGGATTCTTTTCCAGGATGATGCCAGAGATTCTACCTATCATTTATTCACTGATTCCATTCAGCCGCCCTCTGCGAAACGATGTTCCGGCATCGGCGCCGGCTATTCTGTCGATACTGTAACGGGTATTGATATGACAGAGGGCAATTGCGAGTGCGTCAGCGGCATCCTGCTGCGGGTTACCAGGAAGATCCAGCAATGTCCGAACCATGTGCTGGACCTGATCCTTACTTGCCGCACCGGTACCCACGACCGCCTGTTTGACTTTTCTGGCTTCGTATTCATGAACAGTAAGTCCCTGGTTGACCGCTGCCACGATAGCCGCACCCCGGGCCTGACCCAATTTCAATGCGGAATCCGCACTTCGCGCCATAAATACCCTTTCAATTGCCATCTCATCCGGCATGAATTCAGTGATGATCTGTGTGATTCCGGTAAAGATTTCATTGAGTCTGGAAGGGAGGGTCGAATTGACGGCGGTACGAATGCAACCGCTGGTAACATATTCCTGACGAGGACCGATATTATTGATGACTCCATAACCGGTCACCCTGGAACCCGGATCGATGCCTAAAATAAGCGTCATGCAGAAAAGCCTTCAGCGGGTTGTGACAAGAGGTAACCAAATCAGCAGGCAATAAGTTTAGCACACTTCCATGTATCCGGGTGAGGATTGAAATCAGTTTTCCATCATTTCGCCGGGAAAGTTTGCATTGGTATAAACATTGGTTACATCATCCAGGTCTTCCAGCAAATCCAGCAAGCGCATAACTTTCTCCGCCATTTCCACATTCATGTCACTGTAGTTTTGCGGCACCATCAAAACTTCCGATGAGATCGGCTCAATTCCCTGTCCGGCAAGCGTATCCCTGATCTTCATGCAGTCTTCCGGCTCAGTGACGACTTCCACATTGCCAAGATCATCGACATTCACGTCCAAAGCACCCACATTGATGGCAATCTCCATTACCTCGTCTTCATCGGCGCCCGCGGCAAGACTGATCAATCCCCGTTTGTCGAACATATAGGACACGGAGCCAAAGGTTCCAAGGTTGCCACCGGCTCTGGCAAATACATGTCTTACCTCTGACACTGTTCTGTTGCGATTGTCTGTCATGGCCTCTACCAGAATGGCAACACCTCCCGGACCATAGCCCTCGTAGGTCAGTGTCTCCAGGTTGCCTCCTTCCCTGCCTCCAGCCCCGCGAGCTATTGCCCGGTCCATGGTATCTCTGGGCATTTGCGCCGCTTTTGCCTTCTCGACAATAACTCTGAGACCGGGATTATCATCAATGTTGCCACCACCATCACGGGCAGCCACAGTCAGTTCCCTGATGATTCTGGTAAACACTTTTGCGCGTTTTGCGTCCTGCCCGGATTTTCTGTGTTTAATATTATGCCACTTGCTATGTCCGGCCATATTCCGGGAACCTTCCTTATCAGTCCATTTTCCTGATCGAAATGCCAAGTTCCTGCAATTGATCCGGGTCCGCTGTACCGGGTGCATCCGTCAACAGGCATGTCGCAGTCTGTGTTTTGGGAAATGCTATGACATCGCGAATGGCAGTGGCGCCTGTCAGCAGCATTACCAGACGGTCCAGGCCAATGGCGATACCACCATGGGGTGGCGCTCCGGTCTGCAGGGCATCAAGCAGGAAGCCAAATTTCATTGCGGCTTCATTATCAGAAAGATTGAGCACTCGAAAAACCGATTTCTGCACATCAGCCTGATGAATACGAACAGATCCACCACCAACCTCGTAGCCATTGATCACTATATCGTATGCATGGGACAAAGCGCTCCCCGGGTCGGATTCCATCAATGCGGGATCCCCCACAGGAGACGTAAAAGGATGGTGAAGTGCAGTCCAGCCACCGGCGCCGTCCTTCTCAAACATCGGGAATGCCGTCACCCAGCAAGCCGCCCATTCCCGATCATAAAGATCAAGATCTTCAGCAAGCCTGCAGCGCAATGCACCCAGAGAATCACTGACAACCGATGCACGGTCTGCACCAAAAAAGATGATGTCATTGTCCTGTGCATCAACACGTTCAAGAATTTCCCTGACAACATCGTCCGGCAGGAACTTTAGAATGGGTGACTGTAATCCTGCCAAACCCTTGTCGAGGTCATTCACCCGGATGTAAGCCAGTCCCTTTGCACCATAATTGCTGACGAATCGGGTGTACTCATCAATTTTTCTTCTGGTAAGCCGGTCCCCCTGTTGCAGCTTCAGCGCTGTAACCCTGGAATCTGCATCATTCGCAGGGCCGCTGAAGACTTTGAACCCGACATCCTGCACCAGGTCGGCAATATCGATCAGTGGCAGGTCGAATCTCAAATCTGGACGGTCTGTACCGTATCGCTGCATTGCTTCGGCGTAACTGAGGTGCGGCAACTCTCCCAGGTGTACACCCAGGATCTCCTGAAACAGCCTGCAGATCATGTTTTCCGCCAATGACATGATCCCGTCTTCATCAAGAAAGCTGGTTTCTATGTCAATCTGGGTAAACTCCGGCTGCCGGTCGGCCCGGAGGTCTTCGTCACGGAAGCATCGGGCGATTTGATAATAACGGTCGAATCCGGAGATCATCAGCAGTTGTTTGAACAACTGTGGTGATTGCGGTAATGCATAGAAATTACCTGGATGAACACGTGAAGGAACCAGATAATCACGTGCTCCCTCTGGTGTCGCCCGAGTTAGCATTGGAGTTTCAATATCCACGAATTCCTGTTCTTCCAGGTATTCCCGTATCAGATGAGTAACCTTGCTGCGTAATCGAAGTCTTTCCTGCATCTCGGGACGGCGCAAGTCAAGATAGCGATAACGAAGACGTACGTCTTCACCAGCAGAGGAATATTCATCCAATTGAAACGGCGGCGTTACTGAGCGATTGAGTATTTCCAGTTCCTTCCCCAGTACCTCTACTTCACCCGTGGACATTTTTGGATTGATTGCAATCTTGTCTCTGGCTCTTACCCTCCCTGTAATACGGAGAACAAATTCGTTACGGACCTGATCGGCAAGTGCAAAACTTTCCCGGGTATCCGGATCAAAAACCACCTGGATTATGCCCTCATGGTCACGTATATCCAGGAAGATTACACCGCCATGGTCACGACGCCGGTGAACCCATCCATACAATTCGACAACCTTTCCGACATCGGTATCTCTCAGAAGGCCACAATAGTGGCTGCGCATAGGGTACCTCTGACTGTTGATTACTTATTAAACTGATCGCTGGAAGTCAGCTCAGTTTCAATTGGCGGCAGACGTGGAACTGCTCTTGTTATCGTCTTTAGAGTTATTCATGGTGTCAGTGGTGGCATAATCGGAACTGGTCCCCGATGACTTGTCTTCTCCTCCGCCACTGATATTTTTCTTCTTTCCGGTTTTGAAATCTGTTTCGTACCAGCCAGTTCCCTTCAGGCGAAAAGATACCGCTGAAACAAGTTTCTTCAATTCAGATGCACCACAGTCATGACAAACAGTTAACGGTTTGTCATTGATTTTCTGAAGCTTCTCCAGTCTATGGCCACAAGCCTCACACTGATACTCATATATCGGCATACTTCTTCTATCCATTGCTACACCCCACCGGGCGCGAATTATACAACAAACGATGATACTTGCCATCCTTGGAGAATTGGGGTCAGAGTAAAATTTATTTACTCTGACCCTTGACTCTGACCCCAATTCTCCTGACTCTTTACTCCCACCCGGTTTTTTTGAATATGTAACCCATGAAAGCGTCTCAATATCACATCAATACTCTCAAGGAAACTCCGGCCGATGCGGAAATCATCAGTCACCAGTTGCTCCTGCGCGCTGGTTTCATCAGGAAACTCGCCTCCGGAGTGTATACATGGCTGCCCACTGGATTGCGAGTTCTGCAGAAGATCGAAGCAATTGTCCGGGAAGAGATGAATGCCGCCGGAGCACTGGAAGTCATGATGCCTGTAGTGCAGCCTGCAGAACTGTGGCATGAGTCCGGACGCTGGCAGCAATATGACGAAGGGTTGCTGCTGAAATTCAAAGACAGACACCAGCGTGACTTCTGTTTTGGACCCACCCACGAAGAAGTCATTACTGAGCTTGCCCGCAGCGAACTTAGAAGTCACCGGCAATTACCTGTCAATTTCTATCAGATACAGACCAAATTCCGGGATGAAACCCGCCCTAGATTCGGCGTTCTGCGCGCCCGGGAATTTTTGATGAAGGACGCTTATTCATTCCACCTGAATGAAGAGGACCTCGGAAAGACTTATCAAAAAATGCACGCCACCTATGCTCGAATTTTGAATCGCATGCAGCTTGATTTTCGCCCTGTACTGGCGGACACCGGCAGTATTGGGGGGAGTGCATCCATGGAATTCCATGTCCTGGCTGATTCCGGTGAAGACAAGATCGCTTTCAGTACTGAAGGAGACTACGCGGCTAACATCGAAATGGCGGAAGCTGTCGCTCCTGACCCGGACGATAACAGTCTCGAAACCCTGGAAGAAGTCGAGACACCTGGAGCAGGAACCATTGAGGAGGTCTCTGCACTGCTTGATATCGACCCTGCACACACCGTAAAAACATTGATAGTAAAGGGTTCGGAGAGTCCCCTTATCGCATTGGTTCTACGAGGTGATCACCAATTGAACCCACTCAAGTCAGAGAAAATTCCGGAAGTCAGAACTCCCCTCACGATGGCGGAAGATGCAGAAATCCGTTCAGTCTGCCACTGCTCACCGGGGTCAATCGGTGTAGTGGACCTGGATATCCCCATTCTGGTGGACAGAAGCGCTGCCGCCCGTAGAAACTTTGTCTGTGGCGCTAACCGGGACGGTTACCATCTCATCAATGTTAATTGGGACAGGGATGCCCGATACGATGCGGTGTACGATCTAAGAGACGTTATCGCAGGTGATTCCAGTCCTGATGGTCGGGGTACCATAGAATTAAAACGCGGTATAGAAGTGGCACATATCTTTCAACTGGGAGATAAATACTCAAGTGCGATGAATGCTACCGTTCTTGATGAGAACGGCAAAGCTGTTGTCATGCAAATGGGGTGCTACGGCATGGGTATCTCACGTTTGGTAGGCGCTGTGATTGAGCAGAATCACGATGAAAACGGCATCATATGGCCAATCAGCATTGCCCCTTTCCACGTCATCATTATTCCAATCAATCCTCACAAATCGGAGCAGGTTCGTCTGGTTTGCGAAGAACTACATGACAAATTCGAGTCGATGGGTATCGAGGCATTACTGGATAACCGTGACGGTTACCGTCCAGGTGTCAAGTTTGCAGAAGCGGAATTGATCGGTGTTCCCTATCGTATCGTTGTGGGTGACAGGGGGTTGCAAAAAGGAGTTGTTGAATTTACTGATAGACGAACCGGTGAAACCAGTGAACTCTCAGTAGAGGACGTTTTTGTTGCCATGGACAGTGCAATGGCGCCAGCAGGTCAGTGAATGATTATCTCACTGGGTTCAAAATTTGAAAACTTACCCTCAACCTCAGGAGATTCCTCCATTTCTTCACGGGTTTCCCGCACTTCATAGCGTCGGTTGAGGACTTCACCGTTCAGGAAGTCCGGCAGTAACCTGACAAACTCTTCCCAGTGATCAGTTTGAAAATGGTCCTGCAGTGCTTCTACAGATTCCCACTCCTGAAACAGCAACAAAGTGTTCATATCGGAAAGACCGATATAAAACTCGTAGGTGATACAGCCTGGTTCAGCGCGACTGGCTATCGCCATATGACGCATCACTTCCAATGCATCATCGCGAACTTTTGGCTTAACCGGGAATGTACCATGAACGATAATCATCAATTGACACCTGACTTGATCCAGCTTGAATTATACAGTGAGTAATGAGCTCAGAGCAAAGGAATAATGGGGTCAGAGCTCTTTCTATTCACGATGTACAGTAAACGGCGACCAGCTCTGCGTTACCGGCATTACCTCCAACTGGTTTATATTGATGTGTGACGGCAACGATGTTACCCAGAAAATGATCTCTGCAATATCAGAACCCGATAAAGGCTTCATTCCTTCATAAACAGAACTCGCCTTTTCCTGGTCTCCCTCGAAACGTACAAGAGAGAATTCAGTTTCACACATACCCGGCTCTACATTGGTTACCCGAATATTCCTGCCCGACAGGTCTGTTCTCAGATTTCGGGAGAATTGCTGAACAAAAGCCTTTGTACCACCGTATGTATTGCCGCCTGGATAAGGCCAGCTGGCCGCTACACTACCAAGATTAACGATATGACCACCACCCCGGGAAACCATGCCGGGCAGTATTACACGGGTACAGTACATCAATCCCTTGATATTGGTATCGACCATGGTATCCCAGTAATCCAGATCAACGGCATCGGCGCCTTCCAGTCCCAGTGCGAGTCCTGCACTGTTGACGAGTACTTCAACATTGTTGAAAGGTTCAGGCAGATCAGCGAGGGTATTTTCAACAACTTCCCTGTCTCTCACATCCAGTACAATACCGTGGCATTGAGTTTGTGCAGACAGTTCTTCCCTCAACTCATTAATTCTGTCTTTGCGCCGCGCGACAAGAATTACCGGTTTGCCTGCTGATGCGAACCTGCGGGCAGTCGCTTCACCAAATCCTGACGATGCTCCTGTTATCAATACACTTCCGTTCACTTATTACTCCAATTCAAATTTTACTTTCTGATATGAAACCGATTCTATTACTGATCAACTCATCCCTGATTTCGTCCAGAATTGCGGGATCATCGATGGTCGCGGGTATTTCAAAGTTCATTCCATCAGCCATTTTACGCATTGCCTGACGCAGAATTTTACCAGACCTTGTTTTTGGCAATCTGCTGACAACCACAAGTCGTTTAAAATTGGCAAAGGCGCCAATGTCCCTGCGTACTTTGGCAACCACTTCCTGCTGCAGTGTATTCTTTGTGATATTGACACCGTCCTTCAGTAATAGAATGCCGATGGGGATCTGTCCTTTATCTCTATCTTCTATTCCAATGACGGCACATTCCGCTACTGCCGGATGTGATGCCACCACTTCTTCGAGTTCACCTGTTGATAACCGGTGCCCGGCAACATTGATCACATCATCAGTTCGCCCCATGATATACAGATATCCATCCTGATCAAAATATCCACCGTCTCCAGTGTGGAAGAATCCGGGATGTTGTGTCAGGTAACTGTCCAGATAGCGATCATGATCACCCCAGACCGTGGGTAGACAGCCAGGCGGTAAGGGTAAACGCACTACAACATCACCTTCCTTGCCCGGGTCTAGCTGTTGATGATTTTCCGACAGAATCCGTACATCATAACCCGGCATCGGCAGACTCACTGAGCCCGCCTTACTCTTCTGGGGATCAATACCCATGGGATTCGCCGCAATCGCCCATCCTGTTTCCGTTTGCCACCAGTGATCTACCACCGGGACCTGAAGCAAGTCACATAACCATTGGTATGTAGGCAGGTCGGTACGTTCACCGGCAACAAACAGTGTCCTGAAATCAGATAGTTCCCTGCCTTTCAGCAATTCTCCTTCGGGGTCTTCCTTTCTGATAGCACGAAATGCCGTTGGCGCGGTAAAAAAGATATTAACCTTGTGATCTTCCAGTACTCGCCAGAAGGTTCCCGCATCGGGAGTTCTGACCGGTTTGCCTTCGAACAGAATCGTCGTGCAGCCAGCCAGCAGTGGTCCATAGACAATATAGGAATGACCAACCACCCAACCCACGTCGGATGCAGCCCAGAAAGTATCTCCAGATCGTGCACCATAGATGGCTTCCATACTGTAACGCAGTGCTACCGCATGTCCACCATTGTCGCGGACGACACCCTTCGGTTTTCCGGTGGTTCCTGAAGTATAGAGTATGTAAAGCGGGTCTGTTGCGGCCAGTTTGACACAATCTGCCGGCACTGCCCCTGCCATCAATTGGCGCCAGTCATGGTCCGCCGGTCCGAGTTCAGCCACACACTGGGGACGCTGTACTAGCACGCAATTCTCAACCTGATGAGATGCAATAGCCAGTGCTTCATCGACCAGTGGTTTGTATGGAATGACAGTAGTAAATTCAATGCCACAACTGGCCGTTAATAAAACCCTGGGTTTGGCATCATCAATTCTGCCAGCCAGTTCCTTTGCCGCAAATCCACCAAACACAACAGAATGAATCGCACCGATTCGAGCACAGGCCAACATACCAATAACCGCTTCCGGAATCATCGGCAGGTAAATAACAACCCTGTCCCCCTTGTGGACACCAAGGGAGAGCAGAACACCGGCAAATCGCGCTACTTCATCCCTTAATCTGCTGAAAGTAAAATGACTGATAGTGCCGGTAACAGGGGAATCATGGATCAGTGCAATATCATCACCCCGGCCCTGATCGATATGATAGTCGAGCGCAAGGTATGCCGTGTTCATTTCACCATCTGCAAACCAGCAGTGGTTTCCCCGATCATCCCTGGACAGGACAGTCTCTGGAATTTTGAACCAGTTCAGGCTACGTGCCTGCTCACGCCAGAAGTCCACTGGATTTTCCAGTGACTGCAAAAATGCTGATCTGTAAGTCTCCAAAAGAATTCACTCCAAGGATTGGATAATTCAATAAATGCAGAATAGCGGGTTCTCACCCGGAAACAAATATCATGCATGATACATCCTCAGCAAATATCAAAAAAACCACTACCCATTTTCGATCAATTTTGAAACATCCAAAGCAAATGAATGCCCCAAACCCATCTGCGAACAGCCTCGTTAACAAAACAAGCCAACAAATAAGCACAACATCCGACAAACAGCAGATGGTTTTGGGGTGTTCATTTGCACCAGCATAATGTCGGAGCGCCGAGTTGGAGGAGCATGACTACAGGCATGCGGGGGAAGCTCGGGAATCCGGGAGGGACGCGCAGACGCTGGT